>JADMIO011216346.1_pt1 | contig 43326 bp, 56 predicted proteins | sample 8958161 | NCBI WGS metagenome assembly JADMIO01 (sample SAMN16585339, study PRJNA669376) | soil metagenome | isolation source: Crop rotation soil | place: USA: Cullars Rotation, Alabama | collected 2011
CGCGACAACTTGTCCACGTGGAATTCTAAGCTTAGGATCCCAATGTGCTGGAAAGTCGTTCGCGATCGACAAGGCCAGCACCAAGGCGCTCGTCGAGAAGCTCAAGGATTATTCCGGCCGCACGCTGATCGTGACCGAGAACGTGGATCAGAACCTGTATCTGTCCGCGCGCAACCTGCCGCACATCGCGGTGATGGATGTCGCGGCGATGGATCCGGTCAGCCTGGTCGACGCGCAGAACGTGCTGGTGACCGTCGAGTCGGTCAAGAAGATCGAGGAGTGGCTGGCATGAGCGAGATCAAGAACGAGATGCTGTTCGGCGTGCTGCGCGCGCCGCACGTGTCGGAAAAGAGCGCGCGTCTGTCCGAACACAATCAATACGTGTTCGAAGTGGCGCCGAGTGCGGACAAGCAGCAGGTCAAGGCGGCGGTCGAGGCGTTGTTCAACGTCAAGGTCGAGGCCGTGAACCTGGTGAACGTGAAAGGCAAGGTCAAGTCGTTCCGTAACCGCGCCGGCAGCCGCAATGGCTGGCGCAAGGCCTACGTGCGTCTGCACGAAGGTCAAACCATCGACGTGACGGCAAAGCCCTGAAGGCGCGTGGGTGCGTGAGCGCTCATAGAGATTAGGAATCAACATGGCACTGATTACACTCAAGCCAACTTCCCCCGGACGCCGCGCCATGGTGCGCGTGTCGACGCCCGGACTGCACAAGGGCGATCCGTATGGACCGCTGACCGAGTCGCAGTCGAACACGGGTGGCCGCAACCACTACGGTCGCATCACGACCCGGCACAAGGGCGGTGGCTCGAAGCAGAATTACCGCATCATCGACTTCAAGCGCGACAAGGAAGGCATCGCCTGCCGCGTCGAGCGCGTCGAGTACGATCCGAACCGCACCGCGCACATCGCGTTGCTGTGCTATGTCGACGGCGAGCGCCGCTACATCATCGCGCCGAAGGGCATCAACGTCGGCGACCAGCTGATGGCGGGCCGCGATGCGCCGATCAAGACCGGCAACACGCTGCCGTTGCGCAACATCCCGATCGGTGCCACGGTGCACTGCATCGAGATGAAGCCGGGCAAGGGCGCGCAACTCGCGCGCAGTGCCGGCGCTTCGGTGCAGCTGATCGCGCGCGAAGGCGGTTACGCGACGCTGCGTCTGCGCTCCGGCGAAATGCGCAAGGTGCCGGCCGACTGCCGCGCCACGATCGGCGAAGTCGGCAACTCCGAACACAACCTGCGCAAGCTCGGCAAGGCCGGTGCGAAGCGCTGGCGCGGCATCCGTCCGACGGTGCGCGGCGCCGCGATGAACCCGGTCGACCATCCGCACGGCGGTGGCGAGGGTCGCGCGGGGCAGGGCAATCCGCATCCGGTGTCCCCGTGGGGACAGCCGTCCAAGGGCTACAAGACCCGCAAGAACAAGCGCACCACGCAGTTCATCGTGCGCGATCGTCGCGGTTGATAGGAATACACAATGGCGCGTTCACTGAAGAAAGGTCCGTTCGTCGATCTGCACCTGCTCAAGAAGGTGGAGTCGGCGGTGTCCAGCAACACCAAGCGTCCGATCAAGACCTGGTCCCGTCGCTCGATGATCCTGCCCGAAATGGTGGGCCTGACGATCGCCGTGCACAACGGCAAGGCGCACGTGCCGGTGCTGGTCAACGAGAACATGGTCGGGCACAAGCTCGGCGAGTTCGCCGTTACCCGTACCTTCAAGGGCCACTCCGGCGACAAGAAGGCCGCCGAGGCGAAGAAGTAAAGAGGCTATGACCATGCAAGCGAAAGCCACCACAACGAACGGTCCGCAGGCGAAGGCGATCCTGCGCGGCGTGCGCATCTCCCCGCAGAAGGTGCGTCTGGTCGCCGACCAGGTGCGCGGCCTGCCGGTCGGGCGTGCCACGAACCTGCTCGCGTTCAGCGACAAGAAGGCCGCGCACCTCGTGAAGAAGGTGCTGCTGTCGGCGGTCGCGAATGCCGAGAACAACGTCGGCGCCGACGTCGACGAGTTGAAGGTCGCCACGATCATGGTCGACGAAGGTCCGCGTCTGAAGCGCATGCATGCTCGCGCCAAGGGCCGCGGTTCGCGCATTTTGAAGCGGACGAGCCACATCACCGTGGTCGTGGGAAGCTGAGGAAACATCATGGGTCACAAAGTTCATCCAACCGGCATCCGCCTCGGCATTTCCAAGGACTGGAACTCGAAGTGGTTCGCCAACAAGCGCGAATACGCGCAGTACCTGACCGCCGACCTGAAGGTTCGTGAACTGCTGCGCAAGAAGCTGGCGCAGGCCGGCATCTCGCGCATCCAGATCGAGCGTCCCGCCAAGAGCGCGCGCATCACCATCCACACGGCGCGTCCGGGCGTGGTGATCGGCAAGAAAGGCGAGGACATCGAGAAGCTGCGCAAGGAAGTGTCGACCGTGATGGGCGTTCCCGCGCACATCAACGTCGCCGAAGTGCGCAAGCCCGAAATCGACGCGCAGCTCGTCGCCGAATCGATCGCGCAGCAGCTCGAGCGCCGCATCATGTTCCGCCGTGCGATGAAGCGTGCGGTCGGCAACGCGATGCGCCTTGGCGCGCTGGGCATCAAGGTGAACGTCGGCGGCCGCCTGAATGGCGCGGAAATCGCGCGTTCGGAGTGGTACCGCGAAGGTCGCGTGCCGCTGCACACGCTGCGCGCCGATATCGACTACGGTTTCGCCGAAGCGAAGACCACCTACGGCATCATCGGCATCAAGGTGTGGGTGTACAAGGGCGAGGTGTTCGACCTGCACGCCGCTGCCGCGGAAACAAAGGACGATGCGCGCGAATCCCCGCCGTCGCGTGAACGCCGTGAGCCGCGTGGCGACCGCGGCGACCGCAATGATCGTGACCATCGCGAAGCGCGCGAGCCGCGCGGCGCGAAGTAAGGAATACAGCCATGCTGCAACCCAAACGTACCAAATATCGCAAGACCCACAAGAGCCGCAACCGCGGACTCGCCTTCGTCGCGAACAAGGTGAGCTTCGGCGAGTTCGGATTGAAGGCGACCACGCACGGCCATCTCACCGCGCGCCAGATCGAAGCCGCGCGCCGCTGCGTCACGCGCTTCGTGAAGCGCGGCGGCAAGCTGTGGATCCGCGTGTTCCCCGACAAGCCGATCACCAAGAAGCCGATCGAAGTGCGTATGGGCAACGGCAAGGGCAACGTCGAGCTGTGGGTGGCGGTGATCCAGCCGGGCCGCATGCTCTATGAAATCGAGGGCGTGTCGGAGAACGACGCACGCGAGGCGTTCCGCCTGGCGGCGGCGAAGCTCTCGGTGCAGACCCAATTTGTGAATCGTACGGTGCTGTGATGGAACTCAAAGATCTCCGCAAACAATCCGCGCAGGACCTCAACGACCAGCTGCTGGAGCTGCGCCGCGAGCAGTTCAACCTGCGCATGCAGCGCGGCGCCGGCAACCAGACGCATACGCACCACTTCAAGCGCGTCAAGCGCGAGATCGCGCAGATCAAGACGCTGCTCGGTCAGAAGTCCTCTGACGCGAAGAAATAAGGCACGCTCATGAGCGAGAAGACGAACAACACCCAGAAGGCCGGCCGCACCGTGGAAGGCCGCGTGGTCAGCAACAAGATGCAGAAGACGGTCACCGTGCTGCTCGAGCGCCAGGTGCAGCATCCGCTGTACGGCAAGGTCGTGCGCCGCTCCACCAAGGTGCACGCGCACGACGAGAAGAGCGAGTGCAAGGAAGGCGACGTGGTGCGCATCGTCGAATGCCGCCCGCTGTCGAAGTCCAAGAACTGGCGCGTGGTCGAAATCGTAACGCGCGCCGCGCAGTAACGTGGCAGCAAGGAGAAACTCACCATGATCCAGATGCAAACCACGTTGGCCGCGGCGGACAACAGCGGCGCCAAGGAACTGATGTGCATCAAGGTGCTCGGCGGCTCCAAGCGCCGTTATGCCGGCATCGGCGATGTCATCAAGGTCTCGATCCGCGACGCGATTCCGCGTGGCAAGGTCAAGAAGGGCGAGGTTTACGACGCCGTGGTCGTGCGCACCCGCAAGGGCGTGCGCCGCGCCGACGGTTCGCTGATCCGCTTCGACGGCAATGCCGCCGTGCTTTTGAACAACAAGCTCGAGCCGATCGGCACGCGCATTTTCGGACCGGTCACGCGCGAGCTGCGCAGCGAACGGTTCATGAAGATCGTGTCGCTCGCCCCCGAGGTGCTTTGAACAATTCGGCCCTCTCCTTCGAGAGGGAGGCTTCCCGGGCTAAATAAGAGCAATAGCAGCCCGCTAACTGGAAAAGAGAGTGTTATGAATCGAATTCGCAAAGGTGATCAAGTCATCGTGATCACCGGCAAATACAAGGGCCAGAAAGGCGAGGTGCTGCGCATCGTCGACGACCGCGTCGTGGTGCAGAACATCAATCTGGTCAAGCGTCACACGAAGCCGAATCCTCAGGCGAATCAGCCGGGCGGCATCGTGGAGCGCGAAGCTTCCATCCATGCGTCGAACGTGATGCTGTTCAACCGCGCCACCGGCAAGGGTGAGCGCGTCGGCTTCAAGACGCTCGATGACGGCCGCAAAGTGCGCGTGTTCCGCGCCAGCGGCGAAGTGGTCGACGCATAAGGAGCCCGACATGACGACCCGTCTGGAAAAACACTACAAAGAAACCGTCGTTCCGAAGCTGATGAAGAAATTCGGCTACGCGAACGTGATGCAGGTGCCGCGCCTGGTCAAGGTCACGCTCAACATGGGCGTGGGCGAAGCCGCCGGCAACAAGAAGATCCTCGAGAACGCGAACGCGGACATGACGAAGATCGCCGGCCAGAAGTCGGTGTCGACGCTGTCGCGCAAGTCGATCGCGACGTTCAAGATCCGCGACGGCTGGCCGATCGGCTGCAAGGTCACGCTGCGCCGCGCGAAGATGTACGAGTTCATCGATCGCCTGGTCAACATCGCGCTGCCGCGCGTGCGCGACTTCCGCGGCATCTCGGGCCGCGCGTTCGACGGCCGCGGCAACTACAACATGGGCATCAAGGAACAGATCATCTTCCCGGAGATCGATTTCGATCAGGTGGACGCGATCCGCGGCATGGACATCGCCATCACCACCACGGCGAAGAGCGACGAAGAAGCCAAGGCGCTGCTCGAAGCGTTCAGCTTCCCGTTCCGCAACTAATTTCGACAGAGAGTATTTGAGATGGCCAAGACCAGCATGGTTATGCGCGAGAAGAAGCGCGCGAAACTGGTGAAGAAGCACGCGGCGAAGCGCAAGGAGCTGAAGGCGATCGTGCTCAGCCCGAAGTCCTCGTACGAGGAAAAGATCGCGGCGCAGACCAAGCTGCAGAAGCTGCCGCGCGACGCGAGTCCGTCGCGTCAGCGCAACCGCTGCGAGCTGACCGGCCGTTCGCGCGGCGTGTATCGCAAGTTCTCGCTCGGCCGTCACAAGCTGCGCGAAGCGACCATGCGCGGCGACGTGCCGGGCCTGCGCAAGGCGAGCTGGTGAAGAGCTAGGGACGAGGGTCGAGGGACGAGCTCGTGATCTTCTCGTCCCTGGACCCTCGTCCCTCGTCCCTGATTCAAGACAACGAAATCCATTTCGGATATCGATGCTGAGGAAATGAACCAATGAGCATGACTGATCCCATCGCCGATATGTTCACCCGCATCCGCAATGCCCAGGCCACGGGCAAGGCGACGGTGAGCATGCCGGCTTCCAAAACCAAGGCCGCCATCGTCAAGGTGCTGAAGGACGAAGGCTATGTGCGCGACTTCCAGGTGAGCAAGGGCGAGAACAACAAGTCCGTGCTCGAGATCGCGCTGAAGTATTTCGAAGGCAAGCCGGCGATCGACAAGCTCGATCGCGTCAGCCGTTCGGGCCTGCGCGTCTATCGCGGCAAGTCCGATCTGCCCAAGGTGATGGGGGGCTTGGGCATCGCCATCATCTCGACCCCGGCCGGCATCATGACCGACGCGCAGGCGCGCGCGCAGGGCATCGGTGGCGAAGTGCTCGGCACCGTCGCCTAATCGAGGAGTACACAGACATGTCACGAGTTGCCAAGAAGCCCATCGCGCTCCCCAAAGGGGTCGAGTGCACGGTGGCCAAGGATGCGATCACGGTGAAGGGGCCGAAGGGCACCTTGAAGCTGGCGCGCCTGGAAGGCGTAGAAATCGGCGTGCAGGGTTCGGAAGTGCAGTTGAAGTCCGCCGATGCCGCCGCCACGAAGATGGCCGGAACGACGCGCGCGCTGCTGGCCAACATGGTCAAGGGCGTCAGCGAAGGTTATCAGCGCAAGCTCGAGCTCGTCGGCGTCGGCTATCGTGCCGCGCTGCAGGGCAAGGACCTGAACCTGTCGCTCGGCTATTCGCACCCGGTCGTGTTCAAGGCGCCGGAAGGCATCACGCTGACCGTGCCGACGCAAACCGAAATCCTGATCGCGGGCGCGGACAAGCAGCGCGTCGGCGAAGTCGCGGCGAAGATCCGTGCGTTCCGTCCGCCGGAGCCCTACAAGGGCAAGGGCGTGCGTTACCAGGGCGAGAAGATCACCCTCAAAGAAGCTAAGAAGGCATAAGGCGAGTCCCTTCGCGAAGAAGCGGCTATCCATAGCCGCACTCTTCAACAAGATTGCCAATCCGCTTCAGGAGAAAAGAGATGGAAAAGAACATTGCAAGACTGCGCCGCGCGAAGGCCACCCGCATGCACATCCGCAAGCTCGGTGTGCCGCGCCTGACCGTGCACCGCACCGACCAGCATCTTTACGCCCAGATCATTTCCGCCGAAGGCGACAAGGTGCTGGCCGCCGCGTCGACCGTGCAGAAGGATATCGCGAAGGACCTCAAGGGCACCAAGAACAAGGCGGCCGCGGCCGCCGTCGGCAAGGCGATCGCCGCGAAGGCCAAGGCGGCCGGCGTGGAGAGCGTCGCGTTCGACCGCTCCGGTTTCCGCTATCACGGCCGTATCGCCGCGCTGGCCGACGCCGCGCGCGAAGCCGGTCTGAAGTTCTAATTGTAAACAAGTAGATTTATCCACAATTCTAAGCGGCTCGTCCGCAAGCAAAAGTCCGCTGCGGCACCGGGGCGGCAAAAAGGTGAAACGAGATGTCTTCAAACGAACGTGAAAACAGCGACGGCATGCTGGAGAAACTCATCGCCGTCAACCGCGTGGCCAAGACGGTCAAGGGCGGTCGGCAGATGAGCTTCACCGCGCTGACCGTGGTCGGCGACGGCGACGGCAAGGTCGGTTTCGGTTATGGCAAGGCGCGTGAAGTGCCGGTCGCGATTTCGAAGGCGATGGAGCGCGCGCGCCGCGGCATGACCAGCGTGAAACTCAACAACGGTACCTTGTGGCACGCCGTCAAGGCGAACCATGGCGCGGCGCGTGTGTACATGCAGCCGGCTTCCGAGGGTACCGGCGTGATCGCGGGCGGCGCCATGCGTGCGGTGCTCGAAGTGGTCGGCGTGAAGAACGTGCTGGCGAAAGCGGTGGGTTCGCGCAATCCGATCAATCTGGTGCGCGCCACCATCAAAGGTCTGCAGCTGATGGCGACGCCGGAACGCATCGCCGCCAAGCGTGGCAAGAAAGTGAGCGAGGTGGGCGGTTATGGCCAAGGCTAAGGCAAGCAAGGCGGCGGGCACGATCCGCGTGCGCCTGTACAAGAGCATGAACAGCTGTCAGTGGAAGCACCGTCTGAGCGTGAAGGCCCTCGGTCTGAACAAGCTCAACGACGTGCGCGAACTGAAGGATTCGCCGCAGGTGCGCGGTCTGGTCAACAAGATCAGCTACCTCGTGCGCATCGAAGACAACGCCTGATTCGATCAGGCGTGGCGTGACCGGGCGCGATTGCATCGCGTCCCTACGAAAGATTTGGAGCAAAGACATGCGTCTCAATACACTCAAGCCAGCCAAGGGATCGCGCAAGGTACGCGTGCGCGTCGGCCGTGGCATCGGTTCGGGCCTCGGCAAGACCGCCGGCCGCGGTCACAAGGGTCAATACGCGCGTACCGGCAAAGGCAAGGTCAAGCCGGGTTTCGAAGGCGGCCAGATGCCGATGCAGCGTCGTCTGCCGAAGGTCGGCTTCCGCTCCAAGAAAGCCGGCGACGTGTCCGAGGTGCTGCTCTACCAGCTCGATTCGCTCAAGGGCGACAGCATCGATTTCGCCGCGCTCAAGAGCGCTGGCCTGATCGCGACGCGTGCGTCGCGCGCGAAGATCGTCAAGAAGGGCGAGATCAAGCGCGCCGTCAAGCTCAAGGGCGTGGCGGTGACCGCCGGCGCCAAGGCCGCGATCGAAGCGGCCGGCGGCAGCGTGGAGTAGGCGATGGCTGCTGCCCAAGCCAACATGCTCGCGGGGCTCGGCAAGCTGACCGAGCTCAAGCAGCGCATCCTGTTCGTGATCGGCGCGCTGATCGTCTACCGGCTCGGCTCGTTCATTCCGGTACCGGGCGTGAACTCGGACGCGATGAGCAAGCTGATCGAGCAGCAGGGCGGCGGCATCATCGACATGTTCAACATGTTCTCGGGCGGCTCGCTCGCGCGCTTCTCGCTGTTCGCGCTCGGCGTGGTGCCGTACATCTCGGCGTCGATCATCGTGCAGATGTTCGCGTCGGTGATCCCGAGCCTGCAGGCGTTGCGCAAGGAAGGCGAGTCCGGCCGGCGCAAGCTGACGCAGTACACGCGCTTCGGCACGGTCGCGCTCGCGGCGTTCCAGTCGTTCAGCATCGCGACGATGCTGCAGCACCAGCCGAACGTCGTGTTCGCGCCGGGGCCGGGCTTCATCTTCACGGCGATGGTCGGCCTCACGGCAGGCACGATGTTCCTGATGTGGCTCGGCGAGCAGATCACGGAGCGCGGCATCGGCAACGGCATTTCGCTGCTGATTTTCGCCGGCATCGTCGCTGGATTGCCGAGCGCCGTGGTGCGCACGCTGCAGATGTCCTCGCAGGGCGAACTGTCGCCGCTGCGCGTGCTCGCGGTGCTCTTGATTGTGGTCGGCGTCACCGCCATTGTGGTGTTCGTCGAGCGCGGCCAGCGGCGCATCACGGTCAACTACGCGCGCCGCCAGGGCGGTTCGCGCGCGTACATGAACCAGAGCTCGCATCTGCCGCTCAAGCTCAACATGTCCGGCGTTATTCCGGCGATCTTCGCCTCGTCGCTGATCATGTTTCCGTCCACGGCGTTGTCGTGGTTCGGCAACGGCAGCGAGATCCGCTGGTTGCAGCAGGTCGCCGCCGCGTTGTCGCCGGGCGAGCCGCTGTATGAAATCCTGTACGCCGTGCTGATCATCGTGTTCGCGTTCTTCTATACCGCGCTGGTGTTCAATTCCGGCGAAACGGCGGACAACCTGAAGAAATCGGGTGCGCTGATTCCCGGCATCCGTCCGGGGCGGGCGACGGCGGAGTACATCGATGCCGTGCTGACGCGCCTGACCGGCGCCGGCGCGATCTACCTGGTGGGCGTCTGCCTGGTGCCGACGTTCCTCTCGCAAAGCTGGCATGTGCCGTTCTATTTCGGCGGTACGTCCCTGTTGATCGTGGTCGTGGTGGTGATGGATTTCACCGCCCAGGTACAGGCTCATCTGGTGTCGCACCAGTATGAAAGCCTGCTCAAGAAGGCAAACCTGAAGGGATATGGTCGCGGCGGCGGACAGCGCTGAGCCGACGCGACAATCAGGTCGATGTGCAGGACTTGGGCCAAGGGGCTTCAAGTTCGGAGCAGATCAAGCTATAATTAACAGTTCACTGCGCTAACAGTCTGATCGGAGAAGCGTTTCATGGCGCGCATTGCAGGTGTCAATCTGCCGGTACAAAAGCATGTCGTTATCGGCCTGCAGAGCATTTTCGGAATCGGCCGTGCGCGGTCGAAGCAGGTTTGTGTGGCTGCGGGGGTCGATCCGACCACCAAGATCAAGTCGCTGACCGAAGCCGAAGTCGAAAAACTGCGCCAGGAAGTGGCGAAGTTCACGGTCGAGGGCGACCTGCGCCGTGAAGTCGGCATCAGCATCAAGCGCCTGATCGATCTCGGCACGTATCGCGGTCTGCGTCATCGCCGCGGCCTGCCGCTGCGCGGCCAGCGCACGCGTACCAACGCGCGTACCCGCAAGGGACCGCGTCGCGCGATCAAGAAGAATTAACGCTGGGCGCGAATCGCGTCCCTACACAGAATTGACGTGGAACGGAATGACTCATGAATAAACCGGTCGTTGCCAAGACCAAGAAGAAAGCCAAGCGCGTCGTGACCGATGCGATCGTGCACGTGCAGGCTTCGTTCAACAATACCGTGGTGACGATCACCGATCGCCAGGGCAACGCGCTTTCCTGGGCGACTGCCGGCGGCGCGGGGTTCCGCGGTTCGCGCAAGTCCACGCCGTTCGCTGCGCAGGTTGCAGCGGAAAAGGCTGGCCGCGCGGCGCAGGAATACGGCGTGAAGACCCTGGAAGTGCGCATCAAGGGTCCAGGTCCGGGCCGCGAATCCGCGGTGCGTTCGTTGAACGCGCTCGGCATGAAGGTCACCAATATCGTCGACGTGACGCCGATTCCGCACAACGGCTGTCGTCCGCCGAAGCGCCGTCGCGTCTAAGGAATCAGGAAAATGGCACGTTATCTCGGTCCCAAACTCAAGCTGTCGCGCCGCGAAGGCGCCGACCTGAACCTCAAGAGCCCCGCGCGCGCGATCGATTCGAAGTGCAAGCTCGAGCAGAAGCCGGGCCAGCATGGCGCCGGCGGCAAGAAGGCGCGTCTGTCGGACTACGCCGTGCAGCTGCGCGAGAAGCAGAAGGTCAAGCGCATCTACGGCGTGCTCGAGCGTCAGTTCAGCAACTACTACGGCAAGGCGTCGCAGCTCAAGGGCAACACCGGCGAGAACCTGCTGCGCATGCTCGAGTCGCGTCTGGACAACATCGTTTACCGCATGGGTTTCGCGGTGACGCGCGCGCAGGCGCGCCAGCTGGTTTCGCACAAGTCCATCGAAGTGAACGGCAAGAAGGTCAATCTGCCGTCCTACGCGGTGAAGCCGGGCGACCAGGTCGCGGTGGTCGAGAAGTCGCGCAATCAGTTGCGCATCAAGGAAGCGTTGACGCTTTCGCAGGAAATGGATCTGGCGCCGGCATGGGTCGAGGTCGACGCGAACAAGTTTGCGGGCAGCATCAAGGCGCTGCCGGAGCGCGCGGATCTGCCGAGCGACATCAACGAAAGCCTGATCGTCGAGTTGTACAGCAAGTAAGTAATTACACGTCGGGTGCTGTTGCGCGCTGCGCGCACCCTGACGCTGCGAATCCCGGCGCCGCCGGGATTCGGCGCCTCCGCAACGAGGCTTGAGATGCGTGCCGCCGTCCTGCGGCGGCGCGCAATGTGGAACACATATACTTTCTGATTGGAGTGGTTCATGGCTAATTCGCCAACTACCATCCTGCGCCCCCGTGGCATTCATGTCGAACGCGCCGCAGCGAACCGCGCCCGTGTCGTGGTGGAGCCGTTGGAGCGTGGTTTCGGCCATACGCTGGGCAACGCGCTGCGTCGCGTGCTGCTGTCGTCCATTCCGGGCGCGGCGGTGATCGAGATCGAAATCGACGGCGTGCTGCACGAGTACACGACGATGGAAGGCCTGCAGGAGGACGTCATCGAAGTCCTGCTGAACTTCAAGGACGTCGCGATCCGCCTGCACAACATCGACGAGACGACCGTCACGCTGTCCAAGAAGGGCCGTGGCGTGGTCACGGCGGGCGACATCAAGGTCGACCACAACGTCGAGATCATCAATCCGGAACACGTGCTGTGCCATCTGACCAAGGACGTCGCGCTGAACATGCGCATCAAGATCGCGCGCGGCGTCGGCTATCAGCCGGCCACGACGCGCCGCCGCCCGGATGAGGAAAGCCGTCCGATCGGCCGCCTGCAGCTGGATGCGTCGTTCTGCCCGGTGCGCCGTGTGGCGTACGAAGTGGACAGCGCGCGCGTCGAACAGCGCACCGACCTGGACAAGCTCATTCTCGATATCGAGACCAACGGCACGATCGACGCCGAGGAAGCCGTGCGCAAGGCGGCCGAGATCCTGCAGGACCAGCTCACCGTGTTCGGCGATTTCACGCGCCGCGAGAGTTCCGACACCAAGGCCGAGAAGGCCGGCGTGGATCCGGTGCTGCTGCGCCCGATCGACGATCTGGAACTGACCGTGCGTTCGGCGAACTGCCTGAAGGCCGAGAGCATCTACTATATCGGCGATCTCGTGCAGCGTACCGAAGTGGAGCTCTTGAAGACGCCGAACCTCGGCAAGAAGTCGCTCACCGAGATCAAGGACGTGCTCGGCGCGCGTGGCTTGTCGCTCGGCATGAAGCTCGAGAACTGGCCGCCGGCGGGTTTGCAGCACGGCATGCAAATGAATTGATGGGTGGCGGCCGCTTGCGGCCGCTCTCATTTCAAGGACGCGGCTTCGGCCGGACGATGTCGCAATCTGGAAGATTGCAAAAATATAAAACTATAAGCGGGCTTTTCCGCGGAACCCGTCTCCAGGCGAGCGGGCTTCCATAACAATTGAGACAAAGAGGTAATGCCACCATGCGTCACATGAAGTCGGGCCGCAAGCTCAACCGCACTAGCAGCCATCGCGAAGCGATGTTCAAGAACATGGCCGCGTCGCTGTTCAAGCACGAATTGATCCGCACCACCTTGCCGAAGGCGAAGGAACTGCGCCGCGTCGCCGAGCCGCTGATCACGCTCGCCAAGTCCGACAGCGTCGGCAACCGCCGTCTCGCATTCGCGCGTCTGCGCGACAAGGTGGCGGTAGGCAAGCTGTTCGTTGATCTCGGACCGCGTTATCGCGAGCGCAAGGGCGGCTATCTGCGCATCCTGAAGTGCGGCCAGCGCGCCGGCGACTCCGCGCCGATGGCGTACGTCGAACTGGTAGATCGTCCGCGCGCCGATCCGGCAGAAACATCGGCCGATTGAGCGACGAGCCACACGTCTTGAACAAAGCCCCGGCAAGTCCGGGGCTTTGTTTTTCCGAGTCCCTGATGCGCCCAAGCGATGTAAACGCGTTGCACTTTGCTTGCGCGCCATGGTCTATCGACGTCGGTCTGAGAATTTCGTCGCCGTTTCAATCCACCCTCCGCAATTCGACAGAGTGTGCCCATGAATCCCAATCCGTTTGCCTGGTCGCTGCGCGCGCAGTATTTCACCGGTTTCGTGGTCTGCGTCGCGTTGCTGGCGTTCGCGTACTACGTCCAGTTCAACCTCGGTATCGAGCCATGCCCGTTGTGCATTTTCCAGCGCATTGCATTCATTTTCATGGCGCTGTTTTTCCTGGCCGGTGCAATTCACAACCCGCGCCCCGCGGCACGGCGCGCGTACGCGTTGCTGATCGCGTTCGCCGCCGCCGTGGGCGTAGGATTGGCCGCCTTTCATTTGTGGGTGCAGCATCAGCCACCTGATCCGCTCGCCGGTTGCATGCCGGGCTGGAACTACTACGTCGAGAACTTCTCTTTGCGCTACGCGTGGAGCAAGACCCTCGAACATGCGTTCACGGGTCACGCCGACTGTGCGGAAGTGAACTGGACCTTCCTCGGGCTGTCCATGCCATTCTGGACGCTCGTCTGCTACCTGTTGCTCGGCGGCGGAGCGCTCTGGGCGGGATTTCGCCAGCGGCGCTGAGTTCCGCGAACGGCTGCGCTTGCAGCCGGCCGCCACTGTGGCATGATGGCTTTCCGCAGTGCAGCAAAGTGTGCCGAGATGAAAGCCGACCAGCGCAACCTGACGCCCGTCCGCGAAGCCGAAGACTGGACGCCGGAATCCTGGCAGCGCTGGCCAGCCGTGCAGCAGCCGACCTACACGGATGCGATCGCACTTGATCGCGCACTCGCCGAACTGGCGCAACTGCCGCCGCTCGTCACCTCCTGGGAAGTGCTCGCGCTCAAGCGCCAGCTTGCCGACGCGGCGGAAGGCCGCTGCTTCCTGCTGCAGGGCGGCGATTGCGCGGAAAGTTTCGCGGACTGCAACTCCGGCATCATCTCGAACCGCCTGAAGGTGCTGCTGCAGATGAGCCTCGTGCTGGTGCACGGACTCAAGCTGCCGGTGGTGCGCGTCGGGCGCTTCGCCGGCCAGTACGCCAAGCCGCGCTCCACCGACACCGAGACACGCGACGGCGTGACATTGCCCAGCTATCGCGGCGATATCATCAATGCGCCGGAATTCACCGCCGCGGCGCGCCAGCCGGATCCAATGCGCCTGATCGAAGCGCATTCGAAGTCGGCGTTGACCATGAACTTCACGCGTTCGCTGATCGACGGCGGTTTCGCCGATCTGCATCATCCCGAATACTGGGATCTCGGTTGGGTCGATCATTCGCCGTTGCAGGACGAGTATCGCCGCATGGTCGAGTCGATCGGCGATTCCGTGCGTTTCATGGAAACGCTGGCCGGCCCGATCGGAAATTTCGCGCGTGTGGATTTTTATACTTCACACGAGGCGCTGCTGCTGCACTACGAACAGGCGCAGACGCGGCAGGTTCCGCGGCAGTGGGGCTGGTTCAACCTGGCGACGCACTTCCCGTGGATCGGCATGCGCACCGCGGCGCTGGACGGCGCGCACGTCGAATATTGCCGCGGCATCCGCAATCCGATCGGCATCAAGGTCGGGCCGGGTACCGCGCCGGAGGCCTTGCTGCGCGTCATCGACGCCCTCAATCCCGCCAACGAGGCAGGTCGTCTTACGCTGATCCATCGCATGGGCGCGGCGAAGATCCAGGCGGAATTGCCGCGCCTGCTCGAAGCGGTGAAAGCGGAAGGGCGCAAGGTACTGTGGACCTGCGACCCGATGCACGGCAATGGCGAGACGCTCGGCAACGGCGTGAAGACGCGGCGCTTCGCGAACATCCGCGCGGAGCTCGATCATGCGTTCGACATTCACGCGGCATGCGGCACACGCCTGGGCGGCGTGCACCTGGAACTCACCGGCGAAAACGTCACCGAATGCCTCGGCGGCGCACGCGATCTGACCGAAACCGATCTCGCTCGCGCTTACCGCTCGACGGTCGATCCGCGCCTCAACTACGAACAATCGCTGGAACTGGCCATGCTCATCGTGCGCCGTCGCGGCAGCCTCGCGCCGATCGCGCGCTGATTGCACGATTACGGTTTTTATCGTACGATAAACTTCGTAAGTTCTGGATGAACGTTGGGGCACACCAGCGAGTCCGGCGCTGGCCGTTTACGGGAACCGCCGGCGCCGGTTTTTTTTCACAGCTCCAGATGCACGCGCAGCGCGATGAACCGCGCCGAACCGCGATCGCGGTTGTAGCCCGGATCGCGGATCAACTCGAAATCCGGCGTGAGCGTGAGGTGCGGCACGAGCCGCGCTGAATAGTATACTTCAGCGATTTTTTCGCGGCCGTAGCGCAGCGCCGTGTCGCCGAGCAGAAAACCGCTGCCGCCCGCCGCGAGATAAGCGCGGTGATCCGCCGACAAGCCGTTCGCGGCGAGCGCAAACGCCAATCGGTCCTGCGCGCGGCCCCAGTGGCTGCCCGACAGCTGTGCGCCGGCGCTGGCTGTACGGTCGGCCTCGGTGAACGCGAACGATTCAGTGCGTCCATCGTTCCAGCCGGCACGTGCGAACACGCCGGTCTCTCCATCGTCCGCCAGCGGCAATTCCGTGTTCGCGCCGACGCCATACTTGTGCCGTCCGTCGCGATCGTCCAGGCGAACGTCGGGAGTCCCACCGCCGGCCTCGGCGGCCGCGATCGCGGTGCGATAGACGCCCATGCGCGCCACGTTGCGGAATGCGAGCACGCGCAGCGCGGCACCGTCCGGACGCGGCTGCAGTGTCAGCTCCAACTGCTCGCCGCGCGCGCGCGACAGCGGCCACTCGAGCGTCTGACCGTTGGCGTACGCCGGCATCTGGTACACGCCGTACCGCAGCGCCCAAGCCGACGCCTCGTAACCGAGCATCACGCCGTTCGTATAGCCGCGCGTGTCCGCGGCAAAATCCCAAGCCACGTCGTTGGCGAGCGCGACGTTCAGAAACTGCGCGCGCGCGGAATTCGCATAGCGGTTTTTGTCGAAGTCGTCGCTTACCGCCATCTTGCCGAACTTCAGCTCGACGCGCCGATCCGGTTCGCTTCCCGGCAGTTGGTCCTGCGCTGCGTCGACCGCATGCGTCTCGGAACCGAGCGGCAGCAACCAGCGCAGATAGTGCCGCGCGGCGTACGCGCGCTTGCCGCCGGCGTGCACCACGTCGCCGTTCGCGCCGCCGCCCAGGCCCGTGCCGTTGCTGACCGGTTCGCCCTTGAACATTTCCTCGTCGAAATAAATCTGCAGGTTGCGCGCGAGCGGCACACCCAGATAGGCCCCGAACGTGTGGGAGCGCTCCGTATCGCCGCGCGCGCGCAGGCTGAGCGGGCCGGCATACGGCGACGTCAGCGCGTCCTGATGTTGCGCAACCAGCGTGTACTGCGCGCCGAGCAACTGCGGCACGAACGCGGACGCATCGCCGTCGGCACGTGCGGCCAGCGCGTGGATCAACAGTGCGAATACGGCAAAGCAGCGAAGGTGAAGCTTGCGCACGCGCGACCCTCCGAACACTTCGAGCAGCTTCCGCGGTGATCATGACAGTGCTGTTTCGGCATGTCACGCGGTAGGAAATTTCCTACGCCGCGGAGCGGCGGTTTGCCATCGCGGCGTGTGCCGCTGCGGCGCACAGTAGAAAAATCCTGGAGACAGGGGCGTGTATCGCAGCGAAGCGAGCGGCGCCGGCCGAATGGACGGCAACTCAGGCGGCCAGGAAGACGCTCGATGACGAACGGGTTGAGGGTGCGCGGCTCGCATCGATCGAGATCATCTGTTCAACATCCACGGAGACAGTCATGTCGAACGTAAACGAAGGCGATTGGGTCGAGGGCGAACCGAAATGGTGGTGGAAGTATGTGATGCCGAGCGAAAGCGTGTTCTGGGCCACGGTGCTGGCGGCGAAGAACCGCGTCGCGGAGCCGGAGCCCTCGCCGTGGCTGCAGGGCGTTTCGGGCCAGATCATGGACGGCTTGGCCATGCTCAACGCGGCGGCGCGCATCGGCAAGTCCGATGAAGCCGCGAAGCTGAAAAAGGAAGCCACCGCCAAGATTGCGCGGGCGGTCGAAGCGGTGAACGGCGCGCGTTGAGCGAGCGGGGCGGTGCGCCGCCGCGGGCGCGGCGCACCGCTGGACGATCAACGCAACAGATCTTCCGCGCTCGGCGGACACTGCGCCTCGCCGACCACCTCGTAGTGCACGACCGTCGGCTCGAATTCGAGCAGGAAATCGCGGTCTTCCGGGTAGTACTTCGCTTTCTCGACCGCCTCGCCGGCGAAACGGCGGATCGAGTCCATGCTGTCCCAGAACGTCATCGTCACGAAATGCGTGACGTCTCCGTCGCGCCGCTCGAGAATGTGCACGCTGATATTTCCCTTCACCCCTGTGTAGTCGGGTATCGCGCGCAGGTTGAGGAATTCGCGGTAGGCCGCGGCCTTCTCGGTCGGCACGCGGCCGTGCCACTGGCGTACGATCATCGGCAACTCTCCTTGTTTGGTTCCGCTCAAGTCTAGCGCGCCGCGCGCATGCTCAACACGGCCGCCATGACGCCGCTTGTCGTTCGTTCAGCGCGCGAGCGGCCTTGCCGTTGCGGCGCGTCCATGCGCCGCAGTGCGCCCGTTCACGCCGCTTTCTTCGCCGTGGCGGGGAAATCCACCTCGGTCCGCGCGATGTGATTGGCGTAGTTGGTGTAGATGTTCAGTACCACGCTGACCAGTACCTCGAGAATATCGCCGTCTCCGAAGCCCGCCGCCTTGAACGCGTCGAGTTCCGCCGTGGGCACGTGTCCGCGATGCGCGATGATGCTGCGCGCCAGTTGCAGCAGGGCGGCGTCGCGCGGCGCCTCGGCGCGGCCTTCGCGCGCCTCGGCGATTTGCCCGGGCGTCAATCCGACCAGCTTGCCGATCGTGCTGTGTGCCGCGAGGCAATACTCGCACGCGTTCGCTTCGCCGACCGCAAGCGCGATCTGTTCACGCTGCCGGGCGGTGAGCTTGCCGCCGCCAGCCACGTCGGCGAGCTGCACATAGGCGTTCAGCGCGACGGGGGTGTGCGCGAGCGTGAGGAACAGGTTGGGCAGTTTGCCGAGCTTGGCCTTGAGCGCGTCGAGCGTCGGGCTGACCGACGCATCGGCTTGCTGGCGATCGATGGGTTTGATGTACGACATGGCGTTCTCCGTTGTGGTTGAGTGCGGTTCTGCGCACGACCGCCACTCTAGGTGTTCGCGATGGACGTTTGGTGATATAAAGTCCAAACAAAACCACCAATCGTCCAGCCATGCCGTTCGACCGCCTTGACGCCTTGCTGCAGCGCTTTTCCGTCAGCACGCGCATGTTCCACTCCGGCGCGCTGTGCGGGATCAACGATTTCGACGGTTCAGGCGATGTCGGCCAGTTGCATCTGATCAGGCGCGGCCCGGTGCGTGTCGAGCACGGCAAGCGCCGCGCCGCGCAGGTGGACGATGCCAGCGTATTGTTCTATCCGCGCCCGCACGCGCACCGCCTGATCACCGACGCGGAGCGTGGCGCCGACATGGCCTGCGCGTACGTCGAATTCAGCGCGGGCGCCGCGAACCCGATCGCGCGCGCGTTGCCGCCGTTCGTGATCATGCCACTGAGCGAAATCGACGGCGCGCAACCGTTGCTCGAACGCCTGTTCGCCGAGGCGTTCGGCCGGCAATGCGGCCGCAAGGCGATCGTCGACCGGTTGTTCGAGGTGGTTCTTGTATACATTTTGCGCGCGCTGATGAACGGCGCGCGCGTGGACTCCGGGCTGCTCGCCGGAATGGCCAACGCGCAGCTTGCGAAGGCGCTCGTCGCGATGCACGACGCCCCCGCGCGCGGGTGGTCGCTGGAGCGGCTCGCGCACGCGGCCGGCATGTCGCGCAGTGCGTTCGCCGCGGCATTCCGCGCCGTGGTCGGGACGACGCCCGGCGAATACCTCGCGACGTATCGCGTCAGCGTCGCGCAGGATCTGCTGCGCCGTGGTCAGCCGCTGGCGCGCGTCGCTTCCGAAGTGGGCTACGGCAGCGCCACGGCGCTGTCGCGCGTATTCAAGTCGGTGAGCGGTGTGGGTGTTCGCGAGTGGCGCGCCGCCGCGCTCTGATTCGGGAAGATGACTACGCGGCGCGGCCGCTCGCGGCGTGTTCGCGCAGGAACACCGGATAGTCCGTGACGGGTGGCGCTGCGTGCGGCCGCATCATCTGCGCAATGTGTCCGCGATGATAGGTGCCGTGCGTCACGACGTGCAGCACGATATCCGCGCGCGACATCGCACCCGCGCCGCCGCCGATGAAGCTGAATTCTATGACTTCGTCGCCGACGGCGAGCGTGTCGGCGTAGTCGACGTACCACGCATCCATCGCGCGCTGTCGCTCGCGAATCTCGGCGAACGGAGGGCAGTATTCCGGATTGCGCGAAGCGAGCCCGTGCGCCTGGCCGAGCAGATGCGATCGCCACACGTGATCCATCGCGAGCACGTGATTGAGCGTGCGCAACAGATTGCCGAAGCCGATCGCCTGAGGCGCGCTCAGCGCCTCGTCCGGCATTTTTCCGATCGCGTCGAACACGAGCGCGTTCGCCCAAGCCTTCCAGCGCACCAGTTTGGGCAATGCGCTCATCGTGCTCGCGCTTACGCCGCCTGCCGCGATGCCTTCTTGCGGTCGTTCTCGGTCAGGTGCTTCTTGCGCAGGCGGATCGACTTCGGCGTCACTTCGACCAGTTCGTCGTCCTCGATGAATTCGAGGGCTTGTTCGAGCGACATCTTGACGGGCGGCGTCAGCGACACGTTGTCGTCCTTGCCCGCCGCGCGGATGTTGGTCAGCTGCTTGGCGCGCAGTGCGTTCACGGTCAGGTCGTTGTCCTTGGCGTGGATGCCGACCAGCTGGCCTTCGTAGATTTCCGCGCCTTCCTCGATCAGCAAGCGGCCGCGTTCCTGCAATCCCATCAGCGCGTAACCCGGCGCCGGGCCCTGGCCGTTGGAGATCATCACGCCGTTGGGACGCTTCGCGATCGCGCCCTCGGCGAGCGGACCGTAGTGGTCGAACACGTGAAACAGCAGGCCGGTGCCGGCGGTGAGCGTGCGGAACTCGGTCTGGAACCCGATCAGCCCGCGCGCCGGAATGAGATATTCGAGACGCGCGCGCCCCTTGCCGTCCGGCTCCATGTTCTTGAGCTGGCCCTTGCGCGCGCCGAGCTTTTCCATCACGCCGCCCTGGAACTGCTCTTCCATGTCGACGACGAGCTGCTCGTACGGCTCCTGCTTCACGCCGTCGATTTCCTTGATGATCACTTCCGGCCGCGACACGGCGAGTTCGTAACCTTCGCGGCGCATCGTCTCGATCAGTACCGACAGATGCAATTCGCCGCGGCCGGAGACCTTGAATTTGTCCGCGTCGTCGGTTTCCTCGACCTTGAGAGCAACGTTGTGCAGCACTTCGCGCATCAGGCGATCGCGGATCTGGCGGCTGGTGAGGAACTTGCCGCCCGAGTGATCCTTGTTGCCGGCGAACGGCGAGTTGTTCACGCAGAACGTCATGCTGATGGTCGGCTCGTCCACCGTCATCACCGGCAGCTGTTCCGGCGCATCCGGCGCGCAGACCGTGTCCGAAATACCGAGGCCTTCCACACCGGAAATGGCGATGATATCGCCGGCTTCCGCCTCCGGCACTTCCTTGCGCTCCAGCCCCATGAAGCCGAGCACCTGCAGCACGCGGCCCTGGCGCTTCTTGCCTTCCTTGTCGATCACCGCGACCGGCATGTTCGTGCGCACCTTGCCGCGCTGGATGCGGCCGATGCCGATCAGGCCCACGTAGGAGTTGTAGTCGAGCTGCGACACGCGCATCTGGAACGGACCGGTCGGATCGACCTTCGGCGCGTGCACGTGCTTCATGATCGCTTCGTACAGCGGGGTCATGTCGCCTTCGCGGACGGTCGAATCGAGACTCGCGTAGCCGTTCAGCGCGGACGTGTAGACGACCGGGAAATCGAGCTGCTCGTTGGTCGCGCCGAGGCGGTCGAACAGGTCGAAGGTCTGGTCGAGCACCCAGTCCGGACGCGCGCCGGGGCGGTCGACCTTGTTGATCACCACGATCGGCTTGAAGCCCATCTGGAACGCTTTCTGCGTGACGAAGCGCGTCTGCGGCATCGGGCCGTCCATCGCGTCGACCAGCAGCAGCACGGTGTCGACCATCGACAGCACGCGCTCGACTTCGCCGCCGAAGTCGGCGTGTCCCGGCGTGTCGACGATGTTGATGCGGTTGCCGCGCCAGGTGATCGCGGTGTTCTTCGCCAGAATCGTGATCCCGCGTTCCTTTTCCTGGTCGTTCGAATCCATCACGCGTTCGGCCAGCACGGTGCGCTCGCTGAACGTGCCGGACTGTTTCAGCAGGCAGTCGACGAGAGTGGTCTTGCCGTGGTCGACGTGAGCGACGATGGCGATATTGCGCAGGTTTTCGATGGACATGACGATAGACCCGCGGTCAGGCGAGTTCAGGTAATTGGGAATCAAAGAATTATAGCCGAAAACGACGCGGATTGCGCGCCGCAGCATTCCGGCGTTCTCCCGTACCGGAAAGCGGCTGGCGAGGCGTCCATTCTCCATGAATTCACACACGGGTTTCAGCGGGCGTGTTGCTGCGACGCGGTGCGCAGCCGCGAGACGCTTCGCCGTCGCGCGCCGTCGTCGCGAAGCGCAACGGGTGGGAGAGGTGAATAGCGTTCCGCTATCATGCCCGCCTCAACAGCACGGAGCCCACGCGCATGACCGCCAGCAATGACCTGCAAGCCCACATCGTGACCGGCCGCGGCACGATTCACCTGCGCCTGTTCGCGGACCAGACGCCGATCACGGTGGCGAATTTCGTGAATCTGGCGGTGCGCAAGTTCTACGACGGCCTGAGCTTTCACCGCGTGATCCCGGATTTCATGATCCAGGGCGGCTGCCCGGAAGGTAGCGGGCGCGGCGGTCCGGGCTACCGTTTCGAGGACGAGATCGTGCCGGCGCTCAAACACGACAAGGCCGGCGTGCTGTCGATGGCGAACGCCGGGCCAGGCACGAACGGCAGCCAGTTCTTCATCACGCACGTGCCGACGCCGTGGCTGGACGGCAAGCACACCGTGTTCGGACAGATCCTGTCGGGCGAGGACCGCGCGATCGTCGACTCCGTGCGCCAGGGCGAGAAGATCGGCTCGATCACGATCAAGGGCGACTATGCGCCGCTGTTCGAGAAGGAAAAGGCGCGCCTGGAACGCTGGAACCAGATCCTGGACGCGAATCAGCGCTGATCCCGTCGGAAACGGACGATATTCGTTGAACACCGGCGCCAGCGCCGCGCCCGCCCCTGGCGCGCGATGCGGCATTTTCCACAATGGGAAAATGCCGCATGTTTGCGGCTAGCGCAGCAGATTGAAGTGCTGCACCGCCCACAGCAGGATCACCGCGCCGACGATCGACAGCAGGAAGCCGGCCGGATGGAACGGCGCGCCCGGCGCAGGGCGCTTGATCACCGAGCCGATAAGCCCGCCGACCAGAGAGCCGGCGATGCCGAGGATCGCGGTCATCCAGAAACCCATGTGATCGATGCCGGGCATGATCGCGCGCGCGATCAAACCAACGATGAAGCCGACAACGATGGACCAGATCAGGTGCAGCATCGCGTTTCTCCGTGGTTGAGTTTCGTTCGCGTCCCCGAGCGCGGGGCAGCTTAGCAAAGGCGCAGGGCTGCCGCGAGAATCCTGCTCGAAAGCCGGCGGGCACGCCTGTTTTTCTGGCAGGGCACCCGTTATGGACTCCGCATCCTGCGGGCTCTTCGCCGATACCGCTTCTGCGGCAAGCGCCTGGGCCACTTTCCGAATTGTGCACCGCAATGTGCGCGGTGCTAGAATTTCGCGCTCCCAACGCACAGCCTGAGGAACGTCGATGCTCCAGCTTGCCGAGCGCATGAGCCGCGCCAAACCCAGTGCCATCATGCTGGTCGCGGACAAGGCGAAAAAGCTCAAAGCCGCGGGCCGCGACATCATCAGTTTCTCGATCGGCGTGCCGAACTTCCTGCCGGGCGAGCACGTCTACGCCGCCGCGCACGAGGCGCTCAAGCACGACAGCGGGCAGTACGGTTCGAACCGCGGTCCGGATGCGCTGCTCGATGCGTTCCTCAAGCACCTGAAGGAAGGCGGCTTCGACGGCTACGAGCGCAAGCATCTCGCCTGCGGCGTTGGTGCGAAGCAGGTACTGTTCAATCTGATGTACGCGCTGCTCGATGAAGGCGACGAGATTCTGATCCCGACGCCGTACTGGACCAGCTACGTCGACATCGCGGAAATCCTCGGGGCGAAAATCACGCTGCTGCCGTGCCCGCCCGAGCAGAACTACAAGCTCACGCCGAAGCAGCTGGAGGCCGCGATCAAGCCGACCACCAAGCTGCTGCTGTTCAACAATCCGTCCAATCCCACCGGCATGGTGTACACGCCGGAGGAAGTGCAAGCGATCGCCGATGTACTGGTGAAGCATCAAATGTGGGTGCTTTCCGACGACATCTACAACCGCATGATCTTCGACAAGCTTCCGTACGCGCATCTGGTCAAGGCCCGCCCGGAGCTGCGCGATCGCGTGGTACTGATTGATTCCGTCTCAAAAACCTATGGAATGCCCGGCTGGCGCTGCGGCATGATCGCGGGTCCCGAGGCGGTGGCGCAGTCGCAGGTGACACTGAACTCGAACCACATCACCAACCTGCCGGAGGTCGTCACCGCCGCGGCCACCGCCGCGTTCGACGGCCCGCAGGACATTCCGGCGCAAAAGTGCGCGGATTTCGCCAAGCGCCGCGACGAAGTGCTCGCCGCGCTGCACGCGATTCCGGGCGTGCGCTGCCCGCGTCCGCAGGGCGCGTTCTACGCGTTCCCGGATATTTCCGTCGCCTTCGGCAAGAAACACGGCACCAACGCGATCGGCAACGATGTCGACTTCTGCAACGCGCTGCTCGACGCGAAAGGGGTGGCCTGCGTGCCGGGTTCCGCGTTCGGCGAGCCGCGCGCGATCCGCATTTCGTATACCTGCAAGCCGGCCGAGCTCACCGACGGTCTGAAGCGGTTGCAGGAATTTTTCGCCGAGTTGAAATAACACCAGAAGCGCAATGGTCCTTCTCCCGCTGGCGGGAGAAGGTGCCCGGAGGGCGGATGAGGGTGGCGCGTGAGCAACGCCGTCACCCGTGAAAATGCCGCCCTCACCCCGGCCCTCTTCCGTCAGCGGGAGTGGGGCAGATCAAAAACAGGAGTGCATCCATGAAATCCCCCGTCCGCGTTGTCGTCACCGGCGCCGCCGGCCAGATCGGTTACGCCTTGCTGTTCCGCATCGCCGCCGGCGACATGCTCGGCCCCGATCAGCCGGTGATCCTGCACCTGCTCGAGATCACGCCGGCCCTGCCCGCGCTGCAAGGCGTGGTGATGGAATTGAACGACTGCGCGTTCCCGCTGCTCGCCGGCGTGGTGGCCACTGATGATGCGAATGTCGCCTGCAAGGACGTCGACTATGCGCTCTTGGTCGGCGCGCGTCCGCGTGGTCCGGGCATGGAGCGCAAGGACCTGCTCGAGGCGAACGGCGCGATCTTCGCGCCGCAGGGCAAGGCGCTCAATGCACACGCCAAGCGCGACGTGAAAGTGCTCGTGGTCGGCAATCCCGCCAACACGAATGCACTGATTGCCCAGCAGAACGCGCCGGATCTCGATCCGAAGTGCTTCACCGCGATGGTGCGCCTGGACCACAATCGCGCGCTCAGCCAGCTCGCCGAAAAAACCGGCGCGCACACGACCGACATCCGCAAGGTCACGATCTGGGGCAACCATTCGTCGACGCAGTATCCCGACATCCACCAGACCACGATCAAGGGCAAGCCCGCGCTCGGTCAGGTCGATGAAAAATGGTACAAGGAAACTTTTATACCTACCGTGCAGCAGCGCGGCGCGGCGATCATCAAGGCGCGCGGCGCGTCCAGCGCGGCGTCCGCGGCATCCGCCGCGGTCGACCACATGCGCAGCTGGGCGCTCGGCAGCGCCGATGGCGATTGGGTCTCGATGGGCATCCCGTCGGACGGCAGCTACGGCATCAAGCCGGGCGTGATCTACGGGTATCCCGTGATCTGCAAGAACGGCCAGTACTCGATCGTGCAGGGGCTCGAGATCAACGCGTTCTCGCGCGAGCGGATGGACGCCACCGACAAGGAACTGCGCGAGGAGCGCGCCGGCGTCGAGCATCTGTTCGCGAAGCGCTGATCCACCGGTTGCCGATGCATTGAATGTTTCAAACGAAAGGCCGGGCAGCGATGCACCGGCCTTCTTTTTTTCACGTGGGAGGGAAGCATGAAGTTGAAAATGATATCGCTGGCGATGGCGTTGGCCTCGACCAGCGGCGCCGCCTTCGCGGCCGAAGGCATGTGGACCCCGGACAACCTGCCGGCCGCGCAGCTCAAGCAGAAGTATAATTTTGTACCGGCCAAGGATTGGGTCGCGCACGCCGAGCACGCCGCGCTGCGACTCGCCGGCGGCTGCTCGGGTTCGTTCGTGTCGCCGACCGGCCTGGTGCTGACCAATCATCACTGCGTCAATTCCTGCGTGCAGCAGCTGTCGACCGCGGACAAGGACTTCATCAAGTCGGGCTTCTACGCGAAGGACGAAAAAGACGAGATCAAGTGTCCCGAGATCGAACTCAACCGGCTCGACACGATCAGCGACGTCACCGCGCGCGTGAAGCAGGCGACCGACGGCAAGACCGGCGCGGACTACAGCAAGGCCGAGAAAGCGGTGAAGTCGGAGATCGAGAAGGAGTGCATCGGCGCCGACACCGAGAACACGCGCTGCGACGTGGTCGATCTGTATCACGGCGGCGTGTACGATGTATACAAATATCATCGCTACCTCGACGTGCGCCTGGTGTTCGCGCCGGAACTCGCCATGGCTTTTTTTGGCGGCGATCCGGACAACTTCAATTTCCCGCGCTACGACCTCGACATGGGCGTGCTGCGCGCCTACGAGAACGGCAAGCCGGCACAGGTCAAGGACTATTTCCCGTTCTCCGCGAACGGCGCGGCCGAAGCCGAGATGACCGTCGTCGTCGGCAATCCCGGCGGCACCGATCGCCAGTTGACGATTTCGGAACTCGAAACCACGCGCGATATCGACCTGCTGCATCGTTTGCTGCAGCTCTCGGAGCAGCGCGGCGTGCTCGAACAGTTCCGTTCCGAAACGCCCGAGCACGCGCGCATCGCGCAGAGCGACCTGTTCGGCGTCGAGAACGGATTCAAGGCGCTTCGCGGCAGGCTCGAGGCGCTGCAGGATCCCGACGTGTTCGCGCTCAAGCGCAAGCAGGAAGCCGAGCTGCGCGCGTATGTCGACGCGGACTCCGCGCGCAAGGCGAAATACGCCGGCGCCTGGGACACGATCGCAAAGGCGCAGGTCACCTACCGCAACATCGAGAACCCGTACAAGTTTCTCGAGGCGGGACGCGGGTTCTATTCGCAGTACTTCACGTTCGCGCGCTCGCTGGTGCGCGGCACCGAGGAGCTGAAGAAGCCGAACGCCGAGCGCTTGCGCGAATACACCGATTCGAAGATCACCAGCGTCAAGCAGAAGCTTTTCTCGACCGCTCCGGTGTACCCGGATTTCGAGAAAGTGAAGCTCGCCTGGTCGCTGACCAAGCTGCGCGAATGGCTCGGCGCGGACGATGCGATCGTCAGGCAGGTGCTCGGCAAGGAATCGCCGGAAGCGCTCGCGCAGCGCCTCGTCGACGGCACCAAGCTCGGCGACCCCGCCGTGCGCAAGGCGCTCTGGGAAGGCGGCGCCGACGCGGTGGCGAAATCCGACGATCCGTTCATCGTGCTGGTGCGCTCGATCGATGCGCAATCGCGCGCGGTTCGCAAGCGCTTCGAGGACGACGTCGAGTCGGTGATCGACAAGAACTCCGAGCTGATCGCCGCGGCGCGCTTCGAGAAATACGGTACCAGCGTTTACCCGGATGCGACATTCACGCAGCGCTTCTCGTTCGGGGAGGTCAAGGGCTGGGACGAGAAGGGCACCTGGATCAAGCCGTTCACGACGATCGCCGGTGCATTCGAGCGCGCCACTGGTTTCGATCCGTTCAAGCTGCCGCAAACCTGGCTCGACGCGAAGGGGCAGTTGAACATGCAGCAGTCGTTCGATTTCGTCACCACGAACGACATCATCGGCGGCAATTCCGGCAGTCCGATGATCAACGCGAAGGGCGAGATCGTCGGCCTCGTGTTCGACGGCAACATCGAATCGCTCGGCGGCGACTACTGGTTCGACGAACGCGTCAACCGCACCGTGGCGGTGCATTCCGGAGCGATCCTCGAGGCCTTGCACAAAGTATACAAAGCCGACCGCATCGCCAGGGAGCTCGAGGCGGCGCGCAAGCACTGACCGTCGTGCGATGGCGCGCGTCATCTCCCACGATGTGATGAAGTGGACCCATGCCCTACCGGCATGGGTCGTTCTCGCGATCGCGGCGTGTGCGCCGATCGCCGCTGCAAAAGCCGCCGGCGCGCTGTCCGCGCCATGGGTCAATCTGGATCAGCATGCGCTTACCGGCTCCTGGTACAACCCCGCGACCAGCGGCCAAGGTTTCGAGATCGAGGTGTACCCGGATTTCGACGACCCGACGCAGGGCATCCTGTTCGCCGGCTGGTTCACCTACGATGTGCACGCCGCGGGCGGCAAGCGCTGGTACGCGCTGAGCGGTCTGGCCAGCGGCCAGAATTCCGACATGGAAATGCACATCTACGACGTCGAGGGCGGCAATTTCGCCGCGCCGCCGGCGCTCGCGGCGGGTGCGCCGCTGGGCGTCGCCACGCTGCGCTTCGGCGATTGCAACAGCGGCTCGCTCGCGTATCGCTTCGACGACGGCCGCGCGGGTGTGATTCCGCTCGTGCGCCTGACGCCGAATGTGAACTGCACGCCCGCGGGCGACGACGTCCATGCCGCAACCGGCAGCTACGGCTTGTCCGGCAACTGGTTCGATCCGGCCACGAGCGGGCAGGGCCTCGTTTTCGACTTCTCGCCATCGCTGAATCTGGTGTTCGGCGCGTGGTATACGTTTGCGCAAAATGGACAAGCGACCGGCGGTTCCGCGAGCCAGCGCTGGTACACGTTGCAGTCCGGCCGCTTCGTGCCCGGCATTTCCTCTCTCAACGGCATTCCGATCGCCGACACCAGCGGCGGGGAGTTCGACAAGCCCACGCCGGCAACCTCGGTCCAGGTTGGCAGCGCCGATATCGCGTTCCAGAATTGCAACGCGCTCACACTGACCTATCGCTTCACCGCAGGCGAAAACGCCGGTCTGGGCAACACGCTGCACCTGCAGCGCGTCGGCCCCGTGCCGGCAGTCTGCAACTTGTGATACGCGACGCGCTTGCCCGCCGCGCGACCGCCACGTATCGTGCGGTCGCATGAGCGCACCGCTTTCCGCTACCGGCGTCGTCCTGCCCGGCGCCGCGGCAATTCCCGAACTGCGCGGCGTCGATCGCGCGCGTTTCGAGCGCGAAATCATCCCGGCCGCGCGCCCGGTCGTGCTGCGCGGACTCGTCGACGGCTGGCCGGCGGCCCGGCACGGGCGCGAATCGGCCGAGGCGGTCTGTCGCTACCTGGTCGGCCTCGACAACGGCACGCCGGTCGACGCGATCCTGCTCGCGCCGCAGGAAAAAGGCCGCATTTTCTACAATGCGACATTCGACGGTTTCAACTTCCTGCACAACCGGCTGCCGCTGTCGCGCGTGATCGAACAGGTCGCGCGCTACTCGCGCTTCGACGAAGCGCCGGCGGTCGCGGCGCAGAGCGCTCCGATCCGCGCCTGCCTGCCGCGTTTTCTCGATGCGCATCCGATGCCGCTGCTCGATGCGGTCGAGCCGCGCATCTGGCTCGGCAACGCGATCACCGTGCCGGCGCATTTCGACGAAACCGACAACATCGCCTGCGTGATCGCCGGGCGACGCCGCTTCACGCTGTTTCCGCCGGCGCAGATCGCGAATCTGTACATCGGGCCGCTGGATTTCGCACCGACCGGCACGCCGATCAGCCTCGTGGACTTCGCGCATCCCGACGCGCAGCGCTTCCCGAATTTCCGCGAAGCATGCGCGCACGCATTGACGGCCGAGCTATTGCCCGGCGATGCGCTGTTCATTCCGGCGCTGTGGTGGCATCACGTGCAGTCGCTGGACGTGTGCAATATCCTCGTGAACTACTGGTGGAACGCGGCCGGTCTGCGCGCGAACGAATCGCGCGATTGCCTGCTGCACGCGCTGCTCACGCTGCGCCGGCTGCCCGATGCGCAGCGCGCCGCGTGGGCGGATGTGTTCCGGCATTACGTGTTCGGCCCGATCGACGCGGTGCGTGCGCATATTCCGGCGTCGCGTCGCGGCGTGCTCGGCGAATTGGGCGAAGCCGCGGCGCGCGAGCGCCGGCACGAGCTCGCCGAGCGCTTGAAGGCGACCTGATTCAGCCGCCGGATTTCGGCTTCGGCTGCCAGAGCTCGACCTTGTTGCCGTCCGGATCGACGAAGTGGCCGAAGCGGCCGAAGTCGTAGTCGGCAATCTCCCCGATGACTTGCGCGCCGCCGGCTTTCACTTGCTCAAGCACCGCGGCGACGTCATCGACGATCAGGTTGAGCATGAATTCCTTCGTGCTCGGGGCGAAGTAATCGGTGCTCGCCTTGAACGGCTTCCACGTCGTGCTGGCGCCGGGCGGCAGCATGTCCGAGGTGAACTTCACGCCGCCGTACCGTGCCGGCGTCATGCCCAGATGCTGCGCGTACCACTCCGACAGTTTGGCCGGATCCGCGCTCTTGAAGAATACGCCGCCGATGCCGAGTACCTTTGCCATGCCGTTTCCCTCGTCGTGGTGTTCCACCGTGTGCGGCGAACTCTAGCATGCGCGCGGTGATCGGGATCAATGCGCACGCCGCTGGAATCTCCACACTACACGCGTCGGTTGACCCTCGCTGCCGCGCACGGCAGGCTTGGCGCATCGCCGCGGACAGGAGCTGTCGTGAGCTACGAATCCGAATACCGCCGCTCGATCGATGAGCCCGAGGCGTTCTGGGCGGAGCAGGCCCAGGCGATCCACTGGCACCGGCAGCCGCGGCGAATCCTCGACTATTCGCGTCCGCCGTTCCGCAAGTGGTTCGCCGGCGGCGAGACCAACCTGTGCTACAACGCGCTCGACCGGCACCTCGCCGTGCGCGGCGAGCAGCTCGCGCTGGTCGCGATCTCCACCGAAACGAACGTCACGCGCAAACTCACTTACCGCGAGCTGCACCGCGAAGTGAACGTGTTCGCGTCGGTGCTGCAATCGCTCGGCGTGGAAAAGGGCGAGCGCGTGGTCATCTATATGCCGAACATGGCCGAAGCGGTGTTCGCCATGCTCGCCTGCGCGCGCCTCGGCGCGGTTCATTCGGTGGTGTTCGGCGGCTTCGCCGCACACAATCTGGCGCTGCGCATCGACGATGCGAAGCCGAAGCTCCTGATCTGCGCCGATGCCGGCATGCGCGGCGGCAAGGTGATTCCGTACAAGCCGCTGGTCGATGCCGCGCTGCGCGAGGCGCAATTCCCGCCCCCGCACGTGCTGATCGTGTCGCGCGGGCTCGATGCGCAGCTGACACGCGAAGAAGGACGCGACGTCGACTACGCGCTGTTGCGCACGGCGCATGAGCACGCCGAGGTTCCTGTCACCTGGCTCGAATCGAACGAACCGAGCTATCTGCTGTACACCTCCGGCACGACCGGCAAGCCGAAAGGCGTGCAGCGCGACGTGGGCGGTCACGCGGTGGCGATGGCGCTGTCGATGCGCACCGTGTTCGACGTCGGACCGGGGCAGGTGATGTTCTCGACATCGGATGTCGGCTGGGCGGTCGGCCACAGCTACAACATCTACGGTCCGCTGACCGTGGGCGCCACCTCGCTGCTGTACGAAGGACTGGCGATTTCTCCCGATCCCGGCATCTGGTGGCAGTTGTGCGCGCAGTACGGCGTGCGCACGATGTTCTCCTCGCCGACCGCGATCCGCATCCTCAAGAAGCAGGATCCCGCCTGGCTGCGCAAGCACGATCTGTCGCAGCTGAAATACCTGTTCCTCGCCGGCGAGCCGCTCGACGAGCCGACCGCGAAATGGATTTCCGAAGGCATCGGCAAGCCCGTGATCGACAACTACTGGCAGACCGAAACCGGCTGGCCGGTGCTGTGCCTGCAGCCCGGCCTGGACATGAAACCGATCCGCTTCGGCTCGCCGGGGCTGCCGAATTTCGGTTTCAGGCTGCGTGTGATCAACGAAGTCAGCGGGGCGGATGCGCCAGCGGGCGAGAAGGGCGTGCTCACGTTCGTGCCGCCGCTGCCGCCCGGCTGCATGACGACGATCTGGGGCGACGACGCGCGTTTTATACAAAGCTACTTTTCCCATTTCAAGGAACTGCTCTACTCGTCGCTCGATTGGGCGATCCGCGACAGCGACGGCTATACCTTCATCCTCGGCCGCACCGACGACGTGATCAATGTGGCCGGGCATCGTCTCGGCACGCGCGAGATCGAGGAATCCGTCGCGACGCACGCCGCCGTCGCGGAGGCCGCGGTGATCGGCGTGCACGACGAACTCAAGGGCCAGGTGCCGATCGTGTTCGCGACGCTCAAGAGCGGCGGCGACGCGGCTGCAAGACAGACATCCGCAGCGGGCATGCAGCAGCGCGTGGTCGAGCAACTCGGCGGCATCGCGCGGCCCGCGCGCGTCTACATCGTCAACGCGCTGCCGAAGACGCGTTCCGGCAAGCTGCTGCGCCGTTCGCTCCAGGCATTGGCCGAGGCGCGCGATCCCGGCGATTTGTCGACACTGGACGACCCGGCGGCGTTGGAGGAAATCCGCTCCGCGCTCGAGCGCGGGCCGGAAGCGGGCGGCTGACGATGGCGGTGCTCGCGCTCGACCACGTGCAACTCGCGATGCCGGCCGATGGCGAGGCGCAGGCACGCGTGTTTTACGCCGGCCTGCTCGGCATCCCGGAGGTGCCGAAACCGGCGCACCTCGCGGTGCGTGGCGGCTGCTGGTTCGAACGCGGCACGGTGCGGCTGCATCTCGGCGTCGAGCCCGATTTCCGGCCGGCGCGCAAGGCGCACCCGGCACTGGTGGTGGACGATCTGGCGGCGCTGCGCGCGGCGCTTGCCGCGGGCGGCCATGCGACCCGCGACGGCGAGCCGCTCGAAGGCTGGCGGCGCTGCGACGTGTTCGACCCGTTCGGCAACCGTATCGAACTGATGCAGCCTGTCGGCTGAGCGCTGCGCGCCGGCCGCGGCCGATTCGGGTAAAATGCCGCCTTTTCGGAGGTTGCATGACGACGTCCTCTCCGGGTGCGCGCTTCCGCGCCGCGCTTGCCGCCGAGAAGCCGCTGCAGGTGATCGGCGCGATCAACGCGAACCACGCGCTGCTGGCGAAACGCGCCGGCTATCGCGCGATCTACCTGTCCGGCGGCGGCGTCGCGGCGGGATCGCTGGGCTTGCCCGATCTCGGCATCAACACGCTCGACGACGTGCTCACCGATGTGCGCCGCATCACCGATGTCTGCGACTTGCCGTTGATGGTCGACATCGACACCGGCTTCGGGCCCAGCGCGTTCAACATCGCGCGCACGGTGCAGTCGCTGATCAAGTTCGGCGCGGCGGCGTGCCACATCGAGGATCAGGTCGGCGCGAAGCGCTGCGGGCATCGGCCGGGCAAGGAAATCGTCTCGAAGCAGGAAATGGCCGATCGCGTGAAAGCGGCGGCGGATGCGAAGACGGATGCCGATTTCTTCCTGATTGCACGCACGGACGCGATCCAGGCGGAAGGCGTCGATGCGGCGATCGAGCGCGCGCTGGCGTGCGTGGAAGCCGGCGCCGACGGCATCTTCGCCGAAGCCGCGTACGACCTGCCCACCTACAAGAAATTCGCCGACGCGGTGAAGGTGCCGCTGCTCGCGAACATCACCGAGTTCGGCAAGACGCCGCTGTTCACGGTCGACGAGTTGCGCGGCTGTGGCGTCGGGATCGTGCTGTATCCGCTGTCCGCGTTCCGCGCCATGAACAAGGCGGCGGAAAATGTATACACCGCGATCCGCCGCGACGGCCACCAGAAGAACGTGCTCGACACGATGCAGACGCGCGAGGAACTCTACGAGCGCATCGGTTATCACGATTTCGAGCAGAAGCTGGACACGCTGTTCCGCGCGAGAAGCCCCGAATCGAAAGCCTGATGCGGATCCTGATCGTCAGCGCCCTGGTGTTGTGCAGCGCCTGCACGGATCGCGCGGCTCGTGCCGCCGAGTCCGCCGCCAAGACGCCGCTCGTGGCGCGCGCAGCGAAGCAATGCGCGCTGCATCTGATGCTGCCCGCGAGCTGGACGATCAAGGAAGCGCGTGACCGGGACGCCTGCGTGGTGGCGGCGGAAGAACCCGCGCACGCGTCGCGCTGCGGCACGACCGAAGACGGCAGGGAGATCTGCGACCCGGATCTGCGCATCAATGTCAGCATCCGGCAAGGCAGCATCGACGACGCGGCGCGTCGGAACCCGTCCGACACGTATCCGTTTCAGTTCGACGACGGCAAATGGCATCTGACGAACGCGCATCTGTCCGAACGTGAAGCGATCCCGCTGCACGCCGGCGCGCGCAAGGTGCTGTATGCGGAGTACGCGACGCGCGAGCATTACCAGGACGGCAGCTACTGCTGCGCCGGACGCAACTGGTGGGCGATGGTCGATCTCCCCGCGCAGCGCATCGCGTTCGTCGAAGCGACCTGGGATTTCATCGCCTGGGACGTCTATCCGGGCGGTTGGAGCGACGCCACCGATGCGCAGGCCACGGCGAATTTCGAACAATTCCTGAAGGCGTTGCGATGAACGAGCGCGCGCGACGCAACTGGGACGGCCTGGCCGCGGTGATCGCCGCGTTCGTCGGCCTGCTCGCGCTGTGCGTGTCGGGCTACACCGCGTATCTGCAGCGCCAGCAGGTGCGCGCGCAGGTCTGGCCGTATCTGGAAACCGGCATTTCGAGTTCCAGGCGCGGCGTGTCGCTGTCGAACAAGGGCGTGGGGCCGGCGCTGATCCGCAGCGCGCAGGTGCTCGTCGACGGCAACCCGCAGCGCAACTGGCCGGCGGTGTTCCGCGCGCTCGGTTTGAACTTCGAGCATCACATCCCGTGTTCGACGATCAACGGCGTGGTGATTTCCGCGAACGACCGCATCGACCAGCTGGTATTTCCGAGCGCGGAGGATTTCAACGCGTACGCGAAGCAAGCGGCGCGCGTCGAGCTGAACGTGTGCTACTGCTCGACCCTCGGCGAATGCTGGACGTATCGCGATACCGCGATGCTGCTGCCCGGCACGGCGCACCAGCCGGTCGAGCGATGCCCGGTGTTGGGCAACGAACAATTTTTCGACAACGAGAACGCCGACCCGGCACAGCCGGACGGCAACCAGGAAAAAAAATCATGAGCGAAACCGCCCAGACTCTCCCGAAAGCGAAGAAATCCGTCGCGCTGTCCGGCGTCGCCGCCGGCAACACCGCGCTGTGCACGGTCGGGCGCACCGGCAACGACCTGCACTACCGCGGCTACGACATCCTCGATTTCGCGACCACGAGCGAGTTCGAGGAAATCGCCTATCTGCTCGTGCACGGCAAGCTGCCCAACCGCGCCGAGCTCATCGGCTACAAGACCAAGCTGAAATCCCTGCGCGGCATTCCGGCCGCGGTGAAAGCCGTGCTCGAACAATTGCCGGCGTCGGCGCATCCGATGGACGTGATGCGCACGGCGGTGTCGGCGCTCGGCTGCGCGCTGCCCGAGAAGGACGACCACAACCATCCGGGCGCGCGCGATATCGCCGACCGCCTGATGGCTTCGCTCGGTTCGATGCTGCTGTACTGGTATCACTTCGCGGTGAACGGCAAGCGCATCGACGTGGAGACCGACGACGATTCGATCGGCGGCCATTTCCTGCATCTGCTGCACGGCGAGAAGCCCAGCGAGCTGTGGGTGCGCTCGATGCACACGTCGCTGATCCTGTACGCCGAGCACGAATTCAACGCATCGACGTTCGCCGCGCGCGTGATCGCCGGCACCGGCAGCGACATGTATTCCGCGATCGCGGGCGCGATCGGCGCACTGCGCGGGCCGAAGCACGGCGGCGCGAACGAAGTCGCGTTCGAGATCCAGAAGCGCTACGACACGCCCGACGAAGCGCAAGCCGACATCAGGGCGCGCGTCGAGAAGAAGGAAGTCGTGATCGGCTTCGGCCACCCGGTGTACACGACCGGCGATCCGCGCAACAAGGTGATCAAGGAAGTCGCGCGCGACTTGTCGAAGGCGCAGCGCAACATGAAGATGTTCGAGATCGCCGAGCGCCTCGAATCGACCATGTGGGACATCAAGAAGATGTTCCCGAACCTCGACTGGTTCAGCGCGGTGAGCTATCACATGATGGGCGTGCCGACCGCGATGTTCACGCCGCTGTTCGTGATCTCGCGCACCTCCGGCTGGAGTGCGCACGTGATCGAGCAGCGCGTCGATGGCAAGATCATCCGTCCGAGCGCAAACTACACCGGACCGGAGAATCTGCAGTTCGTCCCGATCGACAAACGTTGATCGGAAGTTGATCTGTCTCTCAAAGGAGTGAAAGTCATGTCAGCACGGAATCTGAAAATGGTCGGCAGTGCGTGCGCGCTGCTGTTCGCCGGCGTGGCGAGCGCGGAAGTTCCGCTGCCGCTGGACCGCGTCAGCCTGTCGCTCGGCGCGTTCTATCCGACCGTGGATGCCCGCGTGCAGGCGAGCAGCCCGGACGTGCTCGGCACGAACGTGAATTTCCAGCGCGATCTGGGCCTCGACAAGCAGCAGACGCTGCCGAATTTCCGACTCGATTTCCTCGTGTTCGAGAGTCAGGGTTTCAGCATCAGCGGCTACGAGTATTCGCGCCACGCTGCCACGTCGCTCGCGCGCGATATCACATTCGACGGCAACAGTTACGACACCAGCGCGTTCGTCGAGGCACGCCTGCGCCTGCAGACGGTCAACGGCAGCTGGCACTGGTGGTTCGCGCCGAGCGCGAGCGACGTGTTCGGCGTCGGTCTCGGCGCCGCGTACTACGATCTGAAAGGCACGATCGACGGCTCGGTCACGGTCAATGGCGGCAGCGCATCCGGGCGTGGCGAAGCCGAAGGCAGCGCGGTCGCGCCGCTGCTGACGCTGGGCTGGCGTCACGCGTTTTCCGACCGGCTGCGCGCGTACGCGGATTTTTCCGGCGTGCGCAAACCGAGCGGCACGCTCACCGGGCATCTGCTCAACGGCAATCTCGGCGTCGAATACTATCCTTGGCAGAACGCCGGCTTCGCGCTCGAATACAACGCCAACAATCTCGATCTGAAAGCCGACAAGGATACCTGGGTCGGCCGCGCGCGCATCCATTTCTACGGACCCGCCGCATTCGTGCGGCTGCGCTTCTGAGCGGCATGCGCCGCACGACGCACCCGGGTTCACACCGCCTCAACATTTGCAGCGCATCCGCGCCGTGCATTGCGCATGGCGCAGCCTGACGTGCGCGGCGGCTGTTCGGTCATGTGCTCGCGCGGCGTTCTTTGCCTCGAACACCACACGAGGCGAGCAACATGCACAAATACACGATGCCACTGGCGCTGCCGATCTTGTGGAGCGCGGCCGCGCTGAGCGCGAGCGCGTATGCGCGCGACGGTGATTTCTCCACCGGCTTCCAGACGCAAGGCCGCCAGCGTGTGCCGATTTCGGCGCCGCTCGGCGCGGGCTTGAGCGCGTTTCTCGCGCAGCAAGCCAACGGGCAGATCGTGATCGCGACCAGCAGTGATGCGGGCATCGGCGGCAATCCCGATTTCTACGTCAAGCGTCTGAATGCCGACGGTTCGGCCGACACCACGTTCGCCGGCACGGGCGAACAGAAAATCGCGTTCGAACGCGGCGGCGACAATTCCGATTATTTGAACGCGATCGCGATCCAGTCCGACAACAAGATCCTCGTCGCGGGCACGAGCGACGGCGATCCGTCGTTCAGCGCGTCGGCGTGCGCGGTCGTGCGTCTGAACGTCGCGGGCGCGCTGGACAGCACGTTCGCCGGTTCCGGCAGCAAGATCATTTCCTTCAGCGTCGGCGCGAATCCGAACCAGCACGCGGACCGCTGCGAAAGCGTCAGCGTGCAACAGGACGGCAAGATCCTGCTCGCCGGTGCCGCGCAGAACGGCAACGGCCTGCAGATGGCGCTGGCGCGCGTGCAGGCGAATGGCGCGATCGACAGCACGTTCATCAGCAACATCGGCAGCAACGGCAAGCTCACGCTGAACTTCGGTCCCAACGAACTGGGCGGCATCGCGTACCGCGCGCGCGAGTTGCCGGGCGGCGGCATCCTGGTGATCGGCGAGGAAATCCAGCAGACGGGTCCGAGCACCGGCGCCACCGGCTGGGGTATCGCGAAACTGCACGCCGACGGTTCGCCCGACACGTCGTTCGGAACCGGCGGCTACGTGTTCTATTCGCTCGGCCTGGGCGGCGACAGCGGCAGCAATCCCGCCGACGAGACGCCGTACGATTTCGCCGCGCTCGCCGACGATTCGTTCGTGGTGGTGGGCGGCGCGCCGACCGGCTCCGCATCGGCCGCCGACATGGCGATCGTGAAGTTCACCGCGAGCGGCGCGGTGGATACGAGCTGGGGCGTCAACGGGCGGCAGATTCTCGCGTTCGATTTCGGCGGCAGCAACAACGACGTGGCGACTTCGATCGTGCGCGACGCGCAGGGCCGCTTCGTGATCGGCGGTTACGTGAATTCCACGGCGCAGCCGAACAGCGGCTACAGCAGCGACATGATGGTCGTGCGTCTGCTCGCCGATGGCAGCATCGACGACAGCTTCGGCCTGATCGGCACGCGCGACGTGCAGCTGTCGCCGCCGCCGATGCAGAACTTCAACCAGCAGGCCGGCTCGATCGCGATCGCCGCGGACGGCGGCATCCTGATCGGCGGCGGCGCGGCGACCACGGTGAACGGCGGACCGTACGCGATCGGCGTGGCGAAACTGATTGGCGACACGATCTTCGCCGACGGGTACGGCGGCTGAGTATACTTTTGGCGGCGCGCCAATTTCGGTCTCTTGCCGCGGCGGCGCGCTATTTTTTCGGCTCGATCAGATCCCAGCGGTTGCCGTACAGATCCTCGAACACGGCCACGCTGCCGTAGCTTTCGCGGCGCGGCGCCTCGATGAAACGCACGCCGCGTGCGCCGTAGGCGGCGTAGTCGCGTTCGAAGTCGTCGGTGTGCAGGAACAGGAACACGCGTCCGCCGGTCTGGTTGCCGATGCGGCTGGATTGTTCGGGGTTGGCGGCGCGCGCCAGCAGCAGCGCGCTGCCGTGACCGCCGCGTGGCGCGACCAGCACCCAGCGCTTGCCGGGTTCGCGCGGGGTGTCCTCGAGCAACTCGAAGCCGAGCACGCGCGTGTAGTAGTCGATCGCTTCGTCATAGTCGCGCACGACGATGGCCACGTGCACGAGCGATTGTCGGGTCATGGTGGATTCCGGCGCCGCGGGGACGTCAATGCTAGCCGGAATTGTCGGCCAGCGGTGCAGCCGGCGGGCTCCCCCGACCCCGCGTGACTGCGCCGCTGGCGCGTTCGTGACGCGCGCTGCGTCTTAGGTTCGTGACGCGAGCACGATCGTCTCGATCGGCTCGGACGTGTCGCCTGCTTCTTGCGCGGGCGCCGCTTCGTTGCAACGCTGTTTCTTGAACGCCTCCAGCCGTTGCGCCATTTCCTCGCTGCGCGCACGCATCGCCTGGAAGCCTTCACGCACGCCGACCGCGCGGATGTTCATGCGCTTCTGCGCGAGGTTCTGCGCGCGCTTGTCCACCACCGGCGCCGGCGCGCTGCCGAACATGCGGTCGACCATGTGCGTGAAGAAACCCTTGCTGTCGCGTGCGGCGGTAGCCATGGCGGATCCCGGATTGTGTGGCTAAACGGCAGGCGGAGCGTTCATCGATCGCGCCTTCGCAGGGGAAGGAGCATCAAGCATGCCAATGCCCGGGGATAGGTACAAACCCTTATTCAGCCGTCTTTACGGCTGGCGGGCGCGGCGATGTCCTCGAAACGTATGTTCTGGATCGGCCACGATTTCCAGTCGCGGTAATCGAAATGCCACCATTCGGACGTGAACACGGTGAAGCCTTCCGCCTCCATCGACTGACGTAGCAGGTCGCGCAGGTGACGCGCCGTGTCGCTGCCTCCCGCATAGCCGGGATAGGCGCGTTCGGACATCTCGTCGTACAGGCTCGGCATCTCGACCGGCTGCCCGTCGCGCAGCGTGTATAAGGTCAGATCGACCGCGCAGCCGCGATTGTGGCGCGAGCCTTGCGCGGGATCGGCGACGAACTCGTGCTTGTCGGGCGGCGTGGCGTCCCAGAACAGCTTGGTCACGTACCATGGCCGGTAGGCGTCGTGCACGAGCAGCCCGTAGCCGCGCTCGCGCAGCGACCGATTCGCGCGCGCCAGCGCTTCGGCGGCCGGACGCTGCAGAAAGGCGCGCGCCTGGCTGTAGAGCGGCGTGCCGAGGAAGTTGCGCGCCGTCGCATAGCGGATATCCAGCTTGATATTCGGATCGAGCGTGACGATCTCGACGAGATCGGACGCATGAAATTCGCCGCGCTCGGAAGGCGGTTCCGCGGCGAGCGCCTGCGGCAGCAGTTCCGCGACGGGGCGCACCGGCTCGATGTGGAAATACGCGGCCGATTCCGGCGCGGCGGCCGCGCCAGCCGCGCAGGAGGTGAGGACGAACAGCAGGGCGACGCAGGCTTGCTTGCGGTGTGCGGCGTTCATGCATCGCTCCTCGTCGTACGCTCGTGCGCAACGCGCTCCAGAATGTCCGCCGCCGCGGCGAGGGTCTGGCGTTCGTCGCGCGTGAGGTTCGCGAGCGACGCGGCGAGCAGATGTTCGCGGCGCTCGCGTCCGCGTTGCATCAGGCGCACGCCCGCCGGCGTGGCGATGATACTGAACCTGCGCCGGTCGCGCGGATCCTGCGTGCGCCGCGCGTAGCCGGCGCGTTCGAGCGCATCGACCATGCGCGTCATGGTCGGCGCGCGCACCTGTTCGACGGCGGCCAATTCCGACAGCGTCTTCGCACCGCCGAACACGAGCACGGACAGTGCCGAGGCCTGGCCCGGCGGCAGGCCCATCGCCGTGTCGTCGCGGCGCGCGCGGCGCAGCAGGCGCACGCAAGCGCCGTGCAGGCGGCGTGCGAGATCGTCGATCGGCGCTTGACGCTTCGCGGGCATTTTGTTAGCTTCACTAACTATTAGCTCAAGCTAAGTATATTCGACCGACGCGAGGATGAAAAGGGGAACGACATGAACCGCAACGGAGCAAACCGGATGATCAGCGGCGTCGCACAGATCGCGCTCAGCGTGCGCGATATCGGCGCCGCGACCGCGTTCTACCGCGATACGCTCGGCCTCGCGCACCTGTTCGACGCGCCCGGCATGAGCTTCTTCGATATCGGCGGCGTGCGGCTGATGCTCAGCGCGCAAGGCGGCGAGCCCGGCAACCGCGCCACGCTCGTGTACCTCAAGGTGGACGATCTCGCCGCGGCGCACGCACAGCTCACGGTGCGCGGAGCGCGCATGGAGCAACCGCCGCACGTGGTGGGCCGCTCGCCGACGAGCGAGATCTGGCTCGCGTTCTGCGCCGATCCCGACGGCAACCTGCTCGGCCTGATGAGCGAAAAGCCGCTCGCCGCATGATCCGGTTGCGCCGTTTCGCCGCGCTCTGCGCAGTCCTGCTCGCCGGTTGCGCGAGCGCGCCTCCGCGCGCCTACGTCGCGCGCGTGGAGTTGCTCGCCCTGCTGCAGACGCTGAACGCCGAACTGCTCAGCCACGACAGCGCCACGCTCACGCTCGAACGCTGGTGCGGCGATCATCGGCTGGCCGATCCCGCGCGCATCGTCGCGCAGCGCGTGAGCGGAGCCGACAAACCCGCCACGGCGGACGTCCGCGCACTGCTCAAGGTTTCCGGCGACGAGCCGCTGCGTTACCGGCATGTGCGGCTGATGTGCGGTGCGCACGTACTGTCCGAGGCCGACAACTGGTACGTGCCCGCGCGGCTGACGGCGGACATGAACCGCGAACTCGACACGAGCGATGCGCCGTTCGGCAAAGTCGTCAAGTCGCTTGGTTTTCAGCGCCGCACGTTGGCAGCGGAGTTGCTTTGGGAACCGCTGCCGCGCGGCTGGGAATTGTCGCCGCCGACCATATTCGATGCGGCATCGATTCCGCACGAGGTGCTGCGCCACCGCGCGGTGCTGTGCAGCGCGGAGCAGCAACCGTTCAGCGCGGTCGTGGAAACGTATACCAGCGAGCTGTTCGCGTTCCGCGACCGCTGATTCGCGCGCATTGCGCTGCGGTGCGCGCGGCACCGCAGCGACGGTGGCCGGTTCAGCCGCCTTTCTTGCAAGTTTCCTCGTCGGTCTTCGTCCATTGCTTGTCGACGCCCTGCATCTCGCCGGCATGCGTGAGCTGTGCGGTGCCCTTCTTGGTGAACGTGTCGCGCACCGTGAAGGTCTGCCCGGAACCGTTCGCGCTGCCTTCGAATACGAGCGTGTCGCCGTTCCAGCCGCTGGCGCTTTGCGTGCAGTAGCCGCCGAAATTGTCCACGCAGCCCTCCACGAACTGCTTCTTGCCCGCGTCGTAGCCCATGTACACGCCGGCATGGTACGGATTGGCGTTCGCGGCGGTTTTCTTCTCGTCGTAGGAGATGTGGATCCAGCGGTCGCCGACCGCCTTGACGGCATGCACCGTGGCGGCGGTGGCGTGCTCCGGTCCCATTTCGCTGGCGAATGCCTTGCCGGTGCACGACCACGTGCCGACGAAGAAGTCGAGCTGCGCCTGCTCGGCGGGAATGCCCGGCGTGGCTTCCGCCGGCGCGACGGATTTTGCCGCGTCGGCGGCAAAGACACACGGACTGGCGCAAAGCGCGGCGAGTGCCGCAAACAGATGTCTGGACATGATTACTCCCCGAGTTGTTGTGAGTGGCGGAGCGCCGCAACGCGATCCGCAGCGCGATTATTGCGCAGCGGCGTAATGCCCGCGTGAAAGTCGCCGCATGCAACCCGCGTGACGCACGGCTACAGCGCGGCGGCCAGTTTCATGCCTTGCGCGATTGCGCGTTTCGCGTCGAGTTCCGCGGCCACGTCGGCGCCGCCGATGAGGTGCACGTCGAGGCCGGCGTTCGCGAGCGCGTCGTGCAACTCGCGCCGCGGCTCCTGGCCGGCGCACACCACCACGTGATCGACCGGGAGAACCTGCGGCTTGCCGTCCACCGCGATGTGCAGGCCGGCATCGTCGATGCGTTCGTAGTTCACGCCGCCCAGCATCTTCACCCGCTTCATCTTCAGCGCGGCGCGATGCACCCAGCCGGTGGTCTTGTTCAGGCGCTTGCCCGGCGTGCCGCTCGTGCGCTGCAGCAGCCAGACTTCGCGCGGCGAAGCTTCCGGCGCCGGCGGCGCCAGTCCGCCGCGATGCGCGTAGCCGCGGTCGACGCCCCATTCGTGCGACCAGCGCGCCACGTCGGTGCTCGGCGAGGGCGCATCCTGCGTGAGGAACTCCGCGACGTCGAAACCGATGCCGCCCGCGCCAATGATCGCGACGCGCGCGCCGACCTTCGCGCCGCGCGCCAGCACGTCGACGTAGCTCAGCACGTTGCGGCGATCCGCGCCCGGCAGGGCGAGCGGCCGCGGCGTCACGCCGGTCGCCAGCACCACGCTGTCGAAGCCGCGCAGGCCCTCGAGCGTCGCCAGCGTGCCGAGTTTCAGCCGGACGCCCGTGTCGGCGATGCGGTTGGCGAAATAGCGCAGCGTCTCGTGGAATTCCTCCTTGCCGGGAATGCGCTTGGCCATGTTGAACTGGCCGCCGATTTCCGCCGCGCCATCGATCAGCGTCACCGCGTGGCCGCGCTCGGCGAGCGTCGTCGCGCAGGCGAGCCCGGCCGGGCCGGCGCCGACCACCGCAACATTTTTGCGCATAGTGGATTTGTGGATAACGAGCTCGGTCTCGTGGCAGGCGCGCGGATTGACGAGGCACGAGGCGCGCTTGTTCTCGAACACGTGGTCGAGACACGCCTGGTTGCAGGCGATGCAGGTATTGATGCGATTCGCGCGGCCGGCGCGCGCCTTGTTGGTCCATTCCGGATCTTTCCAGCACAGTGGGATCCGAAGCTTGGAATTCACGTGACTTGAAGTCGCGG
>JADMIO011285615.1_pt1 | contig 43326 bp, 25 predicted proteins | sample 8958161 | NCBI WGS metagenome assembly JADMIO01 (sample SAMN16585339, study PRJNA669376) | soil metagenome | isolation source: Crop rotation soil | place: USA: Cullars Rotation, Alabama | collected 2011
GCCGCGACTTCAAGTCACGTGAATTCCAAGCTTCGGATCCCACTGTGCTGGAAAGGGTGGTCACGGTAACGGCGGTGATGGCGGCGTTTGGAGTTGGCCGGACGCGGCTCAATTTTGCGGGCGCATGTGGGCTCTCACTTGCCGTTTTCGCGGGAGGTGTAATGTTGTGGCTCCTGCTCGCCCGGTTGCTGATTCTTTTGCGGCGCCGGCTGGGTGAGGACACCACGCGCCGGGTGCGGCGCGGGATCAGTTATTGCGCGCTGGCTTTGGGATTGGGGTATGTGGTGTCGGTGTTTTTTTGAGCAGCGCAGGTTTGCGGGGAACGGATTGTGACGCTTGAGTGACGGCTGCATTACTTTCCTGCGGCGAATAAGTGAGCACTTGAGTTCCGCGCACACTGGTGTTTATGTAAAACCGCCTAGCTAAATCAAAGACGCGCATGGCCAAATTTTTCTTCAGCATGTCGGGCGAGGGACGGGGGCACGCAACCCGCGTGCGTGCGGTCATCGAGCAGCTGCGTTCCGCCCACGACGTCACGATTCTCGCGCCGGGCCATGCGTTTCAATTCTTGGCGCCGCTGTATGCGAATACCGAAGTGCGGGTCTTGCCGATTCCCGGCCTGCTGTTCCACTACAACAACGCGCGCGAGGTGGATACGAGGCGAACGGCTGTGGCCGCATTGCGTTATTTGCGCGGGTTTGGGCAATTGCGGTCGGAAGTCATGGATCTCTTGAAACGCGAGCAGCCTGATTTGGTGGTGGCCGATTTTGAGCCGGCGTTGCCGCGCGCGGCGAAACGATTGGGTATCCCGTTCGTGAGTTTGACGCATCAACATTTCCTGCTGACTTACGATCTCAGCAGCCTGCCGTTGTATCTCCGGGCGCACGCGCTCTACATGCGCCGTGTCGTGGGTTCATACTATTCCGGCCAGCGGCACACGATTGTCTCCTCCTATTATTTTCCGCCGCTGAAGCAGGGTTTGCGCAATGTCACGCAGGTCGGGGTGATGTTGCGTCCGGAGATTCGCTTTGCCACGCCGACGAATGACGGGCATGTGGTCGCGTATTTGCGGCGGTTCGCGGGGCAGAACGTGTTGGATGGGTTGAAGGCGACCGGGCGGCCGGTGCGCGTGTATGGTTTGGGCGAGCGTCCGGCGCAGGGCAACCTGACATTCCATGCGATCAGCGAGGAGAAGTTCGTTGCTGATTTGATTTCGTCGTCGGCGCTGATAGCGACTTCGGGTAATCAACTGGTTGGCGAGGCGTTGTTCCTCGGCAAGCCGTGCTTTGTGATGCCGGAGGCGCGCAATTACGAGCAGTACATGAATGCGCATTTCCTCCAGCAGTCGGGTGCGGGCGCTTGGGCGGAATTGGAAAAAGTCAGGCCAGAGGAGATGCAGCATTTTGTGGAACGTCTCGATCAATATGCGGCGGTGGGCGTGGACCGGAAGCGGCTGGATGGATTGCCGACGACGGTGCAAGTGCTGGAGCGCATGGTTTCCAATCCGCGTAATCCCCGGCCTGCGGCCACGCGGCGGCTGGCGCCGGTGGGCGCTTGAGTTTGATGGACGAACGGAAACGCAACGTTACTGGGCGCGTTCTCCCTCACCCCTGCCCTCTCCCGCTGGGAGAGGGAGAATCCTGCGCCGCCGCTTTTAAAATGCATCCGTCCTGAGCTGCGAAGTGGTCTACTTAGTGTTAGAGCCTCCTCACGTCGGCTGCTTCGGGTGGGGGGATTTGAATTTGTCACGCAACCGTTGCCGCGTCTCCTGTGACGGAAATGCGTGGGGCGGCTTTACTCTTATCGTCCGTAAAAGCCATGGAGGCCATTCGCGCCGAGCGCCGACCTAATTCCGCAAGGGTCGGCGCTCTTGTTTTTAAAAATATTCAACGCTCAACATTCGACGCCCAATGTTCGAATGAAAGTGCGAGCCGCTTTTTTGAGCAATAAATTTTCATCTTAATTCTTTGTTTCGAAACGGTGGCGAGTGTTACGCCGCGATGGATTTTTTGCGGCGAATCCGTGTCGACATACGGCTGTAACCGTTTCTTTTCAATCGACACCGAAACGTCGGTTGTTTCACGGGGACTTCGGGCTACAAAGCAATCGTGACGCCGAATCAGGCGAGTCGCTCCCCATTTTTCCCGATGGCGAGTCGCTTTTGGGGTCGCACGAAACCTGAACCGAACAACTGAACGAATGAAACCCGCACTAGCATCCATCTTCGCCCACTCACGAACGCGAGGCATTTTTCGCACACTCGCTGTACTGGCCGCCGTCAGCCTGGCAAGTGTCATCACTGCTCGCGCCGCACAAGCGCCGCCGCATAATATTTCAGCCGCAAACTTCACGGTGATACAGAACGACACCGGCAACACGGTGGACTCGGTGACGGTAACGGCGCCGCTGACGATCAATGATCTGCGGGTACGTCCGGGATCGAATCGCGGAGATTACAATATTCAAGTGGGCGATACGGGAACGGACGATCTGGCGGATGGATTTCCGCTGGTGACGGTGGCGCAGAATGGGCGCGACAATGGCGAACTGGGAGAAAATCAGCCGAACTACGCAGCGCCGGCGTTTGATGGAGGGGTGAACGGGTACTGGGCGGTGTTGCAGGATCTCACGTCGGACCGCGCAGAATATAATATCAACTGCTCGGTGGCGTATTTCCGTTACACGAACTGGTATTGCGGGTGGGCGCGAAATATCGGGGCCACCAACGGGGCGACGAACAATCTGTTGACCGCCACGCCGGGACTCGTAAACGGCACGCATTTCAAATGGGTGAGGAACGGTGAGTTTCGGGTGGACCTGCGAGCCTTCGGAATCAATTCCACAAACTCCGGCGTGCTGCTCGTCAACCATGCCAAGAACGAAGGCAACTATTGCTCTTCCTACATCAACAGCACCGGCCCAAACGCAGGTACGTGGGAAGTATTTGTGAAAGATAATTTCGGGAATACGACTTCACTGGAGCAGGACCCGGCTGCATTTGTCTTCATTCCCAAGACCAACACGACGGTTGTGTCAGGCCGGTTTGGCCTGGATGCTTCGGGTACGAATGCCGCGATTCTAGCATATAGCGGTGCGAGTCCTGCCTTCACGGTGACGAACCTCGAAGCGGGGCGCTATCGGTTGACGATCCCGGGTGGTGCGCCGGATGCGGGCGTGCTGGTGCTTTCATCGGAGTCGGCGACCAACACGAGCGCTGGTTTCGACAATACGGTGAGCTATCAGCCGGATGGCAATGGCTGGATCATTGAGTCGCGCGACTGCGGTGTGTTTCCGCCGCCGCTTGAGGCGACGACGAATGAACCCGTGGCGGGATTTCTCTACATTCCTGCCGCGACGGCTGGCGTCACGGTTTCGCCGACGAACACGCTGGTGACCTCGGAGTTTGGGCAGACCGCGTCGTTCAACATTCAATTGGACCTCGCGCCGACGAATGACGTGACCATCAATATTTCGTCGAGCAATCCGGCTGAGGGCGTCGTTTCCACGAACGTGGCGATTTTTAATTCCACCAATTGGAACACTCCGCAAACCATCACCGTCACGGGGCAGGATGATGCTTTAGTCGACGGAGCGGTCGCTTACACCATTGTGCTGGACCCGGCGGTCAGCGGCGACGTGCGGTACAACGGGATAAATCCGGCAGATGTCGCGGTGATCAATGTCGACGACGAGCAACCGGGGATCACGGTAACGCCCACGACCGGCCTACGAACGACGGAATCCGGCGGCACGGCCACGTTTGCGGTCTTCCTCAATCGCCAACCGAGTGATTCGGTTACCATCGGACTGACGTCTGGCAATCTGGCGGAAGGAACGGTTTCGCCAACATCGCTGACGTTTGACTCTTCGAACTGGAGTACGGCGCAAATTGTGACAGTCACGGGTGTGGACGACTTTCGGAAGGATGGCAATATTGGCTATACGATCGTGACGGCTCCCGCCGTGAGCGCGGATGCAAACTACAATGGCATCAACCCGCCCGACGTGGCGGTGGTCAACCTGGATAACGAGACCCCGGCGCTCGTGTGGAACTACCCGACGCAATTGGATGTGCCGGAAGGCGGGACCGCGACGTATTCGGTCGTGTTGACGACGCAGCCGGATGCGAACGTAGTTGTTTCCGTCGCGTCATCGAACACGGCGATTGCGACGGTTTCGCCGGCGACGGTAACATTTACGCCGGGCGACTGGAGCACGCCGAAAATCATCACGGTTACCGGCGTCGATAACTTCGTCCCGAATGTGGCGCCGGTGGTGCTTATCACCAACGTGGTGAGTTCCACGGACCCTGCCTATCAGGCGTTCTCCGGCGATACGCGGCTGGTGGTGGCGGTCGTATTGGACAACGAGGTGCACTTCACGCTGCCTTCGGGTGATTGCATCTATGGACTGGGCATGCCTGCCATTGGCATCGATGGGCAGGCGAGCTTAACGGACTCGGATGTCCTCAACTACAACAATGGCTCGCTGAATTTCGCGCTTACGACGAATGGTACGGCGGCGGATGTGCTCGCCATCCGTAACGATGGCACGAATGCCGGGCAGATCAGCATCAGCGGTTCAGTAGTGATGTATGAAGGGAATGTGATTGGAAATTTCACTGGCGGTACCGGCCTGACGCCCCTGTTCATCAGCTTGAATGGCAACGCGACGCTGCCAGCCGTACAACAACTGGCTCGCTCGGTGACGTTCCGTACGCCGACCAATGCAGCGTCGCTGGCGACGCGGAATCTGACCGTCACGTTGAATGATGGTCTGGGAGTATTCGTGAACGTGGAGAAGGCGGTTCGCGTTGGAGCGTTGCGGCAGACGCAATATCAGGAAGGTGGCGACTATGGCTACGGTAATTACTTCGGCGCCGAGGATATCGCGCTCTCGCAAGTCGGCGCGTCGACGCCGTATCCGATCGGGCGCAGTCCTTCGGAAGGGCTATTGATCGACTGGCCGGATGGTGGCACGCCGAATGAATCGCAAGTGCTGCTCCGTTTCGACGACTTCATCGGCACCAACTACTGGCAGGTGCCGAGCAATGCCATCGTGGTCTCCGCCGAGCTGCTGCTTAACATCAACAACACGGGCGACGGTGGGCGTTTTTACCGCATGTTGATGCCTTGGGATGCGACGAACGATACGTGGAATTCGTTGGGCGACGGCGTCGATCAAGACGATGTCGAATCGCGTTCGGTTTATGAATCGCAACTCGGGGTCGAAGATGGCAGCGGAGCGACCGGCGCTGGTGTGGTCTCTGTGGGTGTGACCCGCGACATTCAAGCGTGGGTCAACGGTGAGACCAATTACGGCTGGGTGATGAAAGGCTGGCCGCTGCGTACGGATGGAACGGGTTTCAGTTGCTCGGAGGACGTGGATGTGACCGAACGTCCGCGGCTGCGCGTGAAGTGGCTGGTTCCCGGTTATGCGTCGGTCAGCTTCCAGCAGGGAATTGATGGATACACCAACACATACGATGCGAACCTGCAGCAGGCGGCGTCGGACGTGAACTCTTCAGGCAGTCTGTCCATCGGTGTCGACTACGCCGATGCGGGCGGCACTAACACGACGGAAGGGTTGCTATGGTTCGACAATATCATCGGCATGGGCACGAACCAGATTCCGCCGGGTGCAATCATTCACGCGGCGATACTGGAACTGGCAAGCGTCGGCAGCGATGGCATGGGCGACGGCGGACAATTCTTCGCCGTTTTGCAGCCGTGGGATCCAGCAACCACGACGTGGAATACTTGGAGCAACGGCGTCCAGGCCGACGGGATCAAGGCGGCACTGACGCCCACGGCGGTGGCGGGCAATGTGACGCTGAATCCGGATGTGCAAGGCACCTTCAATTATTTTGAAGTGACGACCGATGTGCAGGCGTGGGCGAACGGCACGCGTCCGAATTATGGTTGGGCAATCCTGCCATGGGTCAACGGCAGCAACGGCTGGTTCAGCCGCTCGTCGGAATCCGTGAGCCTCGTGGATGTGAACAAGCCGGAAGCTGAGCGTCCGCGGCTGCGTGTTTATTACAGCGTGGGAACGGCGAGCGCCACGCCGGCGATGCTGGCGAAGCCGGTTGTTTCACCGACACAAATTCAGGTTCCGTTCACGGGTTCGGCGGGCATGACCTACACGGTGCTGCGGGCGCCGGCAATCGCCGGGCCCTGGAGTCCGATTGGCAGTGCGACAGTCGCACCGAATGGGCAGGCGACCAACACGGATAATGCGCCGCTGTCGGGCCGCGCGTTCTACCGTGTCGTATATCCGTAAATAATCCAACCAACCAAGGGCAGGCGCGGAGGGATTCCGCGCCTGCCTGCGGGCTTTAAAGAGCGAACTTCAAGGAATCACATGAACAAAACAATTTTTTCTGCGAACAAAGATATGGAAAATCCGAACGCCCTCTGCAGGGTCAAGGTGCTGCGGGTCACAGACCCGCGCTCCGCTGGACGCGCCTTTACGTTGATTGAACTGCTGGTAGTCATCGCCATCATTGCGATTCTCGCGGCGATGTTATTGCCGGCCTTGTCCAAGGCCAAAACCAAGGCGCAACGGATTGGGTGCATCAGCAACCTCAAGCAATTGGGATTGGGGTCGATGCTTTATGCCCAAGACTTCAATGGCAACCTGACGGCTCCCACGGAGTTAAACGCGAGCTTGCTGTCTTTCGTGGCCACACCATTCACTGACCGAGACGGGGCGGATGATGACGCGACGTGGCTATATCCCTATATAAAAAATCTGAGTTGCTACACCTGTCCGAGTACGCACAACGTCGTACGGCCCAAAACGGAGACGAAGCCCTACTCAACCGAACGCTATGTGGTGGATTTGGTGGACAATGCGGTCAACAAGGACGCGAACGGTACCAGCTATGAAATATTTGGCACGTTCGGCGACACCGACGCCGACAAGTATACCCCGAAGGAGGGCCTCAAGAAGACGGAGCGTTCGATCAGTTCCAAAACCATCACCAAGTATGCCGGTGCGCTGGGCAGCAGACCCAGCCCGGCCGAAATTTTACTGATGCTGGATGCCGACGATACGGGAAGCGAAGGCTTGGGCAGTTTGCACAACAACTGGCCTGACCCGAAGGACAATCACGGCGCGGAAGGGACGATCATGAACTTCTGCGACGGCCACGCGCGCTGGGTCAAGCGCACGGAGTATTTGCGCGTCCAGAATTTCAGCCAGGACGGCAATGCGAAGGAGCCGGACAATCCGTAAATGAAGGTGGCAGCTTTGTCGGGCGTCCAAACGTGCCGGTGGCTAATTTCGTAGCGCACCGGCACGTTGCCCAATCCTTAAAAAAGCAGTATCACAAAAGCTTCAATGATTATGCAGACCCGTAGAATTCTTGTTCTTCTCGGCGCACTAGCGGCGGTTTGGTGTTCTTCAGGAAAAGCGGCGGAGAAAATAGAGCCGTCCGACCGTGTGGTGGTGATGATTAGTGTAGATGGCCTCGCGGGGTTTTATCTGGATGATCCGAAGGCGGAGATGCCGGTGATTCGGAAGCTGGCGGCGGAGGGGGCGCGGGCGGAATCGATGCTGGCATCCACGCCAACGGTGACGTGGCCGAATCATACGACACTGGTGACTGGTGTTAATCCGGCGAAGCATGGCGTGGTGGGGAATAATTATTTCGACCGCACAGCGGGGACAAATGTTGCGCTGATATCGGACCCGCTATTCGACAAAGAGCAGATCGTGAAAGTGCCGACGTTGTATGATTTGGCGAAGCAGCGCGGGTTGAAGACGGCGGCGGTGCGCTGGCCAGCGACGCGTAATGCGGCGACGTTGGACTGGACGATTCCGGACATGAAGCCGACGGGAACCATCAAGAAGTATTCCACGCCTGGGCTAGTAGCGGAATGCGAGCAGGCAGGGATTCCGATGGTCGACAAGTTCGAAACGCAGCACAGCGGAGACAAATATGGAGTGCCCGCCTTTAACTACATCGTGCGCACGCATAAGCCGAATCTCGCGCTGTTGCACATCATCGATGTTGACCATACGCAGCATGAAAAGGGGCCGCGCTCACCGGAAGCGTACGAGGCCGTCAAGGAGGCTGATCGGCAAGTCGGGGAGGTGTGGGCGGAGTTGCAGAAGGATTTTCCGGGCAAGGCGACGTTGGTCGTGGTGTCCGACCATGGTTTCTCCCCGGTCAAGCGCACCATCATGGCGAATGTGATCTTGCGCAAAGCGGGACTGACGGTTGATGAAGATGACAAAGCCGCGGTGGGACTGACATCGCAGGGAGGGGCGGTGATGATTTATGTACGCGACGAGGCGCGCAAAGCGGAGATTCTGGAGAAGGCGCGCAAGGCGTTCGTTGCGGTTCCCGGCGTGGCCAAGGTGATTAGCACGAAGGAGTTCAAGAAGTATGGGGTGGCGGACCCGAAAGACGACTCGCATGCACCTGACATGATTGCTTTTGCGGACGAGGGTTGCACGTTTGGCAAGACCACGGCGGGTGATGCGATGTGGAAGGATAAGACGGAAGTTTCCGGCTCGCATGGGCATGATCCGCACCTGCCGCATTTGCATGCGACGTTTGTGGCGTGCGGCGCGGGCATCAAGAAGGGTGTGAAGTTGGGGACGATTTCGAATACTGAGGTGGCGCCGACGGTGGCGCGTTTGCTGGGGTTGAAGATTGAAAATGCAGACGGGCGTGTGCTTGCGGGGGCGCTGACGGAGTGAGAGGGTTGCGAGTATGAAAAGCAACGAGATGAAAAGCTCCAAATTCCAAGCACCAAGCACCAGAGAAGCTTCAAATCTCAAACAGACTGGGGTCCCAACGTCACAGGAAGCGTTCTCCCTCACCCCTGCCCTCTCCCGCTGCCCGAACGATTCAGATGGCGTTTGGTGGTGCGGCGGGTTGAAGTTGTGTTTTATATGAAGAAACCAACTCCACCACCCACAGGCAGCACTCACCAAACGGTGATCAAAATTAGCACGGGATCCGGGCCGCAGTCCATGCGGATTGGATTTACCGACCAACGTCTGACGGCGCATGGTGGACTGGCAGTGTGGAGCGCCTTTTTGCAGAAGCGCGGGGTGCGCGAGCAATTGGAAAAAGTTCTGCCGCAGGCACCGACGAGTCCAAACGCGTACGTGCCCAGCGATGTCGCGCTGGGGTTGTTGGGCGGTGTGCTCTGCGGGGCCGATAAATTGTCGCGCGTGGCACATCTGCGCCACGATCCGGCGCTGGCGGAAGTCTTGGGCGTGGAAGCCGTGGCCAGCCAGTCGACCTTGACCCGTTTCCTGGGCAGCTTCAGCCAGGCGGCCAGTGATGGGCTTAATGGGTTGCACCGCTGGGCGGCCGGGCGCCTGCCCAGTTTGCCTGCAGGTTATACCTTGGATTTGGATTCGTGGTCGCTCTTGCACGAAGCTGGCGAACAGGAGGGCGTGTGCCGGGGACATACGCCGCGCGGACTCTTGCCCTGCCATCGCCCGCTGCTTGCGTGCTTGGCCGAACCCAAACTGGTGGCGGGTTTTTGGCTGCGTAAAGGCAACGCGCAGTGTCCGGCAGGCGTGCCCGAGTTTGTCACCGAACTGTTGGCCCAGTTGCCCAAGCACATTCGCATCGGCTGCGTGCGCGCCGACGCCGGGTTTTACAATGAAGCGGTGCAACAGGTGCTCGAAGCGCACGACTTGGCTTACATCATCGCGCTCAAGCTCTATCAGAAATGGCAAAAGTATTGCCGGCACGGGGATCAGCATTGGACACCCACAGAGGTGCCGGGCCTTGAGGTGCAGGAAATCGAAAGCGAGCATTTGGGACGCCGGGTGATCATTGTGCGCCATCGGCTGGCGGAGCGGCCAACGGCGGGCGGCAAGGTTTTGCTCGAAGTGCCGGGGTACCGTTTTAATGCGTTGGTGACCAATCTGCCACCCCACGTGAAGGCACTCGCCGTCTGGCGGCGCTACAACGGGCGGGCGGAAAGTGAAAATCGCCTCCGAGAACTGGGCAGCCAGTTTGGCGTCCGCGGCTTTTGCTGCCAGAAGTTTGCGGCGACGCAAGCCGTGTGTCAGCTGGCCATTTGGGCTTACAACCTGTGCGTGTTGTTGCAACGCGAACTGGGCTTGCGGGAGAAGGTCCAGCTGCTGACCTTGCGCTGGCAGCTCTTCTGCCGCGCCGCCGTCTGGAGCCGCGCCCAAAATCAACCGACTTTGAAGCTGGCCATCACGGACCAAGCGCAACGCCAATGGTGGATGAAACTCCTGGAAAAACTGCAGAGTTCGCTGCCGCCCCTCAACTGCGATGCAGTTGAACTCGCCGCTTCCTGACCCACCAAACTCAATGGAAAATCGCATTCCAACTGAATCGTTCGGGCGCTGGGAGAGGGGGAATCGTTTTCCGTCGCTGTTGAAATGTGCGCGTTCCGGCTCGCGAAGTGGGCGTGTGAGAATTCCCACCTTGGACATGACCTTTGCGTGCGGGCCGCGTCGTACTTTGATTGCGGTTGGAGCGCCCGAACCCACCCCCTCACCCCTCCAAGGAGGGGTGCGCGTCCAAGTGGGGCGAAGCAACGAGCGTGTCGCCGCGTGCGACACGGCGACAACGGCAGAGGGGATTAGATGGAGGGAGGGAAGCTCGCCCTCACCCTTGCCCTCTCCCCCAGGAGAGGGGATAGTTGCGGCGCGTGTCGATTGCTTGCACGGTGCCGTTGCAAATCCAGCGCGTCGAAGCTTCGGCGCTTCGTACTGTTGGTCGGCGCTTGCTCTGGGTGTCACGTGCATTGGTCTTCTGGCTTCGAGTGCCCAAGCAGAGGGTCCGGTGCGGGGGGCGAATGAGGCGGTTAATGATGCGGGTGTGAGAACGCAGCCGGGACTGAAGCCGGATGGGAATTTGTTGTTCAATGGTTGGGGGGTGACGCCGGTAGGTGCGCATGTGCGGATTAGTGATTTGCCTTTGAAGATGGTGGTGTCGCCGGACAAGAAAATGCTGCTGGCGGCGAGCGGTGGGTTTAACGATACGGGATTGAGTGTGCTGGATATTGCCACGCAGAAGCGCACGCAGTTTTTGCCGTTGCCGGAAGTGTGGAATGGGCTCGCGTTCAGCAAGGAGGGGAATCGTATTTTTGTCGGGGGCGGTGATTCGGGGCAGATTTATCAATTCAAGTACGCGGCGGGGAAAGTTGAGGCGGCGGAAATCGTGAAGCCGGCGCCGGATGAGACGCTGGTGTTTCTGGCGGGCATGGCGGTGCATCCGAAGACTGGGAAAATTTACGTCTGCAACGAGGCCAATCACGAGATCTGGGTGTTGAATGCGCAGACGCTTACGCGCGAGACGGCCATCACGGTGGGGGAGCATCCGCATTCGTGTGTGTTCGGTGCGGACGGACGGCATCTGTATGTCAGCAACTGGGGTGGGCGCAGTGTGAGCGTGGTGGATACGGAGAAGGGGCGCCGCGTGCGCGATATCGCCGTGGGCATCCGACCCAATGACATGACGGTGTCGAAGGATGGTCGGTTGTTCGTGGCGTGCGCGGGTGACAATACCGTGCATGTCATCCAGACAAAGGCGCTAGAGGATATGGCGCCCGACGCGAGCCCGGCGCGGCGGTTGCCGGAGAACACGCGCGAGATCATTTCGACGTCGCTTTATCCGCAATCACCGGAGGGCAGCACGCCGGATGCGGTGGCGGTTTCGCCCGATGGCAAGACGTTGTTCGTGGCGAATGCGGACAACAACAATGTGCTGGTGGTGGATATTTCCAGCTCGTTGTTCGAGGACGCAAAGCGCAATGGCGAGTCGGTCTCGGTGGTGAATGGTTTCATACCGGTGGGTTGGTATCCGACGGCGGTGTGTGTCAGTCCGGATAGCAAAACTTTGTTCGTGGGTAATGGCAAGGGGCTGGCGTCGCGTCCGAATTATCCGTCGACCGATGGTGCGCTCGTCAAAAAGAAGAATCGGAACGCCTCGCCGGCGTTTGATTACATTCCGCGCACGCTGGAAGGTTCGGTCTCATTCATTGCGCGGCCAGATGCGGCGCAGATGGTGGCTTACACGGAACAAGTGCGCCGTAATTCGCCTTACACGCCGGAGTCGTTGCATCGTGCGCCGATTCGTAGCGCGGGTGTGATACCGGATAAAGTCGGCGATCCGTGCCCAATCAAGCATGTGCTTTATATCATCAAGGAGAACCGCACGTACGACCAGGTGTTCGGGGATATGAAGGATGCCGCGGGCAAACCCATCGGCAACGGCGACCCGTCGCTCGCGATTTACGGCGAGAACGTAACGCCCAATCATCATCAGCTCGCGCGCGATTATGTGCTGCTCGACAACCTGTATTGCAACAGTGAGGTGAGCGTGGATGGGCACAGCTGGTGCGATGCCGCGATGGCGACGGATTTCAACCAGCGGTCGTGGATCCTTTCCTATTCGAAGCATGGTATCCTGCCGGGTAACGCGGAAATGGAGACGCCTTCGGCCGGTTATCTTTGGGATTTGTGCAAGCGGCATGGCGTGAGTTTCAAAACTTACGGTGAAGGTTCGAAGAAAGTTCCGTCGGTGAATCGCGGGCGCTGGGTTGGCGCGCGGGACATGGACAAGGTGAAGTGCTGGATTGAAGATTTGCAAGAGGCGGAGAAAACCGGGACGTTGCCGCAGTTCATGATCATGTCGCTCGGCGAAAATCATACGCGCGGGACGACGCCGGATGCGTTCAAGCCGGATGCGTGCGTGGGGAGCAATGACCTCGGGCTGGGGCGGCTCGTGGAGGCGGCGTCGAAGAGCAAGTTCTGGAACGAGATGGCCATCTTTGTCATCGAGGACGATGCGCAGAACGGACCGGACCATGTGGATGCGCATCGGACGGCGGGCTTGGTGATCAGTCCTTATTGCAAGCGCGGTGTGGTGGACAGCACGCTTTATTCGACGGCGAGCATGGTGCGGACGATGGAATTGATTTTGGGGCTGCCGCCGTTGACGCAATACGATGCGGGTGCGACGCCGATGTTCAATTGTTTCGGAACCGAGGCGAAGGTTACGCCGTATGAACCGATCATGCCGCGCATAGATTTGATGGCGAAGAATACGGCGAAGTCGCCGGGTGCGAAGGAGTCGGCGAAGATGAATTTTCGCGAGTATGACCGTGCGCCGGAGGATGCGTTGAATCGTATCTTGTGGGCGGAGGCGAAGGGCGTGGATGCGCCGTATCCGACGCCGATACATCGGGCGGTGTTTACGAGCCCGGTGGAGGAGCCGTGAAAAGGAAGTGGATTTGCTGGGGGTTGGTGGGGATAGCTGTTGCAGGTCACGCGCAGAATTCACCTGATACGACAAATAGGACTGATGGGACCAGGAACACCGGGCTGGTAAGCCCGGTGAACCGGCAGGCTGGAAAGCCTGCCCTACTTCTGAATGCTCACGCGCATAATGATTATGAGCATGCGCGGCCGTTGTTGGATGCTTTGGACGCGGGGTTTTGCAGTGTGGAGGCGGATGTCTGGCTGGTGAATGGGCAATTGCTCGTGGCGCATGATCGCGAGAGGGTGAAGCCGGAGCGGACGTTGGAGGCTTTGTATCTGGAGCCGTTGCGCGAGCGGATTCGGGCGAATGGCGGGCGGGTGTTTGCCAACGTTGCGACGGTGACGCTGATGATTGATGTGAAGTCGGAGGCGGTGCCGACGTATGAGGCGTTGCGCGCGGTGTTGGGGAAGTATCGGGAGATGTTGAGTGAATTTAGCGGCACAAATTGGACGGCTCGCGCGGTGACAGTCGTTCTGACGGGGAATCGAGCGACTGAGATGGTTGAGGGCGAACAGTTGCGTTATGTGGCGGTGGATGGACGGTTGGCTGACTTGGATGGGAATCTTTCTTCAAATTTGGTGCCGTTGATCAGCGATAATTGGAAACAATTCTTTCAATGGCGTGGGCAGGACGCGTTTCCTGAGGAAGAGCGGGTTAAATTGAAACAGTGGGCGCTGCGTGCGCATCAACAGGGAAGGCGCCTTCGTTTCTGGGGTGCGCCGGATAATGCGGCCGGATGGGAGGAATTGAGGGCGGCGGGCGTGGATTTGATCAGTACGGATGATTTGAACGGATTGGCGAAATTTTTCTCGGCCGAATAGAAGCGCGCTGGCTTTCTTTGGTGGTGTTAGACTTGCCATGTTTCTGCGGGTCACAGACCCGCGCTCCGACAGCGTCGGAATTTTACGATCACAGAAGAAAGCGCCGAAGGGAGCGGCATTGCATTTTGGTGTTGCCACGTCCATTCGGTTTTTAAGTTCCGTGATAGCTTTGTGCGCGCCGGGCCGGAGAAACGCGAATGAGCGTGGCCGTTAACCTGTTTTAATCACCATTAATCACGAATAACAGGGAAAATGGAGTGAGGCGGGTTGGTGCTATTGCACAGTCTTGATGCGGTAGAAGCGGCTGCCGCCGGATGGTACACCCGTCTGCGAGAAGTCGTCGGTGAAGGTTTGGGTGGAGGCGGCGCCGGCGGGGGCGTTGTCCAGTTCGGTGGCGAGCTGGCGGACGATGTCAGTGAACGTGGTGTTCATTCCGCTGGGGCCGCCGTCGCTGTATTGCACGCGGTAGCGGACACCGCCTACGCTGGCCCAGGTGATGGTGGTGTGGCCATTCTCAGTGCGGACTTCGCCGGTGATTTTGATGACGGAGGCGGCGTTGGTGGGATTGGTGTTGGATTGATATTCTTCGAGGTTGCTGCGGCCGTCGGCGTCGGCGTCGGCGTTTGCGTCCGTGATGCCATAGGCGGTTTCCCAAGCGTCGGCGATACCGTTGGCGTTGGTGTCGGCGGGTGCGACGACGGTGAGGTTCATCGAGGCGTTGCCGCTGGTCAGGGAGCCGTCGGTGGCGCTGAAGGTGAAACGATCGGTGCCGCGATAGCCGCGAATGGGGACATAAGTGACGGTGCCGAGCGAGGGATTGAACGCCTGCAATTGTCCGTGCTGCGGGAGTGTGTTGGTTTGAAAGGTGAGCGCGTCGCCGTTGGCATCGCCGATTGTAAGCACCAAATTTGTGGACGTATCACCGATGACGGTGCGGCTCTGGTTGGTGGCGGTGGGGGCGACTTCTGCCGTGGTGAAGCGCCAGGTGGTGGTGGTGGCCGAGTTGCCGTCATCGTCGTTCACGACAGCGTACCATTCATAGGTGATGCCGTTGGTGAGTCCCGGCCAGACGCAGCCCACCGTGCCGCCAGCGGAGACGACATTAGTCGCGAGTGGTTGAAACGGAACAGGCGTCGCGCCAGAGATATTCATGTCGTAGGGGAAAGTGAACTGGCTGTTGGCGTCGCGTTCGTATTTGTTGAGCCACGGGGAATAGGTGAATGCGCGGATGACGTTGTTGCTCGGTGAAAAGGTGTAGTAACGCATCCAGCCATCGCCACCGTTGGTGCGACTTTGGTAATCGGTCAGGATGGAATAAACGGTGTGGCCCTGGAATGTGTCGCTGCGCTGGCCTTCACCACCGATGTGCCCGCAGACCATCAGGAAGAGATTGGCGTTCGTTTTGAACGCTTTATACATGGCCTGGCCTTGGGCGCCGAAGCTCGCGTCGAAACCAGTGCCGACAATGTAGTGACTGGTGACGATGACGCGATGATTGGGATAGGTCTTCATCAAGTTATCCGCCCACGCCAGCACCTCCGGTTGCGGAGTGGTGTCGTATTCCAGATGGATGATGAGGAAATCCATTCCGCCCGCGCTGAAGAACTCGAAGTTGTTATTGTTGTTCGAGCCGTAATGCCCACCGTAGTAGTCGTAGCCGACGAAATGATTCACGCCGAAGAATTGGTTGAAGAATGTAGTGTCGCCCGCGTCGCCGGTTCCGATGGGAGTCTGGTCGTGATTGCCTACGCCCATACCGTAGGGGATGCCGTTGCTTAAGAGAGTGGCAATGGGATTTTCCAGGCGATACATGGCGTTCGTGGCCACGCGCCACTCGTTGTTGTTGCCGCCGTGTTGTCCATTTTGGGTGATGTCGCCTAGATGCGAGATGAAGGCGAGATTGAGATTGGTGCGATTGGCGATGAGCCAGTCCGTCTGGCCCGTGAACATGCCGGGGACGCCGCCGTGCAGGGAGCTGGAATAAAACTGCGTGTCCGGCAAGACCGCGAACGTGAAGTCCTTGTTGGTGTTCTGTGCCGTGGGTAGCGGCCGGCCGTAGAATGTCACGGTCAAGTTGCCCGCGGCGGGGTCTGGCACGGTGACTTTTAAGGTGGGCGCGGCGCCGGCGCTGGTGGATTCGTCCACGGGGGAAACCTGGGTTGCGGCGATGGACGGAATAAAGATGAATGAAGCGACGGGTTCGGCGCTGCCGGGCGTTTGCAGGCCGTTGTTTGGTAGATCCCGTGATTGAATCAACCAGCCATTGTCATCGGCTTCGTAGCTCACAATGTTATCCACGTTCTGGCTCACGCCGCCCTCGGCGGAAATCACGAGCACGCCGCTGTTGGGGTTCTGGCCGGGAATTGTCAGCCGCCAAGTGCCTGTGCTGACGTTCGTGATATTGTAACGCGGAGTCGGGCCGCTGTAGATGAGACGCGCACCGTCGCTGCGGAATTTGCCGGAGATGACGGAGTTGTTGGTCTTGGGGATGTAAACGAAAGCGACGGGGTCTTGTTCATACGAACCAGCGTCGGTGCCATTATCTTTGATGAAAACAGTCCAAGTGTTGTTGGTTGGATTGGCGAAGGAGAGCGCGTAGTTGTCTTCGTTCTTGCCGTGATTCACGAGCAACACGCCGTCGGTTTGGGAATTGATGCCCAAGCTGGTGAGATTCACGACAAACTTGCCGCTACCGAGTTCGACGAAGTGAACACCGTTGGTCAGGCTAGGAGAACCGGTGAACAGATCATTGGGGCCGCCATTCGTGGCGGTTGAATTGCGCGCGAGGCCGCCAAGCCAGTTCGTGTAAGGGAAGAAAGCGGCGGAGACGTTGATGTTGTATTCCGCACCGGAGGGCGCGGAGAAAGTGGAGATATAGTAACCACCGGCATTGCCGCCTGTGCGCGTGTAGTCAATCGTGCTCGTGCAGTAATTCATGCCGGGATGGGCATCTTCGCTGTTGTCGCGGCCATTTTGGGCGACGGATGAAATCAAGATGCCGGTGGTCGCGTCGTCATCGTAGCCGTTGCCAATTTGGACGTTGTAATCCGCGCGATTTGAGTCGCCGCGAATCTTGAAACCATTGATTGAAACCGTGGTTGACATCTCCACTGAATCGACGGTGTTGTTGGTGTCGATTTGGACAACGGAGATGTTGGCAGCGGAGATGCCATTTTGTGCGTGGGCTGACAGGAGCGGGAAGGCCAGCAGGCAGAAGGCAAGTTTGAGAGTAATGGTGCGAGGGATCATGATTTGGAAATGGAAGTGTTTTGCACGCGAGTGAGGCCCTGCCGGGCGCGTGCTTCGAGTTGTTTGGTCAGGTCGAGGCCGCGACGGATGGGTGGATACTTTTCAATGCCGGCAATGACGGTTTGAAAGGTGGATTCGGCTTCCTTGCGGCGGCCGGCTTGTTCCAAAACTTCCGCGCGCAACGTGAGCCACGGTTCCTTCACTGGGTAACGGGCGACGAAACTGTCCACGCGGGACAGGGCAGAATCGAAGGCGCCGCGCTGGCGGTCGTAGTCGATGGCGGCGAGCTGTAAGGTGGAGAATGATGGGGCGTTGGGATTGGCTTCATCCAGACCGCGAACGGCGTCGTCGAGTTTTCCCAAGGCGGCCTGTTGCTTGGCGCGTTCGAGAAATAGGTCTGGTCCGGGGGCGATGCATTTGGCGATGCCGGCGTTGTAATCGGCGACGGCGGACTTGGCGTCATCGAGCTTGGCGTAGGAGCGGGCGCGGATGATGAGCGCTTCGCCGTGGTCCGGTTCGCGGGCGAGAAACTTCTGGATGATGGGTAACGCTTCCGCCGCGCGTCCGGCATCGCTCAAGATACGGGCGCGATCGAGCAGCAGTGGAGTGGAATTTGTTTGAAGGCGTTCGGCGGCTGAAACGTCGGCCAGCGCAGCATCAAACTCGCCGTGACGGCGGAAGAGGTCGGCGCGTTCCAAATAGAGCGCGGAGGCCGGTTGCCCATCGTCCATGCGTTGGGTGATGCTGGCGATCTGCTCAAGTAAATCCGGGTGCGCGGTACAGGGTGAAACGAAAAGCCGCGCCACTAAAATTGCAAAAGCAAACCATCGCCAACGCCTCATTAAAGAGGAAGTTGTCATTCGCGACGAGGATGACGGGCGCCAAGACAGGAGACAAACGACCTTCTGGTGACAATCGAAACTCTTCGGTGACGAAATGGAAACGAAGCGCGATGGCAGACGGCTTGGGCGTTTGCGCGGGGGAAGAGTTAGAGACTCCTCACGTCGTCTCCTACCATGGTAAAAGCGAATGCTAATGGCCGATGCGCCAGAGATGGGATTTGGAGCGGAGGAGGATGGCGTTATCAGTGACGGCGATGGAAGCGAGAGTGCGTTCGCCGATTTCGTTCTTGGATAGCACTTCGAATGTCTTTCCAGCTTTTAGAACGGTTCCTACACCTTCTTCGCTCTGAAAATAAAGCCGGCCTTCTGCGTAAACCGGCGAGGCGGAATAGCCGCCGCCGAGACGTTCGTTCCAATGCACATTGCCGGTACGCGCATCGGCGCAGGTGGCGATGCCGCCATCGGAAACGAAATAGAGTTCATCGCCCACGATTAGTGGCGAAGGGGCATTGGGCACGCCCTTCGCATGCGTCCAAGCAACGTGCGTGGTGGTGGCGTCGCCTTTTGCGCCAGCGGGTTTGAGGGCGTAGAGCACCGGGCGGTCGTAGCTGGAACTGAGAAACAAAAGCCCGTGGGCAAAGACGGGGCGCGTGATGACGGAGTAGCCTTCGCCGTAACGGACGCGCCAAAGTTCGGCGCCGTCTTTGGGGTTGTAAGCGCCCACAAAACCGCTGCCGGGACTGATGATTTGCGTTGCGCCGTTGACGTCGATGGCGAGCGGAGTGGAGAAAGAGAACTTTCGTGAGGCCGTCGTGTTGCGGGGAGTTTTCCAGCGAACGTCGCCAGTATTTGCATCCAGTGAGACGACGAGCGGGTCGGGGCCGCCGTCGCAACTGAAGATCAACTGGTCACCGAGCAACATGGGCGAGCCGCCGTTGCCGTGGGTTGGTGAATAGGCCAAGGAGGTTTGGCGCCAAAGGATTTTTCCGCTGAGGTCGAGTGCGGCCGTGCCCATATGGCCGAAGTGGACATAGAGACGGCGGTCGCGCACTACAGGTGTAGGGCTGGCGAGGCTGTTCTTTGAGTGAATTTGTTTCGCGCTGCTGACATCGGGGCGAAGGGCTTCCTTGTTCCATTCGAGATTACCATCGTGGGCGTTTATGCAGAGCGCACGCAGGGTGACATTGTTGGAGTCGCTCAGAGCCGTGGTGAGATAGATTTTGCCGTTCGCCAGCACAGGCGATGACCAACCTTCGCCGGGGATGGACACCTGCCAGAGAATGTTGTTCGTTGCGTTCCAGGAAATCGGGACATTCGTGGCGGTGGACATCCCCTGCCCCGTCGGGCCGCGAAATTCAGGCCAGTCGTTTGCGCCATTGGCTGTGAGGACACTGATGAGTGCGAGCACCAGAAGACTACCGGGGCAAATGGATTTGAGATTCATGACAGCAACGCTGGATGCGAAGGGCATACGGTTGCTGACGATTTCGCTGCTGGCAAATTCATTCGCTGGATTAGGGGAGGCTCATCGGTAGTCTAGGGCGCGATGAGTAATACGGGGCAAAAGTTTAAGCTCGCCGCCATTGATTTGGACGGGACGCTGCTGGGACCGACGCAATTGATCAGCGAGGAGAACGTGCGGGCGGTGCAGGATTTGCAGGCGGCGGGCGCGCAGGTCGTTTTGGCGTCGGGGCGACATTATGATTCCATGCGGAAATACGCGGATATGTTGCGTGGGGTGGAATGGATCGTTTCGTCGCAGGGCGGTGAGGTGTGTGATTTGCAGCGGGCGACCGTACTATGCCGCGAGTTTCTGCCGGAATCGGAAGCGGAAAAGGCCTTGGAGACGGGGCGTTCGCTGGGGTTCTCGACGGTGGCTTACACGGCCGAGAAAGTTTTTACTGAATCGGAGTGGGACGATGGATTGGATTTTTACGTGAACCTCGCGGGGCTTAGGCCCGTTGAAATCAAGCGGGCGGAACTGTTGAAGCACGAGATCTTCAAGGTGATTTGGATTGGAACTGCGGAGAAGCTGACGAAGGCAACGGAAGAGATGCCGGCGACATCCCTTCAAGTGGTGCGCACGAATAAACGCTTTTTGGAATTAATGCCCGCGGATGTATCGAAGGGAACAGCGTTGGAGGTGCTGGCCTCGCACTTGCGAATCAATGCGGCTGACGCGGTGGTATTCGGTGATGGGGAAAATGACATACCGATGTTTGAATGGGCGGGGACGTCGGTGGCGATGCCGCATGGCTGGCCGCTGGCGTTGAAGAAGGCGACGTGTGTGGCGCCAGATGGAGCGGATGAAACGGCGCTGGCGAGGGCGGTGGAAATGGTGTTGTCGGGAAAATAAAATGAACACTCAACACTCAACATTCAACGCCCAACGTCGAAGGAAGGGGCGGTGAATTATCCCAGTGTTTTGCCGGGGATGAAGCGGGGCATGAGGAGGTGTTCCTTCGGTGGCGGGTTGCCGCCGGTGGTCAGCTCGAGCACGACGCGGGTGAGTTTGTGGGCAAACACGGCGGCGTCGATTTGATAGCGTGCCATTGAGGGTACCACGTACTCCAAGACCGGATCATGACTGCGCGAGATGAATGCGGCGTTATCCGGAAAACGCAGGCCGCGCTGGATCAAATGGCCCAAGGCGGTGAGGGCATAGTTCGCGCGGGAGACAAGGAAGCCGGTCGGAGGTTGAGGGCGTGCAAGCAGACGATCCAAACTAGCGCAAATGCCCTCGAGTGTGCCGTCGTGTTGCGCGACCAAGGTTTCCACGTCCGAGCCGGAGCTTGCGCCCGCTTCTTTGAAGCCCGCTTCACTCTTCAAATCGCCGGCGGCGGCTTTCTTTGGATTCAACAACGCCAGGCGGCGATGACCTTTCGCCAGAAAGCGGCCCACGGCGTGACGACAGACGGCGCGGAAATCGACATCAACGGCGGGGAGCTGAACGCCTTCGTGACGTGAGCCGGCGACAACCGCGGGCAGGCCTTGAACTTGAAACCATTCCTGCATGGCCCGCGTCGAAAGCAGGAGCACCCAGGCTGACGGACGCAAGCGTGCGGCGAGTTCCTTGAGATCGCGTTGCGGGCGTTCGCGGTAACAATTGTGGGGCACGACAAACTTGAGTTGATGTTTTTCGAGCGCGAGCATGTCGTGCAGTTCGTTCATCGAGAGCAACACGCGCGGCTCGATTTCGTGGAGCGGGATGGGCGAGAGCAGCACGACGTCGCGCAGATCGCCGGCGCTGCTGACGCGTGAGCCGCGTTTCACGATGATGCGGCTCTTCCCCTGCCCCGCACGAATCAGGCGCTCTCTTTCCAGCTTCGACAAGGCGGCGCGCAGCGTCATGCGACTGACGCCCAGCTGCTGCCCCAACTCACGTTCGCTGGCGAGTTTCTCCCCGGCGACGCGCGTGGCCACGTGCTTGCGCAATACGTCGGCGGTTTGCGCGACGAGGGACTGGCGTTGGGGCGGTTGGAGCATGGGTGGCAGTCTAGCGCGAACACTTGAACTGGTCTAACGAAAATACAAGTGCTTGGCCGTTGCTGGAATTCGCGGGCCAGCCGAAGCTACTAACAGTTCACCTACGCAATTTGCGCACGCGCACGCTATTTATATGAAAGCCAAACTGACTGGATTGATCGCGGCCCCGTTCACGGCCATGTGCCCGGACGGCAGCCTAAACCTCGCCTTGATTGAGACGCAGGCGAATTACCTGGCCAGCCAGGGGGTGCGGGGTGCGTTCATTTGCGGTACGACGGGGGAAGGTTTTTCACTCACGACGGAAGAGCGCATGCAGGTGGCGGAGCGCTGGGTGAAGGTTGCGCCCAAGTCGCTGGCGGTGATTGTGCATGTGGCGCATAACAGTTTGGACGAGAGCCAGAAACTGGCCGCGCATGCGGAGCAGATCGGGGCGTATGCCATAGCGAGCATCGGGCCAACGTTCTTCAAGCCCGCAGGTGTGGAGCAATTGGTGGATTTTTGCGCGCCAGTCGCCACGGCGGCGCCGACCCTGCCGTTTTATTACTACCACATCCCGGTGATGACGGGCGTGGACCTGCCCATGCTGGATTTCTTGCGGGCGGCGTCGAAGCGCATTCCCAACCTGGCGGGCATCAAGTTCACGGACGAAAACCTGATGAGTTATGCGCAATGTCTGAACTTCGAAGATGGACGATACAACATTTTGTTTGGGCGCGACGAAATCCTGCTGGCGGCGCTGGCATTGGGAGCCACGGGAGCGGTCGGAAGCACCTACAATTACATGGCCCCGATTTACCACAAGGTGCTGGAGGGATTCCGGGCCGGGGACATCGAAGCCGCGCGGCAGTGGCAGATGACTTCCATCCAAATCATCGCTGTCATGGCGCGTCATGGCGGGCTGCCCGCAGGCAAGGCGATGATGAAGATTCAGGGCCTAGATTGCGGTCCAGTACGCCCGCCGCTCAAAAATCTGACGGCCGAACAATACGCGACGTTGCAGCATGAGCTGGCCGCCGTTGGCTTTCCCGCCCGCGTTCCGCAGAACGGATCGAACCCGCTACAACCCGCGACAAAGCCGATGGCCCGGGCGTGAAAATTCTTCGGCGAAACCTCCTTCCTAAAATAGCTATGAATCTGAAAACGCGAAAATTTAGGGTTTCGACGTCGGGATTTACGTTGATCGAATTACTCGTAGTGATCGCCATCATCGCGATTTTGGCGGCAATGCTTCTGCCGGCGTTGGGCAAGGCCAAACAAAAGGCGCTCGGCATCAGTTGCATCAACAATCTGCGCCAGATGCAGACGGCGCAGGTGCTGTACATGGATGACAACGGCGACAGGCTGGTGGCCAGCGAGGCGGTTTCTGACCCCAGAAATACGTGGGCGGCGGGTGACTTGCGGGTGGCGCTGGAGGCCACGAACGAGGTTTTCACCGTGGGTGCGTTGCTGGGGCAGTACACCAAATCGCCGGCCGTGTACAAGTGTCCGGCTGACAAAACGATGATAGGAGGCCTGGCACGCGCGCGCAGCCAGTCGATGAATATTTTCTTCGGAGGCAAATGGAAGGATGGGACGCCGGCATCGGCGCGTGTGAATACGACCACGCATTGTTTTTTCAACAAAGGCGCCAGCATCATCCGACCGAGCGGGTTGTGGGTGTTGTGGGATGAAAGTCCGGGCACGATCGATGACTGCTACGGCGTGGTGGATGTGAGTGCGGCCTACCGAACCAGCAAACTGCTCGTCAATGTTCCGGCCAGTTACCACAACAAGGCCGGCGGGCTTTCCTTTGCCGATGGCCATGCAGAAATCAAGCGCTGGAGCGGGCCCGGTGTGTTCGAGAAAAACGCGAGCGGCGAGGTGGGAAAGCTGAACGTGGTTGGCGACAAAGATTACGACTGGCTGGCGGAAAGGACGACCTATGCGCAGTAACGGATGGGTGCCATTTGCTGGCGCGCTGGCAGTCGGGCTTTTTGCGATGGGATGTTCAAAGAAGCAGGAGGTTGCGGCTGCGCCGACCGCAACAGAACAGCCGGCCCAAGCCGCTACGCCGGCCGCGCCCGCACCAAGACCATCAGCCCCTGCCAGCCCGGCCCAAGCGAGGGCGGTCAGCGAAGTGAATTTTCAGGTGAAGGATTTGGAACTGCAAGTGGATGCCTATCAGAAAATTTACAAGCGCAAACCGGAAAGCCTGGAGCAGATGGTGCGGGAGGGTTTCTTGAGTTCGCTGCCCGCTGCCCCGCCGGGGAAGCGTTACTATCTGGATTCCGCCACTCTCCGGGTAAGCCTCGTGCCGTAAAATTTTTCCCAGTCCGCCGCTTTCAACAACCAGACTCCCAATCAACCCCACATAACCTATGACCAAGCACAAAAAGTCTGATTCTTCGCGCAAGCGAACGTCCCTTCGATTCTTGCTGCCTGCGGCAGCGATGATGGCGATGGCAGTGCTGTCGCCTTCAGCAAGAGCCGCGACATATTATTTCGACAGCGATTCCAGCACGCCGGGTTTTGGGACGGCTGGTGGCGTATGGGCGGCGCCGACGCCAGGGCCGGTCCCCGGCTGGAGCACCGATGCCACGGGTTCAAGTATCCCGGGCAGCATCACCACTGCCACGAATGACTTGCTTAATTTTGGCAACGGAGCAACGGGTCTGGGCGCGGGCACGATAACGCTGAGCGGCGCGTTGGGTTCCAGCAATATCACCTTTGCAGCGGGCTCGGGCGCCATCACGCTATCGGGCGGCACATCGCTGAGCCTTCCGCTGGCGGCGACGATCACACTCAACAATAGTTCCGACACAATCGCCACGCCGCTCGCCGGTGCGGGGACCAGTCTCACGAAGGCAGGGACGGGAACGCTCATTCTTTCCGGAGTCAATACTATTTCGGGAATTGTGACAGTCGGGGCGGGTGAACTGCAACTGAATGGCGGCACATGGAACCTGGGAGCCAAGGCGGTCAACGTGACATTGCCGGCGAGTGCCAATCAGGTGGCCGTTTTGAACATCTTGAACGGCAATTTCACAAATGGAGCCGCGACTTCCATTGGCGGCGGCACGAACGCAGTCGGGGTGATGAAGATGAGCGGAGGTAATTATGTGATGTCGGCCAACAACCTCAATTTCAGCAGCGGTGCGGGAAAAACAAATTACAGCGCGCTGCTGATGTCTGGCGGTTTCATGTCCATTGCGGGTGAAGTCGATATCGCCCGGGACACCATTGGCGCATCGAGCTACTTCAATCTTTCAGGCGGCACATTTGTTTGCAGCAACTTCGCCACCGTAGGGCGCGAAGGCTTCGGGGTGCTGGATATCTCAGGTGGCACATTTCTGCGGCCGAGCACCGCGATCAACAAGTTCTATATGAACCGGTCGATTGGGAGCTTCTCGCATCTCACCTTGCGGGGGGCGGGCACGATTGATTTTGAAGACAACAATGGTTTTCCCTTTGCCAACAGTTCGGCAAATGGCGGGTCAGGCGTGGTGAATCTTCTGCCGGGCGGAACGCTCATCAGTCGCGTGGGCATCTTTTGGAATGGCGCGGGTATGACCTTCGGGCATCTCAATTTCAACGGCGGCAAGCTGCAGGCGAGCGGTTCCTCGGCGACGTTTTGGACGAATGGATGGACAGCGAGCTACGTTTACAGCGGTGGCGCCACCATTGATTCGCAGGCCAATAGCATCACCATTGGACAGCCACTGCTGGTTCCGTCTGGCGGTGGTGTGACGAGTGTGACCGGTGGTACGGGGGCGGGGTATCTCGCACCGCCTGTGGTGAGCATCAGCGGCGATGGCACGGGGGCGACGGCAATCGCACAGATTGATGGCAGCGGGAATATCACGAACATTCTCGTCTCGAACCCGGGTGTAAATTACAGCTCGGCGACGGTCACGTTGATTGGAGGCGGCGGTACGGGCGGCGGCTGGACTGCAAATGTTGGCGCAAATGCAACGACCGGCGGTTTGACGAAACTGGGTTCGGGTACACTGACGCTGGGCGGGGCGAACAGTTACGGCGGGCCAACGAGAATCGGCGCCGGGACGCTGGCGATCTCTTATGCGAATTATCCAAGCACCAGCGCTTTGACAGTGAGCAATGGTGCGGCGTTGAGCGCGGACGTCAGCGGCGGGACCAGCACGCTCAGGGCCCCGAGCCTGACGCTGGGAACGAACGCGGTGTTGAATCTCAGCTATGGGAGTCTCGGCGGTAATCCCTTCCAACCGGCGATTAGTGATTCGAGCATCAGCGCCGGCACGGTGTTGACGGCCAGCGGGACGAACATTGTGATCAACCTCAGTGGGTCGGGTTTCGACTCCGGCCAGTTCGCGTTGATCAAATATAGCGGGAGCATTGGCGGGAATGGTTTTCCGGCATTCAAGCTGGGTACGTTGCCGTCGGGGGTGCCGGCGGGTTCGCAACTGGTCAACAACACGGCGAACGGCAGCATCGACCTGTTTATACCGCTGGTGAATTCGTTGACCTGGAACGGCAACAATGGACCCAACTGGGACATCAACACGACGATCAACTGGAAGGATGCCACGCTGACGCCTACGACTTACAAGCAGTACGGCACGACGAATATCTACGGGGATGAAGTCACGTTCGATGATTCGTTGTCGAATCCGGCGCAGACCAACATCAATCTCAGCACCAATTTGCGGCCTTCGACCGTGAACGTGACTGGTTCCAGCACGCCTTATGTTTTCAGCGGCACTGGCAAACTGAATGGCGGCGCGTTCCTAAGCGTTGGTGGCAGCGCTTCGCTCACTATCAACACGACCAACGATTATACGGGTGGCAGTTTGTTAAACTCGGGGACGGTTTTGGCGGGTAATGATGGAGCACTGGGAACGGGGCCGCTGACCCTTGGAGGGGGAACTTTGGCTTCGGCGAGTGCGGCGGCGCGAACATTCTCAAATACGGTGAGCATGACCGCCGATTCGACGTTCGGTACCGGACCCAGCAGCGGTGCACTGACTTTCGCTGGTTCGGTGGATCTCGGCAATAGCACCGCGCGTGGATTCACGCACGACAATACGGTAACGTTTACCGGCCCGGCCTCTAATGGCGGTATCAACAAGGGAGGATCCGGAACGCTGACGTTTGACAATCCCGGGACGCTGTTGACGGGGGGTACCACTGTGTTTGGCGGAAAAGTGGCCTACAACAATGGTTCGTATGCTGGAGCAATCAACATCGCGCCAACCATCAGCCAGTTGGGTGTGCTTGAAATCGGAAGCGGCAATGTCACGAACACCGGGGCGAACAATATCGGAACGGGCGCAGATTCCGTCGGTGTCATGAAACAGAGCGGTGGTAATTTCGTTGCGACGGGCGCAGCGTCTTTCGGTAATAATGGTTCTGGCTCGGCCGCCTATCTGATGAGCGGCGGGTTCGCGTCGTTCGGCGGTGATACGAAGTTTGACAACAATGGCGCCGTCGGTCTGATCAGCCAGTCCGGTGGCACGATGGTTTCGCTTAACTTCTTCACCATCGCGCGTGACGGCGGCCTTGGTGTTTATGACCTGTCGGGCGGCACACACTTCCGTCCGAGCACGGCCACAAACTTCTTCTACCTCGGTACGCGAGCCAACGGCGGCATTGCGCAGCTCACGATCCGCGGCGCGGGGACTTTGGATCTGGAAGATAGTGGCGGGTTGTGGTTTGACCACGCCGGTGACCGAACGTTGCTGACGTTTGGCACGGTGAACCTGCTGACGGGTGGTACGCTCATCAGCCGGCCGGGAATTTGGTGGGGTAATTCGAATGCGGCGAGCGTCGGCTACTTCAACTTTAACGGCGGCACTTTGCGCGCGGCGACGGACACACCCAATTACCTGACCGAATGGACGGGTTCCTATGTATATCCGGGCGGCGCGGTGATTGATTCCCAAAGTTACAATGTGGGCATCAGCCAGGCGCTATTGACGCCGACGGGTGGTGGGGTGACATCGATCACGGGTGGCTCGGGGTCTGGCTACCTCTCACCGCCGGTGGTAACCATCAGCGGCGATGGGACGGGCGCGGCAGCGGTTGCGCAGATTGATTCGAGCGGCAACATCACCAGCATTCTCGTGACCAGCCCGGGCATTGATTACACGAGTGCCTCGGTTTCTTTGAGCGGAGGGGGCGGCACCGGCAGTGGTTATACGGCGAACATTGGGGCCAATGCGACCACAGGCGGTGTGACCAAGATTGGTTCAGGAACGCTGACGTTGACTGGGACTAATAACTATCGGGGCGTGACGACCGTGAGCAACGGTCGGCTGGTGTTTGGCCCGTCGCACGGCGGAACGGGAAACAATGTTGTAAGCAACGGAGCGGCGTTGGGTGTTTTACAAGATGCGCCCGGTGCGACGGTGCATCTGGCCAGCGCGACGACAGCGGCGGGTGGCGGTTTGCTGGCGCAATTCACGGGGAACACCGGCAATCCGACGACCATTGCGGGATACATCACCAATCTTACGCTCAATGGCCCGACGCCGGTGAGCGTGTTGTGCAGCGGTATCCAAGTGGGGACGATTCCGCTCTTCCAATATTCGAGCATCAGCGGGGCGGGCAGCATCACTGCTGGCACACTTCCGCAGGGCGTCATCGGCATCATCACGAACAACACGGCGACGAAGACGATTTCGTTGATTGTCACTGGTTTCGCACCGCTGGTGTGGGCGGGTACGCCGGGTAATGTTTGGGACATCAACATATCGGCGAACTGGACGCTGAACGCCTCACCAGTGACATATCAGGATGGCGCCAGCCTGGTTGTCTTCGATGACACGGCGGCGAACGGGACGCTGGTGATAACCCAGGCGGTCAGTCCGGCGAGCGTTGTGTTCAGCAACAGCTCGGTGGCATTCGATGTAGGAACAAGTGGCGCGGGCATATTGAGCGGTGGCACGGGGGTTACGAAGAATGGTTCCGGGACGGCCACACTGTCCGGAGTGAACAGCTATACTGGTCCGACAATCATCAATGCCGGCACGTTGCAAATCGGTAATGGCGGCGCTTCCGGGGTGCTGGCGGGTGATAGTGATATCACGGTCGAAGCGAGTGCGACGCTGGCGTACAATAGTTCCACCGCGCAAAATAATATTCTCAACAATATTTCCGGCACGGGAACCGTGACGAAGAGCGGTGGGCAAATGGGCTGGGGAGGCACCAATACGTTCTCAGGAACAATCAATGTTCTTAGCGGCAAGCTGGCGTTCTCCGGTTCTGAATCCGAAAACGGCCAGCCGAATGTGAATATCTCGTCGGGAGCGGTTGTGAGCATTGGCGCCGGGTTCGCGGGTGGCGTTGCCACACTGGGCAATCTCAGTGGCGGCGGGGCGATAGATGCTGCATTCAGTGCGACGGTGGGAACGCGCACGTTCCAAGTGAATCAGACGGCGGATGGCGTATTCACCGGCCCCATCGCGGAATCTTCCGCGGGGCGAATTCTCGCCATGGTGAAAACTGGTCCGGCTGCGCTGACACTCGCGGGTACGAATGCCTTCACGGGTGGATTGCTGGTGAGCAACGGTACGCTGGTTGTGAACGGGTCGATGATCAGCAACAGCGTTGTGACCGTGGATGCCGGTGCGACGTTTGGTGGCAGCGGTTCGTTGGTTGGCACGGTGAGTTATGTGGGAGGCTCAAGCTCCACCAATATTGTTGGCGCGCCGATGACCATTGAAACTCTCGACCTTGCCGGGAGCACGACGATGCGGATTGGGGCGGCCACGCCGGTGGCGGGGGGCAGTTATCCGCTGATCAATTACACCACGCAAACAGGCAGCGGCAGCTTTACCAGTTTCTCTGTCGGTGGCGCTGGGCTGGCGGCAGGGGCGTCGGCGAGCTTGGTGAACAGCAACAATGCCATCAGCTTAAATGTCGTGGGTGGTGGCGGACCCGCGGCGACGAACATCACGTTCACCGTGACTGGCGGTCAGTTGATCTTGAACTGGCCCGCTGGGCAGGGCTGGCAATTGCAGGCGCAGACGAATGCGTTGAGCGTTGGCTTGCGGACGAATTGGGTGACGATTAGCGGCGCCACGCCGCCGTTGACGAATGCCATCAGCCCCGCCACGCCGGCCGTGTTCTACCGTTTGAAATTCTGAGATGGATTTGGGGTATGGGTTAGGCGGATGGCGTAGCGGCCATCCGCCTTTTTCCCATGAAGTTGAAATATGATGCATGACGAAAAAATTGATCTGGGGAAAACCCCAAGATGGTTTTGCGCATGGATGATTTTGTTGATGGCCGTAGCAGGTTTGTCGGCGAAGGGGGCGACGAATTTGTTTACGAGTGGCACAGGCGGCTACAATACCTACCGCATCCCCGCGTTGTACGAAACAATGAATGGGACGTTGCTGGCGTTTTGCGAAGGGCGCGTCAATTCGTCGAGCGATACGGGTAATATCGATACGGTTCTGCGGCGGAGCGTCGACGGCGGGGTGACTTGGACGGCGCAGCAGGTAGTGTGGAGCGATGGTGCGAATACGTGCGGCAATCCCACGGTGGTGCAGGATAGTTCGAACGGGCGTGTCTGGTTATTCCTGACTTGGAACAACGGGAATGACACGCAAACTGAAATCCAGAATTTCACGAGCATCGACGTGCGGAAGATTTATTCGTGCTACAGCGATGACAATGGCGCGACATGGACTGCTCCGACCAACCGCTTTGCGCAAGTCCAGCCGCCGGACACGCGCTGGGATGCGACCGGGCCGGGGTGTGGCATCCAGATGGTGAGCGGGGTTCCCGGGCGGCTTATCATCCCGGCCAACAACCGGAACATTTACAGCGACAACCACGGAGTGACGTGGAGTCAAAGCGCGGATTTGCCGGGCGGGTCGAGCGAATCACAGGAAGTGGAGATTTCTGGTGGCGTACTGTTGCGCAATGACCGCGCCAGCGGTGGGAACACGGCGTACAAGGCGCGGGTGTTTTGCCGCAGTACGAATCAAGGGGCGAGTTGGGGAGCGTTGGAAATCCGTCAGGACCTAACTTGTCCTGTCTGCCAGGCGAGCACGATTACGGTGGGTCACACGAATGGATTGAACGGGCGGATGCTGGTGTTTTCCAACCCGTCGTCCACCACGCGCGACCACATGACGGTGAAATGCAGCTTGGATGACGGCGTCACGTGGCCATTCAGCCAATTAGTCTATGCCGGTTCATCGGCTTATTCCTGCTTGAGCAAAATCGGGGCGAACAACGTCGGCCTGCTGTATGAGCGAGACAGTTACGGCAAGATCACGTTCGAGAAATTTACCATCAGCTCGTTGGTGCCCAATGCGCCGGCCAATCAGCCGCCGCAAACCTGGGATGGCGGTGCAGGCATTGGCAATGAGAGCTGGCAGCAGGCGAACAACTGGATTTCCAATGCGACGCCTTCGTTCGATAGCGGGCTGGATGTTATCTTCAGCGCTCCCGGGGCGGGTAATCTGACAAACGCGATTGGTGTGGATTGCACGGTGCGCTCTCTGACTTTCAACGCGCCGGCGGGAGATGTGGGTGTCTACCTCGCGGAGAAGGTGAGCGCGCCTGCGACGAATCGTGTGCTGACATTCGCTGGATTTTTGGGTGGAGCGTCGAACACAGTGGCGGCGGGCGCGAGCGGAGATTTCACTATCGGCGTCGGCGGTGCGGGCGGGTTGGGCACGATCAATTTGGCGAGTGATCTGGTGGTGACTCACAACGGGAGCGGCGAACTGAAATTCGACCGGCCTATCACTGGTTCGGGAGGCATCACCAAGAATGGCGGCGGGATTCTTTATCTGCGGCAGAGCAACCTTTATACGGGCAGCACACTTATCAATGCGGGCGGAGTGGTCCTGGGTGGCAACACGGGAACGTTTGGGGATACGAACACGTCCGGGTTGTTGTTTCTCAACGGCGGAACGCTTTGCAACAGCACGGCGGCGGCGCGTCCGATTTATAACGATGTGATTGTCGGCGGAAATTTTGCCGTGGGCGGACTGGCGGGATACGGGACGGGTGAGTTGACGTTCTTCGGATCGGTTGATCTCGGAGGCGCGACGCGGATTTTGACCGTCAATAGCCCGGTGACCTTGGCGGGTGGGGTGGGCAACGGAGGGCTGACCAAGAACGGGACCAACACGCTGACGTTGACGGGGGCCAATACTTACACCGGACAGAACACAATTTTTGCCGGCACGCTGCAACTAGGCGATGGTGGCACGACGGGCAGTCTGGCGGACGGCAGTGCGATTGCCATCGGGCCGAATGGAGTCTTTCAGTTTAACCGCACCAACTCGGACACGACATTCGCCAATAATCTTTCGGGCAGTGGAGTCATTCGCAAGAGCATCGGGGGCGGGATTGAATTTGGTTTGACGGGGACGAATAGCTTTTCTGGTTTGATTGATATTCAGGCGGGGAAGATAGCGCTGTCCGGGGCCGAAAGCGAAAACGGCGGGCCGAGTGTCAGCGTGGCCAGTGTGGCGACGCTTTCCATTGGCGGAGGGTTCGTTGGCGGTACCGCGACGATTGGAAATCTCACGGGCGCGGGGAGGGTTGATGTGGCGTTCAACGCGGGGGCGGGGACGCGGACGCTGCAAATAAATCAAAGTGTTGATGGAATTTTCTCAGGCGTGGCGGCTGATGCGACTTCGGGACGCGTGCTCGCGTTGACGAAAACTGGCGCGGCCACGCTGACGCTTGCGGGCACCAATGCCTACAGTGGTCCGACCATCGTGAGCGGTGGTGCGTTGGTCATCAATGGCTCGATAAGCAATAGCGCGGTTACGGTGCAGAACGGCGGCACTTTGGGTGGGGCGGGGATTATTGGTGGTCCGGTTAGCGTCGAGAATGGCGGTGTGCTGTCGCCCGGCGCTTCCATGGGCACGCTCGCCATCAGCAATTCGTTGGCACTGGCGGGGATGACTTTGATGGAAGTCAATGGAAGCAATGGGCAATGCGATCGCGTCCACGGCATGACGAGTTTGACATACGGGGGCAGCCTCGTTGTGAGCAATGTGGCGGGGGGGGGGACGAACGGGCAGGCCTTTCAATTGTTCAATGTGCCGGGGGCTTGGTCAGGTAATTTCAGCAGCGTTGAACCGGCGCTCACGGGTGGGCGCGCGTGGAGTTTTAATCCGACGAATGGTGTTCTTACCGTGGTCTCGACGGTAGCGACTAATCCTCCCAGCCTCAGTTTTACGATGGCGGGCGGGATGTTTTCGGTGGCCTGGCCGGCATCGCATCTAGGGTGGGTTGCTCAATCAAATATCGTGGATTTCACCATTGCGGGCGACTGGTTCGATATTCCCGGTTCGGAGAGCGCGACGAATCTCAATTTTGTTCCCGACCCGGCGGCGGACAGGGTTTTCTATCGTTTGCGAGCGCCATGAAACGCATCCTACTCATCGCTTTCGCATTGGTTTGTGCGCCGCTTTTCCGTGCGGTTGCTGAGTCGCCCGCAAGGCCGAACGTGTTGTTCATCGCCATCGATGATGTGCGCGTGAATCTCGGTTGCTATGGCGATACGGCGGCGATCACGCCGAATCTGGACAAACTAGCGGCGCGAGGCACGGTGTTCCTGCGAGCGTATTGTCAGGAGGCGGTCTGCAATCCGTCGCGGCAATCGCTGTTGAGCGGACGGCGGCCAGATTCGATCCACATTTGGGATCTCAACAAACTGTTTCGGCAGACGGCGCCGGAGATGGTGCCGCTGCCGGAGTATTTTAAAATCAACGGCTACTTCGCGCAGTCGTTTGGGAAAATTTATCACGGCACGGAGGGCATGAATGATCCGCAGTCGTGGAGAGTGCCGGAACAATTCGAGGCGGTGCCGAAGCGGGATGATTACCAGAGCGCGCAAAATCGGCAGGCGGGACCGAGCCAGAAAGCGGCGGCGGTGGAGTTCGTTGATGCGCCGGATGACGCTTATCCAGATGGCAAGGTCGCGGCGGCAGCGATGGCCGCGCTGAAGGGATTTGCGACCAACACGCTACAGCAGCCGTTCTTTCTCGCGGTGGGTTTTCGCAAGCCACATTTGCCGTTCACGGCGCCGAAGAAGTATTGGGACATGCATGATCCGGCGCGGATTCCGCCGGTGGCGCGGACGGAGGCGCCGACCGGAGCACCGGCGATGGCGTTGCATGATTCGGTGGAGTTGCGCGGTTACACGGATGTTTCCACTGCACCCAAGCTTGATGCGGAGCAGGTGGCGCGGTTGCGGCGGGGTTATTATGCGGCGACGACATTTGCGGATGCGCAGGTGGGACGTGTGCTTGCTTCATTGGAGGTGACGGGCTTTGCGAGCAATACGATTGTCATTTTGTGGGGCGATAATGGGTTTCACCTGGGTGAACATGGGCTGTGGACGAAGACGACCGATTATGAAGCGGACACGCGGGTGCCGTTGATTGTGGCGGCGCCGGATGAGCGTCCGCGTGGGGTGCGCACGGCTGCGTTGGTAGAGCTGTTGGATATTTATCCGACGCTGGTTGAACTGTGTGGATTGCCAACGTCTGCCAAGCTGGAGGGTCGCAGTTTTGCAGCGAATTTTGGAAACGCGGACAAACCGGGGCGGACGGTTGCGTTGAGCCAGTTTCCAAGACCGTGGGCGAGCGGGCGCAATTTCAAACCAGAGTTCATGGGTTACGCGGCGCGTTCAGCGACGCATCGGTATGTGGAGTGGCGTAAAATCAACGATGGCGCTGTCGTGGCGCGCGAACTGTATGCGTATCAAGGAGACCAGCTTTTTGAATCGGAGAATCTGGCGGATCGTCCTGATGAAGCGGGACGCATTCGTGAACTGGCGGCGCAACTGCCGCCGTACAAACTGAACTGAGTCGGAATACATGCGAACAATTTTCATGAAACAAACGACCTCCCTGACGTTGGCAATGCTTTTGGTGACAGCCCGAGTGATGCTGGCTGGGCCGCTTCTCGAAAAGACCAACCTGTTTGAGGAAGGGAAAGATGGCTTCGCGTGTTATCGCATTCCGGGAATGGTGGTGACGGCCAAAGGTTCGGTGCTGGCGTATTGCGAGGCGCGGAAATTTACGAGTGCGGATCAGGGTGAGATTGAAGTGCATCTGCGACGGAGCACGGACGGTGGGGGGACTTGGTCGCCGGCCAAGCAAATCGCGCACATGGGGCCGCGGTTGTTGCTGGCGAAGGATAAAAAGACGCAGAAACCGCTGGAGACGCAGACTGTGAATAATCCGGTGGCGATTGCGGGGCGCGACGGGACGGTTCATCTGCTTTACTGCGTGGAATATCAGCGCGGGTTCTACATGCGCAGCGAGGACGATGGGGTCACTTGGTCGAAGCCGGTGGAGATTAGTTCGGTGTTCGAGCAATTTCGCCCGGATATCGATTGGCAGCGGGTGGCTACGGGGCCCGGGCATGCCATTCAACTCAAGACGGGACGATTGGTTGCGGCCCTTTGGATGTCCACCTCGAACAAGCAATCGAAACTGCGCGGCGTGGCGGCGACGATTTATAGCGATGACGATGGCAAGACGTGGAAGCGGGGTGAGATCGCGCTGCCGGCGGGCAATGAACCGAATATTGCGGAGCTGCCCGATGGCCAGGTTTTCATCACGGCGCGCAATGGGGATGCGCGTGGGCGACGGATGGTGACTTACAGTCGTGATGGCGCGACGGGTTGGACGGAGACGGCGTTCGTAGATGATTTGCTGGAGCCGCGTTGCATGGCGGGAATGGTGAGTCATCCCGGTTTGGGTGAGGGTGAAAAGAGAAAGCCTCTGTTGCTGTTCTCCAATCCGAACATCACGAGCCGGGAGAATAAGGATCGGGCGAATGTCACGATCAAGGCGAGCGAGGATGGCGGCAAGACGTGGCCGGTGAGCAGGCTGTTGCAAGCGGGGCCGAGTGCGTACAGCGACCTCACGGTGTTGCCTGACGGGACAGTGCTTTGCCTTTACGAGTGTGGTACGCCGGAAGCCGAGGCCAGACATCATCGGCCTTGGGCTTACGCACAGCTCACGCTGGCGCGGTTTAATTTGGAGTGGTTGAACGAGGGGCAAGGTTCGGACGCAGAGAAGAAGTAATAGGCGTGTTCCATTGGGAAATTTGAGCGGACTGACGTCCGCTGCTACAAAATATGAAGATGAAATCAATGACAGTGCTCGCCAGTTTGACGGCGGGAATTCTTTTGATGCCGGCGTGCGCGAGTAGTCGTGCGGCCTCGGCGGAGCGCCCGGCGGAAGTGCTGTTCGCTCGGGGGAATGAGGGTTATCACACTTACCGAATCCCGGCGCTGGCGGTGACGCCGAAAGGGACGGTGCTGGCGTTTGCGGAGGGGCGAAAGAAGGGCGCGGGTGACGCGGGCAAAATTGATTTGTTCGTTCGTCGCTCGACGGACAACGGCAAGACTTGGGGCGCACAACAATTGGTTTGGGCGGATGGTGACAACACGTGCGGCAACCCGTGCGCCGTCGTTGACCGCAGCAACGGTACGGTCTGGTTGTTCAGCACTTGGAACCGGGGCGATGACCATGAGAAGCAAATCATCGCAGGGACGAGCAAAGATACGCGGCATGTCTTTACGCTGTGTTCGACCGATGAAGGCAAGACTTGGAGTGCGCCACGCGAACTCACGGCCGACGTGAAACCGACGAACTGGACCTGGTACGCGACGGGTCCGGGCAATGGCATCCAAATGGAGAATGGTCCGCATCGGGGTCGGCTGGTCATTCCGTGCGACCATATCGAGGCGGTGACCACGAATTATTTCTCGCACGTCATTTATTCCGATGATCACGGGAAGAGTTGGAAGCTTGGCGGCTCAACGCCGAAGGCCTTGGTGAATGAGTGCGAAGTGGTGGAACTCACTGGCGGCAGGTTGATGCTAAATATGCGCAGCTACGACGCGACGAAGAAGTGCAGGCAGGTGGCGGTGAGTGAGGACGGCGGACTCACATGGCGCGATCAGAGACTGGACGAAACGTTGGTGGAGTCGCGGTGTCAGGCGGCGATCGAGCGGTATAGCTGGCCGGGTGGGGCGAATAAGAGCGTGATTCTTTTCAGTAATCCGGCGCATGCGACGAAGCGCGTGAACATGACGTTGCGCGCGAGTTTTGACGAAGGCCAGACATGGCCGGTTTCGCGTGTGCTGCACGCGGGGCCGAGTGCGTATTCCGATTTGGCGGTCATGGCGAATGGGGAGATTGCGTCATTGTACGAAGCGGGTGCGACCAATGCTTATGAGACGATTGTTTTCCGGAATCTGGCGTTGGATTCGTTGATGTCGGAGAGCAAGCCGTGAGCGTAAACGGCCCATGAGATTCATCCAAAAAATCTGCCTTAGTCTTCTGCTTATGAATGCATGCAGCGCACTCTCCTCGGCGGCTGAGTTTTCGAAACTTCCTCCGCTGCCGGATCGTGAAGGTTTTGCGGGAGCGTTTGCGGGGGTGTCCGATGGCTGCCTGTTGGTGGCGGGCGGAGCGAATTTTCCGGACAAGAAACCGTGGGAGGGTGGGAAGAAAGTTTGGTATGACACGGTGTTTGCCTTGGAAAAGGCAGAGGGAGAATGGAAAGCGGTTGGTAAATTGCCGCGTCCGCTGGGCTATGGGATTTCAGTTACGACGAAAGAGGGTGTCGTGTGTGTCGGTGGAAGTGATGCTGAGAAACATCATGCGGAAGTTTTTCTGCTCACGCTGGCGCACGGCAAGCTAAGCGTAAAAGACCTTCCTCCCCTGCCCGTGCCACAGGCGAATGGTGCGGGGGCTCTGGCGGGAGACAAGGTTTACGCCTTTGGCGGTTCGGAGCAACCGGGTGAACAAGCGGCGATGAACCGGTTGTTTGCGTTGGATTTGAAGGCGAGTAATCCAAAGTGGCAGGAGTTGGCGCCGTGTCCGGGGAAGCCGCGCATTTTGCCGGTGGCGGCGGCGCTGGATGGTTCATTTTACATCGCAGGAGGCGCAACGCTGGAGCAGACGAATGGCAAGGTGGCACGCGTTTATTTGCTGGATGCATGGCGTTACAAACCCGGCGCGGGATGGAACTCGGTGGCCAATTTGCCGAAGCCCTCCGTGGCGGCGGCGACACCGGCTCCGGTGACAGGGTCAGAATTTTTTATCATCGGTGGGGATGATGGTTCGTTGGTCAGCTTTCAGCCGGTGGAAAAACATCCGGGATTTCCCAAGACTAGTTTTGCGTACGACGCGCGGACGGATTCGTGGCGCACGAACGGTGAGGTGCCGGCTCCGCGGGCGACGTTGCCGACGACGTTCTGGAATGGGCGCTATGTGTTGCCGAGTGGGGAGGCACGGCCGGGAGTGCGTTCGCCGGAGGTTTGGGAGTTTCAGCCTGCGGCAAAACGCCGTTGATTTTTCGAATTCATGAAACTCTGGCTCGCGTCTTCAAATGCTGAACTGGTCACCCGCTATATGGCTAGCGGAGTCTTTGCCGGTGTCGTCACCAACCCCGCGGTCGTTGCCGAAGCGAAGCGAGACAAACACGAACTGTTTCGCGAGTTGGTGCAAATCGCTCCGGAGGCGTGGTACCAACTGCTGGCGGGTAGTGAATTCGATATGCTGGCCGACGCCGAGAAAATGCTCACCATCAATCCGGAGAGAATGCGGATCAAAGTTCCGGCGACGCGCATCGGATTGGGGGTCATCCGTAAATTGAGCGACCAAGGTTTGCGCGTCATGGCCACGTGTGTGCCTACGCGGCCGTGGATGTTGCTCGCACTAGCAGCCGGGGCCAAGGTCATCGCGCCTTACGGCAGCATGCTGCAAAAACGGGGCATTGCATCTAAAGCTGAAGAGGTGGTGGCCATGCAGGAGATCATCGACCGGCAACAACCGGACGCTGAAATTCTTACCGGCCTTTATGATTCAACAGAACTGGCGTTCTACGCGAAGCACGGCATCCGCTCGGGCTTCATTTGGGGAAAAGATGTTGAAACTTTCCTGACGCAACCGTTGGCGGATGAAGCGGCGGCGACTTTTGGCGGCTATTGATTTTTAGCACAAGCAGCGTGAAGGCTCTTACCTCAAACGAAATCCGCGGCAACTGGGCGACATTGTTGTCGGCATGGAATGCGGATGACTCGCTGGACCTTGGGCGAGTCGCGGCGGAAATCGATGCGCTAATCGGGATGCGCGTCGATGGCATTTATTCCAATGGGACGGCGGGGGAATTTCATACGCAGACGGAAGAGGAGTTTGATCAGATTTCGCAGTGTCTCGCCAAGAAATGCAATGCGGCGGGGATGAAGTTTCAAATCGGGGTGAGTCACATGAGCGCGCAGATTTCGCGGGAGCGGTTGCGGCGCGTAGTGGCGCTGGCGCCGGGGGCGGTGCAGGTGATTTTGCCCGATTGGTTTCCGGTGACGGAGGAGGAGGCGTTTTCATTCATGGAGGGGATGGCGGAGGTGGCGAATGGCATCGGGCTGGTGCTTTACAATCCGCCGCATGCCAAGCGTGTGTGGTCTCCTGAACAGATTGGGCGACTCGCGGCGCGCGTGCCGGCGCTGATTGGGTTGAAGACGGCGGGTGGGGATGACGCGTGGTATGCGGCGATGCGGCAGCATCTCGCGCGGCTGAGTGTTTTTGTGCCGGGGCATCTGCTCGCGAGCGGGGTGCAACGGGGGGCGCATGGGGCGTATTCGAATGCGGCCTGTCTTAATCCGCTCGCGGCGCAACGGTGGACGGACCAGATGAAGACGGATTTGGCAGGCGCGTTGGAAGTGGAAGAACGGTTGCGGCGATTCATGGGCGATTACATTGCGCCGTTCATCACGGAGCAGAAATATTGCAACGCGGCGTGCGACCGGTTCATGGCGTTGGTGGGCGGGTGGACGGATGTGGGCGAGCGGATGCGCTGGCCTTATCGGTCGATTTCCGTCTCTGAGGTGGCGCGCGTGCGAGCGGCGGCGCAGAAATTGATTCCTGAATTCATCAAACCGTGAGCGAAAGATTTTTAAACCGCGCGTGGCTCGTTGTTGCGTTGCTCTGGCCGGTGGCGTGCCTCAACTATCTCGACCGACTGATGATCACGTCGATGCGTGATTCCATCAAAGCAGAGATAACGATGACGGACGCGGAGTTCGGGTTGCTGACGTCGGTGTTTCTTTGGGTGTATGCGGTGCTGAGTCCGTGTGCGGGATTTCTGGCGGATCGGGTAAGTCGCAGCCGGGTGATCATTGGCAGTGTGTTCGTGTGGTCAGCGGTGACGTGGTTGACGGCGCATGCGCATAGCTTTCATCAATTGCTCGTGGCCCGCGCGTTGATGGGGGTGAGCGAGGCATGTTATATCCCGGCGGCGCTGGCGATCATTTCGGATTATCATCGCGGGCCGACGCGGTCGCTGGCGACTGGGCTGCATATGAGTGGGCTGTATGCCGGCGCGGCGTTGGGCGGACTTGGCGGGGTGATGGCGCAACATTGGCAATGGCACAGTGCGTTTAATCTGTTTGGGGCGATTGGAGTGGTTTACAGCGTTGTGTTGATATTTGCGCTGAAGGATGCAGAGAAGGGAGAGGGGAACACCGGGCTGGCAAGCCCGGTTAACCGGCAGGCTGGTAAGCCTGCCCTACAGGAAAAGGTCAATGCGGCGGCGGCGTTCGGTTACTTTTTTCAGTCGGTGTCATTTTGGGCGTTGCTGGGTTACTTCGCGTTGTTGTCGGTGGCGTACTGGGCGATTTATGGGTGGCTGCCGACTTATATGGCGGAACAGTTCAAGCTGGGGCAAGGCGCGGCGGGGATGTCGGCGACGGCCTATATCCAGATTGCATCACTGACGGGCGTGCTGATTGGCGGGGCGTGGGCGGATTGGTGGTGTCGCAGCAATATTCGGGCGCGGCTGTATGTGCCGCTACTGGGATTCTGTCTGGCGGGGCCGGCGTTGTATATGTCGTCCACGACGGGGGTGCTGGCGCTGGCGATCACGGGCCTGATTGTGTTCGGGCTGGCGCGTGGTTTTGCGGATGCGAACAATATGCCGATTCTTTGCCAGATCACACCAGCGCGGTATCGCGCGACGGGCTATGGGGTGCTGAATTTTCTCGGCTGTGTGATGGGTGGGGTGATGACTTATGTAGCAGGGGCGTTGAAGGATGCGAATGTGGGGTTGGAGAAGGTGTTTCAGTTTTGTGCGGCGGGGGTGGTGGTGGCGGTGTTGTTGCTGTTGTTGGTCAAGCCGAAGAAGGAGTTGGAGCAGGTGTAACCGGTGAGCCACCGTGGCATACATAGAGGAACGCCGATGGGAGAAGGGCTTTACGCGAATTTTCGCGATTGAAGACAAGCTTCTAAGACAGGTTGGGCGTGATTGGTGCACTCCCGCCTCTCACCCTTGATCCCTCTCCCCGTTGAAGGAGAGGGGAAGCGCGGGCGGATGTTTTCGGGAACGCTTTTCCGTCTTGGCGCGAAGTTGCGTTGTTTGCAAAGGAAACAGGAAATTTTAGGTGCGAGTAGCTAGAGCGGGCTCGCCTACCAAATGGAGTATCCTTATGATTTATCTTTCATCATGAATTCACTCTGCGAACGAAATCGGGCGTATAAACTGTGGGTTGTGTTGTGGGCGTGCGGCCTCGGTGTGTTGATGTGCGGCCGCGCGATGGGGGCGGCTTCGTTACCGCCGGAGATTGAAGATCCGGAATGTTTGGGGGTTAACAAGCAGCCGGCGCATGCAACGTTGATGCCGTATGGCTCGATGAAGGAGGCGTTGAAGGCGCGGCGGGATGCGTCCTCGTTCTCTCGCAGCTTGAATGGCATGTGGAAATTTAACTGGGTCACGGAGCCGTCTTTGCGGCCGGTGGATTTTTACAAAACGGATTTTGATGCGAGCCAGTGGAAGGAAATCACAGTGCCGTCGTGCTGGCAGATCGAGGGCTATGGCACGCCGTATTATCGGAACAATGGTTATACGTTTAAGAAAGACTGGCCGCGTGTGTTGACGGAGCCGCCGAAGAATTTCACGGCTTTCGTGGAACGCGATCCGGTGGGGAGCTATCGGCGTGAGTTTGAGGTGCCGAAGGATTGGGCGGGCCGGCGGATTTTCATCACGTTCGATGGGGTGGACTCGGCGTTCTATATCTGGGTCAACGGAGAGAAAGTGGGATACAGTTCCAACAGTCGCAATGCGGCCGAATTCGATCTCACGAAGTATCTGAAGCCCGGCAAGAATCTGCTGGCGGTGGAGGTCTATACGTATTCTGCGGGGAGCTACATTGAGGACCAGGATATGTGGCGCCTGAGTGGAATTTTTCGGAATGTCACGCTGTGGAGCGCGCCCGAAGTGCATATCCGCGATTTCTTCGTGAAGACGGATTTGGATGCGAAGTATCAGAACGCAACTTTAGCGGCGACCGCGAAGGTGCGGAATTACTCGGAGCAAGCCGCCGCGGCGCGGGAATTGCAAGTGGAGTTGTTCGATGCGAAGGGGAAGGTCATTGGCAAAGCCGGTGTCGCTGTTCCGGCGCTCAATGCGGGCGAGGAAAAAGCGGTTGAAGTCAGTTTCAAGGTGGCCAACCCGGCCAAGTGGACGGCGGAGACGCCGAATCTTTATACCACGGTGCTGTCGCTCTCGGGCGGGAAGAGCGGAGAAGTCATTTCGACGCGGACTGGGTTTCGGAAAATTGAAATCAAGGGGCGTGTCTTCATGGTGAACGGGGTGGCGGTAAAACTAAAGGGCGTGAATCGTCATGAGAACTGGCCGGATACGGGTCACACTGTGCCGGAGGAAAAGATGATCCGGGATTTGGAGGTGCTTAAGCAAGGCAACGTGAACCATGTGCGTACGTGTCATTATTCAGATGATCCGCGCTGGTATGAATTGTGTGATGAATGGGGCATCTATTTGAACGCCGAGGCGAATTGTGAGTGTCACGGTTACTATGGCGTGCTCGACCATGAGCCGAAGTACGAGAAGGCCATCGTGGATCGCAGCGTGGCGAATGTGGAAAGTTTCAAGAACCACGCTTCGGTCATCATGTGGTCACTGGGTAATGAATGCGGTGGCGGAAGTAATTTTGTATCGGCGCTGAATGCGGTCAAGGCGTTGGACACGAGCCGGCCCACACACTACGAGCCGTTTGGTATCGGTGGGAAAAATCCCGCAGATGTGGACAGCCGCATGTACACAGGTGTGGCGGAGGTGGAGAAAATCGCGACGGACAGCAAATACACGAAGCCCTTCTACATGTGCGAATATGCGCACGCGATGTTCAACTCGATGGGTTCGATCGGAGATTACAACGATATCTTCGATAAATATCCGGCGCTGATGGGCGGTGCAATCTGGGAATGGCAGGACCAGGGTATTTGGAATCGACGCGACCCAAAGCGGCAGTTCCTCGCGTTCGGTGGCGGGTTCGGTGATTTCCCGAACGACCACTATTTCATCCATAAGGGTGTGGTGTTCTCCGACCGCTCGCCCAAGCCGCATTATCCGGAGATGAAACGAGTGTATCAGTGGATTGGTATCAAAGCCGAAGATTTGGAGAAGGGGTTGGTGAAGGTGCGGAATAACTATGCGTTCATTAGCCTGAAGGAATTCAACATTCGCTGGACGTTGAGCGAGGATGGGACGGTGATTGAGAAGGGCGGCTTCGATCCCGTGAATATTGCGCCCCGCGAGGAACAATCCCTCGGGATTCACTTCGAGAATCTTTCCAGCACATTGGGATCCTAAGCTTAGAATTCCACGTGGACAAGTTGTCGCG
>JADMIO011678490.1_pt1 | contig 43321 bp, 32 predicted proteins | sample 8958161 | NCBI WGS metagenome assembly JADMIO01 (sample SAMN16585339, study PRJNA669376) | soil metagenome | isolation source: Crop rotation soil | place: USA: Cullars Rotation, Alabama | collected 2011
CCGCCATGACGTCGACGGCGCGCCTGCCCGCGCCTCTCGGCGCGGCGCCCGTGGCGGCGCCTGGGCCGGCGGCCGGTCCTGCGGTGGCGCCGCCCGCCGTCGCGCAGGGCGGCGTCGCGCCGGCCCGCTCCGCGGCCCGGAAAGGTTAAACTGCGGCCTTCGTGAGCAGCCTGTCCTCCGCCGAACCGGAAACCAAGCGCGTCCTCATCGCGGACGACGAGCTCAACATGCGCCGCGTGCTCGAGGCGATCCTGCGCCGCGAGGGCTACGACGTCGTCACCGCCGCCAACGGGCTCGACGCGCTCGCAGGCATGAACCGAGGCGTCCACACGGTCATCACGGACCTCAAGATGCCGGGGCTCGACGGCATGGGCCTGCTGAAGAAGCTCTCGACCGACTATCCCGACGTCCCCGTCGTCATGATCACCGCCCACGGCTCGGTCGAGAGCGCCGTCGAGGCCGTCAAGCTGGGCGCGTTCGACTACCTCGAGAAGCCCTTCGAGCAGGAGCAGATCCGGCAGGTCGTCGCCAAGGCGCTGTCGACGTTCGAGCTCGCGCGCCGCGACGCGCGCCCCGACGAGACGGTGGCGCGCGGCCGCTTCCGACTCATCGGCGAGTCCTACGCCATCAAGCAGATCTACAGCGTCGTCGAAAAGGTCGCCAACACGCCCTCGACGGTGCTCATCACGGGCGAGTCGGGCACGGGCAAGGAGCTCATCGCCCGCGCGCTGCACGAGAACTCGTCGCGCCACGGCGGCCCGTTCATCAAGATCAACTGCGCCGCCATCCCGAAGACGCTCATGGAGTCCGAGCTCTTCGGCTACGACAAGGGCGCCTTCACGGGCGCCGTGGGGGCCAAGCCGGGCCGCTTCGAGCTGGCCCACGGCGGCACGCTCTTCCTCGATGAGATCGGCGAGATCCCGATCGAGATGCAGGTCAAGCTCCTGCGCGTCTTGCAAGAGTCCGAGTTCGAGCGCGTGGGCGGCATCAAGACGATCAAGGTCGATGTCCGCCTCGTCACGGCGACGAACCGGGACCTCCTGCAGGAGATCGGGGCGGGCACGTTCCGCGAGGATCTCTTCTACCGCCTCAACGTCGTGCCCATCCACATCCCGCCGCTGCGCGAGCGGCGCGAGGACATCCCGCTGCTCGTCGAGCACTTCATCGCGAAGTTCAACGAGCGCCTGCGCAAGCAGGTGACCTCGATCGCGCCCGACGCGATCGAGCGGCTCATTGCCCACCCCTGGCCGGGCAACATCCGCGAGCTCGAGAACCTCATGGAGCGCACCGTGCTCTTCTGCGAAGGGACGCAGATCCGGGTGTCGGACCTGCCGCCCGAGATCAGCCACCTGCAGCCGCTTGCCTTGCCGATACCGGCCGCCGCCGCCGCGCCCGCCGAGAGCACGGGCGTGGCGCCGCCCGCAGGCTCCCTCAAGGAGGCGGTGCGCGCCCAGACCGAGCGGGTCGAGCGGGAGCTCATCCAGCGCGCGCTCGACGAGACGGGCGGCAACGTCACGCAGGCGGCGCGCAAGCTCAAGATCTCGCGCAAGAGCCTGCAGACGAAGATGAAGGAGTTCGGCCTGCGCGAGACGTCCCGCGGCACCTAGCCGCGCGCTCGTCGTCTCGGCTCGTAACTACGCGGCCCGCCGCGGGTTGTGTTATCGTGCCGCCCGGATCCTTGAGCGCCGTCGTCCACAAGACGTTCGCGAAAACGCTCGCGCGGGTGTGGGTCATCGCGGCTGCTCTCGGCTGGTCCGCGTCCCTGCGCGCCGCCGAGGTGACCCGGGTCGTGTCGGCGCTCGACGACGAGAACCGCTTCGACTTCAACGCCACGGTTGCCTGGCTGCACGAGTCGCGCAACTCCTTCATCAAGCGCGAGGACAGCGGCCAGCTGTTCAAGGACCTCGAGTACGCGCGGCGCCGCGACATCATCGACATGCGCCTCGACTTCGGGATCCTGTGGGACGTCGGGCTCCACGTCTCCTTGCCCTACGTGTGGCGCGACGATCGGACGCTCTCCTTCGATACGAGCGCGGGCTCGGGCTGCATCCTCCCGGGCACGGCCTCGGATCTGGACCCCACCTGCGTCAACAGCAAGAACTCGACGATCCTGCGCGACGGCATCCTGCCCGGCTACGAGCAGAACGAGTGGGGGCTCGACGCCAAGACCGGCCGACCGTTCTCCGCGGCCCGGATGGAGACCGGCGTGTTCCGCGGACCGACGCGGTCGGGCTTCGAGAGCCTCAACGTCGGGCTGACCTGGGCGGCCTTCAACCAGATGCGCGACGACACGCGCCCGACCTGGACGCTCAGCTTCGACGCCAAGCTCGACGTGTTCAAGGACATGCGCTTCGATCGCGACAACCCCAAGGCCAACACGGCGGTCGGGCTCGGCTACCACCAGTTCGTGTGGTCGACGTTCGTCTCGAAGCGCTTCCGCCACTTCGATCCGTACTTCGGCGCCTGGTACATGCTGCCCGTGCGCACGAACCACAGCATCTTCGCCGACGCCCCCAACCAGACGACCGTCAACCCGCAGCAGCGCGCCGGCTTCATGCTCGGCGTCGAGCAGGTCGCTTGGGAGAATCCGCGCGCCCGGCAGCGCGTGACGGTCGAGGCGCGCTTGCGCGTCGACGAGCACTTCCACGGCCGCAGCGCGAGCGAGATCTGGGAGCCGCTGGCGGGCTCGCAGTCGTGCCCGACCGTGCCCGCCGCCTGCCGCGCCGGCATCGACGCCAACGTCGACGATGCACCGAAGGGCCCGCACCCCGGCGTCACGGAGACGCAGGCCTATGCCAGCTTCGGCGGCGACGTGGGCCTCAACGTGCAGGTAGGTAAGTACGTGCGGTTCCGCGGCCTCTTCGGGACGCAGTGGGACACGGCCCACTTCATCACCTACGCGGCCACGGGCGTCGATCGCAACATGAGCGGCGGCGTCGACCTGCGCGATCCCGGGGAGGCGAACGGGAATTTCCGTGACGCCCTCGACGCGCCAGGCCGTCGCTTCCTGGTCGACGGCTCGCAATTCCTTCAGATCTGGTCTGCGTTCTTCGAAGGCTCGATCATGTTCTGAGAACGCCATGAGCGACGTTGGCGGGCCCGCGCCCGAGCTCTATCGGCTCAGCATGGAGAAGCTTCCGTACGCGCTCGCCCGCGCGTGGCGGCTGGCGGTCGTGAAGGTCTTCGCGGCCGGTACGGTGTTGACGGCCATGTTCACGGCGCTCGCGTCGACGGCTCATGACGCAGCCGACGCGGCCATGATCATCGGAACGCTCGTGCTCGTCACGCTGCCGTATGTACTTTGGCGCGCGGGACGGCGCGTGCGGCGTCACTGGAACGCGTTCGAGGCCGCGATCGGGCCCACGACCATCCGTGTGGCGGCCAAGGGCGCCGGGCGGGTCACGATCAAGAGGCAAGAGGTGGCCGACATCGTAGAGGGTGTGGGCGGGCTCGTGATCCGTTCCGTCGAGCCGGGCGTGATTGTGCGCATCCCGCGCATGGCGGAGGCCTACGCGGACGCGCGCGCCCGCCTCGCCAACGCGCGCCCCATCCGGACCAAGGCCGAGACGCTGCCCTGGACGGCGGGCGTCGTGCTGGCGGGCGTTGCCGTCGCGGCCGTCGTGTCGCGCGCGCGCGTCGCGCCCGGCCTCGCAATCGGCATCGTGCTCTGTCAGGCGGCGGTCGCCGTCTTCGTCGCCGGAGAGCTGCGCATCAATCCCCTGGTCGCGCCGGCGTCGCGCTCCCTGGCCGTGGCGGCCGTCATCGGCTCCGCCGTCCTGGCTGTCGCCGGACTGTTTCTCCGTTGAGCGCGTCGATTCGCCGCGCGTTCTAGTCTTCCGTTTCGCCGGTGCCGGTGACCTGGAGGACGAGCCGGTAGACGTCGCGTCGCGGGCGTCCCGAGAGCGCGGCGAGCTCGTGCGCGGCGTCCCGCGGCGACGCGCCCCCGGCCACGAGCTCGGCCGCGCGCTCGGTGATGGCCTCGTCGTTCCAGGCGTCGGCCTCGCCGGCGTCCGCCGGGGCGCCGGCGATGACGAGCGTGACCTCGCCGAGCGGGCGCTCGTCGGCGTAGCGGGCCGCCAGGCCGCCGAGCGTGTCGCGCACCAGCTCCTCGTGCTCCTTCGTGAGCTCGCGCGCGAGGCAGGCGGGACGGTCCGCGCCGAGCACGGCGGCGAGGTCGGCGAGCGTGGCGCTCGCGCGCAACGGCGACTCGTAGAGGACGAGCGTCGCCGGTAACCCGCGCACGGACTCGAACAACCGGCGCCGCGGCCCCGGTTTGCGGGGCGGGAACCCGAGGAAGAGGAACCGGTCCGGCGGCAGACCGCTCGCGACGAGCGCCGCCAGCGCCGCCGAGGGTCCGGGGACGGGGACGATGCGCGCACCCGCGGCGATCGCGGCCGTGACGACGCGGTATCCGGGGTCGGAGACCAGGGGTGTGCCCGCCTCCGAGACGAGCGCGACGCGCGCGCCCCCGCGCAGCCGATCGGCGATCTCGGCGGCGCGCGCCGCCTCGTTGGCGTCATAACAGGACAGGAGGAGGGGCTCGCCGCTCGCAGGGCCCACGGTCGCCAGGAGCCGCCGCGCGCTCCGCGTGTCCTCGGCCACGATGATCTCGGCCTCACGAAGCGCCCGCGCGGCGCGGGGCGAGAGATCTTCCGCGTTCCCGATGGGTGTCGCGACGACGGTCAGGCTGCCGCCCGGCTTGCCGACGCCGATCGTCACCTTTGTGGCACCGCAAGCGGAATCAGGAGGCGCCTCACGACGCGGGAGTATAGACGTGCGCCGAGCACCCGGGCTGGCTATCATAGGGAGTCCTTTCATGGATCTCATCGACGGTCCGTCTGCGGATCCCACCCTTTCAACCTCCTCCTCTGCCCCCTCGGAGTCCCGCATGCGGCGGTTCGGCAAGATCCTGGCCCTGATCGCGGCGTGCAGCGCCGCGCTCTTCCTCACGATTCGGCACGGGGGCGACGGCATCCGCGTGGGCGCCGACAACCAGCTCCGCGCGGCCGTGCGCGGCGGCCCCGGCAAGTACGACCTCTCGCAGCTGCCGATCTTCTCGAAGACGCTGTTCTACGTGCGCGAGAACTACTTCGACAAGAACCGGCTCGACCCGAAGCGCATGCTCGTGGGCGCGCTCGACTTCGTTCAGCGCGACGTCCCCGAGATCCTCATCGATCGCTGGCCCGAGCGCGAGCCCAAGCAGGTCACGGTGAAGGTCAACGGGCAGCAGCGCCAGTTCTCGATCGAGCGCGTCGACGCGCCCTGGAGCCTGCGCAGCACGCTGCAGGACATCTTCCGCTTCGTGCAACCCAACTTACAGCCCGTCCCCGAGAAGGAGGAGGCGCGCCGCCTCGTCGAGATCGAGATGGCGGCCACGAACGGGATGCTCTACACGCTCGACCCGCACTCCGTGCTGCTCGACGTCGAGACCTACAAGGACATGCGGACGCAGACCCAAGGCAAGTTCGGCGGCCTGGGCATCGTGATCGAGATGGACAAGAAGAACCGCATCACGGTCAAGCGCCCCATGCCCGACACGCCGGCCATCCGCGTAGGCATCAAGGCCAAGGACCACATCGTCCGCATCAACAACGAGTCGACGACCAACATGACGCTCAACGAGGCCGTCGACCGCCTGCGTGGCGATCCGGACACCAACGTCGACGTCTACGTCGAGCGCGACAACTCTCCCGGCGTCAAGAAGTTCACGATCACGCGCGCGTTCATCCACCCGCCGTCGATCGATCCGCCGGCGCGCGTCCTGTCGGTGCCCGCGTCGCCGGGGCAGCCCGCCGCCAAGGTCGGTTACCTGCACATGCAGCACTTCTCGGCCAACAGCGCCGGTGACCTGGCAGAGGCGCTGTCGCTCTTCGACAAGGAGAAGGTCAAGGGCGTCATCATGGATCTGCGGGGCAACCCGGGCGGGCTCTACGAGCAGGCTCAGCGCGTCGCCGACGCCTTCGTCAAGGCGGGCACGCTGGTCTCGATGGTCGGCGTGGGCGGCGGCCAGCGCAAGGACGAGACGGCCACCGACAGCGGCAAGGAACCCACGGTGCCCCTGGCCATCCTGGTCAACCAGAACTCGGCGAGCGCGTCCGAGATCGTCGCGGGCGCCATGAAGAACCTCGACCGCGGCGTCGTCATCGGCGAGGGGACGTTCGGCAAGGGCTCCGTCCAGGTGCTCTTCGACATCCAGTCGCCCGTGGCCTTCGGGGATAGGTCCGAGGACGACAAGCTCGGCCTGAAGCTGACGACGGCCCAGTACCTCACGCCCGGCGACATCTCGATCCAGGGCGTGGGCGTCGTGCCCGACATCGCGGCCGAGCCGCTCTTCGTGCAGAAGGAGGGCGAGCGCTCCTGGATCCGGCTGCAGCCCTCGGCCCACAAGCGGCGCGAGGCCGACTACGACTTCCACCTCGAGCACCCGAGCGCCCGCAAGGGCGAGAAGCCCCTCGAGCAGGTCTCCTACCTCTTCGTGCCCAAGACGGGCGAGAAGACCAAGATTCACGACGAGGACGATCCGGCCGCCGATCCCGACGACGAGCCAGAGCCCGAGGACGACGCCGACCAGAAGACCGACTTCCTGATCGACTTCGCGCGCGACTTCCTGGCTCAGGCCAAGAGCGCGCGGCGCCGCGAGCTCGTGTCGAGCTCGAAGGCCTACCTCGACAAGGTGCGCGGAGCCGAGGACAAGAAGGTCTCGGCGGCGCTCGAGAAGCTGGGCGTCGACTGGTCCGCGGGGCCCGCGACCGGGCCCGCGCCGCAGCTCCAGCTCACGTTGCAGCCGCTGGCCGACGGCAAGGACAAGGACCAGAAGGAGCAAAGGGAGAGAGACTCGAAGGACCGCGAGCCGAAGACGCTGGCGGGCACGATCGCCAAGATCCGCGGCACAGTGAAGAACGTCGGCACGGCGCCCGTCTACCGCGTGCGCGCGGTCCTCGAGAGCGACAACCCGCTCTTCGACGAGAACGAGATGGTGTTCGGGCGCATCGGCGCCGGCGAGTCGAAGAGCTACGACTTATCGGTGAAGATCCCCGCCTCGTCGTTCACGCGCACCGACGAGATCCGGGCGACGCTCAGCACGCAGCGCGGCTCCGTCAAGGCCACGGGCTCCGATCTGCTCGTCAACATCGAGGGCAAGGCGCGGCCCATGTTCGCGTACACCTACCAGACGATCGACGACCAGAAGACCGGCAACCACGACGGCCAGGTTCAGCGCGGCGAGCAGGTCCGCCTGCTCGTGACCGTGAAGAACATCGGGCTCGGTCGCGCCATCCACACCGAGGCCGTTCTGCGCAACGGCAACGGGCAGGAAGGCATCATGATCAGCGCCGGCCGCTTCGACGCCAAGGACATGGGGCCGGGCGAGACCAAGACCTTCTCGTTCGTGTACGAGGTGCGGCCCGAGTACAAGGGCGACGACTACCAGCTCGAGCTCTCCGTGGGAGACACGGTCCTCGGCGAGTCGGTGACGGACAAGATCAAGATCAAGGTCGCGCAGGCCGGGCCGGCGCCCGACGCGGCGAGCGGCACGGCCACGGTGACGCGTGACCAGGCGCCTCTGCGCGAGACGGCCAACGAAGCCGCGCTCGTCGTGGGCCGTGCGGCCAAGGGCACGACGTTCAAGGTGAGCGGCAAGCTCGGCACGTTCACGCGCCTCGACCTCGACAACGGGCGCTCCGCCTTCGTCGCGAGCACGGACGTCAAGGCGGGCGGCGCCGTGCACGGGACGCTCATGCCGGAGTGGCAGGTCACGCCGCCCGTGCTGACGGTGACGGCGCCGACCGTCGCGACGGCGGAGACGGCTCACCTCAAGGGCCACGTGACGGACGCCCACGTCGTGCGCGACGTCTACGTGCGCGTGTGGAACCGCAACGCCAAGATCCCCGTGAAGAAGGTCTTCTATCAGCCGAACCGGCTCGTGGGGGATCGGACCAAGATGGACTTCGAGGCGGACATCCCGCTGTGGCCCGGCAGCAACCTCGTGCAGGTGTTCGCGCGCGAGTCCAACGAGGTCCAGTCGCTGCAGACGCTGGTCGTGCTCAAGCGGGCCGGCGGGAACGCCGTCGTCGCCCAGCCGACCGACTCGTCCCCGGCGGCCACTCGCGAAAAGGCCGGCCAGCCGGCCAAGAAGTAGGGCCTCAGGCCTCAGGCCTCGGGCCTCGGGAGGGCTCGCCGAATCCCGAAGTCCGAGGTCCGAGGACCGAGCTCCGAAGGCCGTCAGCGAAGGGCATTCGGCCCGTCGGGGCCGTGCTAGGGTGCTGGCGCGATGCGCCCACGGCTGACGCTGCCCATCGGCGCCGGGGCGCTCCTCGGCGCGGTAGCGGGCGCGCTCGTCGGAGCCATGGACGGCGCGCGCGCCGCGTGGCTCACGGGTGCGGAGGGGAGGGCGGCGGCCGCCACGGTGGCGCTGTCCGTCGCCGTGGATGCGCTCGCCGGGTGGGCCGGGTGTGCGCTCCTCGAGCTGGTCGTGCGCCTCGCGGGCTGGGGCCGCCGCGCGCGGGCCCCCTGGCCGGCGCGGGTCTTCGCCTTCGCCATCGCGGGCGCGTTTGCCGTCAGCGCCGCCGCGACGACCGTCGAGCAGACGGCGGCGCGCCACAACCGGTTCCTCGCGGCGGGGCTGGTCGCGCTCGCGGCCCTCGGCGCCGCGGTGCCGGGCGCGCTGCTCGCGCCGGCGCTGGCGCGCTTCATCTCGCGGCGGCGGGCCGACCGCGAGGCGGCTCCGGTCTCGCCGGCGCTCCTGATGGTCGCGCCCATCGCGGCCGCGGGCCTGGCGGCGGTGATCTTCTTCTCGCTGTGGCGCGCGCCCGTGCCGTCGGCGGGTGTGGCGTTCGCGCGCTTCGTTCTGCGCGTGGCCGCGCCGGCGCTCGTCTTTCCATGGGCGCTGGCGCGCGCGGCGGAGCTGCGCACGTCGCTGCGCTGGCGCTGGGCAGCGCTCGTCGGAGGGCTCGGCTATGGAGCGGTCGCCGCCGCGGCGGTGGCGCGCAACTGGTCCGACAACCTGCGCTTCGCGCCCTGGGTCGACATCGGCGTCGCCGCCGCCATCGGCGGCATGGCGCTCGCGCTCGTCTGGCTCGGCGGCGGGCTCCTGCCGCGCGCGCGCGGCCGCACGTTGACCGCGGCGGTCGCGGCCTTCGCCGCCGCCGTCGCCCTCCTGCTCGGCGTGAGCGCCTCCGAGGCGGCGCGCAAGTCGGGCGTGGCGCGCGCCGGTCTCGTCGGCGAGACCCTCACCATCGGTCGGACGGTCTTCGACTTCGACGGCGACGGCTACGCCGGTCTGCTGGGCGGCGGCGACTGTGACGATCGCGATCCCGAGATCCACCCCGAGGCGGTCGACCTGCCGAGCGACGGCGTCGACTCCGACTGCGACGGGCAAGACGCGACCGAGGGGCTGCCGCCCGCCGCGACCTTCGCGGACCTGCCCGCGGTGGTGCCGCGCGACCTCGACCTCGTCTTCATCACGATCGACACGCTGCGCGCCGACCACCTCACCTGCTACGGGTACCGGCGGCCCACCTCGCCGGAGATCGATCGGCTGGCCGCGGAGGGGACTCTGTTCGAGAACGGCTGGGCGCACGCGCCCTCGACGCGCTACTCGATGCCGGCGCTCGCCTCGGGGCGCTGGCCCTCGGCCATCGACTGGGACGAATCCATCTGGTGGCCCCGCATGGGGCGCGGCGTGCGCACGCTCGCCGAGGCGCTGCACGACGCCGGCTACTTCACGGGCGCGCTCTACAGCTACAACTACTTCGACGCCGCCGACCGGCGCGGCTTCGAGCGCGGCGTGGACCTGTACAGCTCGGCGCGCGGCGCGCTGCACGTGGCCGTCAACGGCCCGATGGAGTCGCGCGGCTCGTCCTCGCGCGAGATGGCCGACGACGCCATCGCCTTCATCGACGCGCACAAGGACCGCAAGTTCTTCCTGTGGCTCCACTTCTACGACCCGCACCTGTCGTACGAGAAGCACCCTGAGGTCGCGTCGTTCGGTTCATCTGACCCTTCGCGGGTCGATCTCTACGACGGCGAGATCCGGTTCACCGATCTGCACGTCGGCCGCGTGCTGGCGCGCCTCAAGGAGCTGGGCCTCTGGGGGCGCACCGCCGTCGTGCTCACGGGCGACCATGGCGAGGGCTTCGGCGAGCACGGCGTCACCGAGCACGGCTTCGATCTCTACGCGCCGCAGACGCGCGTGCCGTTCATCGTGCGCGTGCCGGGGCTCCCGGCTGGCCGCACCGCCGTGCCGGCCGGCCACGTCGACATCGCGCCCACGCTCGTCAACCTGGCGCGCGGAAAGCAGGAGCCGAGCTTCTTCGGAAGGTCCCTCGTGCCCGAGCTCGAGGGGAAACAGCCGGCCGACGCGCCGACGCGCGGGGTCTTCCAGGAGGTGACCTCCGAGCGCGGCAAGAAGCGCGCGCTCCTGACGGCCACGCGCCACTTGCTATGGAACTGGGTGCCCGAGAACACGACCGAGTGCTACGACCGCGTCCGCGATCCCGGCGAGACCCGCGACTTGTGGGGGAAGTCCGGCGCGTCGGGCGATCCGACCGGGCAGTGCGTCGCGCTCAAGGCCGAGCTGCAACGGGTCGTCTCGGCGCTCGCGCTGCCGGCCGGTGTGACCGAGAAGATGGCCCGCGGTGTGACGGCGCCCGGCGTGACGCCGCCCCGGCCGGCGCACGCCGTCAACGCCATGCTCGGCGACCAGATCGAGGTGCGGGGCTACGACGTCGAGCCGGAGGTCACCGTGCCCGGGGGCGAGGTCGTCGTGACGACGCACTTCACCGCCAAGAAGCGCCTGTCGGGCGGGTGGCGGCTGTTCTTCCACGTCGAGGGTCCGGGCGGCTTCCGCAACATGGACCACGTGCCCGTCGAGGGGCTCATGCCGCTCGATCGCTGGCGGCCGGGGCAGGGGATCCGCGACACCTGGCGCATCCCGATCCCTCTGGGGGGACCGCGGGGAACGTACGGCCTCTTCATCGGCGCTTTCCGCGCCGGTGAGAACCTGGCCGTGACGCCCAAGACGGCCGCCGACCCGGCCGGCCGCCTGCGGCTCGGGACCTTCGTCGTGAAATGAGCCGCGAAGGGCCCGATCGGCGAGAAATTGCGCTAGTCTGCCCGCGCCGTGGACGTTCCTGACGAAGCGCCGCCGCTCGGGCCGACGACGCCCCGCGGGGGGCGGCTGTGGCTCGGCGTCGCGGCGGCCGTCGTCCTGCTTGCCGTCGTCGAGGCCGCCAACGCCCTCGTCGCGCCCGCGCTTGCGCCCACCGACGCCGATTGGCGCGCGGCGGCGGGCGAGGTGCGCGCCGGCTTCCGCGAAGGCGACCTCATCGTGGCCGCGCCCGCCTGGGCCGACGCGATCATGCGCCTGCACCTCGGCGACCTGGTTCCGCTGCCCGTCGCGGCGCGCTTCGACGACGCGCGCTTCGGCCGCGTCTGGGAGGTGAGCCAGCACGGCGCCCGCGCCCCCGAGGCCCGGCGCGGCAGCGTCGCGCTCGAGCGCCGCTTCGGCGCGCTCACGCTCCGGCGCGTCGAGCGCCCCGCGGCCGCCCTCACGTACGACTTCCAGGAGCGGCTCACCGACGCCCACGTGACGCGCGTCGCGCTCGGCCAGCCCGACGTCACGTGCCCGTGGGAGACCGACCGCTTCCAGTGCCCCAACGTCGCGTGGAACTTCGTCCGCTTCCAGACCGTCGAGGTCGACACGACCGTGCACCGCGGCCTGCTCGCGCAGCCCGTGGGCGGCGCCGAGGTGGTGATCGAGTATCCGGCCGTGCCGCTCGGCCGCGAGCTGGTCATCGCGACGGGCATGCACGACGTGTGGGCGCGCAAAGCGGCGGACGGTGAGGTCGACCTGCGCGTCGTCGTCGGCGGCACGCCGCAGGCGGCCATTCGAACGACCAACGAGAGCGGCTGGTTGCTGACGCGCATCGATACGTCCGCCCACGCGGGCCGGGTTGTCGCCGTGCGCTTCGTCATCACGTCGCCGGCGCCCTACCAGCGCCAGTTCGTGCTGGCCGCCGAGGCGCGGCGGTGATGCGGCTCGCGCTCCGCACGCTTACGCCGCGCGCGCGCGACCGCCTCGTCACGGCGGTGCTCGCCGTGCTCACCCTGAGCTGGCTCCTGGCGGTCGAGGGCCGCCAGGGGTTCGGCCGCGACGAGGGCCAGTACTTCCGCGCCGGCGAGCGCTACTGGGGCTGGTTCGAAGAGCTGGCGCACAACCTCGGCGACGGTCACCCCGGCCGCTCGTTCACGCCGGCCGGCCTCGATCGCTTCTGGGGCGACAACGCGCCCGATCACCCGGTCGTCACGAAAGCGCTCTATGGCCTGTCGTGGCGTGCCTTCCACCGCTGCACCTGCACCGGCCCGGCACGATATCTCCACCCGATCCCCGTGCGCGGGCGCCACGTGACGTTGCCGCTGTTCCACCGCGACTCGACGGCTTTCCGGTTCCCGGCGATGCTCTTTTCGGCGCTGCTCATCGCGCTCGTGTACCGCTTCGGGCGCCGCTTCGTGGCCTGGCCGATCGCCGCCGCCGGCGCCCTGCTCACGCTCGCGCAGCCGCACTACTTCTTCCACGCGCAGATCGCGTGCTTCGACGCCCCCATCACGACGATGGCCTTCGCGGTCGGCTACGCCTACTGGAAGTCGCTGCGGAGCGCGCGCTGGGGCGTGCTCACGGGCGTCGTGTTCGGGATCGCGCTCGGCACGAAGCACAACGCCTGGCTCATGCCGATCTTCCTGGCCGGGCATTACCTGTGGATGCGGCGCGGGGACCTCCTCGGGTGGGGCGGCCGCCGGCGGGTGCCGCGCGTGCCGCTCGCGTTCGTATCGATGGTGGTGCTCGGGCCGCTCATCTTCCTCATGCACTGGCCCTGGCTCTGGCAGGCGCCCATCCAGCGCACGAAGGCGTATGTGAACCGCCACCTGCAGCACGAGCACTACAACTTCGAGTACCTCGGCCGGAACTACAACGCGCCCGTGACGGAGTCACGCTTGAAACCGCTGCGCGTGACGGCGCCTTTCGTCGAGACGCTCTTCACGGTCCCCGTGACGACGCTGGCGCTCGCCGCCTGCGGCGCTGCCGTGCTCCTGCGCCGCCGCCGCAACGAACCGGTGTCGCCCACCGTCGATCCCGCGTTCGCCGATCCCGAGCGGCCGCTCGCCGAGCGCCCGGATTGGCGCCGCCCGGGCATCGACGTCGACCGCGCCCCGGGCGCGTTCCTGGCCGTACAGATCTTCGGCCCGCTGTGCGTGATCGCGCTGCCGGCGACGCCCATCTTCGGCGGCGTGAAGCACTTCATGCCCGCCATGCCGTACCTCGCCGTCGCGGCCGCCTTCGGCCTCGATCGGCTCGTGCGCGCCGTCGTGGAGCGCGCGCCCGCGTCGCGGCCGCGCCTCGCCGTGGCGGCGCCGTACGCGCTGGCCGCGCTCGTCTGCCTGCCGGCCGTCCTCGAGACGCGCCGCTCGCATCCGGACGGCCTCTCGCACTACAACCTGCTCGCCGGGGGCTTCGCGGGCGGGGCGTCGCTGGGGATGAACCGACAGTTCTGGGGGTACTCGGTGCTGCCCATGCTGCCGTGGATCGACGAGAGCCCGGTGCGCGGCTCGATGTACTGGCACGACGTCATCAGCGACGCGATCCACATGTACAAGCGCGAGGGGCGCGTCGGCATGGACGTGGGCGACACGGGCTACGGCAAGGAGGGCATCGACCGCTCACAGGCGGGCATCCTCTTCTACGAGAAGCACTGGGCGATCTACGAAGGCTGGTTCTGGGACTCGTACGGGACGACGCGGCCCGCGTACGTACGCGAGCGCGAGGGCGTCCCACTCATCACCGCCTATGACCGGGGGCGCAAGTGAGCCAAGGGAGCGCCGGCGCCCGCGCGCAGCCGAGCGTCGCCAGCGAGGGCGCGCCACCGCCGCCTTCGCGGCTGCGCGAGGCCGCGGCGAGGTGGCTCGCCGGGTGGCGCGGCTTCGTCGTCGTCTACGTCGTCTTCACCGGCGCGTACCTCGGCGCGTCGGCCAATCACCTGCGCCAGCACTCGATGTACAACCACTACGTCTACCTGGCCGAGGGCTGGCTCCACGGCCGCCTCGCGCTCGCCGGTCAGCCGCCCAACGAGAACGACTGGGCCAAGGTGGACGTGTTCAGGCTCAAGGATGGCCGGGAGCTGCGCGGAACCTACGGCAGCCGCACCGGCGGTCCCACCGATCGGTTCTACCCGCTGCGGGGCACGCCCGAGACCGTGCCGGAGTCGGAGATCGTCTCGCGCTCGTCGATCCGCTACGTGTCGTTCCCGCCGTTCCCGGCGGTGCTCATGGCCCCCTTCGTCGCGATCTGGGGCCTGCAGTTCAACGACGTGCTGTTCACGGCCCTCTGGGCCGGCTTGAACCCGGCGCTGCTCTTCCTGCTGCTGCGGGACCTCCGCCGGCGTGGCCTGTCACGGCGCAGCGCCGCCGACGACCTGTGGCTCACGGCGCTCCTGGGCGTTGGGTCGGTCTACTACTACTGCTCGGTGATCGGGCAGGTGTGGTTCACGGCGCTCGTCGTGGGCGTGACGCTGTCGATCGGGTACGTCTGGGCCTCGCTCGGCGCGGAGCGGCCTGTGCTCGCCGGTCTTTGCGTCGCGCTCGGCGTGGCGACGCGGCCGCCCTGGTTCGTCGTGCCGCTGTTCCTGTGGGAGGCCGTGCGCGTCTCGGGCGGCTGGTCGGTCCTGCGTCGCGCGGAGGGCTGGCGGGCGCTCATCCCGCGCCTCTTGCGCTTCGCAGCGCCCATGGCGGTCGTCGGTGCCGCGCTCGCCTGGCACAACTGGGCCCGCTTCGGGCACCCGTTCGAGTTCGGGCACAAGTTCCTCAACGTCCAGTGGTCGGACCGCATCGCCCGCTTCGGCCTGTTCAATTACCACTTCCTGTCACGCAACCTCGCCGCGGCGCTCCTGCTGCTCCCGCGCATCATGACCCACGCGCCCTACGTGCGGATCAGTCACCACGGCCTCAGCTTGCTCGTGACGTCGCCGAACCTCGCCTACACGGTGATGCCGCAGGAGAAGAGCGTCCTGACGAAGCCGCTCTGGCTGACCATCGCCTGCGTCGCCATTCCCGACCTGCTGTACCAGAACTCCGGCTACATCCAGTTCGGCTACCGCTTCAGCCTCGACTTCATGGTGTACTTCGTCGTCCTGCTCGCCATCGGCAACCGGCCGCTCACGAGGTTATTCAAGGGCCTCGTGGTCGTCGCCTTCGGCATCAACCTGTTCCTGGCGATCGTCTTCGACCGCTACATGGACTTCGGCTACGACGATTCGTTCTTCCCGCACGGCCTCAACTGAGCGCCGAGCCAGTTAGCGGCGCCCGCCGTGCCAGCCGCCGCCGCCGCGGAAGCTGCCGCCGCCGCCGCCGCCGCGGAAGCCGCCGCCGAAGCTGCCGCCGGGCGAGCCGTGCCAGCCGCCGCCCGAAGGGGCGTGGAAGCTGCCGCCGGGCGAGCCGTGCCACCCGCCGCCCGGCGAGGGAGCCGCCCGGAGCGGGGACGACGTGCTGGGCACCGGGCTGCCGTGCCAGCCGCCGCCGCTCGAGGGAGCGCCGCCGTGCCAGCTGCCGCCGCCGGGCGCCGGGGCGGTGCCGCGCCAGCCGCCGCCTGGCGAGCCGTACGCGCCGCCGTACGAGCGCAGCGCCGAGTTGCCGCCCGCGGCGGGCGAGCCGCGCCAGCCGCCGTACGAGCCGTGCGCGCCGCTCGCGACGCCGGCTGGCGAGCCCCGCCAACTCGTGGGCGGCACGCGCGTGATCGCCGGCGCCGCGCGCCACGTCCGGTAGTACCGCCCGCCCGCGTAGTAGGACGGGTAGTAGCTGCGGTAATAAAACGAGTAGTACGGCCAGTACGACCAGAAGAACGGGTCATAGGGGCCGTTCCAGTAGTACCAGGGCCCGACCACCGTGAAGTACGGCGACCAGGGCCGCCACCAGTGGTTGTGGGCGCCGATCATGAAGCACCAGCCGCCGCCGTAGCTGTCGGCGACGGGGTGCGCGCCGTAGTAGCTGTACGTCGTGCCCGTGTACCCGAAGTCGCGCGGGTCGCCGATGAAGTAGTAGCAGCCCTGGTGGTACGAGAAGAGGCGCAGATCGAACGGCGCGTAGTCGTGCGTGTGGGGCGTGTTGATCGCCTCCCACCCGCCGCCAGGCGCCGGGTGCGGCCCCCCGTAGCAGTAGCCGCCGCCCTGCGAGGCGACCGGCTGACCCTCGACGTACGGCGGGATGGGGTTCTCCGGCGCCGGCGCCGCGGGGCCTTCGACCGTCGCGTCGATGACCATCGGGCCTTCTTGTGCCTGGGCGCGCGCGGCCAGACCCGTGGTCGAGATGATTCCGAGGGCGAGACCGAACAGGGGGAGCTTGATGTGTTGCATGGCTTCGACCCAGGTGGTGATGACAGCAAGCCGCGCGCCAGGGAGGCTGCGGTCAACACCTCAAAAATACAAGAGCTTTGGCGCGCCCGATGCCAATGCCGTGCCGCTCCTTCACAGGGGCGAGGTCGCGATGGGCCATTTTCTGCTAGGTTGCTGCCCCATGTCGATCGAAGCCCAGCTGAACGACCTGCTGAAGGAAGCCATGCGCACCAAGGACGGGCGCACGGCCGACTGCATCCGGATGATCAAGACGAAGCACATGGAGCGCCGGACGGCGGCAGGGTTCAAGGGACCCCTCGACGACAACCTGTGGCTCGACGTCATCGGCGCCTACCAGAAGCAGCTTCGCAAGTCGCGTGAGGAGTACGTCGCCGTGGGAGAGCGTGGCGCCGACGCGCTGCCGCAGATCGACTTCGAGATCGCGTTCTGTGCGCGCTTCTTGCCCAAGGCCGCCTCCGACGACGAGGTGCGCGCCGCCGTGCGTGAGACGCTGGCGCGGCTGGGCGTCTCCGACGCCAAGGCCTCGGGCCGGGTCGTCGGCGAGATCATGAAGGCCAACAAGGGCAAGTTCGAGCCCGCGACGGTCAAGCGCCTCGTCGAGGAAGAGCTCGCTCCGAAGGCGTGATTCGCTCAGGCGCCGGCGAGGGCGTTCATGTGAGCGACGAGATCGGGCGCGAGCGGGCACTCGATCGTCATGGGCGCGCGCGTGCGCGGGTGCGGGAACGTCAGCCGGTGCGCGTGCAGCGCGTGCCGCGGCAGGCCGCCCACGGCGTCGAGCAGCTCGGGCGTGATGCCCTCGTCGCACGCGCGCATGAAGGCGGCCTCGCCCGCGCCGTAGAGCTTGTCGCCCACGAGGGGGTGTCCGAGGCCGGCGAAGTGCACGCGGATCTGGTGCTGGCGGCCGGTCTCGGGCTTGGCCTCGCAGAGGGCGTGCGCCGCGAACCGGCGCACGACGCGGAAGCGCGTGACGGCCGTGAGCCCATCGGGCGCGGCGCCCATCATGATGTGCGACGGTGAGTCGAGCAGCTTGATCGGCTGCTCGATCACGCCCTGGTCGGGCGGTGCTCCGTTGACGAGGGCGAGGTACGTCTTGTCGACCTGGCGGCGCGCGAACGCGAGCGTCAGGAAGCTGGCCGCCGCGCGCGTGCGGGCGATGAGCAGCACGCCCGACGTCTCGCGATCGATCCGGTGGGCCATCTGCATGGGCTCGTCGGGGTAGCGCTCGCGCAGCAGCGCCGTGAGCGTGTTCTTCCAGAACTTCGCCGTCGTGTGCATCGGCAGGCCCGCCGGCTTGTCGATGACGAGCACGTCCTCGTCCTCGTAGAGGATTGAGAAGTCGCGCGGCACCTCCGGCTCGATCGGCGCGGGTCGCTTCAGCAGCAGCACCTCGCCCGCGCGCACCGCCGACGAGGGCCGCGCCTGCCGCCCGTCGGGGAACGTGATCTGCTCGCGGATGATCGTCTGGATCTTCGTCCGCGAGAGGCGGCCGATCCGCCGCTTGAGGAAATGATCGAGGCGCCAGCCCGCGCACTCCGCCGGCACCGGGATGTCGACGTGAATGAGCTCGCGGATGGATCTGGCGGGGGCCTCTCGGTCCCCGGTGCCCCCGCTCGCTCCGCGCGGCGAAGCCGCGCCGAGCTCGGGCTCTCCTAGTCCTCGTCGACCTTGCCGTTCCAGCGCCAGTTGCCCCGCTCGCGCTCCTCCGGCTTGGGGCGCGTCGACTTCTTCTTCTCGGGGCGCTCGCGCCGAGGTGGCGCGTCGCCGCTGCGGCCTCCGCCGCGCATGTCCGGGGCAGGGGGGCCGCCCGGACGGAAGCCGCCCGGGCCGCGCGGCGGACCGAAGCCACCCGGTGGGCCGCCCGGACCGCCGGGCCGCGGGCCGCCGAAGCCGCCCCCGGGCCGCGGGCCGCCGTAGCCACCGCCGCCGCCCCCGGGCCCGCCTGGACCGCCCGGGCCGCGGGGCGCAAAGCCGCCCCCGCCGCCTGGGCCGCCTGGACCGCCGGGGCGTGGACCGCCGAAGCCACCGCCGGGGCGGGGCCCGGCCGGCTTGGCCTGCGCCTCCTCGACGATGATGGGACGACCCTGAAGGATGCGGCCGGAGAGCTTCTCGATCGAAGCCTTCGCGCCGTCGTCCGTCATGGTCTCGACGAACGCGAAGCCGCGCGGGCGTCCGGTCTCGCGATCGAGCGCGACACGGACGCTGCGCAACTCGATGCCCTCGCCGGTGAACGCCTCCCGCAGCTCCTGCTCGTTGACGTTGTAGGAAAGATTGCCGATGAAAAGACGCGTACCCATCGATGTTCCTGAGACCTGCTACCTATCTGCCACGCTCACGCCGCTCGGAGCTACGACGCGGGCCGATTGACCCGGTCCCGGAGCTCCTTGCCGGCCTTGAAGGTCGGCACGCGCCGCGCGGCAATCTGGATGGTCTCACCGGTCTGCGGGTTACGTCCGGAACGAGCGGCTGACTCGCGCACCGCGAACGCACCGAAGCCACGCAAATCGATGCGATCGCCCTTCGACAGGCCATCGGCGACGGCTTCGATCAGCGCGTCGATCGTGGCTTCGACCTGCGGCCGCGGAAGATTCTTCTGTTGCGCGACCACATCCACCAGATCAGCCTTCTTCATGAGTTCCGTCTTCTCCTTGTTGGCACATCGCCCAAAAATCGGCCCAAAGGTTCCACAATTCGCGGAGTTCACCCCGCGAGCCCGCTAAACATAGTGCCAGGCCGTCGGCAAGGTCAAGGTAACCCGCCCCCTACGCTCAACCCCTCATCCGAGAGGATGGCGTCGAAGCTGTGCCGGAGGTCCCACGCGGCCTCGCGATCGTCGGCCGCGTCCTTGGCGCGAGCGAGCCCGGCGGCGAGCAGCGCGCGCACCGTCGGGCAGCGGCCCTCGGGCACGAGGCGCGTGCCGACGGCGGCGGCGGCCTGTTCGTAGGTGTGCCGGCACGCGGCGGCGTCGCCCGCGTTGAACTGCGGCGCGCCCACGCCGATGGCGGCGCCGAGATGGTCGACGACGAGCGGGAGCTCGGGGCAGCGGCTCGCGAGGCCCGCGGCCATGTCGGGCTGCTCGGGCTCGTCGAGCCGGACGGAGTCGACGGCGTGAGCGAGCCCGTCGGGACCCGCGCGCTCGAGCACGCGTTTGACCTGCTCGCAGCGCGGGTGCGCGCGCAAATCGGCGAGGACGGACGCGACCCGCTCCGGCAGCGAGACGCGCGGGCCGTCGAGCCGCTGCGCGATCGCGAACAGGTCGGGGCAGCCGTCGGCGTAGAGCGCCGACTCGCCGACGGGCAGCAGCTTGGCGGGCGTGGGCTGGCGCGGCAGCCGGCCGTCGCCCGCGAGCGACAGCGCCGCTTCGAGGCCTTGATCGAGCGCGAGGCTCGCGTCGAGCGCGGTCGGCGCGGCGGCGGCGCGCGCGAGCGCGGACGTCAGCGTTGGCCCGAGCGCGCCGCAGCGCCGGCCGGCGGCGTCGCGCGCCATGCTGGCGGTCGTCGCTTGCAGGACCTGGTACGCGCCGAGCGACGAGCCGCGCAGGCGGTGGCCGCGCGCCGCCTGCATGCTCGCGCGGACGCGCGCGAGCATGCCGCCCAGCTCGGAGCAGGCGGCCGTGTGCTCCTTGGCGGGCGCGCGCCTGGCGGGCGCCACGACGAACGCGGCGGCCGCCAGGGACAGCGAGAACAGGGCGAGGGCACTGCGGCGCCACATGGGCAGAAGACAAAGAATGACATAGGGGCCACTCCGAAGCCTGCCGGCCGTCGCTCACTAGAGACGGATATCGAAACGCCATGACGCCACGACGCCAAGCTCGGTTTTACTGGTCCGGACTTGGCGTCCTTGGCGTCTTGGCGTTTCGATCAGAAAGGGACTGGGCGTACGCCGCGATCGTCCTGGCTGCCTCGAGCGCGCGCAGATCCGGCTTGCCGAGCTGGATCAGCGTCGGGGGCAGAGGCGGCGTGTCGCGCAGGAGCTGGGCGGCGGCGCGAACGTCGGCGGGCGCGTCGTCGGCGGTCGCGAGGGCGACGACGTGCTCCATGTAGCTGCGGCCGTAGCGCGCGAACGCGGCGTCGCGCGCGTCGGGAGGCGCCGCGGCGAGCACGGCGTTCCAGGCCATGCCGGCGGCGCGGCGCGCGTGCGTGACGCCGGGGCGGGCGGCGCGACGGGCGAGGGCCTCCGCCGCGTGCTCGAGCTCGGTCGTGGCGGCGGCCAGCCACTCGGCGGGCGTGAGTCGGTCGAGCCAGTGGGACGGATCCGGTCCCGGCACCGTTCAGTCCCAGGTGTCGACGAGCGCGTGGGCGCGCGCCAGGTCTTCCTCGGTGTCGATCTCGCGCCAGCGCCCGTCGATGAAGACGGGGACGAGCGGGACGCCGCGCGCCGCGAGCGCGTTGAGGGCGTCGCTGAGATACGCGTTGCGCAGCGTGGCCGCCGCGCCGAACGGCTGGTCGAGCCCGCCGCGCAGCGCCTCGCGCCACACCTCGGCCAGCCCGGCCGCGCCCTCCTCGGAGAAGCGCGCGAGGCCGATGAACTCGCCCGCCGCCTCGTCGGCCGCCACCAGCTTCTTGCCGACGCGCGTGACGCGCGGCCCGCCGGGCCCGTCCTCGACGCGCGCCAGCTCCGCCTCGCTCACGGGGTGGAGCTGCCGGCCCTCGTAAGCGTCGCGCCAGCGGCGATCGATCACGAGCGCGACGGCCCCGTCGGCGGCGGCCACGCGGCGCGCGTGCTCGTGCGCGAACACGATGTCGGAGTACGAGAAGAGGAAGCCGCCGGGCTGCTCGTGCTCCGCGTACATCAGCGAGGCGAGGATGTTGTTCTCGGCCCAGGCGGGGTTCTCGACGAACCGGGCGGGCGGAGGCGCGGGCGGTGTGATGCGATCGCCGAGGTAGCCGCGCACGATCACGAGGTCGTCGGCGCCCGCGGCGCGCAGCGCCTCGACCTGGCGGTGCAGGATGGGCCGGCCGCCGACCTTCACCATGCACTTTGGGATGTCGTCGGTCTCGGGCCCGAGGCGGCGGCCGCGGCCCGCGGCGACGATGATCGCCTTGCTGCGCGCGGCGCTCACGCGGCCGCTCCCGGCGCGCCGCGCCCCAGCTTGCGCGTCACGCCGAGCAGCGAGCGCGCGGCGTGCGCCGCGTGCAGGCCACAATAGACGTGGAGGAACAGATCCATGCGATTCGCGAGAGCCACGAACAGAATGTAGCTCGGGTAGTGGGCGAGGAAGCTGAGGAAGGACATGACGAGCGCCGCGGGCGAGCGGGACGGCGCGGCCGGCTTGGCGTCGAAGCCCTCGCCGTAGTCGCCCGCGCCGTGCGACACGGCCGTGCCGGCCGCGGCGGCGTACTCCGGGCGCCGCACGAACGTCGTGAGGCTGATGGCCGTCGCGACCGCCACGAGCCCGAGCACGCCCTCGAGGAGCCAGGTCGCCGAGGCGGAGCCGCGCCACAGCCGGATGGCCACCGCCGCGACGAGCACGAAGGCCTTGATCTCGTCCATGAGGAAGTCGAGGTGCGCGCCCACAGGCGACGACGTGCCCTTGAGGCGCGCGAGCTGGCCGTCGACGCAGTCGAGGACGTAGGACGCCTCGAGGATCGCGGCGGCGCCCACGAGGGCGCCGTAGCCCGGGCAGAGCGCGAGCATGACCGCTCCCCCGACGAACACGAGGAGCGTCGCGAGCGTGACCTGGTTGGGCGTGACGCGCGTGCGCACGAGCGGCACGACCAGCACGGCCGCGAGTGGGCGCGCGACGAAGCGGTTCCAGAGGATGTCGCGCGGCTTCTTCGTTCGGCGGTAGGCGTCTGCGACGGCGGCGAGCATCTCGTGCCGGCGGCGACCGTCAGTGCGCCAGCCGCCCGACGAGCTGGTAGATGCCGAGCAGCACGAGCCCGAAGGTGAAGCCCACGCCGACGTACGTCCAGATGGGGGCCTGGCGCTGTGCGGCCGGCGCCGGTGCCCGCGACGGCTGGATCCTCTCGACCTCTTCCTTTTCGTCCGCCTTCTTGGCCGCGACGGTGGCGCGTCCCTCGAAGCCGTGATGAGTGGTGCGGCCCACCTCCTTCGCCGGCGCCGGGGCAGCCAGCTCGGCGGCCGGCACGATCGCGGGTGCGGGCACCGCGGTCTTGCGCGCGCCCGTCTTCGCGATGCGTGCCGTCTGCCCCGAGTCGGTCTCGGCGGCCGGCGCGACGGGCGCGGCTGCCTGGACAACGGGTGGCGCAGCGCTGGCCGCAGGCGCGCTCGGCGCCACGGACGCGATCCCTTGCGGCAGGTCGGGCGCGGGGACGCCGAACATCGTCTTGACGACGCTGCCGCGGTCGCTGGCCACCGGCGGCGGCACGGCCGAGGGCGCGACGCCCGGGGGCCTGAGCGGCGCGGGCGCGGGCGCCGGAGCGACAGTGACGACGGGCGGCGGCTCGACCTCGGGGGGCTTCGGCGTGCCGACGCCCTGGGCCTGCATGATCGCCTCGGCGGCGGCGCGCGCGGCGGCGACCTCCGACTGGGGCATTCCGAAGATCGTCTTCGTGATGCCGCCGCGCGCCGGCTCGGGCTCGGGCGCGGGCGCGACGGGAATCGCCGCGGCGGTCGTGCGCTTGGGCGCCGTGGCCGGCAGCTTGATCGGGGGAACGTTGAGGCGGTAGTTGCCCGACGCCCACTGCATGACCTCGGCGAGTCGCTCGGGCGCGTCGATGCCGCCCACGGTCACGCCGCTGATCTCGCCCCGCTTGTAGTCGACGCGGGCCGTCTCGTTGCCGCGCCACACCTCGATCGCGCAGGTGATGACGTAGTCCTCGCAGTAGCGCATGAGGTGCGCCAGCGGGCGGCCGTCGAGCGAGCCCGAGTCCGGCCCGGGCGTGCCGAGATCGCCGGTCTGCGGGTGGGGGAGCCGAGGATCGACGCGGAAGCGCGCGGGCGTCACCGTGAGCAGTCGGTCGAGGGCGTCGTCGGTGGCCTGTCCGTTGTAGATCGAATCGGAGACGCCGCCCGCGACCAGGTGGACCTCGCCGACCGGCGAGTCGCCGCCCACCGGGATGACCTCGACGCGCGCCGACACGGCGGGGGCCGAGAGGATGGCGATGAGGTCCGTGAGCGAGCCGCCGTTCCAGTCGATCGACTTCGAGGCGGCCTTGCCGTTGTCGCCGGCCGCGGCGCCCTCCGCCTGCAGCGGCGCGCGGCAGATGGGGCACACCAGGCCCGTCGTGCCCTCCGGAGCGTCGAAAGTGAGCTGGCAGTTACTGCAAACGACCTGCATCGGTTCCTCGAGCGAGAAGGAGGCCTGCTGGGGCGACGTTCAGTATCGCCGTTTTGGACCATAACGCGTACAAAGTCCAGCGTCGGCAGCGTCCGATCGTCGGGTCACACCGTCGAGCAGGCGGCATCGGACGCGTGGTCATTCGCTGGCGGCGTCGGCGGCGCTCGCGTCGACCGCGCCGTCGGCTTCGGACGTCCCCGCGCCACCGCTTCCCGTTGTCCCCGCGGCGCCCGTCCCGGACGTTCCGGCGGTCCCGGAGGTGCCTGCGCCGCCGGAGCCCGTGGTCCCCGCGCTGCCGGCTCCGGCGGCTCCTGCGCCGCCGCCGCCGACGTCCGGGCCCACCTCGGGCCGGTGGATCCCGTAGTCGGTGCCCGCGTCGGTGGCGTAGTTGACGTCGGTGTGCGTCGAGCTCGTACAGCCGAGGAGAGCGATGATGGCGGCCGCGAAGAATGACGCCGGTCGGGCGATCGCTCTTCCGCGACGAGACATGGTGCGCGCACGGTAGCAAGGCGGGTGGCACGCCGCAACAGCGACGGCGGCTGCTGTCAACGCGGCTGAATTCGGGGTATTTACCCGGGGTGCAGGAGGGTCCCCGCATGGTCGAGATCCCCCCTTCGCTGCTCGACCGCCTCAAGGTCCGCCAGACGGTGCTCGTCGCGGGTCTGCGCGCCGCGGAGCTCGTCGGGGCGCCGGCGTGGGAGGAGCTCGGCAAGCGGCTCTGTGAGCGGATCGACGATGAGGCGCGCAGAGCCGAGGTGGAGGCGGTGCTCGCGGCGGGGCGGCGCGGGCCGGCCTTCGCGTACCTCGCCGCTCACGTTCCACGCGAGGCGGTCGTCGAGGTGCTCGCCGGCGCGTATCGCACGCCCGCCGAGGTACCCGACGCGGTCACCGCGGTCGCGCGCGTGCCGTGGCGCGCGATCGTGACGACCGGCTTCGACGGGCTCTGGGACGCCACGGTTGCCGCCGAGGGAGGGACCGAAGGCGCACCGCCTGCGTTCACGGCCGACACGGCGCCCGACCTCGAGACGCTCGGGCAACGCTTTCTCCTCCGCCTCGCCGGGACGACGGCGGCGCCCGAGAGCCTCGTCGTGGGCGCGCCGGCCCAGCGCGCGCGCGTGCTGGCGGCGCCCGTGGGCGCTTCGCTGCGCGCGCTGGCGGCGCGGCGCTCGTTCGTGCTCGTCGGGATGGAGGCGGGCGATCCGGATCTCGCGCTCGTCGCGCAGCTCCTCGCCAGCGCGCCGGCGGGACCGGAAGGCGGGCCGCCGCACTTCCTCTTGACCAACGCCTCGGGGCTCGAGGCCGAGCTGCTGGGCGCCGAGCTCGGCGTGACGGTGGTGAGCTGCCCCGCGGGCAAGGCGGGCCTCGAGGAGGCCTTGCGCGCGCTCGCCGACGCGTGGCGGTCGGTCGCGGCGCAGGCGCGGCCGGCGGACGACGACGTGGCCGCGTGGTTCGAGATCTGGCGGCGCGATCCGGCCGACGAGGAGCCGCGCGCCGCGCTCGCGCGGGCCGAGGCGGTGTTACGTGAAGCCAAGCGCTGGGATGACGTGATCGAGGTGCTGCTCGGCCGCGTCGAGCTGGCGGCGCCCGACGATCGCGCCGGTCAGGTCGCGACGCTGCGCGAGGTGGCGCGCCTCTACGACGAGGAGCTGGGAGCCCCCGACCGCGCCTTCGCGGCGCTCGAGGCGGCGTTCGAGCGTGACCCGGCGGACGAAGACCTGCGGCGTGACGTCGAGCGCGCGGCGGGCAAGAGCGGCCTGTGGGGCGAGCTGGCCGCCGACTACGTCGAGCTGATCGAAGAGGCAGGGAAGCAGGACCGGGCCGCCGCCGTCTCGCACCGCGTGGCGCTCGGGCGCCTCTACGCTGAGGAGCTCGATCGGATCCCCGAGGCCATCGCGGAGTACGAGGCCGTGCTCGCAGCCGACGCGGCGAACCTCACGGCGGCGCGCGCGCTCGTCGAGCTCCAGGCACGCGAGGAGCGCTGGCCGGCGCTCGCGGCGACGCTCGAGCGTGCGGCCGCGCTCGAGCCCGAGCCGGTGCGCGCCGCCGAGCTGCGCTTGCAGCTCGCCGACGTGCAAGCGGCGCGGCTCGGCGACGCGGACGCCGCGCGCGCCACGTACGAGCGCCTGCTGGCGGCCCTGGAAGAGGGCGACGCGGCGCCGGAAGCGGCGGTCGGGGCGGCGGCCGCCGAGGCGCTCGACGCGCTCGAGAAGCTCGCGCGCAAGGGCGAGCGGTGGGCCGACCTCGCGGCGATCCTCGAGAAGAAGGCGCGGCGCGCCGGCGACGCGGCGGTCGTGGCGCGCCACCGGCGCGAGCGCGCCGACGTGCTCTCCCAGAAGGTGGGCGACGTCGACGCGGCCATCCGGGAGCTCGAGGCCGTGCTCGCGGCCGATCCCGGGGACCGCGCCGCGCTGCGGGCCATCGAGAAGCTCTACGAGAAGCAGGGGCGCGCCGAGGACTCGCTGCGCGCCATCGAGCGGCTGGCCGAGCTGGCCGAGTCCGACGCCGAGCGGCTCCTGCTCCTGCGGCGCCTCGCGGCCGAGTGGGAAGGACGGCGTGGTGGGGCCGGGGGCGCGACGAGCCTCGAACGCGTGGCGGACGCGCTCGAGCAGATCCTGCAGCTCGAGCCCGACGACGAGGATGCTTTTCGCACGCTGGCGCGCGTGTATGAGCAGGCGCGCCGGCACCTCCCGCTCGCGGAGGCGATCGAGCGGCGGCGCAAGCTCACGACCGATCGCGCCGAGAGGCGCACGCTCTCGGCGACGCTCGGCCGCCTCTATGCCGAGGAGCTCAACGATCCGGCGCGCGCCGCGGAGGCGTACGGCGAGGCCGAGGCGCTCGGCGACGAGAGCCCGGAGACGCTGGCGGCGCTCGCGCGGCTGCACGAAGCGGCGGGCCGCTGGGCGCCGGCCGCGGACGCGCTCGAGCGGCTCGCGCGCTCGGGCGCCGACACGGCCGTGCGCACGGACGCGCTCGTGCGCGCCGCGGCGATCGCGCTCGACCGGCAAGACGATCGCCCGACGGCCGAGGCCCGCTACGCCCGTGCGCTCGAGCTCGACCCGGACAACCTGGCGGCGCTGGGCGCGCTCGCCGCGCTCTACCGGCGGCAGGGGGAGCTGCTGCGCGCGGCCAAGCTCATGCGCGAGACGGAGGGCCGCACCGCCAACCGCATCGAGAAGGCGCGCCGCCTGTTCGAGCTCGGCGTGCTCTATCAGGACGAGCTCGGCGACGCCGCGGCGGCCACCGAGGTGTTCGCGCGCGCGCTCGACGTCGATCCCGAGCACGTGCAGGCCGCCGAGCGCCTGGCGACGCTGCTCGAGCGCGCCGAGCGTTGGTCGCAGCTCGAGCCCGTGCTCGAGATGCTGGCGCGCAAGGCCGAGCGCGCGGGCGACGCCGCCGCCGGGGCCGCGGCGCTCCACATGCGGCTCGGCGAGGCGGCGCGAAGGCTCGGCAACCTCGACAAGGCGGCGCGGGCATACGCCACGGCCCACGAGCTCGCGCCCCAGTCGCTCGCCGTGCTGCGTGGCTACGGCGCGCTCCGCGAGCAGCGCGGCGAGCACCGCGAGGCGGCGGCGCTCTACGCCGGGGCGGCCGAGCAAGAGGGCGCGCTCGCGCCCGGCGAGCGCGTCGACCTCTACGTGCGGCTCGGGCGCACCGAGGCCGCGGCGGGCGCGCGCGAGGCGGCGCTCGGCTGGTACGAGAAGGCGCTGGCGCTCGAGCCCAGGAACCAGGCGGCCGCCGAGGCCGTGGCGGCGCTGCACGCCGAGAAGGGCGACTACGCGTCTCTCGTCGCCGACAAGCGCGCGCTGCTCGCGCTCGCCACGGACGACGAGGCGCGCGCGCGCCTCTCCGAGGAGATCGGCGATCTCTTTGCGGAGAAGGTCGGCAACACGGCCGAGGCCATCGCCGCCTACCGCGCCGTGCTCGCGCTCGCGCCCGCGCGGCGGCAGACGCTGCACAAGCTGCTCGAGCTCTACACCGCGGACAAGCAGTGGGCGGCGGCCGCCGACGCGCTCACGCGGCTCGCCGAGCTCGAGACGGCGTCGGCCGTGCGCGCCAAGTACCTCTACGCCGCGGCCGTGATCCGGCGCGACGAGCTCGACGATCCGGCGGGCGCGGTGGCGCTGCTCAACCGCGCCCTCGACGACGCGCCCGATCTCACGAAGGCCTTCGACGCCGTCGAGCGCGTGCTCGCGGAGGTGGGCGCCTGGAAGGAGCTGGCGCGCAACTACCGGCGCATGATCAAGCGGCTGCCGGCCGAGGGGCTCTCGGATCTGCGCCTGCGCCTGTGGAGCGGCCTCGGCGAGGTCTCGCTCACGCAGCTCGAGGACGTCGAGATGGCCGCCACGGCGCTCGAGGTGGCCGCGACGCTCGATCCCGACAACATGCAGCGCCGCGAGCAGCTGGCCGACGTCTACGTGGCCGCGGGGCCCTCGCACGTCGAGAAGGCCATCGCGGAGCACCAGTGGCTCATCGCGCGCAACCCCGATCGCCTCGCGTCTTACCGCGCGCTCGCCAAGCTCTACGCCGACACGCACGCCTACGACAAGCTGTGGTGCGTCTGCGCGACGCTGGCCTTCCTGCGCAAGGCCGAGCCCGACCTGCAAGCGTTCTACGAGACGCACCGGCCGCGCGAGCTGCGCGCGGCAAAGCGCCCGTTCAATGACGACACCTGGCTCAAGGTCGTCCACCCCGACGAGGACCGCTTCATCGACGCGATCTTCATGCTGCTCGGCAAGTACGTGGCGGTGGCCGCGGCTCAGCAGCACCAGGCGGTGGGCCTGCGCCGCAAGGAGCGCGTCGACGTCACGACCGACCAGCGCATCCCGACGCGCGTCCTGCGCTACGTCGCCGAGACGCTCGAGCTGCTCACGCCCGACCTCTTCTTCAAGGAGAGCGAGCCACAGAGCCTCACGCTCGTGAACCTGCAGGAGAAGGGCGTGCTCACGCCCGCGCTCGTCATCGGCAAGGGCATCGAGCAGCGGGGCAGCGAGGTGGAGCTCGTGTTCGAGATGGGCAAGCGGATGGCGTTCCTGCGCCCCGAGCGCTTCGTGCGCTCGGCCGTGCCGTCGGTGCCCGCCCTCGACATCGCCTTGCGCGCGGCGCTCTCGCTCGGTGGCTCGCCCATCGGCAATGCGGCCGCCGGCGCCGGCAACCCGGCCGCCGGTGAGGTCGAGCGCCTGGCCGGCGAGCTGCGGCGCGTGGTGCCGAAGCCCGAAGCGGATCAGCTCGCCACCGTCGGCCAGCGGCTCGTCGCGGCCAAAGGCGCGGGCATCGACGTCGCGCTCGACATCCAGGCGTGGATGGGCGCCGCCGATCTCACGGCGGCGCGCGTGGGCTTCGCGCTGACGAACGATCTCGGCGCGGCCGCGCGCGTGATCTCGACGGAGCCGACGTCGTCGAGCCCCGTGGCGCCGCGCCAGCGCCTCAAGGATCTGCTCGCGTACTCCGTCAGCGAGGACTACTTCTCGGTCCGGAAATTCCTGGGGCTCGAAGTCATGTAGCAGTATCCTCCCTGGCCATGCGAACCAACCGCGCGAGTCGTGGTGTCAGTGGCGTCGTCGGTGTCCTCTCGGTTCTGGTCCTCGGTGCCTGCGCGTCCCAGCCGCCACCGCCCGCCGCCAAGCCGGCCGCGCCCGCGGGCGCGCTCGCCACGGCGCCGCCCGCGCAGGCCACGCTCAAGCTGCTCTCCGTCGCCGAGGCGCGCCCGCTCGCGCTCGCGACGATCTCGATCACGTCCCTCGATCGCCTGCTGACGAGCGGCGCGACGCTCGCGGCGAACGTCGTGCCGCTGCCCATCGAGCCGGCCGGCGTGCGCGACATGCTCCTCGCGCAGGCGGGGCTGCCGCCCGAGGTGGCGGCCAACCTCGATCTCGGAGCTCCGAGCGGCGCCGTCGTCGTCTCGACGGGCACTGTGGGCGGAACGAGCGCCGTGATGGCGATCGCGGCGCGTGGTCCCGCCGAAGCCAAGCGCGTCGTCGAGGCGCTCGGCCGGCAGGTCGGCAAGCGGGGCGACGCCGTGCAGATCGACAACGGCTCGGGCAACCGCGGGTGGATCCTCCGCGAGGGCGCGGTCATCGTCTTCTCCGACGACGTCGAGGCGCTGGCCCGGGGCGCGCGGCTCGCCCAGGAGGCGCGCCACGCCGTCGTCGAGGACGTGACGGCGGTGATCTATCCGGACGCCATCGCGCGCGCCAACGGCACGGACGTGAAGACCGCGCTGGCGATCGCGATGGCCCAGATGCAGGCGGCGCAGTCCGCGCAGGCGCCCGACGGCGCGGCCGGCGAGCATTCGGCCGAGAGCTTCCAGGACATGATGGCGCTCGTGGCCGACGCCGAGGCGGCCGAGCTGGGGCTCGTCGTCGACGTCGCCAAGGGTGTGGGGCTGCGCGGCCGCCTTCGGGCGCGCGCGGGCTCGGGGCTCGAGACCATCGCGCGCGAGACGCGCCCCTACGAGCTCGACGGCACGCTGCTGGCGCTGCCCCAGGCCCCGAGCTTCGTGGCCGCGTCGAGCGTCGGGTCGTTCACGCGGGCCCAGATGGCGCGGCAGCGTGAGCGCTTGCAGGCGAGCAAGGCCAAGGGCGCGCCGGCGGCGCTGGCGTTCCAGGACGCGCTCATCGCCGGCCTCGCCGGTCAGACGGGCATCGCCTTCGGCGTCGCCAAGAACGCGCCTTATTTCGCGGGCGACCTCGCGTATCCGCTCAAGGACGCGGCCGCGGCGACGGCCGTCGGCAACGCGTTCGAGCGCCTCGATCGCGACGCCGCCGTCGTGCTGATGGAGGCGCAGGTGGGCAAGCTTCCGGTGTTCGACTGGACGGTCAAGAAGGAGAGCGCTGGGAAGCTCAAGACGCTGCACTACGCGCTGACGGTCAAGAAGGGCTCGCCCCTCGACGCGGACGCCACGAAGAAGCTCTTCGGCAAGGGCCTCGACGTCTACATGGCCGTCGCGGGCACGCGGGTGCTCGCGACGTTCGGCCGCGACGCCAAGGCGAACCTCGGCAAGCTCGCGGCCGCCAAGCCGGCCACGCCCTCGGGGGCGCTCGCCGACACGCTGGCGGCCACGAAGGGCCGCGACGGGTTCTTCCACCTCGACGTCTCGCCGATCGTCACGATCGCGAGCGGCCTCTCCAAGGACAAGCGCGCCCAGACGCTGGCCAAGGCCAAGATCCCGCCCATCCCGGTCTACGGCACCGCGGGCGGCGACGGCGCGGGCAAGATCTGGTCGGTCGACTTCACGGTCCCGCCGGCGGCGTTCACGGGGATCGGCGTCGCGGTGAAGACGACGATGGGTGCGGCGATGGCGGGGAGCGGCGGCGGCGAGGAGCCCGCCCCGAAGGCGAAGGGGAAGAAGAAGTAACGAAACGCCATGACGCCAAGGCCGCCAAGCCGGACACAAAGATTTTCCGGATCTGGCCTTGGCGTCTTGGCGTCTTGGCGTTACATCTCTTCCAGCAGCTTCCTGACCTCGAGCTCGGCGGGTTTTCCGCGCGGCGTGTAGCCGGTGCTGGTCGGGCCGCCGAAGCCGTACCAGTTCCAGATGTAGACGCCCTCGAGCGCGGTCGCGCCGGCCCAGGCGCGGCGGAAGGCGGCGAAGCCGCGGCGCTGGTCCTCGACGTCGGGCGTGCCGCGCGTGCCCTCGTCCCAGGGCGCGGCGGTCGCGCCGGCGCGCGAACGGTAGCCGAGCTCGGTGAAGACGAAACCGCGCGCGCGGCCGGTCTCGCGCCGCCACGCTTCGAGGTCGCGGCGCGCGCGGCGCCAGCCCGCTTCGAGGGTGGCATCGTCGTTGGGCGCGGTCGCGGCGCGCAGCTCGAAGTAACCCGTCACGCCCTCCTCGTCGACGAGCTCGAGCAGGCGCGCATCGCGGTAATGGTCCCAGTTGGCGGAGTAGAGCAGCTTGCCGGCGAAGACGCCGCGGACGCGCTCGAGCAGCGGCCGCCATCGGTCGAGCGCCGCCGCGACGTCCAGCGTCGATAGCTCGCTGCCCACGACGAGCCGTCCCGCGCCGGTGGTCTGCGCCACGGCGGCCAGATCGCCGAGCAGGTCGCCGTAGCGGCGGAACCAGGCGTCCGGGTCGCGCGGCGCGAGGTTGCCGCGCCACTCACCCGGCCGCGGCGCCGACAGTCGCACGATGGGGAAGAGCGTGACCTCGATCCCGTCGCGGCGCGCGGCGCGGCTCGCTTCGGCCACGAGCGCCAGCGACGGCGACAGGCGCGTGTCGAGGTGCAAGTCGTGGCTCGCGCCGTCGGTCTGGTAGAGCGGCACCACGAGCGCCACGTGCGTCGCGCCGAGCGCCACGATCTCGGCGAGCAGCGGCCCGTACGAGAAGCTCACATCCTCGGCGAACAGCCCCAGCGCCACGCCCCGCTGGCGCGGCTCCCGCACCGGCTGCGGCGCCGCGGGCCGCGCAGGCGGCGCGGGCACGGTCGCCGCAGATGGCGGCGCGGGCGTCTTGCCGCCCAGCGGATCGGTCTTGGGGCCAATGGCCCAGAGGACCGACGCCGCTGCGAGTGCCACTACAGCCTTCAGCGGGTGCAGTCCTTCCCGGCGTTGCGCTTCGCGAGGTCCTCGACGAGGGGCGCGTAGAACGCCATCATGGCGCGCGGCGAGATCGCCTCGCCCGTCGCGTCCTTCATGACGGCGCGCCAGTCGCGCGTCGCGCCTTTCGACAAGATGCCCTTCAAGAAGGTGCCAACCTCCTTGCTGCCGGCGTAATTACACGCCCGCACGTCCTGCTTGAGGATCTTCGTGCAAATGTGGTCGTGGAGCTGGAACTTGATGAGCGTCGCGAGCGCGTAGTCGTAGTAGCTCGCCGGGTCGTCGATGAGGTGCGTCTTCGTGCACCCGTCGCACATGTCGTCGCCGCGCGGGACGGGCGCGATCACGCCCTGGAACTGGCCGACGTAGTCCCACCAGCGCTTCTGCCACTCGGCGGCCGGCAGCTCGTTCTCGTACAGGTCCTTCTCGAAGTGGCTCATCGTGCCGGCCGAGAACGCCATGAACACCACGGACTGGAGCGCCGAGTTGAGCAGCGTGCCCTTGGGATCGGGCTCCTTGCCCGCCGGCATCACGCCCACCTGCACGAGGTACGGCGTCTGCTCGCTCGCGAGGCGCGCCAGGTCCCCGATGCCCTCGTGGAACGCGCGGTTCGCGCCCTCGCGCAGCAGGAACGGCACCTCGGGCGTGCTGTACGAGATGTAGTAGTAGATGTGGCCGAGCTCGTGGTGCGCGGTGCTGAACCACTGCTCGTTGTCCTCGACGCTCATGAGCGAGCGGACGTCCTCTGCGTGGTCGATGTGCCAGGCGGAGGCGTGGGCGTTCTTCTTGCGTGGCAGGCCCGGCGGCACGGGGTAGAGGTCGGACTTCTCCCAGAACGAGGCCGGCAAGCGCGGGAAGCCCAGCGAGACGTAGAAGTTCTCGGCGCTCTTGACGATGCGCTCGGGCGGCGTGCCCTTGAAGAGCGGGTCGAGGTTGGCCTCCTCGACGAGCGTGGGCCAGTACTGCGCCCAGCGGTTGCCGATCCAGTGCGCGGGCATGAGCTTGGGCGCGGGCTTCTTGTAGCGCGCGGCCAGCGTGTTCTTGGCCCAGCAGTGCAACCCGTCGAAGAGCGGCTTCGTCGTCGCGATCGCGTCGTCGAGCACCTTCATCATCTCGTCGACGCTCATGTCGTAGTCGGCGACCTTGAGCGCGAAGTACGACTTGTAGCCGAGCTCGCGCGCCACCTGGTTGCGCAGCGCCACGAGCTCGACGAGGCCGGGCTTGAGGACCTTCCCGACCTCCTTCGAGGCCGCCCAGACGCGCTGGCGCTCGTTGACGTCGCGCGACTTCTTGAGCAGGTTGTCGATCTCGTTGGCCGTCGTGGGCCGCGCGCATCCGGCAGCCACATTGGCCTTCGGTTGCAGGCAGAACGTGTATCCGTCGAGCGTGGCGGCCAGGCGCGACTCCGCCTCGACCCGCTTGGCCACCACGGCGGGGATCGTGCCGGGCGTCTCCGCGGCGGCGAGCAGCAGCTTGTGGAGCTGGCGCGCCGTCAGGTCGTCGAGCTGCTTCTCCTTGGCGAGGAAGGCCTTCGCCTTCTCGATGATGACCTTCGATCCCACGAGGGCCGCGTAGGCCTTGTCGGCGCCCGTGCGCTCGCCGGTGTGCTCGGGCGTGACGTCGGTCGCGGCGACCCAGTCGACGTTTGCGGTCGTGGTGGAGACCGGCCAGATGAGGCTGGTCACGGACGCCAGGAACGCCTCGGCGTCCTTCTCGACGGCGGTCTTCTTGCCGGCCGGCTTCGCGGCCGCCTTGGAGGCGGCGCGCCCCGGGGCGGCGAGCAGCGCGGCGGTGAGCGCCGCCGCCACGAGCGAGGCAACCGCCAGCCGGCGTGGGGACGTCAAAGGTCGCATGAGCGGCATGGTCGGAAAGTACCGCAACTTGGAGCACCCCGCGGCCCTTTACCAAACGGGGCCCGCGTGGTAACCCAACGCCCTTCCATGCGCCGCCTCTCCTCGTTGCTCGCCTCCGTCTGTCTCTGCGCCTTCGTGTCGGTCGGCTGCAAGCAGGACGTCGGCGAGCGCTGCGAGCAGCCGAGCGACTGCGCGAGCGGCTTCTGCGGCGGCTCCTCCAGCAACATCGAAATGACTTCGTCGGAGGGGCGCGTGTGCAGCGCGGGTCCGACGACGACGCCGATGCAGGACGCTGCCCCCGCCCCGGACACCGGCGCGACGGCCGACGTGGCCGCCCCGAGCGAGGCGGGCGCCGATCGGCCGGCCGACGTTGCGGTGGAGGCGGGCGGCGACACGGGGGCGTCCGACGCGAAGGCCGAAGCGGGTGCCGACGGCGCGCCGTCCGTGGACGGCGGCGGCGACGCGCCCGACGACAGCGGCAGCGCGATCGCGGAAGCCGGCGCCGACTCCGCCGGCGGCTGATCGCCGTCGGCGCGGCTCAGCGGGCGGGGCTGGTCTGCACCGCCGCCGGCAGGCCGGCCCGGCGCGTGGCGCGTAGCAGGCCGACCGCCGCGGCGAGCTGGATCACGCCGGCGGCGCCGAAGCCCAGGAACGCGAGGCGCGTGCCGCCCCAGGTGGTGAGCGCCGCGCCGAGCGTGGTCGCGAAGGAGCCGAGCCCGAACGACAGCGCGAGCTGCACGCCGTAGAGGAGACCGTGGTCGCGCGCCTCGGCGTGCGTCGCGGTGAGCGCGGCGGCGAGCGGCTGCGCGAGCGACCACAGGAACCCGAAGCCGACGGCCAGCGCGACGGCCCACGTGCCCGTGCCGAGGCCGAGCAGGAGCAGCACGGGCGCGAAGAGCATGAGCTCGACGACGAAGAGACGCTCCCGCGGCATCCTGTCCGTCAACGAGCCGCCGAGGGCCTGCGCCGCGGTGCCCGCGAGGAGGACGAGCGTGATGACACCGGCGCCGGGCAGCGGGCCGCGCAGCGTCGCGCCGGCGACGTGCAGCGGCAGGAACGTCAGCACGCCGCGGTAGACGAAGCCTCCCGCGAGGCCAGCGAGGAGCAGCCAGCGCAAGGCCGGGCTCCGCCAGAAGCCACGCAGCGCGCCCAGCAGCTCGACGAGGCGTGCGCGCGGCTCGGCGCGCGGCGCGCGCGAAGCGGCGACACGCACCTCGTGCAGCGACAGGACGAGCGCCGCACAGATCAAGGCGAGCGCGCTGGCCGTCGCGAAGCCCCAGCGCCATCCGAAGGCGCGCGCCGCCAGCGCCGCGCCCACCGGGCCGAGCGCCTCGCCCAGGCTGCCGCCGAGGCCGTGGATGCCGAGCGCGCGGCCCTGGTCGGTGCGCGCCACGCCTCGCGAGACGAGCGAGAGGCCGCTCGGGTGGTGCAAGCCTGCGCAGGCGCCCAGCAAGACGAGCGCGGTCGCGAAGAACGCGAACGACGGCGCGACGGCGGCGGCCGCGGTCGCGAGGCCGCACCCCGACGCCGAGAGCGCGAGCACGCGCCGCGAGCCGAGGCGGTCGGCGAGCCAGCCTCCCGGCACCGCGGCGAGCCCGAACGCCAGGTACATGCCGTTCGCGACGCTCGCGACCGCCAGCAGGCTCACGCCGAAGGCCGCCCGCAGATCCACGATGAGCGGAGGCAGCAGCAGCACGCAGGCGTGCACGAGCCCGTGCACGGCCGCCGTCACGAAGGCGATGCGCTTGCTGCGGGCGTCCACGCGCGACCTTCTATCTCGAGCGGCCGCGACTACGGGTCGAGCCCGACGAACTGGACGTCGGAGATCTCGTACTCGCGCGTCCCCTTGCCTGTCCTCAGCGAAACGGTGTCCCCCTGCTCGCGCCCGATCATGGCGCGCGCGAGCGGCGCCGACACGGCGATGCGCTTCTCCTTGATGTCGGCCTCGTAGTCGCCGACGATCGTGTAGGTCACCTCCTCGCCGCTGTCCGTGTCGGTCAGCTTGACCGTCGCGCCGAACACCACCTTGCTGCCGGAGAGCTTGGCGGGATCGATGATCTCGGCCTGGGCGAGGATCGCCTCGATCTCGCGCGAGCGCCCCTCGATGAAGCCCTGGCGCTCCTTGGCGGCGTGGTACTCGGCGTTCTCCTTGAGATCGCCGTGGGCGCGGGCCTCCTCGATGTCGCGCACGTTCTTGGGGCGCTCGACCTCGCGCAGGCGCTTGAGCTCGTCCTTGAGGATCTGCTGACCCCGCGGGGTCATGGGGAAGCTAGCCATGGCTCTGGTACTCCTGGAGGGAACGCACGCCCATCTTGCCGGCGCGCAGCTGCGCGATGGCGCCCACGGCGGCGCGCGCCGCCGAGATCGTCGTGTAATAGGGAACGCCCTTCATGAGCGCCGTGCGGCGGATCGGGAACGAGTCCTTGATCGCGTCGGCGCCCGAGGTCGTGTTGATGACGAGCTGGATGTCGCCCGAGAGCATGCGATCGACCGCGTGCGGCCGGCCCTCGCGCACCTTCTTGACGTGCTCGACCTCGATCCCCTGGGCCGTGAGGTGCGCGTGCGTGCCCGACGTGGCGATGATCTCGAAGCCAAGATCCTTGAGGCCCTTGGCGACCGACACGGCGCCCGCCTTGTCGCTGTCTTGCACCGAGAGGAACACGCGCCCGTTCGCGGGCAGGCGCGTACCCGCCGCGATCTGGCTCTTGCCGAAGGCCGCCGCGAACGACTGATCGATGCCCATGACCTCGCCCGTCGACCGCATCTCGGGGCCGAGGATCGTATCGACGCCCGCGAACTTCGCGAACGGGAACACGGCCTCCTTGACGGCGACGTGCTTGGGCGTGACCTCGACGACGCCCATCTCCTTGAGCGTCTTGCCGGCGGCGATGCGCGCCGCGATCTTGGCGAGCGGCACGCCCGTCACCTTGGAGACGAAGGGCACGGTGCGCGAGGCGCGCGGGTTGACCTCGAGGATGAAGATGCCGCGCCCGTCGCGCGGCACGGCGAACTGCACGTTCATGAGGCCACGGACGTCGAGCTCGCGCGCGAGCGCGCGAGCTTGGTTCTTGATGGCGTCGACCGTGGCGGGCGGCAGCGAGTAGGGCGGCAGGCAGCAGGCCGAGTCGCCCGAGTGGATGCCGGCCTCCTCGATGTGCTCCATGACGCCGCCGATCACGACGTCCTTCCCGTCGGCCACGACGTCGACGTCGACCTCGATGGCGTCGGGAAGGAACTGATCGATCAGGATGGGCGCGTCCTCCTCGCCGACGCGCGAGGCCAGGCTCTCGCGGCGCGAGGCCTCCATGGCGGTGTGCACGAACTGCTCGAGCCCCGAGGGGTCGTGGACGATCTGCATGGCGCGGCCGCCCAGCACGTAGGACGGGCGCACCATGACGGGGTAGCCGATGCGGTCGGCGATCTCGCGCGCCTCGGCGAGGCCGTGGGCCGTGCCCCAGGCGGGCGCGCGCAGGTCGAGCTTCTTCAGCAGATCGCCGAAGCGCTTGCGGTCCTCGGCTCGGTCGATCGCGTCCGCGCTCGTGCCGAGGAGCTTGATCCCCGCGTTCTGCAGCGGCACGGCCAGGCGCAGCGGCGTCTGCCCGCCGAACTGCACGATCACGCCCTCGGGCTGCTCGACGTCGAGGATCTCGAGCACGTCCTCGCGCGTGAGCGGCTCGAAGTACAGCCGGTCGGAGGTGTCGTAGTCGGTCGACACCGTCTCCGGGTTGCAGTTGATCATGATCGTCTCGAAGCCGTCCTCGCGCAGCGCCTGCACGGCGTGGACGCAGCAGTAGTCGAACTCGATGCCCTGGCCGATGCGGTTGGGGCCGCCGCCCAGGATGACGATCTTCTTCTTGCCGGACGGGCGGGACTCGTTCTCCACCGACACGACGGGCTTGCCGTCGACGGTTTCCTCCTGCGGCACCTCGTACGTCGAGTACATGTACGGCGTCTGCGCCTCGAACTCCGCGGCGCACGTGTCGACGCGCTTGAAGACCGGGCGGATGCCGTGCTTGAGGCGCGCCTGGCGCACCACCTCCTCGGACGTGCCGGTGACCTTCATGAGGCGCCGGTCGGAGAACCCGAGGCGCTTGCGCCGCGCCAGCCCCTCGGCGTCGTCGAGCAGCTTGGCGCCGAGCTCGACGCCCGCGTCGCGCGCCGCTTCGTCCTCGTCGACGAGCGTGCGCAGCTGCGTCAGGAACCACGGGTCGATGTGCGTCAGCTCGAAGGCCTCTTCGTTGGACAGGCCGGCGCGCATCGCCTCGGCGAGCTGCCAGAGGCGCTCGGGCCCGGGGCGCACGATGCGCCGCTTGAGCTCGGCGAGATCGGGCACGTTGTCGAGGTCGAAGCCCCAGCGGCCGATCTCGAGCGAGCGCATGGCCTTGCCGAGGCTCTCCTTGAAGGTGCGCCCGATGGCCATGACCTCGCCGACGGACTTCATCTGCGGCCCGAGCTCGCTGTCGGCGCCGGGGAACTTCTCGAACGCGAAGCGCGGCACCTTCGTCACCACGTAGTCGATGGACGGCTCGAAGCAGGCCGGCGTCTCGCGCGTGATGTCGTTGGGGATCTCGTCGAGCGTGTACCCGACGGCCAGCTTGGTCGCGATCTTGGCGATCGGAAAGCCGGTGGCCTTGGAGGCCAGCGCGCTCGAGCGCGAGACGCGCGGGTTCATCTCGATGACGATCATCTGGCCGTTCTGCGGGTTGACGGCGAACTGGATGTTCGAGCCGCCCGTCTCGACGCCGATCTCGCGGATCACGGCCAGGGCCGCGTCGCGCATGATCTGGTACTCCTTGTCGGTCAGCGTCATGGCGGGCGCGATCGTGATCGAGTCGCCCGTGTGCACGCCCATCGGATCGAAGTTCTCGATCGAGCAGATGATGACGGCGTTGTCCTTCTTGTCGCGGACGACCTCGAGCTCGTACTCCTTCCACCCGAGGACCGACTGCTCGACCAGCACCTCGCCGCGCGGGCTCTGCTGCAGGCCCCACGCCATCTTGGCCTCGAACTCGTCGGCGTTCCACACGATGGCCGCGCCCGAGCCGCCCAGCGTGAACGACGGCCGCAGCAGCACCGGGAAGGCCGCGCCCGTCTCGGCCGTCATGCGCGCGTGGATGGCCTTGGCCTCGTCCATGCCGTGCGCGTAGCCCGACCACGGCACCGCCAGGCCGATCTTCTGCATGGCTTGCTTGAAGAGCTGGCGGTCCTCGGCCTTTTCGATGGCGGCCACCTGCGCGCCGATGAGCTTGACGCCGTACGCGTCGAGGACGCCCGCCTTGTGCAGCTCGAGCGCGAGGTTGAGCGCGGTCTGTCCGCCCAGCGTCGGCAAGAGGGCGTCGGGGCGCTCGCGCTCGATGACGCTCGCGAGCACGTCGACGGTGAGCGGCTCGACGTAGGTGCGGTCGGCGATCTCCGGGTCCGTCATGATCGTCGCCGGGTTCGAGTTCACGAGGACGACGCGGTAACCCTCCTCCTTGAGGGCCTTCACGCCTTGCGTCCCCGAGTAGTCGAACTCGCAGGCCTGTCCGATGACGATCGGCCCCGAGCCGATCAGCATGACGGTCTTGATGTCAGTCCGCTTGGGCAACCGCTTGTCCTTTTCTTATTGTGGCTGAGGCTTCTTCTCGAGCTTGCCGTCCTTCGTGAGCTTGAAGGTCTCGGGCAGGAACTTGACGAAGGCCGCGCGCCGCTCGGCCGGTTCGGCCGGGATCTGCCAGTGGAGATCCGCGAAGCCGTCGGCGATCTGGAGGCGGATGCGCAGGCTCTCCTCGTCGGGGTTCGCGAACCGATCGACGAGCGGGCCCACGGCCGCCTCGGGATCCGCCTGACGCACGAGGGCCTCGACGGCGGCGTAGCGCACGCCCTCGTCCATGTCGGCGAGGTAGGGCGCCACGAGCGGCGGCACGCGCTTGTCCTTGAGCGCGGCGAGGTGGTTGAGGAGCTGGATCTTCTTGGTGGGATCGCGCTCGTACCCGGGCTCGTGGCGCTCGAGGATCTCGCGCAGCAGCGCCAGCTCGTTCTCGCGATCCGCCACCTTGTCGAGGACACGCAGCGGCCAGGAGATCGATTCAGCGGCGAGGAGGTACTTCTTGAGGGCGGGCAAGATGGCCGGACCCTTCTCGACCAGGACGTCGAACACCCAATCCTTCTCCTGCTCGTCCTCGATCGTCTTGTCGTACATCATGCCGAAGCGGCGCAGCAGGCCATAGAGGGCCTCCTCCGAGCCGTCGTCGCGCAGCGCTTGCAGCGCCTTGAAGCGATCGGGAGACTGCGCGTACTTGTTGACGGCGGTCTTGATGTTGCCCGCGCGCGCGCGCTCGCTCCGGCCCTGCTTCGAGAAGAGATCGAGTATGCCCATGTGCCAATCGGGAAGGTGTGTCCGACCGCGCGGGAGTCTAGCGGCCGGGCCGCGCGAAACCAACGTCAATCCGCGGCGGCGTCCGGCGTGGACGGCTGGCCCGTGCACGAGGCCGTGCCGGCGTCTTCTTGCGTAGCGTCCCGCCGGTGACACAGACCGTCGACCGCGCACGTATAGCCGGCCGGACATTCGAAGAGCGGGCCGCAGGTGAACGCGCAGGGGGGCTCGAGCGGCGAGAAGCAGGAAGCCAGGGCGGCGCCCAGCGCGGCGGCCAGGAGAACCACGGAGGCCAGCGTCGTCAGGGTGTGGCGCCGCATCAGAACCTCCACGTCCAGCTGCCCACGGCGCCCCGGCCGGCCGTGGGCGCGAGCGCCACGCCTGCCCCTTCGGCAGGCTCGCGCGCGCCCACGATGAAGAAGACCGTGGCCAGCACGGCGGTCCCGGCGGCGCCGAGCAGCGCGAGCTTCGCCACGCGCGCGTCGTGCCGGCCGTCCGCCAGGGCGCTCTCGTATTTCTGGGCGACCTCGGCCGTGTACTGCAGCCGCGCGCCGGTCTTCTCGTCGCGGAAGAGGACGAGGCGGTTGACGTCACTCTCCTTGGACGACGCCTGCGCGCCGAAGTAGGCGGCCACGCCGAGGAGGACGACGGTGGCGCCCGTGGCCGACCACGCGGCGACGCGGGACGGGGTCCAGCCGGCGTCGCTCTCCTCCTGCGTGGCACGCGCGGCGTCCGGATCGACGGCCGAGGGCACGCGCGCGCCGGCCGGCGCCGCGGGGACCGCGGGTGCGGCGCCGAACTCCTGGACGGGCTCGGCCTCGCCGGGAGCGCCCGCGTGCGGGCGGCCGGCGGCCGGGGGCGCCAGCCGGCCGAGACGCTGCTCGATGTCGGCGCGGTCGGAGGCGTCCGGCGCCTCGCGTAGGTACCGCCGGTAGCTCTCGGCCGCCTCGGCGGGGGCGCCCGCCTTCTCCTGCGCTTCGCCGATGCGCACGAGGAACGCCGGGTCGCGCGCCACGGCGTAGCCATCCTTCCAGGCCCGCTCGGCGGCGCGCGCGTCGCCCGCGTCGAACGCCGCGAGCCCCGCGGCAAAGAGCCGCTGCTCCTCGGCGGAGGGCGCGTGGTTCGGTCCTGCGGCGAGCGACACGAGCAAAAGGAGAGCGGGGGCGAGGCTCACGTCGCGCAGCTTAGTTCTCTCGCGCACCCGAGGGAAGCCCGCCTGCCTTGTGTGCGCCGGCGCGGGCGCGGTACGGTTCGCAGAGGTTTGTGAAACGCCAAGACGCCAAGACCGCCAAGGCCGGATCAACGCATCTGGTCCGGATCCGGCTTGGTGTCATGGCGTCATGGCGTTTCGCCTTTCTCCTGAACGTCGCCGTCGGCTGCGCTCGCGTGCCGCCGCCGGCGATCACGGCGCCCGCGAGCGCGCCGCCCGCCGCGAAGCCCCGGTCCGACGCCGAGCGCGCCGAGGCCGCGCGGCTGCTGGCAATCGAGACGGAGCTCGCGGCGCTGCGCGGGCGGCCGTTCTTGAAGCCGGTGCCGTACGAGCGGCAGACACGCGAGACCTTCCGCGCGTACGTGCGGGCCGAGCTGGCGCGCGAGCTCGGCCCGGCCAAGGCGGCCGATCATGGGCGCGCGCTCGTGGCGCTCGGGCTCGCGCCCGAGGGCTTCGACCTGCGCGCGAGCATCGAGGAGGCGCTCGTCACGCAGGTGGCCGCGTACTACGACACGAAGACGCGCGCCTTCCATGTGCTCGAGACGACCCGGCCGAAGGACGACGCGAAGTGGGACGCCATCATCGTCGCGCACGAGCTGACGCACGCGCTCCAGGACCAGCACTTCGATCTCGAGGCCTACCACGGCGAGAAGGCGAAGGTTCTCGACCTCGACGACGACGAGGACCTCGCGCGCCGCTTCGTGGTCGAGGGCGAGGCCACGTTCCTCATGTTCGCGCACGCGCTCGGTTCGGGCGTGGGCGAGGAGATCCGGCTCGGACCTTTCGCCGTGGCGGGCTTGCGCATGACGCTCGCCATGTTGTCCGCGGCCGATCTCGTGGAGGTGCTCGCCATGAGCCACAAGGGGCGCGCGGCGAAGGACCTCGACGCCGACACGCGCGCCGAGCTCGAGGCGGTGGCGCGCCTGCCGCTCTACGTGACGCTCACGATGAACGAGCCCTACTTCAAGGGCGCCGAGCTGGTGTCCGACGCGTGGGCGTCGGGCGGCTGGCCGGCGGTCGACGGCCTGTTCCGGCACCCGCCGCAATCCACGGAGCAGGCGCTGCACCCGCGCGAGAAGCTCCTCGCCACGCGCGACGCGCCCGTGCGCGTGCGCTTGCCCGCTCAGCCGCCGCCGCTGCCGCCTGCGGGCGGCGCGCCGCGCCTGCTCGAGACGAACGTCCTCGGCGAGCTCGGGTGGCGCATCTACTTCAAGACCTGGGCGGTGCCGGCCGGCGACGCCGCGGCGGCGGGGTGGGGCGGCGACCGTTTCTGGGTCTGGGAGCGGGGCGGGCGCGTCGTCACGCTGGTCGCGACGACGTGGGACGACGAGACCGAGGCGCGCGACTTCGTGGCGGCGTACGAGGCGTCGCTCGCGGCGCGCTTTCCCAAAGGCACGGTCGGCGCGAGCGGCGGCGCGGGGGAGGGCCTCCTCTTGCGCGCGCCCGGCGGCCGCGAGCTCGTCGTCGAGCGTCACGGGCGCGACGTCGACGTCATCGACGGCGCGCGCGGCGAGGAGCTGGCCTCGCTGCGTGCGGCTCTGCGCGCCGCCACCCGCGAGGCCGCGCCGCCGAGGTGATGAGGATGAACGACGTCTGCCGTCACCCCGCTCTTGCCGTTCGTGCCGTCCTGGCGGCGCTCGCGCTCGTGGGCGCCGCGTGCGCGTCCGCGCCGCCGCCCGCGCCGGCGGCCGTCGCGCCGGCGCTCCGGCCCGCATCTCCGCGGGCGCCCGTCGC
>JADMIO012752850.1_pt1 | contig 43321 bp, 26 predicted proteins | sample 8958161 | NCBI WGS metagenome assembly JADMIO01 (sample SAMN16585339, study PRJNA669376) | soil metagenome | isolation source: Crop rotation soil | place: USA: Cullars Rotation, Alabama | collected 2011
CGCGACTTCAAGTCACGTGAATTCCAAGCTTCGGATCCCACTGTGCTGGAAAGAGCCGCAGCACCTGCTGGCGGCGCTGATCAGCCAGGACGACGGCGGCGCGGCATCACTGCTCGCGCGCGCCGGCATCAACGTCAACGGCCTGCGGGCCGGCCTCAAGCAATCGCTCGAGCGTCTGCCGAAAGTCGAGGGCGCGGGCGGCGAAGTCAACGTCTCGCGCGAGCTCGCCAACCTCCTCAACCTGACGGACAAGGAAGCACAGAAGCGCGGCGACCAGTTCATCGCCTCCGAGCTCTATCTCCTCGCGTTGACCGGCGACAAGGGCGAGGCCGGCAGGCTGCTGAAGCAGCACGGCGGCACGCGGGCGGCGCTGGAGCAGGCGATCGCCGCGGTGCGCGGCGGCGAAGCCGTGCAGGACGCCGAATCGGAGGGCAGCCGCGAAGCGCTCAAGCGCTACACGATCGACCTCACCGCGCGCGCGCGCGACGAGAAGCTCGACCCGGTGATCGGCCGCGATGAAGAGATCCGGCGCGTGATCCAGATTCTGCAGCGGCGCACCAAGAACAATCCGGTGCTGATCGGCGAGCCCGGCGTGGGCAAGACCGCCATTGTCGAGGGTCTGGCGCAGCGCATCGTCAACGGCGAGGTGCCCGAGACCCTCAAGGGCAAGCGCGTGCTCGTGCTCGACATGGCCATGCTGCTCGCGGGCGCCAAGTACCGCGGCGAATTCGAGGAGCGGCTGAAATCGGTGCTGAAAGAGATCGCCCAGGATGCCGGGCGCACCATCGTCTTCATCGACGAGCTGCATACGATGGTGGGCGCCGGCAAGGCCGAGGGCGCGATCGATGCCGGGAACATGCTCAAGCCCGCGCTGGCTCGCGGCGAGCTGCACTGCGTGGGCGCCACCACGCTCGACGAGTTCCGCAAGTACATCGAGAAGGATGCCGCGCTCGAGCGCCGCTTCCAGAAAGTGCTGGTCGACGAGCCGAGCGTGGAGAGCACGATCGCGATCCTGCGCGGCCTGCACGAGAAATACGAGCTGCACCACGGCGTGGACATCACGGACCCCGCCATCGTGGCGGCGGCCGAGCTGTCGCACCGCTATATCACCGACCGTTTCCTGCCGGACAAGGCGATCGACCTGATCGACGAGGCGGCTTCCCGCATCAAGATGGAAATCGACTCCAAGCCCGAGGAGATGGACCGGCTCGACCGGCGCCTGATCCAGCTGAAGATCGAGCGCGAGGCGGTGAAGAAGGAGCGCGACGAGGCCTCCCAGAAGCGCCTGGCGCTGCTGAACGAGGAGATCGCCCGGCTCGAGCGCGAGTACGCGGATCTCGAGGAGATCTGGAAGGCTGAGAAGGCCGAGGTGCAGGGCAGCGCGCACATCAAGGAGGAGATCGAGCGCGTGCGCGCCGAGATCGCGCAGCTGCAGCGCCAGGGCAAGTTCGACAGGGTCGCCGAGCTGCAGTATGGCAAGCTGCCGCAGCTCGAAGCGCAGGCGAAGCACGCCGACAAGCCGAAATCGGGCAAGCCGCGGCTGCTGCGCACCCAGGTCGGCGCCGAGGAGATCGCGGAAGTGGTCTCGCGCTGGACCGGCATCCCGGTCTCCAAGATGCTGCAGGGCGAGCGCGAGAAGCTGTTGCAGATGGAGGAGCAGCTCCACCAGCGCGTGGTCGGCCAGGACGAGGCGGTGCGGCTTGTCGCCGACGCGATCCGCCGCTCGCGGGCGGGGCTCGGCGACCCGCGCAAGCCCTACGGCTCGTTCCTGTTCCTCGGCCCCACCGGCGTGGGCAAGACCGAGCTGTGCAAGGCGCTCGCCGAGTTCTTGTTCGACTCCGAGGACCATCTCATTCGGGTGGACATGTCGGAGTTCATGGAGAAGCACTCGGTCGCGCGGTTGATCGGAGCGCCGCCGGGCTACGTCGGCTACGAAGAGGGCGGCCACCTCACGGAAGCCGTGCGCCGCAAGCCGTATTCGGTGATCTTGCTCGACGAGGTCGAGAAGGCGCACCCGGACGTCTTCAACGTGCTGCTGCAGGTGCTCGACGACGGGCGCATGACCGACGGCCAGGGGCGCACCGTGGACTTCAAGAACACGGTGATCGTGATGACCTCGAACCTGGGCTCGCAGATGATCCAGCAGATGGCGGGCGACGACTACCAGCTGATCAAGCTCGCGGTGCTGGGCGAGGTGAAGGCCCAGTTCCGGCCCGAGTTCGTGAACCGCATCGACGAGATCGTCGTGTTCCACGCGCTCGACGAGAAGCACATCAAGTCGATCGCGAAGATCCAGCTCTCGTTCCTCGAGCGGCGGCTCGCGGCGCTCGAGATCCGCGTCGATGTCGGCGACTCGGCGTTGAAGGAGATAGCCGCGGTCGGCTTCGATCCGATCTACGGCGCGCGGCCGCTCAGGCGCGCGATCCAGCAGATGATCGAGAACCCGCTTGCCAAGGCGATACTGGAAGGGCGCTTCGCGCCGAAGGACGTGATCCGCGTCGAGCACAAGAAGGGCGGCTTCACCTTCGAGAAGGTGAGTGCCGCCGCCGCGGCTTGAGTTTCCCTGGCATTTCGCTGGAGCCTGGTCGGACCCCGCCCGGCGAATCGCCGGGCGCCGGGACCCGCTATACTGGGAAGCGCATGAAGATCCACCAGATGCAGATCACCCGCCAGGAGCTGGAGGATCGGCTGCTGTTGCGGGTTTCCACCACGGAGAACTCCGAGTTCCGGTTCTGGCTGACGCGCCGCTTCGTGAAGCAGCTGTGGGCGCTGCTTCTCAAGATGCTGGAGTGGGACCGCGCGGTGCAGCAGCAGATGGATACCGGAATGCGCCAGACGGTGATGCAGATCCAGCACGAGGGCTACGCCCAGCAGGGCGATTTTTCCAGGGGCTACGAGGAGACGTCGCGCAGCCTGCCGCTGGGCGAGGTCCCGATCGTGCTGACCCGAGGCAAGGGCACGCGGCGCGACGACGGGCTGCAGGTCCTGAGCCTGCAGCCGGAGCAGGGCCAAGGCCTGGACCTCACGCTCGATACCAAGCTGCTGCACATCTTCTCCAAGCTCGTGCGGGATGCGGCCATGAGCTCGGAGTGGGACCTCAATCTCGCGCTGGGTGAGGCGCCGGCCGAGCCGGCGCAGGCCGCGGCCGCGATGCAGCGCAAGCTGAACTGACGCGCCATGGCCGCAGGAGGAGAGCAGGCGGCCACCCGGGCGGCGCAGATCACGCTGGAGCTCGCGCTGCGCAGGTTCAACGAGCGTCGCATGGCGGACGCCGAGGCGCTCTACCGCCGGGCGCTCGAGATTTTTCCCGGCAACGCCGATGCGCTGAACATGCTGGGCGTGGTCCTCGCCGAGCGCGGCAATCCGCTGCTGGCGCTGAAGCACATCGACGATGCGATCCGCATCGCCCCTGCGACGGCGGCCTATCACACCAACCGCGGCGAGATCCTGCGCCGCTGGGGCATGCTCGAGGAGGGGCTGGCCGCCTGCGCGCGCGGGGTCGAGCTCGATCCGCAATCTCCGGAGGCCCGCAACAACCTGGGCCTGGCCCTGCTCGGGCGGCAGTCGTGGGTCGAGGCCATTCCCCACTTCGAAGCCGCCATCGCGCGCCAGCCCGGCATGGCACAGGCGCACCTCAACCTCGGCCGGGCGCTGAAGGCGATGGCGCGCTGGCAGGACGCAGCGCAAGCCTTGCGCGCCGCCACGGGCACGAACCCGGATTACGCGGAGGCGTGGTACGAGCTGGCAACGGTCGAGGAGCGCATGGGCGCGAGCGAAGCAAGCATCGCAGCGGCTCAGCGCGCGCTGTCCTGCCGCGCCGACTTTCCCGAAGCGTGCGTCGCGCTCGGCGACGCCTGGGACGCGCTCGCCAAGAGCGACCAGGCGCGCGATGCCTATCGGCGCGCGCTGCAGTCGAATCCCGGCTACTCAATCGCCAACTACCAGCTTTCCCTGTGCCTGCTCGGCCAGGGCTATTTTGCCGAGGGCTGGCAGCTTTACGAGTCGCGCTTCGATCCCGCCATACCAGGCGGTCAGCCGCAGCCGCTGCTACCGATGCCGATGTGGCAGGGCGAGGACCTGCTCGGCAAGCGCCTGCTGGTGCTGACCGAGCAGGGCTATGGCGACCACATCCAGTTCGCGCGCTTCGTGACGCCGCTGGCACGGCGCGGCGTCGACATCGTCGTGGGCGCGAGTCCCGAGATGCGGGAGCTCACCGCCACCCTGGAGGGCGCGCGCGGTGTGATTACGCAGGTCGAGGAGGCCTGGGACAGCGGCTGCGACTACTGGACGTTCGTGGGCAGCCTGCCGCTGCGCCTCGGGATCGGGGCGGGGCGCGTACCGGCGGCGGTCCCATACCTGCGCGCCGATCCAGCGCGCGCGGCGGCCTGGGCCGGGCGGCTGTCCGGGCACGAGCCTGCGCTCAAGGTCGGCCTCGCGTGGGCGGGGCGGCCCACGCATGGTAACGACTGGCAGCGGTCGATTCCGCTTGCGCGGCTGGCGCCTCTCGCGAGCGTGCCCGGCGTGGTGTTCATTTCGCTGCAGACCGGTGAGCGCGCAACGGAGGCCCGCAACCCGCCTGCCGGCATGAATCTCGTCGCATGCGGGGAGGAGCTCAAGGATTTTGCCGACACCGCGGCGCTGCTGACCCAGCTGGATCTCCTGATTTCCGCGGACACCTCGGTCGTGCATCTCGCCGGCGCGCTCGCGCGGCCGGTGTGGACCCTGCTTCCGTTCCAGCCGGACTGGCGCTGGCGGCTCGACCCGGAAGTCTCGCGCTGGTATCCCACGATGCGTCTCTATCGCCAGCAGCGCCGCGGCGATTGGGAAGAGGTGATCGCGCGCGTTGCGCCGGAGCTCGCGCGGTTTGCGGCGGAGCGCACCGTCTCCACTGCGACCTAGCGGTGCGCGGCTGCGTTACAGCTCCGGTCGCCGCCAGTAGCCAGTCAGCTCGAGATAACCCCTCCCTGCTGTCTTGCCACCCACGAGCGCGCGCACGGCGCCTTCCCAGTAGATCGTGCCGGTCGAGGCACGCGTGTCGTTCTCCTGGTCGTCGAAGAGGGGCTCGATCGCGATCTCCAGCTCGCCAACCTGCACCCGCCACGACACCGGGTAGTCGGCGCCGGTGCGGGGCGAGCGCCAGCGCCGCCCCGGCGTGAAACGCACTTCGGCGGGTGCGTAAGAGCGCGCGCGTCCGTCCGCACCCCGCAGCGTTGCTCCGGCCCAGCGGCTGTCGCCGCGCCGGTCGCGCATGCGAAACGCCATCAGCGCCGCACCGCCGTCGAGATTGATGCCGATCCAGTCCCAGCCGGCGGCTTCCTGCTCCAGGTACTGGGACGACCACTCGTGGTCGAGCCAGGCGGTGCCGGTGACGGGTCGTGATCGTCCCGCTGGCGCGATGCTCCCGGCCACTGTCAGGTGCGGCTGGCTGTAGTAGTAGCTGGCCGCCGCCGGCGATGGCCCCTTGCGGCTGAAGCCGGCGTTCCCCTGCAGAAGGGGCGGCTGCGTTCGGTTAAAGGTGAGATCGAGCTGAAGGTCCCGCGCCGGGATCCGCGCGCGATAAGCGTCGTCGCGAAACTCCAGCGACCAGTCGTCTATCCATACCCGCATGCGTCCGGCGTCGGCGCCCGCGAGGTCCAGGCCTGCGCGCGCGGCGCGCTGGGCGTGCATCAGCCTGCCGCGGGCGGGATCGGAGAGCGCGGCGTGAGAAATGACGATGTGGCGCGGGGCGAACGCGCTTGGGTTGTCGTGCTTGAGTCCCGGACGCGCCCGAAAGAACGTGACCTGGAAGCCGAATGGCTGGCGCGCCGCGTCTTCCAGCCATCCGGTCAGATACCACCACTCCAGTCGGAAGTCCGGGTGCGCGCCTTCGTCGCGGGGAAACTGCAGACGGTAGCCTGGCGCTACGGGCGCGAACGAAGTGACCGGTGACCGGTGACCAGTGACCGCTGCCGATGATCCGGGCGAGGCCAGCAACGCCGCGAGCCAGGCGAGGCTACGCCGTCTTCCCGGCAGCAAACTGCGATGGCTGGTGGTCATCTCACTGGTCACTGGTCACTGGTCACTGGTCACTGGTCACCGGTCACTGGTTTGTCTCACCAGTCCTCCCTCACGGCCCGCACCGCCCCCTCGCGCATCGCCGCGCGTCCGCTCCAACTTGCGGTGGCCGCCGCGGCGGCCACGACCACTGCAGCCAGGGCCAGCAGCGCCGGCCATGGCACGTCGAGATCCATGCTCCAGCGGAAGGACTGGCGGTTAATGACGTGGACCAGGACGAGGCTCACCGCCCAGCCGGTGGCGAGCCCGCAGGCAACGCCGAGTGTCGCCACCAGCGCGCCTTCGCAGCCGAGCAGGGCGGCGATCTCGCGGCGCGTCACGCCCAGGTGGCGCAGCACGCCGAATTCGCGGCGCCGCGCCAGCACCTGCGCGCTGAAGGCGACGCTCACGCCGGCGAGCCCGATCAGCACCGCCGCCAGCTCGAGCGCGTAGGTGATGGCGAACGTCCGGTCGAACAGCATGAGCGAGTTCGCGCGCAGCTCCCGGGTCGTGGCGATCTCGACCGCCGCGCCCGCCGGCAGCCTGGTGCGCAGCGCGCGCGCCGTCTCGATGAGACCCGTGCCGGGTGCCAGCCAGACGGCTACGTCATTGGCGAGCCGGTCACCGGTCAGCTCGACGTAGAGCCCGCGGTCGATCGCGATGGCGCCGCTCTGGCGCACATAGTCGCGCCACACGCCGGCCACCGTGAACGTGTGCGCCGCGTTGCCCGCCGTGTTTCCTATGGGCAGGCGCACGATGTCGCCCACCCGCCAGCCGTAGAGATCGGCCGCCACCTCGGACACCCAGGCCGGCGGCGGATCGGTCGCCCGCGGCGCGAGCGTCGGGCCGACGACCGGCAGCATGCGGGCAGCGTCGGCGGGGCCGGCGAGCAGCACGACGGGTGCCCGCTCCGGGACCAGCTGCAGATTCTGACTGCGCAGGAACTCGGCGCGGGCGATGCCGGGTGTCGCGGCGAGGCGCGCCTGCTCGTCCGGCGTGAGAAAGCCGGTCTCTCCGCCGCGCACCGCGCGCAGGTAAAGATCCGCGGGCAGCATGCGCTCGAGCCAGCCTTCGAGCGAGGTGCGGAATGAATACACCATGATCATCATCGCGGCCATCAAGCTGAAGCTGGCCACGATCGCCGCCATGCTGATCGCGGACTGGCGCGGCGTTGCCTTGAGCTGCGCGATCGCGATCACGGCCGGGCCCCGCGCGGGCAGCGGCAAACGGTTCAGGCACGCTTCGGCCAGCCGCGGCATCAGCAGCACGGCGCCCAGCAGCATGAGCGCGATCGCGGCGTAACCGGCAATGGGCAAGCCGTTCCAGGATGGCGCCAGCGCCAGCAGCGCGCCGGCGGCTACCGCGGCGATGCCCCACCACGGTGTGCGCAGCCGGACGAGGGCCTCTTCCTCATCACCGGCGCGCAGCGCGCGCGCCGGTGCGCGCCGGGCCGCCTCCCAGGCCGGGGCAGCAGCGCCAAGCAGCGCGAAAGCAACCCCGAGCGCGAAGAACAGTGCCAGTGCCTGCGGGTCGGGCTCGAGCGTCGCAGCGATGGCGCGGAAATAGCCCGCGCCGAGGTCCGCGCCCAGATGAGCGAGAGCGTAGCGGGCCAGCATGTAGCCGAGCAGCACGCCGAGGAAGGCGCCCGCGATGCCCACCAGTGCTCCCTCGAGCGCGAGCAGCGCGCCCAGGGCGCGGCGCGTAAGCCCGAGGGCGCGCAGCAGCGCGAGGTGGGTGCGGCGGCGCAGCAGCGCGAGTGCCTGCGAGGAAAATACCAGAAAGGCGCCGGTGAGCAGGGCGACCAGCGCCAGCATGTCGAGATTGAGGCGGTAGGCCCGCGTGAGATCAGCGCCGCGCCGGCTCTCGGTCTCGGGGGTGGCGGCGTGCACACCTTCGGGGAGCGAGGCCTGGAGCTCGCGACGAAACGCGGCGACATCGACGCCGGGCTTCAGGCGCAGATCGATGCGGTTCAGCCGGCCGAGGCGCGCAAGCCGCCATTGCGCCGCCGCGATGTCCATGACGCCCAGGCGCTGCCGGTAGGCGCCTTCGGGCAGCAAGCCGGCGACCCTGAGACTCACGGTGCCGGTGCCGACGTGGATCGCCAGCGCATCGCCGGTGTTCAGGCCCAGCGCCAGCGCCGCGGCACGAGACAGCAGGATCGCATCCGCATCGAACAATTCCAGCAGCATGCCGCTGTGCTCCGGCAGCAGCGCCGGCTGCACGTCGACTGCGCGCAGTGGATCGAAGCCGATGATGCGCAGGCTCTCCTGTCGGCCGGCGAGCGACACGTCGGCTTCCACGGCGGGGTTGGCGGCGGCGACCTGTGGCAGCCGCGCGATGCGGGGGTACAGCGCCTCGTCGAACCCCGCGCGCGGGCCGCGCACCACCAGGTCGGCCTCGCCGGCGAGATGGCGCGAGGCGATCTCGAATGCGTTGAGCGCGCTGGAGTTGATGAGGTGCACGGTGACGCCGAGGGCGACGCCGAGCGCTATGGCGGCGACCGCGAGCACGCCGCGCGCCGGGTTCTCGCGCAAGGGGCCAACGACGAGCGCCTTGAGCAGCAGGAAACGAGTCACCGCTCGCCGCTCACGGCTCACTCACCTTGAGGCCATCGGCCGTGAGGCTGAGTACCCGGTCGGCCGTGGCCGCTGCGAGTGCCGAGTGCGTCACCAGTATGCCGGCGCCCCCTTCGTGCTTGACCTGCTCGCGAAGCAGCGCGAGAACCTGAGACGCCGTGTCGCGGTCGAGATTGCCGGTCGGCTCGTCGGCCAGGACCAGCAGCGGCCGGTGCACCAGCGCCCGGGCAATGGCCGCGCGTTGCATTTCGCCGCCGGAAAGCTCACGCGGGAACGCGCCGGCTGCGGCCGCCAGTCCCACCGCGCGCAGCATGTCGCCGACCCGCTTTCCGGCAGCGTCGGCGGAATGCTCGTTCAGCGCCAGTGGGAGCGCCACGTTTTGCGCCACCGTCAGGTGCGGCAGCAGGTGGAATGCCTGGAACACGAAGCCGATGCGCTCGCGCCGAATGCGGGTGCGTGTGGCGTCGTCGGCTGCGGTCATGGAGACGCCATCGAGGCTGACGCTGCCCTCGTCGGGGTCGTCGAGTCCGGCGATCAGGTTGAGGAGGGTGGACTTGCCGACCCCGGATTCGCCGACGATCGCCACGAATTCGCCGCGCGCGAGTTCGAGCGTGATATTGCGCAGCACGTCGCGCGAGCGCGCGCCGCCGTACGACTTGCGCAGGTTGCGCACGCTCAACACCGCGGCGGGGCCTCAGGCATCAGCGGCCGGCCCGCCGCGCAGCTGCGTGGGTATCCAGACCTCCGAGTGCAGAGTCCGATGCACCGGGCACTTGTTGGCTATCTCGAGGAGCTTCTGGCGCTGCTCCTCGTCGATGGCGCCTGCCAGCTCGATCTCGCGGTCGATGCGGTCGATCCTGCCTTCGCGCGTTTCGCATTCCGCGCAATCCTGCGCATGGACCTTGTCGTGCTTGAGGCGCACCGTGATGGCGTCCAGCGGCAGCTGCTTCAGGTCCGCGTACATCCGGATCGTCATCGCGGTGCAGGCGCCGAGCCCGGCGAGCACGAGCTCGTAGGGCGTCGGGCCGGTGTCCGTGCCGCCGGCCGAGGCGGGCTCGTCGGCGCGCAGCTGGTGCGGGCCCGCGGCGATCGCCTGGGTGAACTTGCCTTCACGGGTCTCGGTCACCGTCACGAGGCGCTCGCCGGTCACCGGCCGGGGCTGCGCCGCGGCGGGCGCGCCGACGTAGCGGCTGGCCCATGCCGTCAGCACTGCGGCGACATATTCCGCGTCCTCGCGGCGCGTCAGCAAGTGGTCTGCGTCGTCGAGCGATACAAAGCTCTTGGGGTGCTTCGCCGCGAGGAAGATCTGGGCGGCGTTGTCTATGCTCACGGTCGCGTCGCGCGGGGAATGAAAGATCAGCAGCGCCTTGCGCAGCGCCGCTATCGCTTCCCGGTTGCTGCGCCGCCCGAGGTCTTCCAGGAACTGCTTCTTGACGCGAAACCGGCGGCCGCCCAGGTCCACTTCCGCCTCGCCCGCTGCCTCGATTTCCGGAATGGCAGGAGCGAGGATGTGCCGCAGGTGCGCAGGGTCGTACGGCGCGGCGATCGTCGCGACCGCCAGCGCTTCGGGAATTTCCGCCGCGGCGGCCAGCACGGCCGCGCCGCCCAGGCTGTGGCCGATGAGGATTTTCGGCGCCTGGTGCCGCTGGCGCAGCCAAGCCGCCGCGGCGACCAGGTCCGCGACGTTCGAGGAAAAATTGGTGTTGGCGAAATCGCCTCCGCTGCCGCCAATCCCGGTGAAATCGAATCGCAGCACCGCCACGCCGCGAGCGGTGAGCGCGGCGGCGATGCGGGCGGCGGCGAGCGAGTCCTTGGAGCAGGTAAAGCAGTGCGCGAACAGCGCGTAGGCCGACGGTGGCGCGGCGGGCAGCTCGAGGCGCGCCACGAGCTCGGCGCCGAGCGCGCCCGGGAAACGCACGTGAGACGGTTGGGTGCTCATGGGATCTCCTCCGGGCGCGGAAATGGTAGCACGCCAGCCACGGCGGCTCCCGGGCGCCCTGAACCTCCTTTGAGGCTGCCGGTCTCATCGGATACACTCAAGTGACGCACTGCGGTGCGCATAAAAACGAGGAGGGCATGATGAAGATCGCGCTCAGTAGTATCGCTGCCACGTGCGCCATGCTGGCGTGCACCGGCGCGCTGGCCGCCGACACCGGCGCCTGGCCCAACCGGCCGGTGCGCATGATGCTTCCGTTCGGAGTGGGCGGGTCGACGGACGTGCTGGTGCGCATCGTTACCAGCCGCCTGCCGGAAGCGCTGGGCCAGCAGGTGGTGATCGACAACCGCACCGGCGCGGGCGGATTGATCGGCACGGAGATCGTCGCCAAGTCTCCGCCTGACGGCTACACGCTGCTCGCGACCGGCTCGCCACACTCCATCTTCCCGCACCTCCACAAGACCGTGCCCTACGATCCGATCAACTCGTTTGCGCCGATCATGCAGATGGCGAGTCAGCCCTATGGCTTGGCCGTGCATCCGTCTCTCGGCGTCAGGACGGTGAAGGAGCTGATCGCGCTGGCCAAGAAGGATCCCGGCAAGTACGACTACGCGTCGTCGGGGCAGGGTGGCGCGATGCATCTCTTCCAGGCGATGTTCTTCAACATGGCGCAGGTCAACGTGGTGCATGTCCCGTACAAGGGGAGCGACCGGGTGCGCCCCGACCTGATCGGCGGCCAGGTGAAAATCGGCTGCCTCGGTCTTTCCAGCATTCTTCCTCATCACAAGGCGGGCCAGGTGCGCATCATCGGAGTCACGAGCGCCAAGCGCTCGCCCGAGCTGCCGGATGTGCCCGCCATCGGGGAAACCGTGCCCGGTTACGAGGCAACGTTGTGGACCGGCATCCTGGCGCCGAAAGGCACGCCGGCGCCCGTCATCAAGCGCATACAGGACGAAACGACCAAGCTGCTGCAAACCGCCGAAGTGCGCAAAGCCTACCAGTCCGCGGGAACCGACGTCGTCGCCACGGATCCGAAGTCCTTCGGCGAGCTGCTCAAGGTGGAATACGCCAAATGGGGCAAGGTGGTGAAGGAGCTCGGTCTCAAGGCGCAGTGATTCTGAACGACGCGCGCTCCTGCTCATCGAGCTGGGCGAGCAGGCCGGTTTCCCAGGCGAGGTACTGCCGCATTGCCTCGCGGTTGCCGGCGTGGCGGTCGTGAACGAAGAAAAGATGGTCGATGCACTCGGCATCCGGTGGCGAGCCGGGTGAGGACTCGACCCCGTAGCCGGCTTGCTTCCAGGCCTCCAGGCCGCCTTCCAGCACGCGCGTATCCGTAACACCGGCCTCGGCGAGATCGATGGCCGCGAGGCGCGCGACGCCGGGGTCTTCCGCGATCAGCACTGCCGGCAAGGCCAGACGCTTCGCATCGGCGGCGATCCGCGTACGGTTGCTCCAGCGGCTGCCCGGCACGTGCTCCTTGCGAAAGCGCATGCTTGGGCCGAGATCGAATGCGGCGCAACTGCCGCGGTCGAGCGCTCGCTTCAACTCGATCGGTGCAATCCGGGGTAATGGTGGGAGGGCGGGTGGGGAGGGCGGCGTTGCCTTCAAGCCGGAGCGTGCTCCGTGCTCCAGCACGTAGACGTCGCAGCCCAGCTGCTTCAGCCAGCTCGCCACGACCGGCGCGCGAACATGCTCGCCGCCGTCGATCAGGATGATGCGCCCGTTGCGCACGCCCACCCACTGGTCTGTGGCCTGGATCAGCTGGCCGCCCGGCGCGTGCACGGCGCCGGGAATCGAGCCGGCCTGGAATTCCTCCGGTGTGCGCACGTCGCACAGGTAGGTCGTGCGGTGCGGTTCCATCAGCCATGACTTGACCTGATCGGCACCGGCCGTGCGGATCGAGAAGCGCTCGGCGAGTTTTCCCGCCTGGGCCCTGAGCGCGGGCAACGCGGCCTCGTCGACAGGGTCGGGATACCTTCGTGTGGCGCCGTGCTCGAGCTTGAGGTCGGCCAGGTACCAGCCTTGCGTGCCGTTCTCGAGCGCGTAAACCGGGTTCGGCACGCCGAAGTTGATGAGCGTCTGCGCGCCCAGGATGCTGCGCGTGCGCCCGGCGCAGTTCACGATGATCTTGGTCCCGGGATTGCGCACGATGCTCGACACCCGGTATGGCAGCTCGGCATTGGGGCAGCAGGTCGAGCCGGGGATGGTCATCTTCTGGTGCTCGTTGAGGGGGCGGCCGTCGAGCAAGACGAAGTCCTCGCCCGTTTCCTTCATGCGCACCAGGTCCTGCGCCGTAATTCGGGGCGTGTGGTACTCGTGCTCGACCAGCTCGCCGAACAGCTTGCTCGGTACGTTCACGCCCCTGAACAACACGTACCCGGCCCTGGCCCACGCCTGGGTGCCGCCGTCGAGCACGGCGACGTCCGTGTAGCCCAGCGCATGCAGACGTTTTGCGGAGAGCGCGGACGCGCCCGCGCCATCGTCGTCACACAGGACGATCCGCGCGGACTTGCGCGGCACCAAGGCGCAGACATCCAGCTCGAGCCGGCTGTACGGCAAAGGCGTCGCAAACAACAGGTGGGACTCGCCGAACTGACCTGCCTCGCGCACGTCGAGCAGCGCGAGCTCGCCCCCGTCCTGCAGCATGCCCTTCAGCTCGCGGGCCGGGACGCGCGCGGTAGCGGCCACTATTTCTTGTCGTGCTTGCCAGGCAGGCCGCCGAGCAGCGCGGCCGTCGGCCGGTGCGATTTCCGGTGCGACGCGGGCGCGGGGGCCGGATCCGCAGGCTTGGAGGGTGAGGGCTCGTAGGGCTTGGTGAAGTCGAACCCGCCGGGAGCCACGCGAGCGGGTGGAGGCTTGGGCGCATGCGGCGCCTTGGGCGCGTGCGAAGGCCGGGAGCTCTGCTGTGTCCTGGGCGCGTGGGATCGCCCGCCGCGGTCGTGGCGGGACTCGTTGCCGCGCGGCGCATGACGGCCCTCATGCGACGACTCGGGTGCTGCGGCCCGCGGCAGCTTGCGCTTCAACATCCGTTCGATGTCTTCGAGGAATTTGTGCTCTTCGGGGGCGACCAACGAAATCGCCTCGCCCGCCAGCCCGGCGCGCCCGGTGCGGCCGATGCGGTGCACATAGTCCTCGGGCGTATGCGGCAGCTCGTAGTTCACCACGAACGGCAACTCCTCGATATCGAGGCCGCGCGCCGCGATGTCGGTCGCCACCAGCACCGGACACTTGCCCTGCTTGAATTCGTCGAGCGCCTGCATGCGCTCGGCCTGGGTACGGTCGCTGTGAATCTCCTTCGCCGCGACGCCATCCTGCTGGAGCTGGCGGGCAAGGCGGTTGGCGTCGCGCTTCATGCGCACGAACACCAGCGCCTGCCGCATGTCGCGCGAGCGTATGAGGTTGACGAGCAGCGCGCGCTTGCGCAGGGCCGGCACCAGGTAGACCTGGTGCGTGACCAGCTCGGCGGGAGCGTTGCGCGGCGCGACCTCGATCATGACCGGCGCCTGCAGCAGCTCGCGCGCGAGACGGCGCACCTCTTCCGGGAAGGTGGCCGAAAACAGCAGGTTCTGGCGGCGCGGGGGCAGGACGGTGAGGATGCGCTTGATGTCGGGGATGAAGCCCATGTCGAGCATGCGGTCGGCCTCGTCGAGCACGAGGAACTCGACGTGCGATAGATTGATGCTCCGCTGGTGCAGGTGATCGAGCAGCCGGCCCGGCGTGGCGACCACTATTTCCACGCCCGCATGCAGCGCCTTCATCTGCGGCCCGATGTCCACCCCGCCGAAGACGACGGTCGAGCGCAGCGGCAGGTATTTGCTGTAGATGCGCACGCTTTCCTCCACCTGCGCGGCGAGCTCGCGCGTCGGAGTGAGGATCAGCACGCGCAGGGGATGGCGCGCCGGCGACAGGCTATTGTTCGCCTGCGGCGCCATGAGCTGCAGCAGCGGCAGGGTAAAGCCCGCGGTCTTGCCGGTCCCGGTCTGGGCGGCGCCCATGACGTCTCGCCGCTGCAGGATCGGCGGGATGGCCTTCAGCTGGATGGGCGTGGGCTGGGTGTAGCCCTGGTCGGCGATCGCGCGCAGCAGCTCCGGTATCAATCCGAGCGCGGCGAACGACGAGTCGGTAGCGGCGGCAGTGACGGAGGGATCAGGCGCGTCGCGGTTTGTGGTCACGGCTACCCGCAACGGTAAAGGGACAAAGGGCTCATGGTCTACGGCGCGCAATTATATACCCCCCGTTTGCACCGCACCATCGCCGCCCCGACGCGGCAGGAAGGCAAGGCGGCCGGGAAAAGTGGCATGAATTCAGAAATCTGGTAAAGTTTTCGCCATGCACGTCACCAGCGCCAGACAAACCGGGCTACGCAGCGCCTATCCGCTGATTTTGACCCTAGACACGCATGGCGTTCCCCATCGCTGGATCACCTGGCAGCACGCCTGCTACTACTATGCGAAAGACCAGGTGGCATGGACCATAGGCGCGAACGCCTTCACCGTTTACGGCGGAATGAATCGCGTCACCGGCCGGCGCTCGAGCATCACCGCGCACAGCATCATCGCGATCAAGGGAAAGGCGATGGCGATGAAAGCGTTCGGCCAGGTGCCGCCGCTCAACAACCGCGAGTTGTTTCACCGCGACCGGCAGGTCTGCGCCTACTGCGCCGACATATTCCCGGTCTCCAAGCTGACCCGCGATCACGTAACGCCGTTCTCGCGCGGCGGCCGGGATACATGGATGAATTCGGTTACGGCTTGCCGCGTATGCAACGAGAGGAAGGGCAACTGCACGCCGGAGCAGGCGGGAATGGAGTTGGTCTACCTGCCGTATGTGCCCAACCGCGCCGAATACCTGATCCTCACCAACCGGCGCATCCTCGCCGACCAGATGGAGTTCCTGGCGCAGCACGTCCCGGCCCAGAGCCGCTTGCGGGCGGCCTGAAGCGCAGCCGCCGGCCTCTCCCGCCCCTAGGCTTTCCCGCGCCTCAGCTCCTGCGCGAGCGCCTGTGCGTCCCGGGCGCTCATCTCCGGCGCGCGCCGTGGCTTGAAGATGAGCCAGGTGATGCTGGCGTTCACCAGGATGAAGATGATCTCAAGCTGCAGCAGCGTGGTCACGATGGTGTGGTTGGGCTGCCGGTTGAAGATCGGATAAAAACCCTCGAACGTCGGCAGCGCGGCATTGGTCAGAGCGAAGATCGATTCGAATGGGGGAAACAGGAGGACGAGGACCAGGTTGAGGCCCGCAAAGACGAGCACCGCTTTCTGGTAGCCGAGGCGGCGGCTGGACGTGGTGACGTTGGGCCGATCCTGCAGCAGCAGCCAGCCTATCCCGGCATTGACCAGCACGACGAAAACTTCCAGCAGCAGCACCCCGGAGTTGACGACCCCGTACGGCGGCGCGGCGAAGCAGAAGTAGAAGCCGGCGAAGATCGGTACCTTGGAATTGGCGATCGAGTATTGATCGTAGGGCGGAAAGAGCAGAACCAGCGCCAGGCTGGCTGCCGCCAGAACCAGAACGATGGTCTGGTTGCGATTCACTGCCCCCTCCGAGGTTTTTTGGATTATACCGTCAGGATGGGCTAAAGAACAAGGAGTTAGTTGAGACTCTACAAGTAGAGTCTAGATCAGCCCGGGACGCAGCGCTCGAGCGCCAGGGCCTGCAGGATTTCGCCCGAGCCTTGGTGCTGAACGAAAGCCGCGACCCGCAGCTGGGCGGGCCGCCAAGCGCGGTCTATACGGAAGGCATGGCTGTAGCGCGCGACGCCCTGTGCGTCGAGCGCGTAAGGTCCGGCCAGTTCGCGGACCACGAAGTCGTGCTCGAGCCGCCGGCCGCGGTTCTCGCCCGCCAGCACTTGGCTGAGAAGGCGGTTCTCGTAGAGCGCGACGTACGCTGCGGCGCCCGTACGGTGCCCGGCGTCCGGCACCAGCGCCGCTCCGCGGACAGTGAGCTTGCCGGCCGAATGCTCGATCCGGAGCTCGATGCTGGCAGCCGGCGCATCCCGGTTGATCGCTGCGATGCGCTCCGGCAGGTCGTCGCGCAGCGCGCTGCGGCGATACTCTTTCCCGTTGAGCAGCAGCTGAGGCGTGTAGACGAAGCGCGCTGACTTGCGGTGGGCGGCGGCACGCTGGCGCTCGCCGTGCTCGGACCGGGCATAGGGATCGACCCACCCCAGGTAGTTCCAGTAGTCCACGTGGAAGGCGAGGGCGACGACGCGCTCGGGAGCGAGGCCGCGCCCCGGCAGCCCGTTCAGCCACCGTTCCGCCGGCGGGCAGCTGTCGCAGCCCTCCGAGGTGTAGAGTTCCAGCAGTGCTACGCGTTGCGCGCCGCTGGTTGCGGAACACTCCGGTGCAGCCAGGGCCGGGCAGACGAGCACGGCGGCAGAGCAGGCAAGGCCGATTCGAGCGAGCGCGGAGCGGGCGGATGGCATTCCCGACCATACGCGCGTATCCGCGGAATGGATGCGCCGGCGGCCGATGGACTGAATCTTGCGGAAAATCACGTGGCCCAGTTCTTTTCGGTGCATCCCGACAATCCCCAGCCGCGCCTCGTGCGCCGCGCCGCTGACATCGTGCGCGGCGGCGGCATCATCGTCTATCCGACGGACTCCTGCTACGCGCTGGGCTGTCACCTGGGTGACAAGTCCGCGCTGGAACGCATGCGCGCCATCCGGCAGGTGGACGCGCGCCATCACTTCGCGGTGGTCTGCCGTGATCTCGCCGAGGCCGCGGGCTACGCCCGGATGGACAACCGGCAGTTTCGCCTGCTCAAGCGCGCGACGCCGGGCAGCTACACGTTCATCCTGCGCGCCGAACGCGGTGTTCCGAAGCGCCTGCAGCACCCGCGCCGCAAGACCATAGGGCTGCGCATACCGGAGCATCGCGTGGTGCGCGCGCTTCTCACCGAGCTGAACGAGCCGCTGCTCTCGTCCACCCTGATGCTGCCGGGAGACAAGGCGCCGCTCAACGATGCGCAGGAAATCAGGGCGCGGCTCGAGCATGCGGTCGACCTGATACTCGACTGCGGACCATGCGGCATCATTCCGACCACCGTGATCGATTTGACCGGGGAAGCGCCGGTCGTCTTGCGGCAGGGCCGCGGCAGCCTGGCGCCGCTCGGCGGGTAGCGCCGGAAGGCCGCCGCGCAAGCCTGATAAGATTGCCGTATCGCCAGGGTGCAGCCGCACAAAAAAGGAACGGGCACGGCCCATGTTCAATAATCGCGTACTCTCCGGCATGCGGCCGACCGGCGCTCTGCATCTCGGCCATTACCATGGAGTGCTCAAGAACTGGATCAGGCTGCAGCACGAGTTCGAGTGCCTCTATTTCGTCGCCGACTGGCACGCGCTCACCACTCACTACGAGACGCCGGAGGTGATCGAGCAGCACGTGTGGGACATGGTCATCGACTGGCTCGCGGCGGGGATCGACCCGGCGCAGGCCGTGCTGTTCATCCAGTCGCGCGTGCCCGAGCACGCCGAGCTGCACCTGCTGCTGTCCATGATCACGCCGTTGTCGTGGCTCGAGCGCATCCCGAGCTACAAGGACCAGCAGGAGAAGCTTGCCGACAAGGATCTCTCCACCTACGGCTTTCTCGGCTATCCCCTGCTGCAGGGCGCAGACGTGCTGATCTATCGCGCGAGCCAGGTGCCGGTGGGGGAGGACCAGGTGCCGCACATCGAGTTCACGCGGGAGATCGCGCGCCGCTTCAACCACGTGTTCGGGCGCGATGCAGGGTTCGAGACCAAGGCGGAGGACGCCATCAAGAAGCTCGGCGCCAAGCGCGCCAGGCTCTACCGCCAGCTGCGCACGAAATACCTAGAGAAGGGCGACGCCGACGCCCTGGCCGCGGCGCGCGCGCTGGTGGAGGAGGCACAGAACCTGCCGTTGGGGGAACGCGAGCGGCTGTTCGGCTACATCGAGGGTGGGGGCAAGGTACTGCTGCCCGAGCCGCAGGCGCTGCTTACCGAGGCTTCCAAAATGCCGGGCCTGAACGGCCAGAAGATGTCGAAATCGTACGACAATACCATCGCGTTGCGAGACGACCCGGAGATCATCGCTCAGAAGTTGCGCAAAATGCCCACCGATCCGGCACGGGTCAAGCGCTCCGATCCGGGCGATCCCCTCAAATGCCCGGTCTGGCAGTTTCATCTCGTCTACTCGGACGATGCCCGCAGGGACTGGGTGCAGAAGGGCTGCCGCAGCGCCGGCATCGGATGTCTCGAGTGCAAGCAGCCCGTGATCGACGCGGTGCTGGCGGAATTGAAGCCGATCCGCGAGCGCGCCGCACAATACCTGGAGGACCCGACCCTGACCCGTAACATCATTGCCGACGGCTGCGAGAAGGCGCGCAAGCTGGCGCAGGAGACCTTGCGCGACGTGCGGCAGGCGATCGGGCTCGATTACACCTAGTTTCAGGGAGTTGAGATCGCCCGGGCGGCCAGCATGAGCGCCACTGGTAGTGTTCCACACCCAGGGAGACCACGATATCTTGTAGTCACTGACGCGATTCGCTGTAGAATACGGGGGATGGCTCACAGTTCCGGGCAAGGTCCCAGATGAGTACGGCTCCGGCGTCGAGCGCAGCGGTCCCTTCTGCACCGTTGGCGGTGGTGTACGGCCAGCCGGTGCTGGAATTCCCGCAGGACCTTTACATACCGCCCGACGCGCTGGAAGTGATCCTTGAGCAGTTCGAGGGGCCGCTCGACCTGCTGCTCTACCTCATCCGCAAGGAGAACATCAACGTACTCGACATCCCGATGGCGCGCCTCACGGCGCAGTATCTCGAGTACGTGGAGCTGATGCGCGACCGCAGCCTCGAGCTGGCGGCGGAATACCTGCTGATGGCGGCGATGCTGATCGAGATCAAGTCGCGCCTGCTCCTGCCGCGGCCGCCGAGCGCCGACCTCGAGGCCGACCCGCGCGCCGAGCTGGTGCGCCGCCTCCTCGAGTACGAGCGCATGAAGCGCGCCGCGCGGCGCGTCGACGAGCTCCCTCAGGCCGGACGCGACTTCGCGCTGGTGCAGGTCCTGTTCGAGCAGCCGACGGCCGGCCTCGCGCCCGAGGTGAACTCCGAGGACCTGCGTTCGGCGTGGCTCGCGCTGCTGGCGCGGGCTTCGGCGAATCGCCATCATCGCATCACGCGCGCCCAGCTTTCCGTGCGCGAGCACATGAGCAGAGTGCTGCGCCGGTTGCAGGAAGCCCGCTACGTGGAGTTTACCGAGTTGTTCGACCCGCACCAGGGTGTCGCGGTGCTGGTCGTCACGCTGCTCGCCTTGCTCGAACTGGCGCGCGAGAGCCTGGTGGAGGTTACCCAGCAGGCGGCGTATGCCCCGATCTACGTCCGGCTGAAGGCCGGGCACCTCACCGCAGTTCATTGAACCGACAACGCCATGGAAAACCCATCCCTCGACCTCAGGCACGTCAAGCTGGTGCTGGAAACCGTCTTGCTCGCAAGCCAGGAGCCGCTGCCGCCCCCGGAGCTGAAGAAGCTGTTCGGCCCGGAGCTGTCGAACGACGCGCTGCGCCGCGCGCTCGAGGAACTGCGGGATGAATGGCAGGGGAGAGGTGTGGAGCTCACCCATGTCGCTTCCGGCTGGCGCTTCCGCGCGCGGCCGGAGTTCCAGCCCTATATCGATCGCCTGAGCCCGCAGAAACCGCCGCGCTATTCGCGCGCTGTGCTCGAAACGCTGGCGATCATCGCCTACAAGCAGCCGGTGACCCGCGGCGACATCGAGGACATCCGCGGCGTGGTGGTCTCGACCAATATCATCCGCGCGCTGGAAGCTCGCGGCTGGATTGACGTCGTCGGGCACCGCGAGGTGCCCGGACGTCCGGCGCTATACGCGACGACCAAGGCGTTCCTCGACGATCTCAACCTGGCATCCCTGGAAGAGCTGCCGGCGCTCGACGACCTCGGCGCGCTGGTCGACACTGTCGGCGAGGCGCCCGCGGCGCCGGTGGCCGAGGACGAGCCGGCGCTCGGCGGCATGGACGCGCTGCCGATGGAAATGGAGCTGCCGCGGGTAGCGGCCTGACGACGCTCGCTACGGGCCTGCCGGCTCGAGCCGCACCAGAACGCCGGCAGGAGCGTCGGTGAGGAGATAGACGAGACCGTCGGGTCCAACGCGCACGTCGCGTATGCGTCCCAGTGTCCCCTTCAGCAGGCGCTCTTCCTTCACCACCTTCTCGCCGTCAAGCCCGAGCCGCACCAGCATCTGATCGCGCAGCGCGCCGACGAAGAGGTCGCCGCGCCAGCGCGGGAAACGCTCGCCGGTGTAGAACGCCATGCCCGACGGCGCGATCGATGGCACCCAGTAGTGCAGCGGCTGCTCCATGCCGGCTTTGTGCGTGCCTTCTCCGATCTTCGTGCCGATGCCGTACTCGGCGCCGTAGGTGATGACCGGCCAGCCGTAGTTGGCGCCGGCCCGAATCACGTTGACCTCGTCGCCGCCCTGCGGACCGTGCTCGTGGGCCCATAACGCGCCGGTGCCGGGATGGAGCGCGGCGCCTTGCATGTTGCGGTTGCCCAGCGTGTACTTTTCCGGCTTCCAGCCGGGCTTGCCGACGAACGGGTTGTCCTTCGGCACGCGGCCGTCGTCATGCAGGCGGATCACCGATCCGGCGTGATCGTCGGGCTTCTGGGCACGATTTTGCTCGCCGCGGTCGCCGAGTGTCACGTAGAGATAGCCCGCGCGGTCGAACACCAGCCGCGAGCCGAAGTGACGTCCGGTGGAGCCCCCGGGGCTCTGGCGGAATATGACCTGGACGTTTTCGAGGCGCGCGCCAGACAGACGCCCACGTGCGACCTCGGTGCCGACGCCACCTTCGACACGAGCGGAATAGGACAGGTAGACGAGGCCGTTCTCGGCGTAGCGTGGATGCAACGCCACATCCATCAGGCCGCCTTGCCCGACTGCCGCGACCGCGGGCACTCCGGTGACGGCTTGCGGCTCGAGCCTGCCGTTGGCGAGCAAGCGCAGCCGCCCGGGGCGCTCGGTGATCAGCATGCGCCCGTCCGGCAAGAACGCGAGGCTCCACGGATGCTCGAGGCCGTCTGCGATCGACGCCACGCGAAAAGCATGCTCCTCGCTGTTGATCGTCTGCGCGGACGTGACCTGGTTGAAGCAGGAGAACAGCCATAACGCAAACGGCAGGAAACGATGCGGCGCCGCGCTGATCCAGAAAGATCCAGTCATGGAATATCCAGGGCGATTTCCGCGCCCACCGGCTTATCGAATATCGGCAACAAGTTAGCGCGAATTGTCTCGCGCACATCTCGCGTCTCGGCATGGTTCGCCTGGCGTCGCAGTAGCGCTGAAATAGACGAGCTAAGTCGCGGGACTGGCGCGCAAAAGTCCATATGCTATGATCGCTCAACTCACGATTTTCCGCTAAGGGAAACGCCGGCATAAGAACCACTTCGGAGGTCCCGGCAGCAGCGGTTATCTGCGGGTACTTGGAGGGTTCTGGTTTTGCACACGTCGTGGCTCAAGCGGCCTCTGGCACTCTTGCTGATTCTGGTCGGAGTGTCTGTTCCGTCCGTGGCAATTTCCGTTTCTGAATCGCGCGACCCGTTCGGGACGGAGAGCTACGTTGCGCCCGCGCCGTACATGCGCTGGCAACCATCGGGGCCTTTGCCGGAAGTGCCTGAGCCCGCAGCGGCGAAGCTGCCGCCCGGGGACCGGTCGCTGTCGCTGCCGGAGCTCACGGAGCTCGCTCTTCACAACAATCCGCGCACGCGCCAGGCCTGGTATTCAGCGCGCGCCGCCGCCGCAGGCGTCGGCATCGAGCGGGCGGGGGATCTGCCCCAGATCACTGCCACCCTGGTGGGGCAGCGCAGCGAGTCGGGCGGCCAAAGCGGCAACCAGGTTCCGTGGCTGACACGCTACGGACCTACGGTGTCGCTGACGTATGTGCTGTTCGATTTCGGGGTGGGAGACAGCGAGCTCAAGGCCGCCGAGTACCTGGCGCTCGCGGCGACGCTGACGCAAAGCCGCGTGCTGCAAGACGTGGTATTCCTGGTGGAACAGACGTACTACCAGTATCTGGGCACCGATGCGCTGGTCAGATCGAATGAATTGTTCCTGAAGTCGGTGCAGACATCGCTCGACGCCACGCAGCGCCGGCGGGAGGCCGGGCTGGCGACGGTCGCCGACGTATACCGCGCCGAGACGCAGGTGGCGCAAGGGCAGCTCAATCTGACGCGCAGCAAGGGCGGCCTCGAGAAGGCGCGGGGCGCGCTTGCATCCGCCGTCGGCCTTCCAGTAAACGTGCCGCTGCGCGTGCAGAGTCTCGGGGAGGCGCCCCGGATCGGCGAGATCAACGAATCGCTGGAGAAAATGCTCGCCCGCGCCAAGACCAATCGCGCGGACCTGGTGGGGGCCGAGGCGCAGGCGCGCGCGGCGCGGGCTCAGGCCGATGCCGCGGTGCGCGCCGGCTATCCCACGATCACCGTCAACGCCAGCACCGGTCAGACCTATTTTCGCGAGAACAACCCGCGCACCGATACGAACACCATCTCGCTCAACGTGAGCATACCGCTGTTCACGGGCTTCAACCGCACGTATGCCGTGCGCCAGGCGGAGGCGCGCGCCGCGCAGTCGGAGGCGACGCGCGATGCCCTGGCCCGGCAGACCGAGCTCGAGGTGTGGCAGTCGTACTACGACGTGCAGACGGCGGCGGATGGCGTCACCACCACCGGGGTTCAGCTCAAGGCAGCGACGCAAACCGCCGAGGCTACGCTTGCGCGCTATCAGTCGGGCTTCGGCTCGCTGCTCGACCTGATTACCGCGCAGGTAGATGAATCGAACGCCCGCGTGCAGCGCATCCAGTCGTACCTCGACTGGTTTGTCGCGGTCGCGCGTCTCAACTACGCCATCGGAGCCGACGAAAAAGTCATGTACGCAATACAGCCAAAATGATGAAGCGATTCGGGATGATAGTGTTGTTCTGCGCCCTGGGCGCGGCGGTCTATGGTGGTTGGTGGTGGCACCAGCAGCCGGCGGACGCCGGCGCGACCGAGAAGGGCGCCAAGGGCAAAGGCAAGGGCAAAGGCAAGGGCGGACCGCTCGTGGTGAAGGCCGCGCGGGCCGTGGCGAAGCCCATGCCGGTGCTGATCGAGGCGGTCGGCACAGTGGAGCCCGAGCACAGCGTGCAGGTGCGGGCGCAGGTGTCGGGCGTGCTCCAGTCGGTGCAGTTCAAGGAGGGCGACAAGGTCAAGGCCGGCCAGCTGCTGTTCCAGATCGATTCCCGGACGTACGAAGCGGCCTACCGGCAGTCGCAGGCGCAGCTCGCCCGCGATATGGCGCAATTGGAGAATGCCAGGGTGCAGCAGGAGCGGCTGGCGCCGCTGCTCAAGCGAGAATTCATTACGCGCCAGGAGTTCGATGTGGCGGTGACCTCGACCAAGTCGCTGGAGGCGACGGTGGCGGCCGATCGCGCCATGATGGAACAGGCGCGCATCCAGGTCGAGTTCAGTCGCATCACCGCACCGATCCCCGGCCGTACCGGCGCCCTCGCGATCAAGTCGGGAAATCTCGTGGCGGCCGGCGCAGGCAGCGGCGGTGTGCCTCTGGTTACGATCAACAGCACGGATCCGATCCTGGTGGTGTTCAGCATTCCGGAGCGCCAGCTGGAGGAAATCCGCCGCCAGCAGGACGAGAAGGACATGCGCATCGAGATCCTTGCGGACCGCAACGGGCCCGTGAGCGCCGAGGGCAAGCTGGTGTTCATCGACAACACCGTTACCCTCCAGACCGGCACCGTGCTGCTCAAGACGCGCGTGCAGAACAAGGAAGAGCTGCTTTGGCCAGGTCAATTCGTGAATGTGCGGATCATCCTGCGGATCGAGCCCGAGGCGGTGGTGATTCCGGACGCCGCCGTGCAGCCGGGCCAGGAAAGCAGCTTTGTGTATCTCGTCGGGGAAGGGGATAAGGTGCAGGTTCAGCCGATCAAGATCTCGCGTCAGATCGGAACCGAGGTGGTCGTCGCCGCGGGCGTCAAGGCGGGCGATCACGTAATCACGGAAATTCCGCAGGCGCTGCAGCCAGGCGCAACGGTGCGGATCGGCGGGGCGGACGGCGGCGGAGGTGAGAAGGGCAAGGGGAAGGGCAAGGGCAAAAAAGGCAAGGACGGCAAGAAGGGCGAAGGCAAGACCGAGACGAAAACAGAAGGGTAGAGGGCATGAATCTGTCCAGAATCTTCATTGCGCGGCCGGTCGCCACGACCGTGTTGGTTGCCGCCATCGTCATCTTCGGCTTGATCGGGTTTCGGACGTTGCCGGTCAACGAGTTGCCCAACGTGGATTTTCCCACAATACGGGTCGACGCCGAGCTGCGCGGCGCCAACCCGGAGGTGATGGCTTCGACTGTCGCGACGCCGCTCGAGCGGCAGTTCAGCCAGATTTCCGGCGTGGAGACGATGAACTCGATCAACTCGCCGGGCCGCACCCGCATCACGCTGCAATTCAGCCTGGAGCGAGACATCGACTCCGCGGCGCAGGACGTTCAGACCGCGATCTCGCAGGCCATGCGGCGGCTCCCCGGAGACATCGATCCGCCCACGCTGCGCAAGCTCAACCCGGCCGATGCGCCGGTCCTGTTCCTCGCGTTGAGCGCGCAAACGCTGCCGCTGCAGCAGCTGGACGATTTTGCGAACACCCAGGTGGCACAGCGCTTGTCGACGGTGAACGGGGTCGCGCAGGTGGTCGTCTTCGGATCGCAGAAGTACGCGGTCCGCGTGTTCCTCGACCCCGAGGCGCTGTCGAAGCGCGGCCTGGGGCTGGACAAGGTGGTCAGTGCCATCCAGAACGCCAACAGCAACCTGCCTTCGGGCGTGCTGCAGGGCGCGGCGCGCAACTTCACGGTCAAGTCGTCCGCCAGCCTGCAGCGAGCGGAGAACTTCAACGAGCTCATCGTCGCATATCAGGACGGCATGCCGGTGCGGTTGTCGGATATCGGCCGCGCCCAGGACAGCGTCGAGAATCTGAAGGTCAAGAGCTGGCTCAACGACGAACGCTGCATACTGCTCGCGATCTATCGCCAGCCCGGGGCGAACACCGTCGAGGTGGTGAGGAAGATCCGCGAGCAGTTTCCGCACATCGAGAGCGAGGCGCCGCCGGGGGTCCGATTCAACGTGGTGAACGACCGCGCCGAATTCATCCAGAACTCGATCAACGAGGTGGAGTTCCACCTCATGCTGTCGATCGTGCTGGTGGTGCTGGTGATACTGGCCTTCCTGCGCAACGCGCGCTCCACGTTGATCACGGCGTTGATCCTGCCGACATCGGTGATCGGCACCTTCGGCGCGATGTACCTGCTCGGATTCAGCCTCAACAACCTGTCGCTGATGGCGATCATCCTCGCGGTGGGCTTCGTGGTGGATGACGCGATCGTCGTGCTCGAGAACATCACGCGCCACATGGAGATGGGCAAGGACCGTATGCAGGCTGCGCTCGACGGATCCAGGGAGATCGCGTTTACCGTGCTGTCGATGACGCTATCGCTCGCCGCCGTGTTCATCCCCATCCTGTTCATGGAGGGCCTGCTCGGCCGCCTGTTCCGCGAGTTCGCGGTTACCGTCGGCATGGCGGTGCTGATCTCGGGCGCGGTATCACTCTCGATGACGCCCATGATGTGCAGCCTGATGCTCAAGGTCGAGCATCAGCACGGAAGGGTCTACGCATTGTTCGAGCGCATGTTCGACGTAGCGCGCGACTTCTACGGCAGCACGCTGCGCTGGACCATGCGGCACCGCGGCTTGATGCTGCTGGGCTCTCTGGTGTTCCTCTACCTGATTGTCGTGATCTACAACCAGGTGCCGCAGGGATTCATCCCGCGGCAGGACACGGGGGTTATCTTCGGCAACGTGCGGGCGCCGGAGGGCATCACTTTCCCGGAGCTGGAGCGCCGGGTAAAGGCCGTCACCGAGATCGTGCGCCAGCATCCGGCAGTGGAGGCGGTGCAGGCCTCCGCCGGGCAGGGCACCGGCGGTGCCTCGGGGGACAACGTCGGGCGCATCATCATCCGCTTGAAGCCGCGCGACGAGCGCTCCGGTGCCGACCAGGTCATCCAGGACCTGCGCCGTTCCTTTGCGGGAGGCGCGCAGGGCGTGAGAGTGTTCATGAGCAACCCGCCGTCGATCAACATCGGCGGCCTGATCGGGAACGCGGACTACCAGATGGTGGTGCAGGGATCCGACTTCAAGCTGCTGTATGCCGAGGCGCAGGAGCTGGAAGCGAAGCTCCAGGAATCGCCGCTCTTGCGCGAGGTCAGCACCAGCCTGGAGTTGCGCAATCCGGAGATCCAGATTTCCATCCTGAGAGATCGCGCGGCTGCCCTGGGCGTGTCACCCCAGCAGATCGAATCCACGCTCTACAACGCCTACGGCGGACGCCAGATCAGCACGCTCTATGGGGCCACCGACCAGTATTTCGTGCTGCTCGAGCTGGATCCGCGCTTCCAAAAGGACATTAACGCCCTGCGGTCCCTCTATGTGCAGTCGAGCAGCGGCAGGATGGTGCCGATCCATGCGGTGGCCGACGTGAAAATGGGGGTGGGGCCGGTGGCGGTGAACCACTTCGGACAGTTGCCGTCGGTGGTGTTGTCCTTCAACCTGGCGCCCAACGCATCGGTTGGCGAAGCGGTCGCGCGCATCGAGCAGCTGGCGCGCGAAACACTGCCGGTGGGCGTGACGGCGACGATGGCGGGCAACGCAAAAGCATTTCAGGATGCGTTCCGCACGCTGCCGATCCTGCTTCTCATCACCATCCTGGTGATCTACATGGTGCTCGCCATCCTCTACGAGCACTACGCGCATCCACTCACGATATTGACGGCGCTGCCTTTTGCCGGTTTCGGGGCACTGCTGATGCTGCTCATGACAGGCATGGAGCTCAACATCTTCAGCTTCGTCGGCATCATCCTGCTGGTGGGCCTGGTCAAGAAGAATGGCATCATGATGGTGGATTTCGCGATCCAGCTGCAGCGCGAGAGAGGGTTGCCGGCGCATGAGGCCATCGTCGAGGCCTGCCTGATCCGGTTCCGCCCGATCATGATGACCACCATGGCCGCGATTTTTGCAACCCTGCCGCTCGCTTTCGGCACGGGAACCGGCTCCGAAATGCGCCAGCCTCTGGGCATTGCGGTGGTCGGGGGCCTGGTGTTCTCCCAGATGCTGACGCTCTATGTGACGCCCACGTTCTATGCCAGCATGGAAGGACTCATGGGTTTTCTGCGCCGGCGCCGGGCAGTAGAGGTGGTCGGACGCTAGTCACCCGGGCAATAGCCTGAAAAAGCGGACTATCTCCTGAAATCAGGGCTCAATTTGGTTTGACCCTGGAATATCTTCCACGTATAATTCGCATTCTTCGGGCGCGGGGTGGAGCAGTCTGGCAGCTCGTCGGGCTCATAACCCGAAGGTCATAGGTTCAAATCCTATCCCCGCTACCAGTTTCCGGAGTCGAACAGGCAAGTCCTCTCGACTCCCCTAAGTCAGGTGGCTGCAGCAGCAGGGCAGCCATACCTCTTAGAAACGCTCTTTAACAACCTACAGCCGATAAGTGTGGGCACTTGGCTTGCGAGGGCAAGCGTCGTGGTTGTTTCACGGCGCGAAGACTCCAAGCATTAAAGTGCTCGCACGGCGTAATAGATATACGTCAAGCGAGTTTAACTTTGCAGTGATTAAACTGAAGAGTTTGATCCTGGCTCAGATTGAACGCTGGCGGCATGCCTTACACATGCAAGTCGAGCGGCAGCGCGGGGGCAACCCTGGCGGCGAGCGGCGAACGGGTGAGTAATACATCGGAACGTGTCCAGTAGTGGGGGATAACCAGTCGAAAGATTGGCTAATACCGCATACGATCTACGGATGAAAGCGGGGGACCGCAAGGCCTCGCGCTGTTGGAGCGGCCGATGTCCGATTAGCTAGTTGGCGGGGTAAAAGCCCACCAAGGCGACGATCGGTAGCTGGTCTGAGAGGATGATCAGCCACACTGGAACTGAGACACGGTCCAGACTCCTACGGGAGGCAGCAGTGGGGAATTTTGGACAATGGGCGCAAGCCTGATCCAGCCATGCCGCGTGAGTGAAGAAGGCCTTCGGGTTGTAAAGCTCTTTCGGCGGGGACGAAACGGTCCGTGACAACACCACGGACTAATGACGGTACTCGCAGAAGAAGCACCGGCTAACTACGTGCCAGCAGCCGCGGTAATACGTAGGGTGCAGGCGTTAATCGGAATTACTGGGCGTAAAGCGTGCGCAGGCGGCTCCTTAAGTCAGATGTGAAATCCCCGGGCTTAACCTGGGAACTGCGTTTGAAACTGGGGAGCTCGAGTGTGGAAGAGGGGGGTGGAATTCCAGGTGTAGCAGTGAAATGCGTAGAGATCTGGAGGAACACCGATGGCGAAGGCAGCCCCCTGGGCTAACACTGACGCTCATGCACGAAAGCGTGGGGAGCAAACAGGATTAGATACCCTGGTAGTCCACGCCCTAAACGATGTCAACTGGTTGTCGGGGAAGTAATTCCTTGGTAACGAAGCTAACGCGTGAAGTTGACCGCCTGGGGAGTACGGCCGCAAGGCTTAAACTCAAAGGAATTGACGGGGACCCGCACAAGCGGTGGATTATGTGGATTAATTCGATGCAACGCGAAAAACCTTACCTACCCTTGACATGTGCGGAACGGGGTAGAGATACCTCGGTGCCCGAAAGGGAACCGCAACACAGGTGCTGCATGGCTGTCGTCAGCTCGTGTCGTGAGATGTTGGGTTAAGTCCCGCAACGAGCGCAACCCTTGCCATTAGTTGCCACATTCAGTTGGGCACTCTAATGGGACTGCCGGTGACAAACCGGAGGAAGGTGGGGATGACGTCAAGTCCTCATGGCCCTTATGGGTAGGGCTTCACACGTAATACAATGGCCGGTACAGAGGGCTGCCAACCCGCGAGGGGGAGCAAATCCCAGAAAGCCGGTCGTAGTCCGGATTGTTCTCTGCAACTCGAGAGCATGAAGTCGGAATCGCTAGTAATCGCGGATCAGCATGCCGCGGTGAATACGTTCCCGGGTCTTGTACACACCGCCCGTCACACCATGGGAGTGGGTTCCACCAGAAGTAGTTAGCCTAACCGCAAGGAGGGCGACTACCACGGTGAGATTCATGACTGGGGTGAAGTCGTAACAAGGTAGCCGTATCGGAAGGTGCGGCTGGATCACCTCCTTTCTAGAGTACGCCCTCGGGGCCCTGTGCCCACTCTTATCGGTTGTAAGGAAAAGCAGGATTTCAAGAGTCAGGATTCAGCATTCAGCATTCGGAAGGGACCTCGAATTAAGCTGCCGCCGACAAAGTCCGGCAGCTCTGAATCCCGAATCCTGAATCCGGATCCTGATCTCAGGGTCTGTAGCTCAGCTGGTCAGAGCACACGCTTGATAAGCGTGGGGTCGTTGGTTCAAATCCAACCAGACCCACCAAATTTTCGGGGGTGTAGCTCAGTTGGGAGAGCGCCTGCTTTGCAAGCAGGAGGTCATCGGTTCGATCCCGTTCACCTCCACCAGAATTATCCAGAGTCCGGCGTTGAGAGTTGACCCGCGGTGCGTGCCGTCGTCATCTCTGAACACTCGGCTCTCGAGCCGATCGGCTGTAACGCTCTTTAACAATTCGGAGAAGTAAAGGTTTCCCGGTTCGATGCGGGGCGCGGGCGCGAGCCTGCGTGTTCGAATTGGATCGGGATGGGTTTGATTGTATCGTGCATCCGATTGCGCAAAAGGAATCGGATGTGGCAAACACGAGTTCACCTGTAGTCCGCGAATCTTCGGGCGCAAGCTCGAGGGCTCAGGGTTATAGGGTCAAGCGAACAAGTGCATGTGGTGGATGCCTTGGCGATTACAGGCGATGAAGGACGCAGTAGCCTGCGAAAAGCCTCGGGGAGCCGGCAAACAGGCTTTGATCCGGGGATATCCGAATGGGGAAACCCAACCCGCAAGGGTTACTTCCCGTTGAATTCATAGACGGGATAGAGCGAACCTCCTGAACTGAAACATCTCAGTAGGGAGAGGAAGAGAAATCAACCGAGATTCCGAGAGTAGTGGCGAGCGAAATCGGAAGAGCCTTGCAGCTTTTAGCCAGAGATCTAGCGGAACGGTCTGGAAAGTCCGGCCATAGCGGGTGATAGCCCCGTATGCAAAAGAGATCTGGTGGAACTAGGGCTGCGACAAGTAGGGCGGGACACGTGTAATCCTGCCTGAAGATGGGGGGACCATCCTCCAAGGCTAAATACTCGTAATCGACCGATAGTGAACCAGTACCGTGAGGGAAAGGCGAAAAGAACCCCGGGAGGGGAGTGAAATAGAACCTGAAACCGCATGCATACAAGCGGTCGGAGCTCCGCAAGGAGTGACGGCATACCTTTTGTATAATGGGTCAGCGACTTACATTCAGTGGCGAGCTTAACCTAATAGGGTAGGCGCAGCGAAAGCGAGTCTGAACAGGGCGTTCAGTCGCTGGGTGTAGACCCGAAACCGGATGATCTACCCATGGCCAGGATGAAGGTAGGGTAACTCCTGCTGGAGGTCCGAACCCACTGCCGTTGAAAAGGCAGGGGATGAGCTGTGGGTAGGAGTGAAAGGCTAAACAAATCCGGAAATAGCTGGTTCTCTCCGAAAGCTATTTAGGTAGCGCCTCGTGATTTACACCTTCGGGGGTAGAGCACTGTTATGGCTAGGGGGCCGTTTAGGCCTACCAAACCATGGCAAACTCCGAATACCGAAGAGTGCGTTCACGGGAGACAGAGCACCGGGTGCTAACGTCCGGACTCGAGAGGGAAACAACCCAGACCGCCAGCTAAGGTCCCGAAGTACAGTTAAGTGGTAAACGAAGTGGGAAGGCATAAACAGCCAGGAGGTTGGCTTAGAAGCAGCCACCCTTTAAAGAAAGCGTAATAGCTCACTGGTCGAGTCGTCCTGCGCGGAAGATGTAACGGGGCTCAAACTGTACACCGAAGCTGCGGGTGCACATGGTCTTCGGATCGTGTGCGCAGTAGGAGAGCGTTCCGTACGCCTGCGAAGGAGAATCGTAAGGTTCTCTGGAGGTATCGGAAGTGCGAATGCTGACATGAGTAGCGATAAAGGGAGTGAAAAGCTCCCTCGCCGTAAGCCCAAGGTTTCCTGCGCAACGTTCATCGGCGCAGGGTGAGTCGGTCCCTAAGGCGAGGCCGTAAGGCGTAGTCGATGGGAAACTGGTTAATATTCCAGTACCTTCGCAAGATGCGATGGGGGAACGGAGAAGGTTACGCAAGCCGGGTGTTGGACGTCCCGGTTCAAGCGTGTAGGCGTGCTCTCTAGGCAAATCCGGAGAGCTTAGCTGAGGCGTGATAACGAGCGGGCTTGTCCCGCGAAGTTGCGGATACCCAGCTTCCAGGAAAATCCTCTAAGCTCCAGTTTTGCGAAGACCGTACCGTAATCGGACACACGTGGGCGAGATGAATATTCTCAGGCGCTTGAGAGAACTCGGGTGAAGGAACTCGGCAAATTGACACCGTAACTTCGGAAGAAGGTGTGCCCCGGTAGGTTGTAGGCGTACAGCCGAAGGCCGATGGGGTTGCAGTGAAATGGTGGCTGCGACTGTTTAACAAAAACACAGCACTCTGCAAACACGTCAAGTGGACGTATAGGGTGTGACGCCTGCCCGGTGCCGGAAGGTTAAGTGATGGGGTGCAAGCTCTTGATCGAAGCCCCGGTAAACGGCGGCCGTAACTATAACGGTCCTAAGGTAGCGAAATTCCTTGTCGGGTAAGTTCCGACCTGCACGAATGGCGTAACGATGGCCACACTGTCTCCACCCGAGACTCAGCGAAGTTGAAGTGTTTGTGATGATGCAATCTCCCCGCTGCTAGACGGAAAGACCCCGTGCACCTTTACTACAACTTTGCATTGGACTTTGATGAGGTCTGTGTAGGATAGCTGGGAGGCTTTGAAGCCGGGCCGCTAGGTTCGGTGGAGCCACCGTTGAAATACCAGCCTGGCGTCATCGAGGTTCTAACCTAGACCCGTGAATCCGGGTCGGGGACCGTGCATGGTGGGTAGTTTGACTGGGGCGGTCTCCTCCCAAAGAGTAACGGAGGAGTGCGAAGGTACGCTTAGCGCGGTCGGCAATCGCGCGGAAAGTGCAATGGCAAAAGCGTGCTTGACTGCGAGACTGACAAGTCGAGCAGGTGCGAAAGCAGGTCATAGTGATCCGGTGGTTCTGTATGGAAGGGCCATCGCTCAACGGATAAAAGGTACGCCGGGGATAACAGGCTGATTCCTCCCAAGAGTTCATATCGACGGGGGAGTTTGGCACCTCGATGTCGGCTCATCACATCCTGGGGCTGTAGCCGGTCCCAAGGGTATGGCTGTTCGCCATTTAAAGTGGTACGTGAGCTGGGTTCAAAACGTCGTGAGACAGTTTGGTCCCTATCTGCAGTGGGCGCTGGAAGTTTGAGGGGGGCTGCTCCTAGTACGAGAGGACCGGAGTGGACGCACCTCTGGTGTACCGGTTGTCACGCCAGTGGCATCGCCGGGTAGCTAAGTGCGGAAGAGATAACCGCTGAAAGCATCTAAGCGGGAAACTCGCCTCAAGATGAGACTTCCCGGGGACTTGATCCCCCTGTAGGGTCGTGGAAGACCACCACGTTGATAGGCCGGGTGTGTAAGAGGAGTAATCCTTTGAGCTAACCGGTACTAATTGCCCGTGCGGCTTGATCCTATAACTCTGAGCTGCGAGCTTCAGCCACGCGCTGTCCGCTCGAGGGCTCGGGTCGAACTTGGGTTTGCCACATACAATCGATCTACCTTTACTTCCTCCGAATGGCGAGTTCCGGCAGAACGCTTCATCGCCGACGGTCCGGAACTCACGCAAGGCTACGTCTGACGAACATAGCGAGGTGGTCCCACCCCTTCCCATTCCGAACAGGGCCGTGAAACGCCTCAGCGCCGATGATAGTGCGGTGTATTCCGTGCGAAAGTAGGACATCGTCAGGCACCCACACAGAAACGCCCGTGCCCTTGTGGCCCGGGCGTTTTTTTTGTCCGAACGGCCCGGAGCCTTGACGCAACTCTGGCGCCGCGTGCAGGATTTCCCAAATGCAACCCGATACCGACCCACTGCAACCCCCGGGTTCCGGGCGGTGCCGCCCCCGCCCGCGAGTCTGGCTCGCGCTCGGGTGCGCCCTGATCATGCTCGCCGCAGGCTGCGGACGTGACGATAGCGCGACTTTTGAGCGCGCGAAGAAGTATCGCGCGAACGGCGACAATGCCGCCGCGGCCCTCGAGATCCGCAATGTCGTCAATGCGAGGTCCCAGAACCGCGAAATGCTGATGTTCGCCGGCCAGGTGCTGGCCGATATCGGCGATTACATCAACGCCGAGCAGGCGCTGCGCCGCGCGCTCGAGTACGGCCACCCCGCCGCCGAAGTGCGCCCGGTCTTGGGCCGCGTGCTGGTGGAGCTGGAAAAATATCCTGAAGCGCTGGAGACCGTAGTGATCGATGTGAAGCCCGATCCGAAGACCGCGCCGCCGCTCATGGTGCTGCGGGGGCGGGCATTCCTCGGGCGAGGCTCGCTGCTGGAAGCCAAGACCGAGTTCATCGTCGCCCAGAACCTGCGCCCCACAGCGGGAGCCAAGCTCGGCCTGGCGCAGATAGCAATGGCGGAACAGCATCGCGCGGAAGCCGAACGCCTGCTGGGCGAAGTGCTGCAGGCGGAGCCGAAGAACGTCGAGGCGCTGCTCGTGCGCGCCGAATTCCAGCGGGCGGCAGGCGAGCTCGATCAGGCCGCTGCGACCTACCGCCAGGGACTCAAGCTGGAGCCGGACAACGTGGCGGTCATCACCGGGCTGGCGATGCTGGAGGTGACGCGTAACCGCAATGACGCTGCCGAGCCGCTCCTGAAGCGCGTCGAGAAGGTCGCGCCCCTGAATCCACGCCTGCGCGTCGCGAAGGCGCTGATAGCGTACAAGCAGAAGCGCTACAACCAGGCGGTGACCGAGCTCCGCCCTGTGCTTCAGGCTGCGCCCTATCACACCGGCGCCCTGCGCTTGATGGGCTTGATCCAGTTCGCCGACGGCCGCTACGATGAAGCGCAGATCGCGTTCGCAGCGTACCTGCAGCACTACCCCGGCGATTCGATCGCGCGGCGCCTGTTGGCGAACACGCTCCTCGTCAAGGGCCAGGCGCACCTCGCGGTCAACGTGGTCGCCCCGGTCGTTGCGTCGACCAACGACGTCGCCCTCCTGGCGGTCGCTGCGGATGCCTATCGCCAGACCGGCCGTCTGGCGCAGGCGCGCGCCCTGCTGCGTCGCGCGATCGACCTCGAGCCGAAAAACGCCGATCTGCGGACCACGCTGGCGCTGACCGAGCTGGCCGCGGGCGCGAGGCAGCGGGCGTTGAGCGGCCTCGAGGAAGCGATCGCGCTGAAACCCACCGATGCACGCGCCGACGAAGCGCTCGTGATGACGCTGCTCGCGCAGGATCAGCCCGAGCACGCGGCCAAGGTCGCGGCCGACCTCGAGCGGCGGCTGCCCGACGCATCGGCGACCTACATGCTGCAGGGCGTGGTATTGCTGGCGCAGAAGAACTGGGCCGGCGCGCGTGAGAAGCTCGAGCGCGCCTTACGCCTTGATCCCCGGAACCTTGGCGCGGCCGAGGCGTTGGGCGACGTCGACGCGGCGGAGCAAAAGCCAGACCGCCGCCGCGAGCGGCTCGAGGCGATACTGCGCAAGGATTCGAAGCACCTCGGCGCGCTGCTCGCGCTTGCCCGGCTTGACCTCGCGCAGGGACGCTCGGCACAGAGCGTGGCAACCGTGCGCCGCGCCCTGACCGAGCATCCTCAGTCGGCCAATGCGCTGCTGGTTCTGGCAGACGCCCAGTTCCGCAGCGGGAACGTCGAGGAGGCAGTAATTTCGGCGCGCCAGGCGCACGACCTGCATCCGTTCGACCCGCGGGTAACCGCCGTCCTGGGACAAGCGCAGATGGCGGTAGGGGACAGGCAGGGCGCAATTTCCACTCTGACCAAGCTCATTACGATGCAGCCCGAGGTGGTGTCCGGGTATATCCGGCTCGCCAGCGCCTATCTCGCGATCGGCGACACCAAGACCGCTACAGCGACCTTGCTGATGGGGCTCGAGAAGGAGCCCGGGGACCTCGGCGCCCAAGCGCTGCTTGCCGATGCCTACGTCGCGGCGGGCGACCTCGACCGCGCGCAGGCGCTGGCTGCGGAGCTCTTGGAGAAGCAACCCAAGGCCGCGCTGGGCTACCGCGTCGAGGGAGAGGTGCGGGTGGGACGCCGCGAGTACGCGCGCGCCGTGGAGTCGTTCAAGAAGGCCTACGCACTCCAGCCGAGCGGCGCGCTGCTCGTGCGGACACACCAGGCGCAGGTCGCGGCGGGCAGCGGCGCCAACGACAGCGCGCTGCGGACGTGGGTGGCGAAGAATCCGGAGGACACCGAGACCAGGATCTATCTGGCCAGCCTGTTGGCGAAGGGGGGGAAGCACCGCGAGGCCGCGGATCATTTCCTGCAGGCAATGCGGAGGGCGCCGAACTCGCCGCGCGTGCTGAACGATTTGGCATGGTCGTTGCACGCCGCGGGCGACCGGCGTGCATTGCAATACGCCCGCGAAGCGAACACCCTGGCTCCCGACAACGGCGCCACCCTCGATACGCTGGGCTGGATCCTGGTCGAACAGGGGAACGCTGCCGAGGGTGTGCCCTACCTGCTCAAATCCGTTGCCGTCAAAGGTGATATTCCCGAGACGCGCTACCACCTCGCCCAAGGGCTGGTGAAGATCGGCGACCTGGACCGGGCAAAGGAAGAGTTGAAGACGCTGCTGCAAAGCAACAAGCCCTTTTCCCAGCGTGCCGAAGCCCAGGCTTTGGCGGTGAAATTGGGGCCGTAACACCCAATTGGCCGATTGAAGCCCCTCGAATTTGTCGGAAAATTTTACACAGGGCTTAGTTCGGGACTCTCTTGGGTGAGGGGGGAAATTTTAAAGATCATATTAAACAATGCGTTAGGGTTATGGCGGCCCTGCGGGCACAGAGTTTGCTTTGTATTGCAGTGCCCTATACTGCATAGATAACTCGGGGCGTGGAAAAGGGATAACAGATGAATATCGCCAAATGGTTATGCGCGCTTGCAGGGCTGGTCTTCTCGGCTGCAGCCGGGGCCGTGGTTTGGGATACGGACAACTACGATTTCAGCGCTGCTTCCGGATCCATCTGGTGCAACCAGAGCGGAACGTGCAACACGACCGGTTTGACCGGCTCCGGCGTCATCAAGGTCACCGCGTATTCCACTGCGACCGTGAACACCAGCGGCAGCAGCTCGCCGACCGATACCGGCACCTGGATCGCCGCTCAGATCGCGATGTATAGCGGCGGCGGCTTCGGCGTTTCCAACACCCCGCAAGGCGCGACCGAGACCGGATCGCCGCAGCACGCGATCGACAACCGGGGGCTCACCGATATCATTGTCATCGACTTCAACCCGAACAACGTTGCCAACCAGGACAACTGGGACGTGAGCTCGTTCGCCATGGGCTGGACCTGCGTCATGGCCAGCTCGTCTGACAACGACAACACCGTCGGCACCGGCACCACCAACATCTGCGGAAGCAGCGGCGGCAGCGTCAACGCCGACGCGTGGCTGGGCGGCAACGGTGTGGTCACTTTTGCGGGCAACGCCCAGTTCTCCGGCACCAACGTCAGCGTGCCGACCGAGACGTTTACCGCGCTGAACCTGAGCCCGGATGCCTCCGGCCCGAACGTCCTGCACAACAACATCGCGCCGACCGACAACGTCCTCGGCCGCTATCTCGTCATCTCCGCGAGCCTGACGGGCTACACCGACGCGTTCAAGATCAAGGAAATCAGCGCGACGCTGATGCCTCCTGGCGGCTCGACGCCGGTGCCCGGCTCGCTGCCGCTGCTTGCCTTGGGATTGCTCGCTCTCGCGTGGGTATCGCGCCGGCGGCCGGCGGCGGTTCGCGCGCGCTGAAGCGCCTCGGTTCAGCCTAAACGGCGCCTGCGGGCGCCGTTTTTTGTTTGGCGCCGGTTCGGCTAACATGGCCGGCCGGACTTCGAGGCAGGGGACTAGATGGCCAGATTCAGTGTCACCGCGCGCATGGACGCGGTGGTAAACGACTTCGTGAAGCGCTGCCGCTATTTCCATGAGCCGCTGACCCCCGGGCGGGCGCGGATGTTCGCGCTGCAGCACCGGCTGAACACGCGCCAGCGCAACTCCGTGCTGAAGCTTAAGGTAGCCACAAACTGCGCGGACTGGGACACGCGCATCCGCATCCTCAAGGCCTGCAGCGAAGAGGTGATCGCCGACCACGAGCACGGCGGAGGGCGGCCGCACTGGCAGATCCTCGAGGACCTGGGGGTGCGGATCGGACTGAAGCGCGCGGCACTAAGGGATGCGCTGCCGCTGCCCTCGACGCAGCTCTGCTGGGCGGCGTGGGAAGGGCTGATGGCGAACCGGCACTGGCTGGAAGGCATCGTTGCCAACACCTGCGCGGAGCGCGCCAACGTGCCGGGCTACGGCAGCGGTCTCATCCGCAAGGCCGGCTGGTTCGGGCTCGAGCGCAACCGCTGGCGCCGGCTGTTCAAGCTCGGCGACGACGAGCTGGAGTTCTTCGAGCTCCACACCGAGGCCGACATCGAGCACTCCGACCTGGGATGGAAGGCGGTCGAGAGATTCGCGCGGGAGCTGCACATGGAAGACGCCGTGGTTGACGCCTGCGAGCGCAACCTCCACGTATGGGAGCACTACCTCAACGGCATCGCCGCCGGGGGCGACGCGCTGGACGGGCGTCGGGGCTGAGCACCGGGCGGTCAGTGGAAATCCCGCGAGCTCACGTTGAGCCCGCCCAGCAGGGGAGTGTGATCCACCAGGCGGCGCGCGACGAGGTGCACGACCGCGCCCTCGCGCTGGATCACCCCGTAGACGCCCAGCAGGCCGGCGCCCAGCAACTCGCGTCGCTGGCTCTCCACGAGGCGGCGCCAGACCACGACGTTGACATAGCCGGTCTCGTCCTCCAGCGTGACGAACACCACCCCGCTGGCGGTAGCGGGACGCTGGCGGCAGGTAACGATGCCGGCGGCGCGGGCCGGCCGGCCATCGGGCAGGGCGGCGAGCTCGGCGGCGCTGGCGAGCTTCATTTTCCTGAGACGCGGGCGCAGCAGGGCGAGCGGATGGCGCCCCAGCGTGAGTCCCAGGCTGCGGTAGTCGGCGGTGATGTCCTCGCCCTCGCGCGGCGCGGGGAGCGCCGGCTGCTGCGATTCGACGACCGGCGCCGCGCGCAGCAGCCCCGGCCGAAGCCCGGCGCCGGCCGCCTGCCAGTGCGCGAGCCGGCGGTGGCCGGCGAGCACGGCGAGCGCGCCTGAATCCGCCAGCGCTCGAAGATCGCGCCGGTCGAGGGTTGCGCGCAATGCGAGGTCTTCGACGTTCACGAGCGGCGCGGCGGCGCGGACGGCGAGGATGCGCTCCGCGGTTGCCTGCGCCAGGCCCTTGACCATCAGCAGTCCCAGCCGCACGGCCGGCTGCGAGACCGGTGACTCGATGTTCCGCATCGGTTCCAGGGTGCATTCCCAGCTGCTGATCGCGACGTCCACCGGGAGCACTTCGACGCCGTGCCGGCGCGCGTCCTGCACGAGCTGGGACGGCGTGTAGAAGCCCATCGGCTGGCTGTTCAACATGGCCGCGAGGAAAGCGGCGGGCTCGTAGTGCTTCAGCCAGGAGGAGACGTAGGCGAGCAGCGCGAAGCTCGCCGCGTGGGACTCCGGGAAGCCGTATTCCCCGAAGCCGCAGATCTGCCGGTAGATCTGCTGCGCGAACTCGACCGGGTAGCCTCGCTCCTTCATGCCGTTGACGAGCCGGGGCTCGAACTGCTCCAGCCCGCCCTTGCGCCGCCATGCGGCCATGGAGCGCCGCAGCCGGTCGGCCTCTCCGGGCGTGAAGCCGGCGGCGACGATGGCGAGCTGCATCACCTGCTCCTGAAAGATCGGCACGCCGAGCGTGCGCTCGAGCACCTCCCGCACCGCCGCCGACGGATAGGTGACAGGCTCCAGCCCCTGCCGGCGGCGCAGGTAGGGATGCACCATGCCGCCCTGGATCGGGCCGGGGCGCACGATCGCAACCTCGATCACGAGATCGTAGAACTTCGCGGGCGCGAGCCGCGGCAGCATCGACATCTGGGCTCGCGACTCGATCTGGAACACGCCGATGGTGTCGGCGCGCCGGATCATCTCGTATACCGCCGGGTCGTCGCGATCGAGGATCTCCTGCAGGGTGAGCGAGCTTCCGCGATGGCCGTTGATGCAGTCGAGCGCCTTGCGCACCGCCGTCAGCATGCCGAGCGCCAGCACATCTACCTTGAGCAGTCCCAGCGCGTCGAGATCGTCCTTGTCCCACTGGATGACGCTGCGCTCGGGCATCGCGGCGTTCTCCACCGGCACCAGCTGCGACAGCGGCCCGCGCGAGATCACGAAACCGCCCACGTGCTGCGACAAATGGCGCGGAAAGCCGATCAGCCTGTCGGTGAGCTCGAGCAGCAGGGTGATTTCCCGGCTCGCGGGGTCGAATCCCGCCTCCTGCACGCGCCGGGCGAGTGTGTTGTGGCCGTCCCACCAGGCCAGCGACTTCCCCAGCCGGTCGACCTGGGCGAGCTCGAGCCCGAGCGCCTTGCCCACGTCGCGCAGCGCGCTCTTCGGCCGGTAGGTGATCACGGTGGCGGCGATCGCCGCGCGGTCGCGGCCGTACTTGCGGTAGACGTACTGGATCACTTCCTCGCGCCGCTGATGCTCGAAGTCGACGTCGATGTCGGGCGGCTCGTCGCGCTCGCGCGAGATGAAGCGCTCGAACAGCACGCTCATGCGCGCGGGGTCCACCTCGGTGATGCCGAGCGCGTAGCACACCGCGGAATTCGCCGCGGAGCCGCGGCCCTGGCACAGGATGCCTTGCGCGCGCGCGAACTGCACGACGTCGTGAACAGTGAGAAAGAAGTGCTCATAACGGAGCTCCGCGATCAGCGCGAGCTCGTGCTCGATGAGCCCCTGCACCGTCGCCGGCACGCTCTGCGGGAAACGCCGGCGCAGGCCCTGCTCGGTCAGCGCCCGCAGCCAGCTCGCGGGGGTATGCCCGGGCGGCACGATCTCGCCGGGGTACTCGTAGCGCAGGCTGCCGAGGGAAAAATCGCAGCGCCGGGCGATGTCCAGCGTCGCCGCCAGGAGCTCCGGTGGATAGATCCGGGCGAGCCGCAGCCGCAGCCGCAGGTGACATTCGGCGTTGGGATGGAGGGCATGGCCGGCTTGGTGCACCGGTACGCCGAGGCGGATCGCGGTGAGCACATCCTGCAGCGGGCGGCGCGAGCGCACGTGCATGTGCACATTGCCGGCGGCAACCAGCGGCAGCCCCGCCGCGCGGCCGAGCGCGCGCAGCTCGTCGAGCCAGGCGCGGTCGTTGGGGCCGCGCAGGAGCTCCACGGCGATCCAGGCGCGTCCGGAAAACAGCTCCGCGATGAAGTGCGCGTCTTTCTCCCGCCCACCCGCCCATTCTTCCTTTGCCCCGGATCCCGTCGGCGGCAGGAGGATGGCGAGGCAGCCTGGCAGTCCGCCCGCCAGGTCGGAGCGCTCGAGACGGTAGCTGCCCTTGTCCGCCCGCGTGCGCCCGCGGGTGATCAGCGCGCAGAGCCGGCCGTAGCCTTCGCGGTCGGCGGCGAGGAGCACCAGCCTCAAGCCGTCGGCCAGCACGATTTCCGCGCCGACGATGAGCTTGAGGCCGCAGCGTTTCGCGGCGACATGGGCGCGCACCGCGCCGGCTACCGAGCACTCGTCGGTGACGGCGAGCGCGCCGTAGCCGAGCGCCTGCGCGCGCTCCACCAGCTCCTCCGGATGAGATGCGCCGCGGAGAAAGCTGAAGTTGGTGAGGCAGTGCAGCTCGGCGTAGCCGGGAAGCGCCATGATCAGACAAAAATCAGGCAAAAAACCCGTGCAGGTACCAGCCGCCGTTCTCACGGCGCTCGCGGTAGATCCAGAGCAGGGAAGCCGCGGGATCACGGGCGACGAAGTAATCGCGCGCGACGTCGGCGCCGTCCCACCAGCCCGACTCGATGCGCTCGGGGCCGGCGAGCAGCGTCAGCGGACCGTCGTGCTGGGGGACCGCCGCGACTTCCCGCAGCGGCCGCGCTACGGGCAGCAGCCACAGCGGGCGGGGAAGCGGCGCCTGTTCGTCAGCGCTGCCTGCTGCGCCCGGTTCGGCGGTGCGCCAGGCGTGCTCCGGGCGGTAATCGGCGGCCGTGGCGAGCCCCACCAGGGCTTGCTCGCCCAGGCGCGCGCGCAGGCGCTCGACGAGCCGGGCGGCGGTTTCGGACTGCTCGCGGCTGTCCGGCAGGAAGGAGCGGCTCGCCGCGGCGAGCGGCAGCAGCAGCAGGCTTTCGAGGCCGATCGCAGTCGCCGGCGCGGGCAGAGCGACGCGCTCGAGACGCTCGCGCAGCACGGCCGCGAGATGGTCGGGATCGCGGGTGGCCGCGGCGAGACTCAGATCGAAGCCGGTGTCGTCCCGGCCCGCGTGAGCCAGCCGGAAGCGCAGACACTGCGCGCCCTGCCCGATGGCGGCGAGCAAGCCGCACAACTCGGCAAGCAGCCGCCGCGCGGCGAACAGCAGCGCGGGGGCTTCCTCGACCGGCGCCGGCAGCTGCAACGCGGCCGTGAAACGGGTGGGCGGAAGATAGCCCGGACGCGGGTCGGGCAGATCGCCCAGGGCGCGATCCAGCCGCTCGAGCAGCTCCCTGCCCAGACGGCGCGCCAGGCCGGCGCGCGGCAGCTCGAGGCAGGCGCCGCAGGTGGCGATCCCGATATCGCGCAGCAGCATGTCCGATTCGGGAGCGAGCTCGAGGACGGTGAGGGGAAGCTGCGCCAGCGCCGCGCGCAGTGCATCGCGGTGGCGTATCCGCACCGGCAGCCCGGCGCGGGCGAAAAATTGCGCGGCGAGCGGCGTGGGCGCGCAGGCCATGGCCACGGCGTAGCCCGGGGCATCCAGCGCTTCCTCGATCTGTGCCCACAGGCGGGTAAGGCCGCCGAAGAGCCTCAACGAGCCTTCGATCTCGAGCAGCACCTCGGCTGGAGGCGCGATGCTGACCGTGGAAGTGAACTGCAGGGCGCACGCGGCCATGCGTTCCAGCGCGGCCTGCTCCGCCGGCTCGTCTCGCGCGACTACGCGGAGGTCGGCCGCCAGAGCCGCGGCCGCAGCGACGGGCATGCCGGCGCGCACCCCGCGCTCGCGCGCCTGGCGATTGCAGGCCACGATCGCGGCCTGGGCTCCGGTTGCCTTCGCTACGGCAAGTGGCCCGGGCGTCCGGGCACCGCGCGCGAAGATTTCCAGGGACAGCGAGGGGAAGCGCAGAGCCAGCCACAACATGGGGATTCCAGCCGGCGCCCGCAGGGCATCAGAGAGCCGCTTGCGGCACGCGGACGCGGTCGGGAAGGCTCTGGCATGTTATCCGCGCGCGGCTCCCCGCCAGGATGGCGTCCGCGTCGAGCGCGATCGGCCCCGACAGAGGGCCTCCACGGCGCTTGAGTATGCGCACCAGCGTGCGGTTCTGTGATCTGCCGACGTGCAGCCGCAACGCCGCCGGCGAGGCAGGCGCGGCGCGGGCCGGCCGATAGAGCAACAGGCTGGCGCCGCCGCTTTCCGCCGCGAGCTGCAGGCGCCGCAGCGCGCGCTCGTGAACCTCGCCCAGCCAGGCGAGCGCGGAAAG
>JADMIO011426192.1_pt1 | contig 43314 bp, 38 predicted proteins | sample 8958161 | NCBI WGS metagenome assembly JADMIO01 (sample SAMN16585339, study PRJNA669376) | soil metagenome | isolation source: Crop rotation soil | place: USA: Cullars Rotation, Alabama | collected 2011
GGCCGCGACTTCAAGTCACGTGAATTCCAAGCTTCGGATCCCACTGTGCTGGAAAGGAAGGGCTATAAAATAAAAGGATGGGGTAGCGCTGGTAATTGATAGTTAAAGCTATTTGCAATACTGATCAATAGCGCTGTTTGCTTTTTCGCTACCCAATTCCTGCGCCTTAAACAGGTAATCGCAGGCGTCGGCATAACTTTCAATGCTTAAGAGTAATACTCCCATATTTAAATTACAATTGGCTGAGTTAGGGCTCATACGAAGTGCAATATCAAAATCTGTTTTCGCCTTAGGATACTGGCTGAGCATGGAATAACAAATGCCCCGCTGGCTGTAATAATTTTCCCGGGTTGAATCAATGGAAATCGCTTTTGAAATATCGTCTATCGCGCTTTCAAAGTTACTTAAGTAGTAAGTAGCCAACCCCCGGTTATAATAAGCTTCGGCGCTTTTTTCATCAAACATGAGTGCAAGCGTAAAGTCATCTATGGCTCCCTGGTAATCTTCCTTCAACCCTTTCTTCTTTCCTTCGGCCAGGTAGTAATTACCCATATCACCATTGTTGAATTCAACGGTTTTGTTTTCAGTCACTACCCGTATATTATCATTACCGGCCGCAATAATTATTTTCTTTATGGTGTCCTGGCCAAATGCAAGTGTATGGGTTAGGGTAATAAAAGAAAGAATGAAAATGCGGGCTAACATATAATTGCTTTAGTGTATTAACGAAAAAGTGAAGCGCTTATTTTAAATAGCTAATAAGCCTTTCTGCAACAAGTTTATCAATGGGGAAGGTAAGCATATCAGGGTGTAATTGGCCACCGGGTATCCACCGGAAGGAAAGCCGTTCGCCATTAGGGCTTATTTCGCCAAATTGGAAAGGTTCCGGGGAGGTTTTAGTTTTAAGCGCTTCCAGCGGTTTTACGAAATAGTAAATGCTGATAAGCTGGTGTTCAGGATTAAAGCCCGATAACTGAAAGAAATCGGTTGTATAAAAATGTTCGGCTATTTCAATCGGTTGATTCAGTTCTTCCATCCATTCCCGTTTTAGGCAGTCTTTTATTCCTTCTCCCAGTTCAAGCCCTCCACCGGGGAATTTGGTAAACTGCATTCCAAACCTTTCTTCATCTACTACCAAAACGTCTCTTTGTTCATTAAGCATTATCCCGTAAACACGAATATTAAAACGTGTGAGATTAGTTTGCGCCATAGTTTTTAATAATAGCCTGTTACCTTAACAGTGTAACATTTCCTTTCCTTGTAAACGGAAATCCGGTAGTGCAAACCGCTTCCAGGTAATATACAAATACACCCGCATCCAATGCTTTGCCTTTATATGTTCCATCCCACCCGGTGGTCAGCGAGTTTGTTTCAAAAACCAGTTCGCCCCACCGGTTATATATTCTCAGGTATCTTAATTCCTTAATTCCTATCGCCTCAATTCTAAAGTCATCGTTTAACCCATCTGTATTAGGTGTAAAGGCATTTGGAATAAATAATGATGCATCAGTGCAATAGGCGAAAACGCTTACAGTATCCTCATCCCTGCAACCATTCGCATCGGTAAAGGTCACTGCGTATATTCCTGAAGTAAGGCTATTTACTGTCGGTTCCGCGCAATCGCTGCAGCTTAATTTATCGGATGGGCTCCAGCTAAAATTACCCTGGTGTGTAGCAACAGCGTTTAGCTTTACCTCTTCTCCTGCATAAATTCTTACATCAGGCCCGGCATTTACGGATGGTAATGCATAAACACAAACTGTTAAATAGGCGGTATCGGAATAGCAAAGAGAATCATACACTATCACCCTATAGCGGGTGTCAACTTCAGGCGAAGCTGCCGGGGAGGAGCTAAGCGGGTCACTCAGTCCGGATGGTGGGCTCCATTTGTAATGGTAAGTATTTTCGCCATTTACAGCCAGGTGAAGATTTATTTGATCTCCCTGGCAAATACAGGTATCTGTAACTGACTGTATGGAGAACGGATAAAAGACATTTACAATAACTGAGTCTTTTTGAGAACAGCCATATATATCCGTAACAGTTACGGTGTACGTCGTAGGCTGGCGAGGCGTGGCAATAGGATTAACCGCTGTTGAATCGTTCAGCGTGGCCGCAGGCGACCATGCATAAATAACGCCGCCTGATCCATTAAGCAAGGCTGCAGTACTGTCGCAGACGGCTTTGTCGCTGCCTGCGCCGGCAATAGGTAAGCCATGTATCACAACATTTTTTGTGATTGAATCCTTGCAGCCATTGACCGTTTCAACTACCAGTTTTACATTGTAGCTTCCTATGTTATTATAAACGTGAGAAGGGTTATTTATGAGCGAGGTGTTGTTGGCGCCACTCAGTGGGTCACCAAAATCCCATGAATAGCTTGAAATAGGTATTGGAGTCAATGTGCTATCCTTAAATTGAATGGTATAACCGAGGCAGTTACCTTTATTATTAAATGCAAATTCCGGTAAAGGAGAAGTAATAACCCGGATAGTATCGTAAGCGGTATCGGGGCAACCGGGCGCTGCGCTGCTTATGAGTGTAACCACAAAGGTACCGGTATCTGCGTAAAAGTGAGAGGGATCTTTTAATGTAGAGGTATCGTTCTTTCCACTTGCGGGGTCGCCAAAGTTCCATAGGTAGCTTATGGGTGTAATGGCCCGGCTTGAATCGGTGAATTGCACAAGGCCTGAACCACACAGGTATTGCACGTCTGACCGGAAAAATGCCGTATCCATTACTGAATAGATTGAATCAATAAAGTGAGTGTAAACGCAGCCAACACCGTCATTTAAGATAACCTCAGCCCGGTAAGCAGCCGGAGTTGTATAAATGTGACAAATAGCTGAATCACCTATGGCTACTGAATCACCAAAGCTCCAGATATAACTAATCGAACTCGACGAATCAGCATTGAAGCAGATCTCGAATGGGGCACATCCCATTTTACCTGTGGTGGAAACATGTGCCTTAGGCCCGCCGATATGAATAAAACCAACTTTTGTTACCGAGTCAACACACCCAAAATGATTGCTGACTGTAAGCTTTACTGTATAATCGCCGGGGTCGGTATAAATGTGTTGTGGGTCGCGCGTTGTTGAGCTAGCGTTATCTCCAAAATCCCAGAAATAAGTACTGGCGTTATCAATAACATTGCTTGTATTAAAAAAGGATACCACAAGCGGAGGGCAATTGGTGCTGGCGGTATCTGAAGTAAAATCAGCATTCAGCGTGTCAATGTGGATGTAACTTGTTTTGGTTAAAGAGTCCATACAACCATTCTGGTCAACGGCTGTAAGCTTTACAGAGTAAAATCCGGGGGCAGAATAAGTATAGCAGGCATCGCCCAGGTGGCTTGTATCGCTGGTGCTTGTAGTATCTCCAAAATCCCAGGTATAATTTAAATTATTGCCGGTAGAGAAGTTCACAAGGCATACCTGGTTCCCAAGGCAGGCAGCTGTATCGACCGCAATAAAATCAACCAACGGCTTTAGCACGGTGATGTACGCTGGCTTAACCAGTGTATCGTAGCAGGTAGTGCCGCTGGTGGTACTCACTACAATTAACCTTATATCATATGGCCCTTCATTGTTAAATGTGTGACTGGGATCCTTCGCTGTGGAATTATTCTGACCACCACTTGAGGGGTCTCCAAAATTCCATTTGTAGGAAGATGGGGCGCTGGTAGAACTTCCAAGAGTAAGATTTTTAAAATCGACATTAAGGGGAGGGCAACCGGTAAGTGGTGTGGCAGAGAAATCAGGAAGGGTGCCAAAAACGGTTATGTAGTTGTTCTTAATGATGGTATCCGAGCAGCCATTGTAATCAGTGGCTATCAGCCTTACACCATACCTGCCGGGAGAATAAAAAGTATAATTGAGAATTTCAGTTGATATGGTTGTATCAGGAGTGGTGCTGCCATCCCTGTAAATTGACCACTTCCAGTTAACGCCACAAGTTGTTGTATTGTTAAAAAGACATTTGAGAGGTGCGCAACCCGCGGTGGCAGGAACGGAAAAGTTTGCTTTGAGGTCCCGTATAAAAATGCTGGCCTTCGTATTGTGATCGCATCCGGATGCTTGATTAAATACTGAAAGGCCGATGGTATAAGAAGTACACGTAGTTGGATAGCAAACTTTAATGGTGGAGGAATTAACAGTATAGCCGGCCTGAAGCTGGGCAGGAGGCTTTATATCCCATGAGTAAGTGTCAGCGCCCATAGAAGAGTCTCCTATAAACGTGCGGCAAAAACGATCATCACAGTCCATTTTGGTTATTATCTTGGATAGCGGAGGATATATCCGGATAAAGTCCTTTTTAATAAGCGTGTCGCAGCAACCATTATTGCAGGCAATCAGCCTTACTGTAAATTTTCCGGTATCATTGTAAATATGGTTGGGTGTTAAGCCAAAACCGGTTTCACCATCACCGAAGTTCCATGTAAAAGTTCGTGTAGTGTCAAGGGGAAGTTTCAGCACATTCGTGCAATTGGTAAAATTGATTGCTTTTTTTGCGCAGGAAACTGAATCCTTTGCACTGAAGCAAGCTTTAAGGTGCGAGCCCAGACATATACCACCGTGTGTGATTGTATCTCTGCAACCCTGAGCATTTTCAATTATTAATCCAACAGTATAGCAGCCGGGCTTCTTGTAAATATGAAAGGTCTTCTCTAATCCAAGCTGATAGTTGTTGGGAAAGGTATCGGCATTCCAGTTCCAATAATATTTATCAGGGCTACCGGTACTTGCAGACGCATCAAAGAAGGAAGTATCGGTTGGGGCACAGGTATTGCCAAGAGTTGTTTTATAAAAAAAGGAGGCATTCGGGCAATCAATGGTTACGGCATCAGGAATTGTTTTGGAATCGCTGCACCCTGATGCAAGGCTTACTGTAAGTGAAATGGAAGAACTGCCGCATGACCCGTAATAAATTGTTCCCGGGTTTTGAAGTGAAGAAGATGAAGGAACACCCCCCGGGAAAGACCACGAATAGGTGCCGGGAGAGGACTTGTTCGTTACAGTTATGTTTAAAGGAGCCTGGCAAACAGCCTGGTTTCCCTGCACAGTAAAATCAGCTGTTGGTACCGGGTTTACCACTACGGTTGTGCATTTCTTTGCTTTGCATCCGCCATTAAAAATTACGCTGTCGCAAATGGTGTAAGTGCCGGGGTCAGCAAACGTAAAGGTTATATCCTTATCAAAATTAGGTGGAGGATATGGCGTAACGCCGGTAGAAGGAGTTACCTTCCAATAATGCCTGGGCGCGATGCTTCCTGAAAAGGATATAGAACCGCCCTTGCAAATTTCAGAAGCGGAAGCAGTGAAACTGGCCGTGTTAACGGCAATGTTTACGTAATTGTTAATGGTAATTGTATTGGTACAACCATTCGCATCTTTTACCGTTAATGTAACCGGAAAGGAGCCTGTGCTATTGTATGTAACGGAAGGATTAACAGCAGTTAGGGACGTTGCTGTCGCAGTTGTTGTTCCGAAATTCCATAGGTAAGTGAGGCCGGAAGAAGGGGTAGATGCAGCGGCTGTAAAATTTATGGTGTAAGGTGCAGCACATGCACTTGGTGCATTTATAGAGGTAAATCTAGCTTGTGGTGCAGAGGTGACACAAGCAAAATTCTTGGCGACGGTATCTGCCCTGCAACCATAGGAATTATAAGTTATCATGGTAACATTATAACATCCCTGGTCTACAAAATGATGAGCAGGCGGATTTATTGAATGGCTCAGTATTCCATCTCCAAAATCCCATAACGCTGAATCAATGGTGCCTGAACCGGGTGAAGAAGTATTGATCAGTTGAACATCCAGCGGTGAACAGCCGGATAACGGAGAAGTAGCTTTGAAATTGGCCTTAGGTGAACATGCAATGGTAAAAGTTATGGATGTATCACTTTTAGAATTTAAGTCGTCCGTTACGGTTAGCTTAACTGTATAAGTCCCACACTTGGAATACACGGTGGACGGGCTTTTTATGGTTGAAGTACCCGGGTTTCCACCGGTAAGTTTCCAATCAAATTCCAGGTTGCCGGTACCAGTTGACAGGTTGGTAAAACTTACACCTGCGGGGGCACATTGGCTGTTATTGATAAAATCAACTGTAAAACTTGCATGTGCCTGTGAATAGCAATAGTTATCAAATCCTATTAATAAAATAGAAATAGATAAGAATAAAATAAACCTCTTTAAGTAACGGTTTGCCATTCAGTTCAAAATAACCACTTTACACGCTATTAATCAAAAATTACATTCGTTCACCTACTCTAAAATACGTAAAAAACCCATTAAAAGTTGGGGAATTTTAAAATAAAGCCAACACCACTATCAGCAACAAGCTAAAATCAAGCCTATTTATAAATAAATGCGTTTTTTTAACAATTATGAAGGTTGAATTTTATTTCCCTGTAACAATGGTATAGGAGAATGTCTCGCCTTCAGATTTTAAAGGCTTCGATTCACTATACTGGTATTGAATACGAACCTCCTTCTGTTCGGGAGCTGTACGATTATCCTGTAAGCGAAAATGAATATTGATACTTCTATGAAAAGTAACACGTAGCCCGGGATATTTTTTCTTTTCATACCTGAGTAATTTAACCAGGCGCAGCGCTTCTTCATCACAACCGTAGCCTATGCCATGAACAATACTTGCTTCAACCACAACCCCAAAAACATCGGTATCAAATTTCACACTCACCAATCCCTCCACTTTATGTTTTATTGCTTCTTCGGGGTAGCGGAGGTTTGTCCGGATAAACTCATCCAATGCTTTTTTACCTCCGGGGTAATTAGGCTGGCGAATAAAACTTTCTGGCTTGGCTTTCTTTCTCATGGAATGAAGAGTTCCGGGTTATCTGCAAATATAGCTTGCATTTGCATGTGGTTTGAAATCATATTACGATAATTCATGCTATCCTAAGGAATAACATAAACATGTTATTTTCAATTCGGGCGGTATGTAATCTCAGGATTAGGATTATTTTTGAATCATAAAATACCATAGCAAATGAATTATATAAAAAAGAGTATTGCATTTACGTGCGTTTTAATTGCTTGTACTTTGGTTGGTAAAGCACAGGATGCCAGCTGGTTTAAAGATGTTTCGGTCCAGCTTGGTTTCAGCGTTGTTCATGCCGGTGCCGTTATTGGCCTGGATGTAAATAATGACGATTACCCGGATATACTGACACTTGGAAGTCCATGGAAATTGTATATCAATTCCGATGATCCAAACTCATCTGACCCTGCTGATAGAATTTTTGTAGATGCTACTGCCAATTCAGGGCTGGATGCGATTGAACTGAAAGATATGGGCGGTGCTGCAGATTTTAATAATGATGGCAACATTGACCTGGTTACTAACCGCTGGTATCATACGCAAAAGCCGGACTTTACGCCCAACCCGGATGACGGCAGCCGCCTTCATCTCTTGCTTGGTGATGGGCACGGACATTTTACGCTTAAAAGTAACAGCGGACTGGAAGACCTGGGACCCATGGCAGGTGTAGGATTACCCATGCTTGATTACAACCGCGATGGTAACCTTGATCTTTTTGTGCCCAATCACTATGTGGGTTGGTTCAATCAAACCGGCCCCAGTTTTTTAATGAAGGGAAATGGTGATGGAACTTTTACCAATGTTACCGTTGCAGCCGGTATTAATATCAGCCAGGTTGATCCATCCAAGCCCTGGTTAAACCCGCCACCTACCTACCGTGCCATGTTTGGCGCCAACATGTCTGATTGGAACAACGATTGCTACCCTGATATCTTTACGGCTCCCTACGAAAGTTCAGGCTATCCTGACCTGGATTGGAACAATGACCAGTTTGTTACCAAGGCTGATACCGGCAACTCCGTTGGATACGGACAGTTATACAAGAACAATGGTGACGGAACATTTACCGATGTAGCTGTAACCGCTAATTACAATACTCATTTTATGTGGGGAGGATATGACCAGGGAATGGTTCCATGGGCTGCCATGCCATGCGACTATGACAATGATGGTGACATCGATTATTTAGTGCTGGAAGTTCATGGAGGCTCTTTAACAACTACCGAAGGAAGAACGTCTATTTTTACCAACCAGGGACCTGCGAATAACTACAGGCTGGAGCCTGAGCTTTCCAGGATAGTGAGGAAAAGCCCACAGAGCCGCAGCCACGGCGACCACAACGGGTTCTGGATGGATTTTGATAACGATGGCTGGGCCGACCTCATCGTGGGTGATGCTGTATATGTTCCCGCAACTGACCGCATGTTCTTTTGCAGGCAGAACCCGACCACGCACATTTTTACTGACATTACCAAAGAACTCGGCTTTATTGCGGGAACATTGCCTGCCACCATCAGCGACCGTATCAGGAGGCCATCAGTAATGATACCAATTGATTATGATATGGATGGCGATGACGATATTGTTAAAACAGCTTATAACGGCGACGACTCACTCAACTTTCTTGTGCTGAGAAACGATGTAGCTAACAAGAACCATTACATCCAGATTAAACTTGTGGCACCAGGTGGCGTAAACAAAAGCTGCATTGGCGCCAAGGTAAGTGTTAAGGCCGGCGGCATGAAGCAAACACGTGAGATATACGGCGACCAGGGAAGTTTTACGAACCAATATCCGTTCACATTGAATTTTGGATTGGGAACTTCAACCACTACAGTTGATAGTATTATTGTGCAGTGGCCCGATGGTTCCTGTTCACACACGGTACTCACCAATGTTCCCGCTGACAAGTTTATTTACATAGATAAGAATGGAATCAATGACGTTCCTAAATTAAATGCGCAAAATATTTTTGAGGTTTATCCTAACCCTAACAGCAGCGATTACCTCAATGTTTCTTTTGGTACTACCACCCTGGAACCTACCATTGAAATTTACAATGGCCTGGGGCAAAAGATCATCACTTACCAGGCGAGCGGCGTTTCAAATATTTTCCATGTTCCGGTTAAAGACCTTTCTACCGGTATTTACTGGGTTAGGGTAAAAGTGGGAGATAATTTACAGCAGGTGAATGCCAAATCATTCTTTAAGCAAAACAAGTAATAGTTCAGTATCACGGAACCTGCTCCATCATTTATAAGAGGTCCTTCCTCACCGGAAGGACCTTTTTATTTACAGTGTTAAACTGCAAATCATAACCTGCTGTAAATCACTGTAGCTTTACATAGACACGATTTTGATTATGTATACTTTTTGAAACTTTTTTGTTTTCCTAATATGATAGGCTCATTTATTCATCCCTCTTTCCTCTATTATGCATTGCCAATATTTCAAAGAACGATGCAATTGTCTGAACACGATTTTAAGGATTAAATAGAAATACAGGATTGGATTCGGCAATCCTGCTCATCCACAAAATCCTTAAAATCGTGTCCGGACAATTACCTACTAATAAGAGTCAAAACCACCCGTTTTGTTTGGGCTATTTGCAAACTTTATTTTTGCACACATCGAAATTTGAAGAAAATCGAAGCTTCGTGATTTGGTGTCCCCGCAGTGTCACTGCTTTGCGTGTGCCTAAGCAAGGCGCAGGACTCTGCGGTATAATTGTATCACGTAATTTTAAGTATCTTAGTTTGATATGTCTGTACGCCTTTTAAAGGAAGAAAAGGGGAATATTCACTTCTGCACATTCACCTGCTATAAGTGGATTCCATTGTTTGAACTAACTGATTTCTATTCACAGTTTTACCAGTGGTTTGATTTTCTCGCCAAATCAAAGATTCAGATTATTGCCTACTCCATTATGCCCAATCATTTTCATGGAATGTTCTTTCTTCCGGAAACAGCGCCAACCATTAATAAGGTGATAGGCGAAGGAAAGCGGTTTATGGCGTACCCTCTTGTTACAGTGCTTGAAAAGAGGAATGAGGTGTTTATACTTAATAAATTGAAAACTGCCGTTACTGCAAAGGAGAAATTAAAGGGAATAAAACATAAGGTATTTGAACCATCGTTCGATTCAAAACCTTGTTTCACTGATTTGTTCATTCAGCAAAAACTCGACTACATACACTACAACCCTGTAAAGGCAGGGTTGGTTAGTTGCCCGGAGGACTATGTTCATTCATCTGGTAGGTTCTATCACACGGGTAGTCAGGGTATTTATGCTGTGACCGACTACCGCGATGCGGGGATTTACGATGGCAACTAAATGAAATATACAGGTTATCTTGCCGCAGAGTCCTGCCCCTTGCTCGAGTGCGTGTCAAATGCAGTGACTCTGCGGGGACGAAAGCTATGGCAGGCGAGCAAAGTAGAGATAAGAGATATGCTAGGTAAAACTTATTACTCAGCACCAATAACTAACAACAATCAACTAACAACTATAAACATAAGCCACCTACCAGCAGGTATTTATTTAGCGGTAGTAACCGGCAAGAGGGGTAAGTGTAAGGAAGTGGGTAAAACTTTAAGACCTCACCTCCATAACCTCACCCCGCCTCGCCTTCGGCGAGACTTCCCCTCTCCACTTCGTGTAGAGGGGTGAGTGGTAATCCTGCTAAACTTTACCACAAAAATCCCTCTCCACTTTTAGGTGGAGAGGGATTTAGGGTGAGGTTTATCCCGGAAATGTTATAAAACTCCATTCTTTTCCCATTTTCCATCTCACCTAAACCCCTTTCTTTTCCCGATGGATTTGAATAGATTTGTGCTATTAGCAACAACACACACATGACCTATTTAGATTTTGAAAAGCCGGTTGAGGATCTGAACACGGAGTTGGAGAAACTGAAAAAAATTGGCGAAAACGGTAAAGTCGACATGACATCCGCTTTGGAGGAACTGGAGATTAAAATAGTGGAGACTAAAAAGAGTATATACCACAACCTGAGCGGCTGGCAGCGTGTGCAGCTATCGCGCCACCCCGAACGGCCCTATACCCTGTATTACATTAACCAGATGTGTACCCGGTTTACGGAGCTGCACGGCGACCGTAACATAGGCGACGATAAAGCCATGGTAGGCGGCCTGGCCGACCTGGATGGGCAAACGGTAATGTTTATCGGCCAGCAGAAGGGGGAAAATACCAAGGCACGGCAGTACCGCAACTTCGGTATGCCCAACCCCGAGGGTTACCGCAAGGCCCTGCGCCTGATGCAACTGGCGGAAAAATTCAACAAACCTATTGTTACCCTTATTGATACTCCCGGTGCTTACCCCGGGTTAGAGGCTGAAGAGCGTGGACAGGGTGAGGCTATTGCCCGCAACCTGTTTGAAATGGCGAAACTAAAGGTGCCGGTCATCTGCATTATTATAGGTGAAGGTGCCAGCGGAGGCGCGCTCGGCATAGGTATTGGCGACCGTGTACTAATGCTGGAAAACACCTGGTATTCTGTTATTTCCCCTGAATCGTGTTCATCTATTCTTTGGCATAGCTGGGATTTTAAGGAACAGGCAGCTGAAGAACTAAAGCTGACCCCCACACACATGCTGGGATTTAAGCTGATTGACGGCATTATTAAGGAACCGCTGGGCGGGGCCCATAACAACCCCGAGGAAATGGCAAAAGTGTTAAAACGTGAAATAAAGAAACACCTGGCTGAATTAGAGGATATGACACCCCAGGAACGCATAAACCAGCGTATAGAAAAATTCTCTAACATGGGCGTGTTTACAGAATAGGAGATTACTGAAATACACCCCCGTGAACAGTTAAATTAAGTGGGCTGTCCCAATTCCCCTCTCGAGAGGGGAGTCAGAGACCCTGCCTTATCGGGCAGTTAAACGGGGTGTGTTCTAAAAAATTGAGGATTTTTACAGAATAAAACTTCAAAAAAAACGTTTATTTTGCGGCATGATTGCGAATATTAAAAAGCGGTTTCATTACTACTTTCTCAAAAAGGAGCTGAAATTTCATCGCGTTGACCGAAAGGCCATCAACATTAACAATGCGAATGATATAGCCATTATTTTTGATGCATCTGATGTAGAGAAAACGGCCATCATTAACCAGTTTGCCGATTCGCTCCGCGCCATGAAGAAAAAGATCCATCTCTTTGGCTATTACAATATTCCCAAACCTGCCATTAACTTCAACTTCCCCTACTTTAACAAAAAGAACCTGAACTGGTATCTTGAGCCGAATGGCGTTTTAGTGGATGAATTTATAGACCGGAAATTTGATATCCTCATCAACGCTTGTATTGATGAGATACTTCCATTGGAATACATTGCGGCATTATCACAGGCTTCTTACAGGGTTGGGTTGTATAACCCTTCCAAACTCTTCTGCTACGACATGATGATTGACATGAAGGAGAAGAACCTGAAGAAACTGGTTGACCAGGTGAAGCATTACCTGGGAGTTATCTAGCAATGAATGTCCGACTAATTAAAAACTACCATGCCAAAAAAATTAACAGGAACAGGAGTAGCCATCGTTACTCCATTCAACAAAGAAGGAGCCATTGACTTTCCAGCACTGGGAAGAGTGATCAACCACATTATCGAAGGCGGATGCGATTACATTGTTTCTATGGGAACAACGGGCGAATCTGTTACACTATCGAAAGACGAAAAGAAAGAAGTGTTACAATATACCCGCCGCATGGTGGCAGGCCGCATTGGCCTGGTTGCCGGCATTGGGGGCAATAATACTGCTGAGTTGATGACACAACTAGCTGAATTCGATTCAACCGGTTTTGATGCCATTCTTTCCGTTAGCCCTTATTACAACAAACCAACACAGGAAGGTATTTACCAGCATTATATGCAGCTGGCAAGTGTAAGCCCGCTGCCAATTATTATTTACAACGTACCGGGCCGCACCGGCAGCAACATTACCGCTGAAACAACTTTGCGCCTGGCCAATGCCTCCGATAAATTTATTGCTGTAAAGGAAGCGTCCGGCAATTTGCAGCAGATGATGCACATTGTGCAACACAAGCCTAAAAACTTTCTCGTTATATCCGGCGACGATCCGTTAACGGTTCCCGGTATTGCTGTTGGTTTAGTAGGTGTGATATCCGTAGTGGCCAACGCTTTTCCAAGAGAAGTATCTATGATGGTAAATGCCGCGCTGGAAGGCAATTTTGCGGAAGCAAAGGGAGAGCATTACAAGTTGCTTGAAATAACTGAACTGATGTTTGCTGAAGGAAGCCCTGCCGGCGTTAAAGCCGTGTTGCATTCTATGGGTTTCTGCGAAAACAAAGTAAGGCTGCCATTGGTTACTGTATCTGCCGGCTTGTACGATAAAATAAAGTCGACGACTGCGGTAGCAACAATGTAGGGACACGATGCTTCGTGTCCTGATTATCAGGACGCAAGGCATTGCGTCCCTACATATAAACATTCCCCGCCATCTCGCTTAAGGCGAGATGAGGCGAGGAAGGGTCCCGTTGGTCAGTTAATGGGGTTTTATTTTTATGTAGTGCTACAGGTTCAGCCTGTAAGATAAGCTCTTTAGCTTCTCTACATTCAATGGCTTATTTAAATAATCAACCACTAATGGATTTTCTTTTGCCAGCTTGATATCAGCTGCATTCTGCGCTGATGTAACAAATACAATACGCGTATTTTTTTTAGAGTTTTCAGGAAATTTGGCGAACTCTGTTAGAAAGGCTGACCCATCCATCCGAGGCATCATCATATCAAGAAGGATGAGGTTTGGGAATGGTTCGTTTTTTTCGACCCGTTCATCCATCAATTCAAGGGCTTCTTCGCCTGAATAACAGGAAGTCGTCTTTTTTGAAAATCCTGCATCTGTAATCACTTTTTCATTCAACATTACATCTATCTGATTATCGTCAACCACCAGGGTTTCATTTACCATAATTATATAAAGAGATTGGTTATGTAGAGGTGTTACATCCAGTTGAAGATTTTAACCAGGTCGTTGAATTCATTTGATTTATCAAAAAAGAAATCGGCCCCCAGCTCAGTACACTTGCGCTGGTACTGCTTGGTGGCATAGTTGGTCAGCATAGCAACCACCAGGTCAGGGTTTCTCAGTTTAGCCTGCTTTAATACGTGTAACCCGCTGCGGCGGCCCGGTAAATTAATATCGAGAATAACTACATCGGGTTGTTCAGTGGCTATTTTTTCAAGCGCCGATTTCGCGTCGCCGGCATGGCCTACTACAATAGTGTTTTCTATCTCGTTGATTATTTCCTCGATCTTGCGGCTAACAAGCTCAGAATCTTCAACGATAAGAACTTTAAATGGGGTAGTTCTCTTCTTTACCAAAGTGTTGTGTGGGGTAATAAATTGAGCTACAAATTTCCATTAAAGCTTTCTTATCCATTATAGTAGGTTGAATGATTATGGTGTAGAACAAACAATGACAAGGGAGCTGCAAGCTCGTGGCTACCATTATTTATCGCAGGCACCTCACCTCCCTGCTCCTCTCCAAAGGAGAGAGTTATGGTAAGTTAATTATTGAAATAGTTCTTTTTACTTATCACAAAGTCCCTCTCCTTTGGAGAGGGATTTAGGGTGAGGTGTATAAAGCATTAAGTTTATAACATTAGTGAGTGCCTTCGACTTTGTGGCATTTTTGTTTGAATTAGAACTAAAAATGGGGTGTAGTTCCGCTTTTTAATACAACTTACTACTGCTACCTTCGCCCTAAACCGGTAAGGATTGAGCAAAGACCTTAAATATGCCCAGCGGGGTGTCAGCGCCTCTAAAGAAGATGTATATGAAGCCATAAAAAAGCTTGATAAGGGCCTTTTTCCCAACGCTTTTTGCAAGGCCTACCCTGATGCGCTGGGTAACGATGAGCTTTACTGCAACATAGTACATGCCGATGGCGCAGGTACAAAATCATCCCTGGCTTATTTATACTGGAAGGAAACCGGCGACCTTTCCGTTTGGAAAGGCATAGCACAGGACAGCATTGTGATGAATATTGACGATCTGGTGTGTGCCGGGGTTACTGATAATTTTTTATTCAGTTCCGTTATTAACCGCAACAAGCACCTTGTACCGGGCGAGGTCATCAAAACCATTATTGAAGGAAACAACGAGTTCTTTGAGAAGATGCGCAGTTATGGCATCAATATCCATTACATGGGTGGTGAAACGGCCGACATGGGCGACATCATTCGTACGGTAACGGTTGATAGCACCATTACCTGCCGCCCAAGACGCAGCGAGATAATTGAAAATAATATTAACCCCAACCATGTAATTGTCGGGCTGGCATCCTATGGCAAAGCCACTTATGAAGATGAATACAACAGCGGCATTGGCAGCAACGGGTTAACAGCAGCGCGTCACGATGCGCTGGATAAAATATACGTAAGCAAGTACCCTGAGTCGTTTGACCCCAACACACCGCTTGACCTGGTTTACAGTGGCACAAAGAAACTAACGGATAAAGTGGATGGCGCGCCATTAAATGCCGGCCAATTGATTCTTTCACCCACGCGTACCTATGCGCCTGTAATGAAACAGGTATTTGAAAAATTCCGCGCTAATATTTCAGGTGTGATACATTGCAGCGGTGGTGGACAGAAAAAAGTATTGCATTATGCCCACAACCTGCACGTGGTAAAGGATAACCTGTTTGCCATTCCGCCGGTATTTAAAATGATCCAACAGGAGTCGAAAACAGCGTGGAACGAAATGTACCAGGTATTTAATATGGGCCACCGCCTCGAGGTTTATTGCGACCAGCAAGTTGCCAATGAAATAATTGCCATTGCAGCTTCGTTCAATATTGAGGGGAAAGTAATTGGCCGGTGCAAAGCGGCCGATAAAAACTCACTGGTAATTGAGTCGGAAGTGGGAAGGTTTGAGTATTGATACACACCCCTTTGGAACTCTTAAACTAAAGTCACCGCCCCAAGTCCCCTCTCGAGAGGGGAGTCAGAGACCCTGCTTAACCGAATAGTTAAACGGGGTGTGTTTTAGGCAGACAGGATTGAATATTAGCTTAACTGCGTTAACTTTATTCTATGCAGAAATTACCTGTTCTCTTATTTGCTGTTATTCTTGCTCTTACTTCCTGTAAGAAAGATTCCATTACACCCAACAGTGCTCCTAATCCTTACTATTTCTTTTCCAATGGGAAAGATTCAGCTGCTGCATATCTTCCGGATGTATTTACGCCAGATAGCGATGATTGGAATGATGATTTTAAACCCTTTGTTTACAATATTGATAAATTCGATTTTAGTATTTATAGTAGAACAGAAATTATCTTCAATACAAATGATTTTAGGCATGGTTGGGATGGTACATACAAAGGCATGTATTGCATGCCGGGAGTTTATGGCTTTGCAATTACAGGTGTTGACCATTGGGGCAATACCTTTTCCTTTAAGGGAAATGTTTTGCTGATCAGGAATTATTAGTCTTGATTTAAGGGTTGGTAAAAGAAAAAAAGATGCTTCGTTCCTCAGCATGACGTGATAAGCAAGGGGATGGAAGTTCACTTTCCGTCATTCTGAACGGAGTGAAGAATCTTATATAATAAGAGAGCTACTTCAGGGCCTGCTTCAATATATTTTCCAGTTCACTACCCCTCAGGTCGGCGGCAATTACCTTTCCGTCCTTATCCAATAAATAGCTGGCCGGTATAGAATTAATGCCAAACTGAATGGCAACAGGCGATCTCCAGGCCATCAGGTCAGTTACATGGTTTGGCCATGAAAGGCTGTCTTTTTTAATGGCTTTCAGCCATTTATCCCTGTCATCATCCAGCGATACACTATATACAGTAAAGCCCTTATCCTTAAATTCATTATAGGCCCTTACAAGGTTTGGGTTCTCCGCCCGGCAGGGGCCGCACCACGATGCCCAGAAATCGACGAGCACATATTTTCCCCTCAGCGAGGAAAGTTTAATGGGTTTGTCGTTTAAATCATTTAGTTCAATATCAGGTAAGGTAGAGCCATTGCTGAATAAGGGCTGGTTGGCAGCGGGGTTCAGTTGCCGCTGAACCTGCACCAGGTCGTCAATAAAGGCCTTGCCCAATGGAAGATCAGGATATTTTTTTTGAACCCTTGCTGCTACTTTCTCAAAAACGGGCATATCCATTTTCGGGTTCAGAAAATTATACGTGGCGAAAATACCGATAACGGGGTCTGAAACAGTATCCACATAATGGGTGATGAAATCGCGTGCATCCAGCGACTGTCGCTGCAACTCAGCTTCATAAACCATCTTTACCGAATCGGTCAATGGTCGTGCAGTATCGCTCATGCTGACATATATCTTGCGTAGTTCACTATAGCGATTACTGATGTTAACCAGGAAATCCTGCAGTTGAGAGGATAGGGGAGAGCCCTTGATTGAATAAGGTTGAAGAAGGAAGGAACCCGTGTCAGCTTTTATCTCTATGCTTTGTGGTTTTTCATCCATTACCAGCATAATGAAATTGCTTTTCCCAAATCGTATCTGGTACAATCCTTCATGCTTTAAAAAACCTTTCAGTGCGAATTGACCTTTTGAATCTGTTTTAGTGGTATCGAGCGTAATAACGTTATCGTAGTTTAACTCTTCCAGGTATAATTTAGTGCCGGCAGGCAGGTGCGCTATTTCACCGGATACGTAAAAGCCTTTTTCTTTAAAGCTGCACGAGGCCAGCAGGCTGCAAAGAAGACAAACAACAAACACTCTATTGATAAAATGTGAAGACATCCAATAACAATTAACTTAGTGACTCAATAACTATTTAACCACCTGGGCCAGTACATTTTCCAGGTCTTCGCCACGCAGGTTAACCGCTATTACTTTCCCTTCCTTATCCAGTAAAAAGTTAGAGGGTATAGAAGTTATTTTAAACGTCTGGCATATCTGCGATTGCCAGCCCCTCAGTTCGCTGGTATGGTAGGGCCAGGTAAGATTATCTTTCTTAATGGCTGCCTTCCATTTCTCTTTATACGAATCAAGGCTCACGCTGAAAATGGTGAAGCCCTTATCCTTATACTTATTATAGGCAATCACTACGTTCGGGTTTTCCGCACGGCAGGGGCCACACCAGCTGGCCCAGAAATCGATGAGCACATATTTGCCGCGCAGTGAGTAAAGGTTAATTTTTTTGCCACTGGTATCCTCCATGGATATATCAGGTGGCGTGCTTCCCTCAGGGAAAGATACTGCCGGCTGCATTTCCTTCTTTATATTCTCTGCCTGCATTACAAAGTCGCGAACGAGGGTGTTGTCTTTGTACTTATCGAACAACCGCTTTTCAAGCTTAGTGGTAAACTGGATGTTGCTTTTTATATCGAGGAAACTCAACCCGCCAAAAGCGCCGATAACCGGGCTTTGAACCGTATCGAGGTATGTCTGGATGTAGGTAACGGCTACAGAGTTGTAATAATTTATCTGCATGCCCATCATCTGCTTCATTGAATCGCTTAATGTTGGGTTTTGCAGCTGCCCGCTCAGGTAGCGTACAGGCTCATATTGCTTGTTTGCATTTACAACAAAGTCGCGTATCTGTGCCGTAAGCGGCGAACCTTCCACGCTATAATCAAATGTTTTCAGCCGGGCCGTATCTGTTTCCAGCCTCATGTTTTTTGTCGTTGGCTGAATAACCGCCAGCATGTTCAGCGCCTCCGTAATGCGCACACGGTACAGGCTCTCTTCTTTTACAGTATCCTTTAATGTAAAGCTTCCGTCAGCAGCAATAAGCGATGTATCAATGGGTTTCAGAAAACTGAAGTTCATCCTGTCCAGAATGACAGGAGTACCAGCCGGAAATCCCTTGATATGGCCGGTGATGGTTACAATAGACTGGGCGCCGGTTAAATAGGAAATGGAGGAGAGGAGAAGCAGGCAAAGGAATTTCTTCATACTATCAGGATTCTAATTTATGCAAAAGTAGCTTATTTGTCAATTTCGGGTCCGCTTTGCCCTTTGAAAGTTTCATTACCTCACCCATAAACAGGCCGGCAACGCCTGTTTTGCCACCTTTGTATTCAGCCACTTTTTCAGGGTATTTGGCAAGGGCCTCGTCAATATATTTCAAAATTAATCCTTCATCCGACTGCTGGATCAGGTTCATTTGTTTGGCCAGTTCAGCAGGGGTAATATTTCCGCCATCCTTTATCAATGCAGGAAACAATTGCTGCGAAGCAATGGTAAAGTTTACCTGCCCGCCTTCAATCATTTTAATAATCTCCGAAATGGTTGCAGGCTTTAAAATAAAGCTTTCGATGGGCAATGCATTTTCGTTGCAATACGAACGAATGGGGCCCATTACCCAGTTAGCAGCCGCTTTTATATTGCCCGAGGCCTTGCGTACCTGCTCAAAGTAAAAAGCGGTTTGCTTGTCTTCCGTTAACACGCTTGCATCATACTCAGAAAGGCCTTCCAGGATAAAGCGCTGTTTCATGCTCTCCGGCAATTCGGGCATTTCCTTCCTGATGTTATCAATGTCTTTATCCGTTAAAATAACCGGTGGCAAATCAGGCTCAGGGAAGTAGCGGTAATCGTTTGCCATTTCCTTGGAGCGCATAGAGAAAGTGGTTCCTGTTACGGCGTCAAAACTGCGGGTATCCTGGTCCACACGTTGGCCCGCCTCCACCATTTTAATCTGCCGTTCAATTTCATGTTCCAGCGCACGCTTTACATTGCGGATGGAGTTCATGTTCTTCACTTCCACCTTTTGCCCGAATTTGCTTTCGCCTTTCAATCTTACAGAAACGTTCGCATCGCAACGCAAGCTTCCTTCTTCCATGTTACCATCGCATATATCTAAATAGCGCACCAGTTTCCTTATTTCAGAAACATAGGCATAGGCTTCTTCAGGGGTGCGCATGTCCGGCTCGCTCACTATTTCAATCAGGGGTACTCCGGCGCGGTTCAGGTCAATCAGGGTATAATATGGGTCCTGGTCGTGCATACTTTTGCCGGCATCTTCCTCCATATGGATGCGGGTAATGCCCACCTTCTTTTCATAGCCTTCCATTTTCAATGTCAGGTGGCCCTCGAAACAGATGGGGGTCGTATGCTGGGTTATCTGGTAGCCCTTTGGCAGGTCGGGGTAAAAGTAATTTTTACGTGCAAAGTGGTTCTCGTGGCGGATGGTGCAGTTACATGCCAGCCCCATGCGGATGGCAAAGTCAACAGCCTGTTCATTTAACCGGGGTAAGGTGCCCGGGTGGCCAAGCGTGATTACGCTTACATTGGTATTGGGTGAAGAGCCAAATTCCGTTGAATCGGATGAAAAGGCCTTGCTTTGCGTCATCAGCTGCGCATGCACTTCTAATCCTATTACTGCTTCGTATTTATCGTGCTTAATGTTCATTTGTTCAATGCTCTTTGTGCAATCATACCGTTACCGATTGCAATTTATCTTTTCCTGCCTGAATGGCTTTCGCTAAACCTGCCGGGTTGGTACCACCAGCTGTGGCAAAGTGAGGCTGACCACCACCACCGCCATTGATCTCCGCGGCAATCTCCTTAATTATTTTGCCTGCATTCAGGTTTCTTGCTTTAGCCAGCTCTTCATCTATCATCACCGCTATCATAGCCTTACCCTCTGCTTCCGTACCCACCACCATGTATAGGTTCTTGATCTCGTTCTTCAGGTCGTAGCAGAGTTTTTTCAGTGCATCCATGGAGGGCAGACTGACCAAACTGCTGATAACCGTTACTCCCTGCACCACTTCCGCTTTTTCAAACAGGGTTTCCTTTACCATGTTCACTTGCAGGTTGGTATAACGCTCTACTTCCTTTTTAAGTTTGTCGTTCTCGTCTTTTAACTGGTTAACGGAAGTAAAAATATCCTTTGGGTTATTGAATTGCTCTTTAATCTGCTGTAAGGTTTGACGATTTGCCCTGAAGTAGTTCTCAGCGGCTTCACCCGTAATAGCCTCTATACGCCTTACGCCTGCAGCCACCGCTGTTTCAGCGGTGATGATAAACAGGCCTATTTGTCCGGTGCTTTGGGCATGGGTGCCGCCGCATAATTCAACGGAGTAGTTCTTATCGAACGTAATAACTCGTACAAAGTCGCCGTACTTTTCACCAAACAAAGCCATAGCGCCCGTAGCAGTGGCTTCCTTTATCGGTACATTGCGTTGTTCGTTTAAGTGTATATCCTCGCGAATTTTTTCATTCACCATGCGTTCAACCTTCTCCAGTTCTTCATCTGTCAGTTTAGCAAAGTGCGAGAAATCAAAACGCAGGTAATCCGGCGATACCAGTGAGCCTTTTTGCTGCACATGTGTACCCAATACTTTACGCAATGCTGCATGAAGCAAATGGGTGGCACTGTGGTTCAATATCGTACTTCCTCTTAAAGAAGCATCCACTGATGCTGCAACCGGCGCATCAATTTTAGCAGGAAGCTTATTGACGTATTGAATAATGAGGTCGTTTTCTTTTTTTGTGTCCAGTACAGATATCTTCTCTCCGTCAAAATCCAGTGTGCCTTTGTCACCTACCTGCCCACCACTTTCAGCATAGAAAGGCGTTTTAGCTAATACCACCTGGTAAACTTTTTTATCCTTTACCTTCTGTTCGCGGTATTTTACCACTTCCGTTTTAGTTTCAAGCGAATCATAACCTACAAATTCAACCTTAGATTCGTTATTCAAAACAATCCAGTCGCCGGTTTCAGTTGCCGCTGCCTTGCGGGAGCGGTCTTTTTGTTTCTGCATTTCAGCAGTAAAGCCCGCTTCATCAATATTCCACTTTCTTTCAGAAGCTATCAGCCTTGTAAGGTCGAACGGAAAGCCATAGGTATCGTATAACTCGAAAGCGGTTTTGCCATCGATGTTCCCGTTAATTTTGTCAATTAGTTTAAGGCCCGAATTAAGTGTAGTTAAAAAGGATTGCTCCTCCTCTGCAATAACGCGCTGCACAAATTCCTTCTGCTTATACAGCTCAGGAAACACTTCTTTAAATTGTTCGGCCAGTACAGTCATTAATTCATTCAGCACAGGCTGCTGCAGATTCAAATACTGGTAAGAATAACGCACAGCCCTTCTCAGTATGCGGCGTATTACATATCCTGCACCGTTGTTGGATGGCAACTGCCCGTCAGCAATGGTGAAACTGATAGCGCGCACATGGTCGCTCATCACACGCATGGCAATGTCTGTTTTCTCAGCTACCCCGTACTTAATGCCGCTCTTCTTTTCAATAAAGTTGATGAGTGGCATAAACACATCCGTATCGTAATTGCTTCGCTTGCCCTGCAACACGCGCACCAGGCGCTCAAAGCCCATGCCCGTATCAACATGTTTAGCGGGTAATTGCTCTAATGAGCCATCCGCTTTGCGGTTGTACTGGATAAATACGTTGTTCCATATCTCAATCACCTCGGGATGACTGGCATTTACGAATGATTTGCCGTCGCCTTTCTTTCTCTCTTCAACAGGACGTATGTCCACATGAATTTCCGAACAGGGACCGCAGGGGCCGGTATCACCCATCTCCCAGAAGTTGTCTTTTTTGTTGCCGTTAATAATGCGGCTCTCGTCAATCAGTCCTTTCCATATATCATAAGCCTCTGTATCGCGCTCCAGTTTTTCTTTGGCATCGCCTTCAAATATGGTTACGTATATCTGCTCCTTCGGTATTTTATACACCTCTGTCAGCAGTTCCCATGCCCAGCTGATGGCTTCTTTTTTAAAGTAGTTTCCAAAGCTCCAGTTGCCCAGCATTTCAAACATGGTGTGGTGGTAGGTATCAATGCCCACTTCCTCCAGGTCGTTATGCTTGCCACTCACACGCAGGCACTTTTGGGTATCAGCAATGCGGGGGGCTGTGGGCGTTTGGTTACCCAGGAAAAAGTCTTTGAACTGGTTCATACCCGCATTGGTAAACATCAATGTAGGGTCGTTTTTCACCACGATGGGTGCCGATGGAACTATTAAGTGTTCTTTTGACTTAAAAAAATCGAGGAACTGCTGGCGTATCTCTCTGGCTGTCATTTTCAAATAAAACTATTATAATGCTTGAAATCGCAATGTTTTTGATTATTTTGCGTTTAAAATCCCCCCAAAATTAGCGAATAAACCCCGAATTGAGGAGTGAAGAAAATTAAATACTACTATAACACCCAAAGCCTGCGGTACGAAAAGCTGGAGGAGTCCTTCTGGACCAAAATGTTGCGTGTAATAGGGTTTCTTTCCGCTGCCAGTGTGTTCGCTTTTATTATTGTTTACCTGGCCTATACCTACCTCGATTCGCCCAAGGAAAAGAAGCTGAAAAGTGAGCTTTCTCAAATGCAGGTTCAATATGAACTGCTGAATAACAAGCTGAGCGACCTGGAAGAAGTTGCTGGCGACCTGGCTGAAAGGGATGACAATATCTACCGCGTAATTTTTGAGGCCGACCCTGTACCTGAAAGCATGCGCGGGGCAGGTTATGGAGGCGCCAACCGGTACGCTGACCTGCAGAATTACCAGAATAGCGAATTGATGATATCCACCTCATCCAAACTGGATAAGATAAAGTACAAGCTATACATACAATCAAAAAGCTACGACCAGCTGGCCAAGCTCATTAAAAGCAAGGAAGAATTACTGGCCTCCATTCCCGCCATTCAACCCGTTGCCAATAAAGACCTGAAGCGAATTGGCTCCGGCTTTGGCATGCGCATCGACCCTATTTATAAAGTACCGGTTATGCATGAGGGCATGGACTTTACTGCGCCTATCGGCACCCCTATTTACGCGACAGGTAACGGTGTAGTTTCTTCCGTTGATTATGGCGACAGGGGCTATGGCAATAATGTTACCATTACCCATGGTTATGGCTATCAGACTTTGTATGGACACATGAGCCGGATTAAAGCGAAAACCGGGCAAACCGTAAAGCGCGGCGATATCATAGGCTACGTAGGTAACAGCGGAAAATCAACCGGGCCGCATTGCCACTATGAAGTGTGGCGCAACGGGAAAAAGATTAATCCTATCAACTTCTTTTACAGCGACCTTACTCCGGATGAGTTTCAGAAGATGCTTGAAATGGCTGAGCGTAACGGGCAATCGCTTGACTAATTATTAATTGGGAATTTTTAATGTTGAATTCTATTAAATGAGCGGAAAAGTAGAATATATCAATCCGGATGGACTATTACAAAATCCGGCTTTTTCACAAGTGGTGACAACACAAGGAAAAGGAAAGACCATTTATATTGGCGGACAAGATTCCATAAACCCACAAAGAGAAATTGTTGGCAAGGGTGATATTGCTTTACAGACCGAGCAGGTAATGACAAATTTACAAATGGCGCTTGCGGCCTGTGGGGCGACTTTTGAAAACCTTGTAAAATTATCCATCTATATTGTTCAGGGGCAGGATTTGTATCGTGGTTTCCAGGCTTCACAAAAGTTTTTGGGTAACCTGAAAAATCCTCCGGCCATAACAGGTTTTTTTGTTGTAGCATTAGCGCATCCCGACTATTTAGTTGAAGTAGAAGCGATTGCATTTATTCCTGAAGAATAAAATTTCAGCCTTGCTGTTGGCGGAACAACCGATGCAGCTTCATTAGTTAATCATATTTCAGCCTTATATTAGCGCTGTAAAACCGACCCAGTTATGGCAGCGAAATTGCATCCCCAAACATTCTCATTCCTAAAGGATTTAAAAAAGAATAACAACAAGCCCTGGTTTGATAAGCATAAACCATTGTATGAAGAGGTGAAAAATGATTTTACAGCATTTGTGGGTGAGCTGATAAAGGAGATGAATAAGGTGGATAAAACGATAGGGGAGCAGGAGGCGAAAAAAGCAGTGTACCGAATTTATCGCGATATCCGTTTCAGTAAGGATAAAACGCCTTATAAAATAAATCTCGGCGCGGGTTTCGGAAAAGGCGGAAGAAAAACAAAGTATGCCGGCTATTACTTTCATATTGAACCGGGAGGCAATTCATATATAGGTGGCGGGTTATGGCGCCCGGAAAATGAAGATGTAAAAAAGGTGAGACAGGAGATTGACTATAACTATGATGACTTTAAAAAAATCATTGGCAGGAAATCGTTTGCCAGGTTGTTTGAGCCATATGATGATAAACAAAAAACCGTACCCCAGGGATATACTGCTGATAACCCTGCCATTGAACACTTAAAGTATAAGAGTTTTATCTACGGTGCTGATAACATTGACGATAAAACCGTTATGTCGCCAAACTTTCTCAAAGAGGTGGTTAAGATGTATAAGGAGTTATCGCGTTACATCATCTTTCTTAATAAGGGGCTGGAGTAATTGTTCCCTCGAAATAAGTCAAAATGTCGTTAATTTTTGAAATTATCGGCATTTATGTCTTGTTATTTCTCAATTATCACACATTTTGCCCGAAATCCAGGCACGGAATAGCGTTTGATTAAATCTATCAAACAAAACAAAAAGATAAAACGCTATGACGTACCTAAAATTAAAGTCCGACAAATTTCCGGCACCCAGAGTATTCGGTGATTACTTTGAGGATTTCTTTGGTAAGGATTTTCCTGCCACATTTAACCAATCATTCGGTTACAAAAATTTCCCACCTGTAAATGTTGCTGAAAGCAAGGAGCAATACCAGATAGAGCTTTCGGCCCCGGGCAGAAATAAGGCAGACTTCAACATTAAGCTGGATGGAAACCTGCTGGAAATTTCTTCAAAGCAACAGGACGAAACCACCGTGGAGGAAAAGGATTATACCCGCCGCGAGTTTAAGCTGGCCTCCTTTACCCGCACATTCACATTGCCTGAAACCGTTAACGCGGAAGGTATCAATGCTGAATACACGGATGGTATCTTAAGGCTCACCCTTCCCAAGAAAGAGGAAGCTAAGAGCAAGGGCCCTAAAGAAATTACCATTTCATAATTAGGATTGGGGTTTTGGTTGAGAAGGCGGTCTTACTGTGAGGCCGCCTTTTCTTTTTATACTTCCTCTCACATCGCCGCATAGTTTTGGACAGATATGTTTTTAAGTATAGTTCTTGAAAGTTACCACAACTCCCCTCTACACGAAGTGGAGAGGGGAGGGGGGTGAAGTCTAGTACCCCAATATCTTCAGCATACTTGCTGAGGTCTGCTCCTTGGCAAACAACCAATCCTTCAGGTTGCCCTTTTTGTCGTAGCCAATTAAAACGTGTTTGGGCGAGGGAATAAGGCAGTGTTTAATGCCGCCGTAGCCGCTTAGTTGGTCCTGGTAGGCCCCTGTGTGGAAGAAGCCAATATAGAGAGGTTCGCCGTTCTGTATCTTGGGCAGGAACACCTGGTTCACATGCACCTCTGAGTTATAATAATCCTGGCTATCGCAGGTTAGCCCGCCCAGGTTCACACGCTGATACTCCTGGTCCCATTTATTAACCGGCAGCATCAAAAAGCGTTGCCCGATGCCCCATGTATCGGGAAGGGTAGTAATAAAACTACTGTCAATCATATACCATAACTCCGAATCATTCTGCAATTTCTGGGCAACTACCTTGTAAATAGCAGCGCCTGATTCACCCACTGTAAAGCTGCCGAATTCAGTGTAGATATTGGGGGCAGCAACTTTTTCCTTCTTACAAATATTTTTTATCTGCGTTACGATCTCCTTGATCATGTAATCGTAATCGTAATTAAAGCCGAGCGAATTTTTGATAGGAAAGCCACCACCAATATTAATTGAATCAAGGGTGGGGCATATTTTTTTCAGCTGGCAATAGACATTAACAGTTTTGTTCAGCTCACTCCAGTAATAGGCATCGTCCTTGATACCAGTATTGATAAAGAAGTGCAGCATTTTAAGCTTAAACTTCTTGCTGTTGTGAATGCGCTGTACATAAAACTCCAGTATATCGCGCCAGCGTATACCGAGGCGTGAGGTGTAGAACTGGAAGGAAGGCTCTTCTTCAGCTGCTATGCGGATACCGATGTTGCACTCACCCTTCACCGTACGTTGGTAGGCCTCTATTTCATTCATATTATCCAACACGGGTACCACGTTTACAAAGCCGTCGTTGATCAGCTTGGCGATCTTGTTCGTGTAAATCTTGGTCTTAAACCCGTTGCAGATAATGAAGGTGTCTTTCTTGATTCGCCCCCTTTTATACACCTTGTTAACAATATCAATGTCGTACGCAAAGGATGTTTCCAGGTGCACATCATGCTGCAAAACCTCGTCAACAATATGGGAGAAGTGGGAGCTTTTGGTGCAGTAGCAATAATAGTACTTGCCCGGATATTTCAGTTCCTTAAACGCCTTCCTGAAACCAGCTTTTGCCTTCTGTATCTGGCTGCCTATTTTGGGCAGGTAGGTCAGCTTAAGCGGAGTGCCGTATTTGTCAATAATGCTTTGGAGAGAAACCCCGTTAAAAAATAGTTGATTGTCTTTTACCATAAACCCTTCCTGGGGGAAATCGAAGGTCTGGTGTACGAGGTCGCTGTAGGTGTTGTTCATCTCTCAGTTAAGAGGGGGAATTCAGGGAGGAAAAAGGGGTTATTTTTTAAGCGTTGCAAAAGTAATAACTTTGACGGCATTGCTACCAATGTTTGGCAAGAATATTTGAGTATGAAGAACATAAAAATTGTAGAGGTAAAATCAGAAGTAGGGGCCGGTACGCGCGGCGCCAGCCTGGGTATTGATGCCATTAAAATAGCGGCGCTCGACTTCGGTAGCGACTATTTCAGGCGCTACCAGAGTGTAGAGATACAAACAGAGAACCAGATGCTGTATGAACCCGCCCGGTCCAGTTATGCGCGCAGGGGCAAGGGGGTGATACAGGTTTGCCAGCGCGTGGCAGATGCCACCAAAAGCGTATTGGACGAAGGTAATTTTCCCATTATCCTTTCCGGTGATCATAGCACCGCAGCCGGCACTATTGCAGGCATAAAAATGGCTTATCCTGAGGCCCGCATTGGCGTGGTTTGGATAGATGCTCACGCCGATCTGCATTCACCCTATACTACACCATCCGGCAACATGCACGGTATGACATTGGCTGCTGCTGTCGGAGAGGACAACCTGCAACAGAAGGTAAATAATGTGGATGATAACACCCGGGAGTTCTGGGAAACATTCAAAAACATAGGAGGCATATCACCAAAAATAAGGTATGACAACCTCGTATTTGTGTGCTTGCGTGATTTGGAACCACAGGAGGATTACCTGATAAGGCAGCACCGGGTGCGTGTTATAACTACTGATGAGATAAACAATTTTGGCATTGACAAAGCCGCCCGAGAAGTGCTTTATTCCGTTGAGCCCTGCGACTATATTTATATTTCATTTGATGTGGATGCCATGGATTCGTCCATCTCCAAGGGAACCGGCACACCCGTTCCAAACGGCATTACGGAGAAACAGGCTGCCAGTTTGATTCTCCGCCTGCTGCAGGATGAAAAGGTTTGCTGTTTCGAGATATCTGAAGTTAATCCAACCCTGGATAAAGAAAACCTGATGGCGGAAAACGCTTTTGAGATTCTGCAAAAGGTAACCAACCAGTTGTATAACGATTGGGCGGACGAGTAAGGAAGTTCCAAGTTTGAGGTTTCAAGTTTCAAGGGTTTGAAAAGAAAGTAAAATATGGCAACGTTTAAGTCTTTTGAGGAAATAGAAGCATGGAAAAAAGCACGAGTTCTTGTGAAGGAAATCTATTTAGTTACTGGTAAAGAGAAATTCAATGTTGATTTTAGGTTAAGAAACCAAATAAGGGATGCTGCCACATCTATTATGGCCAATATATCGGAGGGTTTTGAAAGAGATGGAAATAAAGAATTCTGCCAGTTTTTATATATTGCTAAAGCATCTTCAGGTGAGGTTAGATCACACTTGTATGTCGCGCTCGATCAGGACTACATTTCCGAAGCTGAATTTGAGTTATTGAAAAAGCAAACAGAGGAAATTTCAAGAATGTTAAAAGGATTGATTGTTTACATTCACAATTCAGACCTAAAAGGATTAAAATTTAAAAACGTAGACGAGGCAAAAGATTCAAGGAAGTCTGGTGTAGACCCTTGAAACTTGAAACCTGGAACTTGAAACATTACAGATGGAAGATATTTTAAGAGGGAAGACGGTTGAAGTGGTTGAGAAATTATATGGGCAGAAGTTCTCTGCCGAGCAGGTATTAATTAATGAAACCCCTAAGGAGTTTGAAGGAGACTTTACCATTGTCATATTTCCCTTTACCAAGGTAGCCCGTAAAAGCCCGGAGGCAACAGCCAATGAAATAGGGGCGGAGTTAAAAGCCCTGATTCCTGAAATTGAATCATTCAATTCAGTAAAAGGTTTTTTAAACCTAAAACTGACTGATGCTTACTGGATAAATTTCTTAAGTAATAAAGCAAAGGATAAAAAATACGGTCTGTTCCCGTCCAATAACAAAACTGTGATGGTGGAATATGGTGGCCCGAATACCAACAAACCCCTCCATCTCGGACACGTTAGAAATATTTTGATAGGCCACTCCCTTTCTGAGATATTGACTGCTGCGGGCAATAAGGTTATTAAGGTTAGTATTTACAACGACCGGGGCGTACACATTTGCAAAAGCATGCTGGCCTACGAAAAATTTGGCCACAATGAAACACCTGAAAGTGAGGGCATCAAAGGCGATCATTTAGTAGGCGATTATTATGTAAAGTTTGAAACAGAACTGCGTAAGCAAATCGCCGGCTTAATGTCTAACGGCATGCCGGAGGATGAAGCCAAGAAGAAGGCCCCGTTGGCATTGGAAGTGCAGCAAATGCTTTTAAAGTGGGAACAAGGCGATGAAGCAGTACGCGCGCTCTGGAACAAGATGAATGGCTGGGTCTATAAAGGCTTTGAGGAAACATTTGTAAAGCTGGGTGCTGAGTTTGACAAGCACTACCATGAATCAGAAACTTACCTGTTAGGCAAGAAGATTGTGGAAGATGAATTGAAGAAGGGTTTGTTCTTCCAGAAACCTGATGGCTCCATTTGGGTTGACCTGACAGGGGAGGGGCTGGATGAAAAGTTATTGCTACGTGCCGATGGTACATCTGTTTATATAACCCAGGACCTGGGCACAGCCGACCTGCGCTATAAAGATTATGGCGTTGAACGAATGATATACACGGTGGCAAGCGAGCAGGACTACCATTTTAAAGTATTGAAACTGGTTTCAGAAAAGCTGGGAAGGCCTTATGCTGCAGGTATCTATCACCTGTCTTATGGTATGGTTGACTTACCAACAGGCAAAATGAAATCGCGGGAAGGAACCGTGGTTGATGCTGATGACCTGATAGAAGAAATGGAGAACACAGCACAGGAGCAAACAGTACAACTGGGCAAGATCGAGAACTTTACTGAGGAGGAAGCGCAAAAGCTCTATCATAACTTGGGCATGGGGGCGCTTAAGTTTTATATACTAAAAGTTGACCCCAAGAAACGGATGACGTTTAACCCCGCGGAGTCTATTGACTTCCACGGGTTCACCGGCCCATTCATTCAGTATACCTACGCGCGTATTCAATCGGTAAAAAGGAAAGCGGGTGGTGTTCCTTCAGGTAAGCCTCCAATTGATAGTCTCCAGCCGCCGGAAAGGCAGTTATTGCTGCAACTTCACCTATATCCCCATATTGTTCAGGAAGCGGCGAATAAGCTGGAACCATCATTGGTGGCAAATTATATCTACCACCTGGCCAAGCTGTTCAATTCATTTTATGGTGAGTTATCCATTATTAATGCCGAAAATGAAAGCGCGAAGAACTTCCGTCTTCAACTGGCCGACTTTACGGGCGAGGTTGTTAAGAAGGGTATGAAACTATTGGGTATTGAAGTGCCGGAAAGGATGTGATCATCTCTTAACAGATAGATAATATCAGATATTGTTGATAGAGAGACATCGCCCGTACATTTGCGGCAGCACTTTAAAAAGTGTCTTTTATGAATATCCTTATTTCAGTTTTTACGGTTGTTTGCCTTACTGCTTTCATTTTTATTCAGTACCGGATTTATAATCGTAAAGGAAGGGGCGCATAAGCCTTCGCAGTATAAAAACGCATGAGTTTTAATTCCTGTTTTCTAAAACAGGGAAAGGAGATCTACTTCGAAAAAATGTTATACTTCAGAATGCAATAGATTGCCCTGAAGCCATCACGCCAGCCTATTTTTTTTCCTTCCTCATAGGTGCGTCCGAAGTAGGAGATACCCACTTCATATATTCTTACTCCTTTTACGCGTGCAATTTTAGCGGTCACTTCCGGTTCAAAGCCAAATCTTTTTTCCTTCAGCTTAATGGCTTTAATGGTTTCCGCCCTGAATAGTTTGTAGCATGTTTCCATATCAGATAAATTGAGGTTGGAAAACATGTTGGACAGAAAAGTAAGAAAGCGGTTGCCCACTGTATGCCAGAAGAATAATATCCGGTGGGCATTACCACCCATAAAGCGACTGCCGTATACCACATCGGCAAAACCGTCTACAACAGGCTTAAGCAGAATATTGTATTCCTGTGGGTCGTATTCCAGGTCGGCATCCTGTATTACAATGTAATCGCCCGTGGCTTTTGCAATGCCAGTATGCAATGCCGCGCCTTTGCCTTTATTTACATCATGCCTGTAATACTGAATGTCTGAATTTTTCTGCGCAGCTATATAGCTTTTAATGGCCTGCTCGGTATTATCAGTAGAATGGTCATCAATTATAATGATCTCTTTGCTGATGCCATTGATAAGCGAAACCGCCTGTACTTTATCCAGGATCAGGTGAATGGTTTTTCCTTCATTATAAGCAGGTATAACAATAGATAGTTTGGTTGCCATTCGTTTTGGGTAGGAGTGCCAAAAGTAAATTTTTTAGTTATTAAATTAACTTTTGTCCTACTACTTACCCCAATTCTTAAAAGAAAGCTTATCAAATAACAATGATGCCGTTATCCTCAGGGTGTTGTCAAGAGGGCTTTTATATGGAGTGGTTGCCACTATTAATGAACCATCTATCTGCAAACAATCATAATGCAAACCGAGGCCTATTGTAAAGTAGTGCCTGTTTCCCTTATCTGGATATTCATAAAAGTAGCCGCCTCTTACAGCTAAGATATCATGAAAGATGTATTCCAGCCCCGTTGAATAGGTAATTTCATGTAACTCTTCCTTAAGCCCACCCGGCGCATCAGTGAATGATTGCCACGCAGATACTATTACTGATTCTGAATTATTATAACTGAAATCTTCAGGGGTTGGAACCAAAAGCTTATTCAGATCAAGGGCGAAAGAAAGTTTATGATGCCTTGAAAACTGAAAATGAAGGGCACTTCCAATTCCTAAATTAGCCGGAATGAAATTCATGTATTCATTGCTCTCGGTATAGCTAATTTTATTTCCAAGGTTTGATACAACCATTCCTAAGGCATATTCTTTAAGTACCGAATGCTTTTTTATTGCATGAACGTGTGTTAAAGATGCATCAACAAGTATCGTTTTCCCAAGTTGAGTTGGAACCCCGGAAATGGCAATTCCTTCAACGGGATGAGATAGCCCATAACCAATATTTATTCCAAGTGAAAGGTCTTTTTTCATCTTCCTTGCATAACCCAAATGAAAGGCCAATTCACTTGGATTATAATTATCTCGCGGGTACGCGCCTGAAATATTGAGAAAAGTTAACTGACCCAAATCGAAATAATTAAAAGAAGCAGTTATCGCATTTAAACTATCCATCTTCCAAAATGCAGAAGCATTAAACAAAAAAACATCCGGCACCATTTCTTTTAACCATGGTGTATAGCTTGCTGTAATCCCAAACTTATCTTTTGTAAACGCCAGTTTGGATGTATTGTGGAATATGGAGTGCACATCTGGTTTGGTGGCTATGCCGGTTTCGCCCATGCTTCCGGAACGGGCATCGGGAGTAATTCTTAAAGATGGAAAGGAGGGTATAGGGGCATTTACAGAACCAAGCAATTGATTTGTATTCATTTGTGCATTTAGCCTAACAGCCATTATTATAAATAAAAACAGCACGTATATTTTCTTCATGTAAGATATTTGAGGCAAAACGCACTTTTATAGCAAATATTGTAATTCGTGTATTGCTCCAAAATCTCAAATTTTATTTGCAAACACACCTAAAGTTGTTATTTTTGCCGTCCAAATAATTTTAAATCTGCATGTTAATCATTGACACACGCGAAAGCGAATCATTAGACAAGGCCCTTAAGAAGTACAAGAAAAAGTTCGAAAAAGCCGGAATTCTTAGAGAATTAAGGAGTCGCCAGGGCTATTTGAAGCCTTCTATCCGCTCACGTGCTACTGTTCTGCGCGCCGTTTACCGCGACCAGATTCTTCGCGAGCTGGAAGGTTAAAATACCATTTCAATTGCCTATATTTGTTAGGTAAGGCAATTGAAGATATGGATATACGGAGTTTCATCCAGTATTTACAGTTTGAGAAAAGGTATTCGAAGCACACCGTTATAGCTTACGAAAATGATTTAGAGCAATTCTCATCCTTCTTACTAACCACATACGAAATTACAGACTTAAGCCAGGTGCGTCATACCCAAATACGCAGCTGGCTTGTTTCGTTAATGGAGGCCGGTACGGGCAGCCGCAGCATTAACCGGAAGATATCTTCCCTTAAAACCTATTTCAAATTCCTTATCCGCAACGGGGCATTGGTTAAAAACCCCATGCAAAAGGTATTGTCGCCCAAGGTGGCCAGGCGCCTGCCGGTTTTTGTGGAGGAGAAAAATATCCGCCAGTTTCTTGATCATTTCGATTTTGGCGATACCATGGAAGGCATCCGCAACCACCTGATGGTGGAGCTGTTTTATTCTACGGGCATGCGTCTTTCAGAATTGGTGAATTTGAAGGATGACTCCATAAATTTTTACCAGCAAACAATAAAAGTGCTCGGAAAAGGTAACAAAGAACGCGTGATTCCGTTTCATACAGAAGTGATGGTATTGATTAAAGAATATCTGGCTGTGCGCGACAAACAATTCCCTGAAAGGTCTCATCCTTTCCTACTGATTACTGATAGCGGGGAAAAAATCTACAACCGTTTAGTTTACAGGGTTATTAACTCTTACATGCAGATATTCACCACTGTAGAGAAGAAAAGCCCTCACGTTTTGCGGCATACTTTCGCCACGCACCTGCTGAACCATGGGGCTGAGATCAATGCCATTAAAGAACTGCTTGGCCATGCTAACCTTTCGGCTACGCAGGTTTATACCCATAACACGATTGAAAAACTAAAGAACATTTACAAACAGGCCCATCCCAAGGCCTGATAGAAAGATAGATTCATTTGTTAACTGTTGTAAATCAATTGAAATATGAACATCAAGATCCATTCTATTCATTTCGATGCTGACCAGAAGTTATTGGATTTCATTAACAAAAAGCTGACTAAGATCGAGGGCTTTTTTGACCGTATTACCGGCACGGAAATATACCTGAAGCTGGACGGCGGTAGTCAGAACATTCGCGATAAAGTTGCTGAAATAAGGGTGAGCTTACCTGGTAAGGTGCTCTTTTCTGAAAGCAGGAGCAAAGTATTTGAAGAATCGGTTGATGCAGCTATTGAGTCTATGCTCAAGCAGGTAAAGCGTCATAAAGAAAAAATACAGGGATAAATCGCTTTATTTTATTGTTCTTCGCTTTTATTTGTAAGTGTTTATAGTATATTTGCAAACATTTTCAAAAAATGTAGGGGTCTATTGGTGTGCCCACGCGGTTCAAAAGGCTTTTTTACGATTTTTTTGAGGATTTAAGGCTGCCGATGTAGCTCAGTTGGCCAGAGCTACTGATTTGTAATCAGTGGGTCGGGGGTTCGAATCCCTCCATCGGCTCTTAAGTTTGTTCTTTAATTTTGGGGAGATACCAGAGTGGCCAAATGGGGCAGACTGTAAATCTGTTGTCTTACGACTTCGAAGGTTCAAATCCTTCTCTCCCCACTTGAAAGTGGCGATTGATTGAATATTGATCGTTGAATTTGAATAGAGTGTTCTTTGAATTAAAAATAAGATTTCTAAGCTAATTGGATGGTTACGCACCAATCGTAAATCATCGATTTGAAATCTGAAATAAATTGCGGGAGTAGCTCAGTTGGTAGAGCATCAGCCTTCCAAGCTGAGGGTCGCGGGTTCGAGTCTCGTCTCCCGCTCTGTTGAAGAAGTTAATGGTTAATCCGTTAATGGTTATTTGGGAACCATCCTGACTAATAACCTATTAACCAGTAACAAATAGCTAAAACAAGCCGATGTAGCTCAGTTGGTAGAGCACATCCTTGGTAGGGATGAGGTCACCGGTTCGATTCTGGTCATCGGCTCTGACGAAAGTCAAAAGTTATCGGTTATAAGTTTAGAAACTTGTATCTTGTAACTCATAACTAAATAATTAACAATCAATAACAAGTAACCAAACTTAAACATCAAATCAATTTTAAAACTAATTAATCATGGCAAAAGAAAAATTTGAACGGACCAAACCTCACGTAAATATCGGAACCATTGGTCACGTCGATCACGGTAAGACTACTCTTACTGCTGCTATTACCGAAGTTCTTGCTAAAAAAGGATGGGCTGAAAAACGTTCTTACGATTCTATTGATGCCGCTCCTGAAGAAAAAGAAAGAGGTATAACCATCAATACAGCTCACGTTGAGTACCAGACAGCTAACCGTCACTACGCTCACGTTGATTGCCCCGGCCACGCCGATTATATCAAGAACATGGTAACAGGTGCCGCCCAGATGGACGGAGCTATCCTCGTGGTAGCCGCTACTGACGGTCCAATGCCTCAAACCCGTGAACATATCCTTTTAGCCCGCCAGGTAGGTGTGCCTAAAATTGTTGTGTTCATGAACAAGGTTGACCTGGTTGACGATCCTGAATTGTTAGACCTGGTTGAAATGGAAATCCGTGAACTATTGACATTCTACCAGTTTGATGGCGATAAGATCTCTATCATCCGTGGTTCTGCTTTGGGCGCGTTAAACAACGATCCTAAGGGTGTACAGGCTATCGAAGACCTGATGGCAGCTGTTGATGCTGACATACCGGTACCAGAGCGCGCAAGGGATAAGCCTTTCCTTATGCCTGTGGAAGACGTGTTCTCTATCACTGGTCGTGGTACTGTTGCTACCGGCCGTGTTGAAAGAGGCGTTATCAACTCTGGTGATGCAGTGGAGATCATTGGCCTGATGGATCAGTCATTGAAATCTACCGTTACAGGTGTTGAAATGTTCCGTAAAATTCTTGACCGTGGTGAAGCCGGTGACAACGTTGGTTTGCTGCTCCGCGGTATTGAGAAGGAAGACATCCGCCGTGGTATGGTGGTATGTGCTCCGGGTTCTATCACTCCTCACACTGAATTTAAGTGCGAAGTTTACGTTCTTTCTAAGGAAGAAGGTGGACGTCACACCCCGTTCTTCAACAAATACCGCCCTCAGTTCTACCTGCGTACTACTGACGTAACCGGTGAAGTTGAATTACCATCAGGTGTTGAAATGGTAATGCCGGGAGATAACATTTCTATCTCTGTAAAGCTGATCACTCCTGTTGCTATGGAAAAGGGTTTACGTTTCGCTATCCGCGAGGGTGGTAGGACTGTAGGTGCCGGCCAGGTAACTGAGATCATTAAATAAGTAATAGTTTGAAGTTTGAGGTTTGAAGCGTAACAGTTTCAAACCTCAAATTTTCTTACTAATCATCGTTCTTTAAAAATTAATTCATTGAAAGTTTAAAGTTGAAGTGTTTGAATTTCATAAATTCGAACTTCAAACTTTCGCACTTCGCACTTCCATACGGGTGTAGCTCAATTGGTAGAGTAGTCTCGCCTGAGGCGAGATTGGCCGGGAATTCTTAAATGGATTTAAATAATAACGGGCAGAGAAGAAAATTCGAAAGTCTACATTCACACGGGTGTAGCTCAATTGGTAGAGTAGCGGTCTCCAAAACCGTTGGCTGGGAGTTCGAGTCTCTCCACCCGTGCTAAAAACAATTTTCCCTTATGGGTAGAATCAGAAATTACGTCAGAGAATCTTATCTCGAGCTTACAACTAAAGTAAGCTGGCCTACCTGGGCAGAGCTTCAGGCCAGCGCCATAGTGGTAGCCGTGGCATCATTGATCATTGCCTTACTCGTGTTTGGCATGGACAAAGTAGCCAGCCTTACCTTTGCAACCTTCTACAAAGCTTTCTAACCATTTAATATTACTTAAGTATGTCAGAAGAAAAAAAATGGTATGTGATGAGGGTGATCAGTGGTAAGGAAAGAAAGACCAAGGAATACATTGACTCAGAAATTAACCGCTCCAAGTGGAATGATATCATCGCGCAGGTGCTCGTTCCTATGGAGAAAATATACAAGATAAAGGACGGCAAGAAGGTAATTAAAGAAAGAAACTTCTTCCCGGGCTATATATTGATGGAAGCAGATGAGGCCAAGTTAACGAGTGAGATGCTGCAAACCATTAAGAACATTACCAACGTTATTAATTTCCTGGGCCCCAACAACCAGCCACAGGCGCTTCGTAAAACTGAAGTGAACCGCATACTGGGCAAGGTGGATGAAATGAGCGGTGTAAGCGAAACACATGCTGAGCCTTACCTGGTTGGCGAAACAGTTAAGATCATTGATGGCCCGTTCAATGACTTTAACGGGTTGATAGAAGAGGTGAACGAAGAAAAGAAAAAGCTGAAAGTAACCGTAAAGATCTTCGGGCGCAAAACCCCTGTAGAACTGAATTACGTTCAGGTAGAAAAACAAGCATAGTTATTTCAGAAGTAAGATTTCAGAAATATGATTGACGCAAGCGTCGTCTGAAAATCTGAAATACTAGATCTGAAATCTGAAATAAGGTTTGATTCGTTTGTCCGGAAAGCTTCACCGGTACAACTTGGCAGCTTCAAACAAACCTCACCCCCCGCTCTTTAATAGGAGGAGGCAGCAAAAAGGGGATGATAGGAAAGAATGTCTTTCTATCAACTAATAACCAACAACCAACAACTAACAACTAAGCAAAATGGCTAAAGAAATAGAAACATACGTCAAGCTCCAGGTAAAAGGCGGCCAGGCAAACCCGGCTCCACCTATCGGCCCTGCATTGGGCGCCAAGGGTGTTAACATCATGGAGTTCTGCAAGCAATTTAATGCCCGCACCCAGGATAAAATGGGCAAGGTACTTCCGGTAGTATTAACCGTTTTCAAGGATAAGTCCTTCACCTTTGAGATCAAGACCCCTCCTGCAGCTATCCAGTTGCTGGAAGCAGCGAAGCTGCAAAGCGGCAGCAAGGAGCCTAACCGTAACAAGGTAGGTTCCGTTAACTGGGATCAGGTAAAGGCCATAGCAGCCGACAAAATGGTTGACCTTAACTGCTTTACAGAAGAAAGCGCCATGAAAATGGTTGCCGGAACCGCCCGCAGCATGGGTATTACCGTTAGCGGCAAAGCGCCCTGGGCGTAAGCTTAACCACCAAATAATTTCAAATGCCTCTTCGTGAAAACGGAGGGGCATTTGTGTTTTATAGGTTGCTTTAGTTTCTTTACATCTCACTCCCAGGTATGCGCCTCCTTCTCCTTTCTATTTTATCATTTGCCTTATCGCTCTTAATCTCGTGCACTTCAACAACGGAAGCACCCACCGGCTACTCCCACGTAAAGCGTGTAGTAGATGGCGACACTTTTATAATGGATGATGGAACAAGTAAGGGAGTAAAGGTTCGCCTGATAGGGGTGGATGCGCCGGAATCGAGAAAATCGGAGCATAAGGAAGTTGGCTATTACGGCAAGGAAGCCAAGCAATACCTGATGCGTATGTTAAAGGGTCAGAATGTTCGCCTTGTGTATGATGCCGGCCGTTACGACCAATACAAGCGCACTCTTGCCTACGTGTACCTGGAAGATGGGACTTTTGTAAATGCCGAGTTGATTAAGAATGGCTATGCAATGGTGTTAACCATTCCCCCTAATGTGGCACATGCGGAAGAGTTTGTAAAACTGGAGCGGGAAGCAAGGGAAAACCACAAAGGTTTATGGGCTGATCCAAATTAATACGGTTTACCACAGCACCCCTCTCCACTTTTGGGTGGAGAGGGGCCGGGGGTGAGGTCTTTTTGGCTGATGCCGATTATTAAGGTTTGCCACTGGACCCGCTCAGAACTCGTTCCGGAAGACGGTGTCGGGACCATGTTAAATACAGTCTCTACATTTGTTTATATTTCCACCACTAAATATGTACTTCTTAGGATACGATATTGGCAGTTCATTCATCAAGGCGTCGTTAATAGACGGGGCCACCGGCGGGTTGGTAGCTAGTGCGTCCGCTCCTGGTACTGAGATGAAGATTGCAGCCCCTAAAGTAGGTTGGGCCGAACAAGACCCAGAAACGTGGTGGAACAATGTAAAAGATGTTACAGGCAAATTACTGTCAGGTATTTCTGTGAACCCGAAGGACATCAAGGCCATTGGCATTTCTTACCAGATGCACGGGCTGGTAGTGGTGGATAAAAACCAAAGGGTGTTGCGCCCCTCCATCATCTGGTGCGATAGCCGCGCTACGGAGATAGGGGAGAAGGCCTTTAAGAAAATAGGACAGAAGAAGAGCCTGAAGCATTTTCTGAACTCGCCCGGAAATTTTACCGCTTCTAAATTAAAGTGGGTAAAGGAGAATGAGCCCGGGCTGTATGAGAAGATAGATAAGATAATGCTGCCCGGCGATTATATAGCCATGAAACTATCCGGCGAAGCTCAAACCACCATAAGCGGACTATCGGAAGGTGTTTTCTGGGACTACAAGAAACAAGATATAGCTGACCTGCTGCTGGATTTTTACGGTATCTCCAAAGAGCTTCTTTCGGCCATTGTTCCAACTTTCGGAGAACAGGCAGAGTTGAGCAGCGAAGCGGCAAAGGAATTAGGCTTGAAGGCCGGTACGAAGATCACCTACCGCAGTGGCGACCAGCCTAACAATGCTTTCTCACTTAATTGCCTTAACCCCGGCGAGCTGGCAGCCACGGCCGGTACATCCGGTGTTGTTTACGGCGTAACGGACCAAACGGAGTTTGATGAGAGATCGAGGGTGAACACATTTGTACATATAAATCATACCGATAAAAAACCACGCTACGGCATACTGTTATGTGTAAACGGAACAGGAAGCCTGAATAACTGGCTGAAGCAATTATTGAATGTAAGTGGCAATATCTCGTACCAGCAGATGAACGACCTGGCGGCAGGTGCGCCGGCGGGCTCGGATGGGTTATTGTTTTATCCCTTTGGAAATGGAGCTGAAAGAATACTGGAGGACAGGAATATTGGTGCATCATTGCATGGCTTGCAATTTAACAGGCACTCGTCCTCTCATGTGCTGAGAGCTGCGCAGGAAGGAACTGTTTTTGCGCTGAACTATGGCCTGGAGATAATGAGGGGTATGGGCGTGAAGGCCAAAGTGGTTCGTGCCGGCGAAGCCAATATGTTTTTAAGCCCACTGTTCAGGGAAACGTTCGCGTCATTAACGGGTACTGTTGTAGAGTTGTACAATACTGATGGCTCACAGGGAGCGGCAAGGGGAGCGGGAGTTGGAATGGGCTATTACAAAAATTATAAAGAGGCTTTTCATGGCCTGAAAAAAATACAAACCATTGAGCCTGATAAGCAGCTGGCAAAAACATATAAGGAAGCCTATGGCAACTGGTTAATGCAATTGAATAAGTTTTTGAAAAAAGGATAGACCAATATATACCTATGGAAATAGTAACAGGAACAACATCATTCTTTCCTACCGTTAGAAAAATTGCTTACGAAGGAAAAGATTCAACGAATCCTCTCTCTTTCAGATATTATAATGAGAGCCAGGTAGTGGCCGGCAAAACCATGAAGGAGCATTTGCGCTTTGCTGTGGCTTACTGGCATACCTTAGGTGGAACCGGTGCCGACCCGTTTGGGTCGGGCACCCGCCATTTCCCCTGGCTGCAAAGTCAGGATGTAATACAAGCGGCAAAGGATAAAATGGATGCCGCTTTTGAGTTCACTACAAAAATGGGAATTCCTTACTACTGCTTCCATGATTTTGACCTGGTAGCTGAAGGAAAAACAATTGCTGAGTCAGAAAAGAATTTGAAGGCTATGGTGGCTTATGCTAAAGAGAAACAAAAGGCATCAGGAGTAAAGCTGCTGTGGGGCACGGCCAATCTCTTTTCTCACCCAAGGTATATGAACGGGGCAGCTACCAATCCTGATTTTAATGTAGTTGCTTATGCAGCTTCGCAGGTGAAGGCAGCCTTGGAAGCAACGGTTGAATTGGGAGGAGAAAACTATGTTTTCTGGGGTGGGAGGGAAGGCTATAGCTCCTTGCTGAATACCAATATGAAACGTGAACGGGAGCACATGGCCATGTTTTTAAGCAAGGCCAGGGACTATGGCAGAAAGATAGGCTTTAAAGGAACATTTTTGATTGAGCCCAAGCCCATGGAACCATCCAAGCACCAGTATGACTTTGATGCCGCTACTGTAATTGGTTTCCTGCGGGAGTATGACTTGCTGAATGATTTTCAATTGAACATTGAAGTGAACCATGCCACCCTCGCCCTGCATACCTTTACCCATGAGTTGCAGGTAGCTGCCGATGCCGGCTTGCTGGGCAGTGTGGATGCTAACCGAGGCGATTACCAGAACGGGTGGGATACTGACCAATTTCCGAATAACATTTATGAGATAACAGAGGCTATGCTCATCATTCTTGAAACAGGCGGGTTTAAAACCGGGGGCATTAACTTCGATGCCAAGCTTAGGCGTAACTCAACCGATATGGAAGACCTGTTCCACGCCCACATTGGCGGGATGGATACCTTTGCACGAGCGTTGCTGATTGCGAATGATATCCTGGAGAAGTCAGACTACAAAAAGCTACGCAGTGAAAGATATGCATCCTTTGACAGCGGCTTAGGTAATGATTTTGAAAAAGGTAACCTCAGCTTTGAGCAACTTAACGATTTAGCCATTAAGAATGGCGAACCAAAGCAATTAAGTGGCAGGCAGGAGTTTTATGAGAACCTGATAAATAAATTTATTTAACACTTGCATAATTTTCATATTAGGCCTACGTTACAATATGTCCCCGAGTGACCACCTTATGAGATACTCTTCTATTAAAAAAGCTTTTTTACTATTTGTTGTTGCCGCTTCTGCCTTTTTATTTGCCTGCCAGGCCACTTCAACTCCGGGTAAAACGGCAGCAACTATACCTGGCATTGATACGGTAAGAATTAAAAATCTGAACCAGCAGGCACTTAATTTTTGTAAGAAGAAGGGATTTAATAGCGAGTTCTGTATTTTTATTGACATGAGTATTCATTCAGGCAAGAACCGCTTTCTTGTATGGGATTTTGAAGCACAAAAAATAAAGGAGCAGGCATTGGTTACACATGGTTGTGGTACAAGCGGCTGGGGCGTTGATGAATCGAGTATAAATCCGGTTTTCAGTAATGTGCCTGAGAGTCACTGCTCGTCATTGGGTAGGTATAAAATAGGGGAGAAAGGTTACAGCCAGTGGGGCATCCATGTTAAATATTTACTTCATGGGCTGGATACAAGTAACTCAAATGCTCTTTCCAGAACAATTGTACTCCATTCGTGGGAGGCAGTGCCGGATAAAGAAATATACCCGCGCGGCGCACCTGAAAGCTGGGGGTGCCCTGCTGTTTCCAATAACTTTATGAAGAAGCTGGATACATTACTTTCTGCATCAACGAAGCCTGTATTGCTTTGGATGGTTAATTAATTTATTCCACCGTAACCTTAATTTCTTTCAAGTCCTTATCAGAGGAAGAAGAACCAATTAGGAGCGTGTGATCCCCTTTGTCGAGAGTAAATCCCTTTCCTTCTTTGTAATAATTAAGTGCGTCGGCAGTAATGTTAAATTGAACTGTTTTTGTTTCACCCGGTTTTAACGAAATACGTTCAAATCCTTTGAGTGATTTAATGGCATCAGTTTCCATGCCATTGCTTTTTCCTTTTACATATAGTTGTACTACTTCTTCGCCCATTACTGAACCTGTATTCTTTACATCTACTGAAACAGTAACAGGCTGGCTGCCTTTTATATTGCCACTTACTTTCATGTTGGAATAATTGAACGTCGTATAGCTTAACCCATAGCCAAAGGGATACAATACTTCGCCGGTAAAGTAACGGTAGGTTCGCCCGGTCATATTGTAATTCCTGAAGTCAGGCAACTGGTCAACTGATTTGTAAAAGGTAACAGGCAACCTTCCGGCAGGGTTATAATCGCCAAACAATACATCGGCAAGGGCATGGCCTGCCGCCTGCCCGCCATACCATGTTTCAACAATGGCAGGAATGTTGGCATTTGCCCAATTAATGCTAACGGCGCTGCCATTTACCAGCACCAGCACAATAGGTTTGCCGAGAGCTGCCATTTTCATTATCAGGTCTTCCTGCGATGCCGGCAGGTCAAGTGATGTTCT
>JADMIO011456521.1_pt1 | contig 43311 bp, 40 predicted proteins | sample 8958161 | NCBI WGS metagenome assembly JADMIO01 (sample SAMN16585339, study PRJNA669376) | soil metagenome | isolation source: Crop rotation soil | place: USA: Cullars Rotation, Alabama | collected 2011
CCGCGACTTCAAGTCACGTGAATTCCAAGCTTCGGATCCCACTGTGCTGGAAAGCGGTGTCCCCCGCGATCGTGGTGGGCGACGTGATCGTCACCCAGGTCATCCCCGGCGGGAACCGCAACAAGGAGGCGACACCCGGCGACTTCCGCGGCTTCGACGTGCGCTCAGGCAAGTTGCTCTGGACCTTCCATGTCGTTCCGCAGAAGGGCGAGTTCGGCAATGACACCTGGCTGAACGACAGCTGGAAGTACGCCGGCAACTCCGGGACCTGGACGATGATGTCGGCCGACCCGGACACCGGCTACGTCTACTTCGCCACCGACACGCCTTCGAACGACTTCGGCGGCGTGGAGCGGCCGGGGAACAACCTCTTCGCCGAGAGCGTGCTGGTGCTCGACAGCAAGACCGGCAAGCGCGTCTGGCACTTCCAGACGGTGCACCACGGGACTTGGGACTACGACAACCCCGCCGCGCCGATCCTGCACGACATCGTCAAGGACGGTCGTCGGATCCCAGTCGTCACCCAGCTGACCAAGCAGGGCTTCGTCTTCGTGTTCGATCGGCGCACCGGCAAGCCGATCTGGCCGATCGAGGAGCGGCCTGTCCCGCAGAACGGCGCGTCCGGCGAGTGGCATTCGCCGACCCAGCCGTTCCCGACCAACCCGAAGCCGCTGCAGCCCCAGGGCTACTCGGAAGACATGCTGATCGACTTCACGCCACAGCTTCGCGCCGAGGCGGTGGAGATCATGAGCCACTACAACAAGGGCCCGATCTACACGCCGCTGGTGGAGCTGAAACCGGGCCTGCGCGGCACGCTGATCAATCCCGGCTACGGCGGCGGGGCCAACTGGAACGGCGCGGCGGTCGATCCGACCACCAACGTCATGTACGTGCCGATCCGCTACAAACCGAACGCCGCGGGCCTGCAGAAGGGCGATCCGGCGCGGACCAACATGGCCTACGTCCAGTCGGGCAACCACGTGGTCAACGGCCCGCAGGGCCTGCCGATCTTCAAGCCGCCCTACTCGGAAGTGGTGGCGCTGGACATGAACACGGGCCGCCAGCTCTGGCGCATCCCGCTGGGCACGGCCTCGGAGCGCATCCGCAACCACCCGGCGCTGAAGGGCCTGAAGCTCGACTTCGACCGCATGGGCATGTTCGACGTGAAGCCCAGTCCGCTGCTCACCCGGGAGCTGTTCTTCCTAGGGGAGTCCGGCAACCTCGCGGGCGGCACCGGCACCGACAAGTTCCGCGCCTACGACAAGCGCAATGGCCGCGTGGTCTTCGAGACCCACCTGCCCAGCTACGTCTCGGCCGCGCCGATGACCTACATGCTGAAGGGCCGCCAGTACGTCGTGGTCGCCGTCTCCGGCGCCGGCAAGCCGGCTGAGATCGTGGCCCTGACGCTGGACGGCGCCAGCGAAAACGGCTTGCCGCCGGCCGGCGGGGTTCCGGTCGCCTCCGCACCGCCATCGTCGACCGCGGCGGCGGCGCAGATCGTCGCCACCGCGGAGGAACTGACGCTCGGCAAGGCGCAGTACGCCGGCCGCTGCGCCGCCTGCCATGGCGCCACGGGGCGTGGGGGCTTCGCGCCGGTGCTGACCGGCCGCACGGACTTCGCCAACATCGTGCGGGTGATCGGCCAGGGGCAGGGCGAGATGCCGGCCCTGGGCTCTGCGATGAGCCCAGGCGAGATCGACGCGGTCGCCAAGTTCGTCGTCAAGACCTGGCCGCCGGCCGCGCCCGGCCGCGGCCGCCCGCCGCCCCGCGACGAGAGCGAAGGCTAGCCCGGCGGCGCCAAGCCGCTAGACTGATCGTCACCTGCCGGGAGAGCGGGACGGGGAGGGCTCCATGCGAACGATTGCGCGCGCGCTCGTGGCCGTGCTGGCCGTGGCTCTGCTGGGCGCCGCGCCCGCAAAGCGGGTCACCTCGACGATGGCGACCTACGATCCCGGCAAGTGGCTCTACTGGGGCGGCGACGCCGGTCAGACCCGCTATGCGCCGCTCGATCAGATCAACCTCAAGACCGCCAGCCGCCTGAAGATCGCCTGGCGCTGGAGCGCCGATACCTCCGGTTCGGCGGCCTCGAACAACTACAAGTCCACGCCGCTACTGGCTGACGGCGTGCTCTACGTGCCGTGGGTCAACAACGGCATGGCGGCGATCGACGCTGGGACCGGCAAGACGCTCTGGACCTTCGAGCCGCAGCCGGTGGAGCTCGCGCCGGGCGCCTCGTTGGCCTCTCGCTCGCTGGCCTACTGGACCGACGGCAAGGAGAAGCGGCTGTTCCACAACTCGCTGGACGGCCGGCTGATCAGCATCGACGCGAAGACCGGCAAGGCGGACCTGAGGTTCGGCGGCCGCGGCTGGATCGACCTGCGCAAGAACCTGACGGAGGGCAGGGCGGTCACCGAGGTCCGCTCGGTGTCCCCCGCGATCGTGGTGGGCGACGTGATCGTCACCCAGGTCATCCCCGGCGGGAACCGCAACAAGGAGGCGACACCCGGCGACTTCCGCGGCTTCGACGTGCGCTCAGGCAAGTTGCTCTGGACCTTCCATGTCGTTCCGCAGAAGGGCGAGTTCGGCAATGACACCTGGCTGAACGACAGCTGGAAGTACGCCGGCAACTCCGGGACCTGGACGATGATGTCGGCCGACCCGGACACCGGCTACGTCTACTTCGGCACCGACACCCCTTCGAACGACTTCGGCGGCGTCGAGCGACCGGGCGCCAACCTGTTCGCCGAGAGCGTGCTCGTCCTCGACTCCAAGACCGGCAAGCGGGTCTGGCACTTCCAGACCGTCCACCACGGCATCTGGGACTACGACAACCCGGCCGCGCCGATCCTCCACGACGTCGTCAAGGACGGGAAACGCATCAAGGCGGTGACCCAGCTGACCAAGCAGGGTTTCGTCTTCACCTTCGACCGCATCACCGGCAAGCCGATCTGGCCGATCGTCGAGCGCCCCGTGCCGCAGGGCGGCGTCACCGGCGAGCGGTTGTCGCCGACCCAACCCTTCCCGACCAATCCGCAACCGCTGGTGCGGCAGGGCTATGCCGAGGACATGCTGATCGACTTCACGCCGGAGCTCCGAGCCGAGGCGGTGGAGATCATGAGCCACTACAACAAGGGCCCGATCTACACGCCCCTGGTGGAGCTCAAGCCCGGCCTGAAGGGCACGCTCATCAGTCCCGGCTATGGCGGCGGCGCCAACTGGAACGGCGGCGCGGTCGATCCGGTCACCAACATCATGTACGTGCCGGTCCGCTACCGCTGGACGGCGGCGGGTCTGGTCAAGGGGGACCCGGCGCGGACCAACATGGCCTACGTCCAGTCGGGCAACCACGTCGTCGAGGGCCCGCGCGGCCTGCCGATCTTCAAGCCGCCGTATTCGGAAGTGGTCGCCGTCGACATGAACACCGGCCGCCAGCTCTGGCGTATCTCGCAGGGCGCGGCGCCGGACAGCGTCCGCAACAACCCCGCGCTCAAGGGCCTGAAGCTCGACTTCGACCGGATGGGCGCTTTCAACGTGAAGCCCAGCCCGCTGCTCACCAAGGAGGTCTTCTTCCTGGGCGAGTCCGGCAACATCGCCCCCGGCACCGGCACCGACTGGTTCCGCGCCTACGACAAGCGAACCGGCAAGGCGGTCTGGGGAACCCACCTGCCGACCTTCGTGACCGGCGCGCCGATGACCTACATGCACAAGGGTCGCCAGTACGTCGTCGTGGCAGTGTCCGGCGCCGGCAAACCCGCCGAGCTGATCGCGCTGACCCTCGACGGCATGAGCGAGAACGGCGCGCCGCCGGCCGGCGGGGTCCTAGCCACGGCCGCCCCGCCGTCCTCAACTGCGGCCGCCGCAGCGATCACGGCGTCGCCGGAGGAGTTGGCGCTGGGCAAGGCGCAGTTCGCCGCTCGCTGCGCCACCTGCCACGGCGCGGAGGGCAAGGGCGCCTCCGGTCCGATGCTCACCGGCCGCACCGACTTCGCCAACATCGCCCGCGTGGTCGCCCAGGGGCAGGGCGAGATGCCGGCGATCGGCGCAGCGATGAGCGCCGCGGAGATCGACGCGGTGGCCAAGTACGTGGTCAAGACCTGGCCGCCCGCCCAACCCGCCCGCCGCGCGCCCGGCCGCGAGGAGGCGGGCTGATCCACACGTCCGGACTTGACGCAGCGACTCGCGATACCGAGATCGCTACTGTCCTTCACGTGGGTGGCGCAGACGACATGGCCGACGGCAATGCCGCGTTCGGATACCTCGGCGTCACACGCTCGCTCTCCGGGCGGCTGTGGCGCGAGCGCTCCGCCGATCCGGAGCTGACGCGGCGCCACCAGCTGGCGCTCGGCCTCTCCGAGCCGCTGGCCCGGGCGCTGGCCGCCCGCGGCGTCTGCGAGCAGACCGCCCCCGACTACCTGAACCCGACACTGAAGGCGCTCTTCCCCGACCCCTCCAGCTTCGCCGACATGGACCGCGCCGCCGAGGTGCTGGTGGACGCGCTCGAGCGCCGGCGGCCGGCCTACGTCTTCGCCGACTACGACGTCGACGGCGCGTCGTCGGCCGCCCAGCTGGTGCGCTGGTTCCGGGCCATGGGGGCGGAGCTGCCGATCTATGTGCCGGACCGCATCACCGAGGGCTATGGCCCGTCGCCGGCCGCCTTTCGGCATATCAAGGACCAGGGGGCCGAGCTCGTCGTCACCGTCGACTGCGGCGCGGCCGCCCACGACGCGCTGGCCTGCGCCGCCGAGATCGGGCTCGAGGTGGTGGTGATCGACCACCACCTGATGCGCGACGGGGAGATCCCGAAGGTCGCCGCCCTGGTGAACCCCAACCGCCCGGATTGCGGCTCGGGGCAGGGGCATCTGGCCGCCGCCGGGGTCACCTTCGTCTTGCTGGCGGCCTTGAACCGCGAGGCGCGCCGCCGCGGCCTGTTCGCCGAACGGCCGGAACCCGACCTGCGCACCTGGCTCGACCTCGCCGCCATGGGCGCGATCTGCGACGTCACCCAGCTGGTGGGCTTCAACCGCGCGCTGGCGGCGCAGGGGCTGAAGGTGATGTCCGGCTGGCGCAATCCGGGCCTGAAGGCGCTGATCGAGGTCGCCAAGGCGACCGGACCGGCGTCGGCCTTCCAGGTCGGCTTCATCCTGGGACCGCGGATCAACGCCGGTGGACGCATCGGTCGCGCCGATCTGGGCGCGCGCCTGCTCTCCACCGACGACCGCGACGAGGCCGCGGCCCTGGCCGAGGAGCTCGATGCGCTGAACGCCTCGCGCAAGCAGGTGGAGAAGGACGTCCAGGACGCCGCTGTCCGCACGATCGAACAGTCCAACGCCGCCGACGCCGCATGCCTGGTGGTCGCCCAGGACGACTGGCATCCGGGCGTCATCGGCATCGTCGCCGGGCGTCTGCGCGAGCGGTATCGCAAGCCGGTGATGGTCATCGGCGTCGACCGCGCCGCCAACGTCGGCAAGGGCTCCGGCCGTTCGCAGCCGGGCGTGAACCTCGGCCGCGCCGTGCAGGCGGCGTTCGACGAAGGCCTGCTGCTTTCCGGCGGCGGGCACGCCATGGCGGCCGGTCTGGCGGTGCGGCCAGAGGCGATTCCCGAGCTCACCGCCTTCCTGTGCGAGCGCCTGTCGGCCGAACAGACGATCGCCGCGGCAGAGGACGGCCTTGAGATCGACGCCCTGGTCACCGCCCGCGGCGCCAGCCGCGCGCTCTGGAACGATTTCCAGCGGATGGCGCCGTTCGGGCCGGGCAATCCCGAGCCGGTGTTCGCCGCCGCCGACGTGCGTATCGAGCGGCCGATGGCGCTGCGCGGCGGCCACGTGCGCTGCACGCTCACCGACGGCTCGGGCGGCAAGCTGAAGGCCGTGGCCTGGCGGGTGGAGGACACCGAGGCCGGCCGCCGCCTGATGATCGAAGGCGGCGCGGTCCATGTGGTCGGCCGCCTCAAGCCGGATGACTGGAACGGCCGCGAAGGCGTTGAATTCGAGATCGAAGACGTCGCCGATCCGCGGTCGGTGTGACGCGCTTGCGCCTCAATTCGCGGGCCGCTATAGAGCCCGCCTCGCGCGACGCGGTCCCTTCGTCTATCGGTTAGGACGTCAGGTTTTCAACCTGAAAAGAGGGGTTCGACTCCCCTAGGGACTGCCACGCCGATACTATCTTCCGATAGTCACGCTCCTTACCGAAACGCCCGTGACGCGAATTCTCATTGACGCCTTGGGGTGTCGAGAACAGTGTTATAGACGGCCCTGAAAACCATTTTTTCGGGGGGTTAGCCGGGCCGAGGGGCGAATGTCTAGTTTGGACGTCGAGCAGGTGGAAGCACCGCTGCCGGTGCGCATCTGCGGTAAGGTTAAGTGGTTCGATTCAGGTAAGGGTTACGGCTTCATCGTTCCGGATGATCCGTCTCTGACCGACCTGAAGGACGTGCTGCTGCACGTCACCAGCCTGAGAAGCTCGGGCCGGGAGAGCTGCCTGGAGGGCGCCACCATCACCTGTGACGTGGTCCGCCGGCCCAAGGGCTGGCAGGTCGCCGAGGTCGTCGAGGTGGACGAAAGCTCAGCCACGCCGTCGGAACGCCGGGGCACGGAGTCCCTTCGCCGCGCCGACGGGCCTAACTTCGTCACCGCGCGCCCCGCGCGACGGCCGCTGCAGGCCACCGGCCCGCTCGAGAAGGCCAAGGTGAAGTGGTTCAACCGCGCCAAGGGCTACGGCTTCGTCGTCCGCGACAGCGAGCCCGGCGACATCTTCGTGCACATCGAGACGCTGCGCCGCGGCGGGCTCGAGGACTTGCAGCCCGGCGAGAACGTGATGGTGCGCTTCGCCGAGGGGCCCAAGGGCCTTGTTGTGGCCGAGATCGAAGCGTCTAGTCTCTAGCCGACCAGGACCGCTTCGGAGCTCACAGTGATTCCAACCGACCTCGGCCGGCGCGGCCTGCTGGCGCTGGGCGTCCTGTTTGCGTTCGCGGGCCCCGCGGCCGCCGTCCCGCAGATGGACCGCGCCCACTGCAAGGGCCAGGCGGAGATCAAGCCGCTCGAGGGCCTGCAGGCGATCACGTCCAAGGGCGCCTTCAGCTTCCAGGTGGAGATGGCGCTGACCTCGATCCAGCAGGAGTACGGCCTGATGTGTCGCACCTCGCTGGCCAAGGACCGGGGCATGCTGTTCGTGTTCCCGCGCGCAACGCAGCAGGCGTTCTGGATGCGCAACACGCTGATCCCGCTCGATATCGTCTACATCGCCGCCGACGGGCGAGTGGTCTCGATCGTCAAGCACGCCAAGCCGCTCAACGAGAAGCCTTTGCCCTCCGGCGCCCCGGCGCTGGCGACGCTGGAGCTGGCCGCCGGTCGCGCCGACCAGATCGGCCTGCGCCCGGGCGACCGCATCGTCCATCGGGCCTTCACGGGTGGCTGAGGAGATCCCGCCGCCGCCGGCGGGCTTCGTGCTGTCCGAGGGCCGCGGCGTCTTCTCGACCCACAACGGGCCCTACTTCCACCGCCCCGGAGACAGCGAGCTGGTCGAGCAGGCGTTCTTCGCCCTGCCGCGGCACGCCAACAGCATCGGCCTCGTGCACGGCGGCATGCTGTCGGCCTTCATGGACGGCGTGCTGGCGGGCGCCGCCGGTCGCCGGACCGGCCAGCCGGGGGTCACCATCCACCTTTCCATCGACTACCTGCACATGGCCCGCGTCGGCGACTGGGTGATCGGCGAGGCGCGCTGCACGCGCGCCACCCGAGACATCGCCTTCGCCGAGGGCCGCGCGCACGCCCGCGGCGTCGACATCGTCCGCTGCTCCGCGGTCTTCAAGCTGATGGAGCGCCGGCGGTAGGCGCGGGTCGAGCGAAAGTGGATTCCACTTTCGCGCCCGCGACCCGCCCCAGGCAGGAGCTGGTTTGCGCTCCAGCGGAAACGCCCATATTGGGGGGCCGTCGTCGCTCTCCGGGGCGTAGCGCAGCCTGGTAGCGCATCTGCTTTGGGAGCAGAGGGTCGCAGGTTCAAATCCTGCCGCCCCGACCAGCGACGGCGGGGACTAACGAGGTTTCGAATGCTCGCGCGTATCTTCCGTCCGTCCAAGACCGCCATGCAGTCGGGCCGCGCCAAGACCAGCGAATGGGTGCTGGAGTTCGAGCCGAAGGATGCGCGGCGCTCCGACCCCCTGATGGGCTGGACGGTCACCGCCGACACTGAATCCAGTCAGGTGCAGCTGCGCTTCGACACCCGCGAGGACGCCGTCCGCTATGCCGAGGCGCATGGCATTGCCTTCCAACTCGTCGACCCGAAGCCGGCAAAGCGGATCATCAAGGCCTATGCCGACAACTTCGCCTTCAACCGAAGATTTCCCTGGACCCACTGAGGTCCAGTTTCGCCGCGCAATCCGGGCGGCGAAACAGTACCCATTTCGCCTGAACGCGCTCCATGTGCCCGTAGCTCAACCGGATAGAGCATCCGCCTTCTAAGCGGACGGTTGCAGGTTCGAGTCCTGCCGGGCGCGCCATCCCCGAAGGCGCCTGATGCCCTGGACCAAGACTTACGACGAGCCGGAGCCGCAGCGGGTGAACCGCTGGCTGGCGCAGAGCGGGGTCTGTTCGCGGCGCGAAGCTGAGGCCGCGATCGCCGATGGCCTCGTCAGCATCGACGGCGCGCGGGTGGAGGACGCCGGGCGCAAGATCCTTCCGGGCCAGACGCTCACCCTGGCCGACCGCGGCGAGGCGCCATTCACGGCGGTGTTGAACAAGCCGGTCGGCTACATCTCCGCCCACCCGCAGCCGGGCCAGACGCCGGCCTCCCTCCTGCTGACGCGCGCGGCGCTGCACGGCCAGGGCGAGCCGCCGCCGGCCGACGCCAGTCTGCCGCCGCTGGGCCGCCTGGACCTCGAGTCCCGCGGCCTGCTGCTGCTCTCCAGCGACGGCGTGCTGGCCAAGGCGGTGATCGGGCCGGAGTCGCGGCTCGACAAGGATTACCGGGTGCGGGTGACCGGCCACATCGGCGCCGACACGCTGCGCCAGCTCCGCCACGGCCTGTCGCTCGACGGCCGCCAACTGAAGCCCGCCCAGGTCACCATGGTGGGGACCCAGATGCTGCGCTTCGTGCTGACCGAAGGCCGCAACCGGCAGATCCGGCGGATGTGCGACCTGGTCGGCCTGCGCGTGGTCGACCTCCTACGCACCCGGATCGGGCCGCTCGAGCTCGGCGACCTGCCGGAGGGGCGCTGGCGGCCGCTGAGCGCCGAGGAGCGCCAGGCGCTGATCAGAGCGGCGTCCGCTCCGGGCTGAGCCGCACGGTCCAGTCGGCGCGCGGCGGCATCTCCTCCAGGATCCAGCGGGTCAGCCGCTCGTAGTGCTGGATGAAGGCCGCGACCTCGGCCTCGCTCATGCCGCGGCCGGCGCGCTGGCGCAGCTTGGCCTCCTGCTCCGCGCGCCAGGCGTGGACGACATCGAACCCCGGCGCCTGCAGCAGAACGAGGCGGTCCAGCAGCCCGAACAGGGCCTGGTAGGGCTCGGCGAGCTGACGGTTGACCCAGCGCCGCCACGCGCCGCCCTCGTCGCGATCGCGCTCGAGCGCATTGATCGGCGCCTTCAGCCGCGCCTCCGGTTCGGGCCGTGCGCCGACGCACCAACCCTCGAGGATCACCACGTCGAGCGACCCCTCGATCCGCCGCCACGCCGCCTTCGGCCGCGGCTCGTCGGTTGCCTTGTCGAAGGCCGGCAGCGGGACGGCCGCGCCGGCTCGGGCCAGTTCGTCGAGGACCGCGCACGCCAGCGCCACGTCGTGCGTCCCCGGCGGCCCGCGCACCGCCAGCAGGGGATGGACGCGCTCGGCCAACCAGGCCCGCGCCTCGCGGCCCAGGTAGAAGTCGTCGAGCGACAGGGCGACGGCCTTCAAGCCCGCGGCCTCCAGGAGGCGCACGGTCGCCGCCGCGATCGTGGTCTTGCCAGAGCCTTGCGCCCCGCAGAGACCGATCAGGGCCGTGCGGCCCAGCTCGGCCCGCCACACCTGCGCACGCTCGGCCAGCGGACGGCAGACCACCTCGAACGTCCGCCGGAACGTCTCCGGCAGCCGCTCCTCGGCCAGGAAGCCCTCCAACCAGTCGTCCAAGCGCCCCCGACCTGACGGATCAGTATCCGCCGATGATCGGCAGGATCTCGCCGGTGATGTAGCTGCCGGTCTGGGGCGAGGCCAGGAAGACGTAGGCGGGCGCGATCTCCTCCGGCTGGGCGGGGCGGCCCATCGGCGTCTTCTTGCCGAAGTCCTGGAGTTCCTTGCCCTCCTTGTCGGCCGGGTTGAGCGGCGTCCACACCGGGCCCGGCGCGACGCAGTTCACGCGCACGCCCTTCTTGATCAGGCTGCCGGCCAGCGAGCGGGTGAAGGCGTGGATGCCGCCCTTGGTCATCGAATAGTCGAGCAGCGCCTTGGAACCGTCGATGCCGGTGACCGAACCCGTGTTCAGGATCGAACCGCCGGCCTTCAGGTGCGGTGCGGCCGCCTTGGCCATGTTGAAGTAGCCGTAGAGGTTGGTCTTCAGCGTCCGGTCGAAGTGCTCGTAGGTGATGTCCTCGATGGACGTCTGGTGCTCCTGGAAGGCGGCGTTGTTGACCAGGATGTCGAGCTTGCCCAACTGCCAGATCGTGCGCTTCACCGCGTCCTCGGCGTAGGTCGGATCGGCCACGTCGCCCGGCAGCAGGATCGCCTTGCGGCCTTCCTTCTCGACAGCCGTCTTGGTCAGCTCGGCGTCCTTGTGCTCGTCGAGGTAGGCCAGGGCGACGTCGGCGCCCTCGCGCGCGAACAGCACCGCCACGGCGCGGCCGATGCCGGAATCCGCGCCGGTGACCAGCGCCACCATGTCCTTCAGCTTGCCCGAGCCCTGATAGTGCGGCGCGTCCCAGAGCGGCTTCAGTTCGAGGTCGGCCTCCAGCCCCGGCTTCTCCAGGTGCTGGCCGGGCAGTGGCGGGACCGGGTAGGCGCGGGCGCCGGTCTGCGGCGGCGCTTCGTCTTCCTTGTCCTCGAACGAGCGCTGCTCCTCGCGCCGCTCGGCGTCCTGCTGGATCTCGCGCTCGGCGCGCGCCGTGTGCTCTCCAGCCTGCCGGAACTGTTCGTTGGGCTCGCTCATGGCCATCCTCCTGTCCTCGCCAGCAATCGCCGGAGGGCGGCGGGAGTTCCGGGTCAGCCGAGGTGGGCGACGTAGGCGTCGAGGCCCTTGCGCAGGTCGGCAATCAGGTCGTCGGGATCCTCCAGGCCGACCGACAGTCGGAACAGCGGCCCGCCATGGTCGACGCGATGCCTGCGCACCTTCAGCTGCGGATCGCACCAGATGGCGAGGCTCTCGAACCCGCCCCAGGAGAAGCCCAGTCCGAACACCGAGAGCGCATCCAGGAACGCCTTTGCCGCCGCTTCGGGACCGGACTTCAGCGTGAAACCGAAGAGGCCGTTGGGGCCTGCGTAGTCGCGCTTCCAGAGCTCGTGGTCCGGGCAGCCGGGGAGGGCGGGGTTCAGCACCTGCAGCACCTCGGGCTGCATCTTCAGCCAGGCCGAAACCTTGAGCCCGCTGTCGCCATGGCGCGCCAGCCGGACAGGCAGGGTGCGCAGGCCGCGCAGCATCAGGTAGGCGTCGTCGCCGGTGACCGCCCAGCCCATGTTGTGAACGCCGTCGATCAGCTGGCGCACCAGAGCCGGATCGCGCGCGGCCACCGACCCCATGAACACGTCGGAATGGCCGCCGACGTACTTGGTGAGCGCCTGCAGCGACAGGTCGATCCCGTGCTCCAGCGGCCGGAACAGCAGGCCCGCGCCGAACGTGTTGTCGAGCAGGCTCAGGATGCCCTTGGCCCGCGCCAGCTCGGCGATCCGGGGCGCGTCCTGCATCTCGAACGACAGCGAGCCCGGGCTCTCCATGAAGATCAGCCGGGTGTTGGCCGGCGCCTCGCCGATCAGCTGCTCCGGCGGCGTGCGCGGCGCGAAGTAGGCCACATCGACGCCGAAGCGCTTGAGGACGTGGTCGCAGAGCCGGCGGATCGGCTTGTAGCAGTTGTCGGCCACCAGGATGCCGTCGCCGGCCTTCAGGATCGCCGTCAGCGCCCCGGAGATCGCTGCGATGCCCGACGGATAGAGCGTGACGCCCACCGCGCCCTCCAGCACCGCCAGCGCCTCCTGCAGCGCCGTCTGGGCGGCGAGGCCCGCGCGGCCATACGTCAGGATGGCGTCGTCGTCGTAGAGCGCCTCGGCGTTCGGCAGCAGCACCGTCGAGCCCTTCTGCACCGGCGGACCGACGGTGCGCGCCAGCGGCTTCGGCTCGCTGCCGGCGTGGATCAGGCGGGTGTCGTCCGACATGAAGGGGCCCAAGCTGGCGGAATGCGCCTGCGCCAGTTAGAGCCTCACCTGACCTGCGAGTTCAAGGACGCGCCATGGACCGCCGAACCGCCGCGATGCTGGCCCTCTGCGCCGGGCTCGCGGCCTGCGAGGCGAAGCCGACGGCCCCGGCGGCGCCGGCCGGACCCGCCGGCAAGGTCCAGGCCGCCATCCCGCCCGGCTACAAGCCCGCCGTCAGCCCGACCCTGGCTGCGGTCCGCAAGCGGGGCTTCGTGGCCTGCGGGATCAATCCGGGCCTGCCGGGTTTCGCCTTCCCCGACGCCCGCGGCGCCTGGCGCGGCTTCGACGTCGACATCTGTCGCGCCGTCGCCGCCGCAACGCTGGGCGATGCCACCAAGGTCAGGTTCACGACGCTGAGCGCCGAGGCGCGGTTCACAGCCCTGCAGAAGGGCGAGATCGACGTCCTGTCGCGCAACACCTCCCAGACCTTCGCGCGGTCCGCTGGCCTCGGGGTCACCTTCCCGGTGATCGCATACTACGACGGCCAGGGCTTCCTGGCGCCCCGCTCGCTGGGCCTGAACAGCGCCGAGGAGCTGGAGGGCGCGCGTGTCTGCGTTCAGGCCGGCACCGTCACCGCCGACAACCTCGGCGACTGGTTCCAGGTGCGCGGCATGAAGGTGCGCCCGGTGCTGGCCCGCTCCGAGGCCGAGGCCCGGCGGATGTACGAGACCGAGGCTTGCGACGTGTTCACCGCCGACGTCTCTGCGCTGGCCGCCTCTCGCTCGCTGCTCAGCAACCCCAACGCCCACGTGATCCTGGCCGACGTGATCTCCAAGGAGCCGCTGGGGCCCGTGGTGCGGCAGGCCGACCCCGTCTGGGCCGAGATCGTCCGCTGGAGCGTGGACGCGATGATCCAGGCCGAGGAACTGCATATCTCGTCCCGCAACGTCGCCGGCGTGCGCGACACGACCAACGATCCGGAGATGCGCCGGCTGCTGGGCGTCGAGGGCAACCTCGGCGCGCTCCTGGGCCTCTCGCCCGACTGGGCCTTCCAGGTGATCCGCCAGGTCGGGGCCTACGACGAGGTCTTCCGCCGCGACCTGGGCCCCGCCTCGGCGCTGCGCCTCGATCGCGGCCTCAACGCGCTCTGGAACGCGCCCAAACCCGGCCTGCTCTACGCCCCGCCGATGCGCTAGACGGCCCGGCGCATGGCGCAACGCTGCTTGAGGCCTCGAGCCGCCTCGCGCGCCAGGATCGCGGCGAGGCGCGCATCGGGCGGATCGACGATCCCGAAGCCCATGCGGCCGTAGAAGGGCGCGTTCCACGCGATGTCCGCGAATGTCGTCAGCGTGACGGCGTCGCGACCGCGGCCCCGCGCCAGGTCGAAGACGGCCTCCACCAGAGCGCGCCCGAGGCCCCGGCCCTGGCTCTGCCGGCGCACGTCCAGCTCGACGAGGTGGAGCGCATCGGGGGTCAGCTCGCAGACCGCGAAGCCGGCAACCTCGCCGCCGTCGTCCGCCACGAGGAGCAGGCCCTGCGCCTGCGGCTCGAGATAGTCCTCGATCGCGCCGATGGGGTGGTCGACGGCATGGGCGTGGGTCGAGCCGCGGAACAGCTCGGCGGCCGAGCGTTCGATCTCGGGCAGCTGGGTGAGGTCTTCGGGGCGGGCGGGACGGACGCGCGTGGCTCAGGCTCCGGTGACGACGGCGGTGTCCGAAAGGGCGCCCCATTCGGCCCAGGAGCCGTCGTAGACCGCCACGTCGTCGCGGCCCAGGCGGGCGAGGGCCAGCGCCAGGGTCGCGGCGGTAACCCCGGAGCCGCAGTTGGTGATGATCGGGCGGGAGAGATCCACGCCGTCGAACGCCCTGGCGAGCTCACTGGCCGGCTTCAGCATCCCATCCGGCGTGGTGAGCTCGGGGAAGGGCACGTTCAGGGCGCCGGGCATGTGACCGGCGCGGAGACCAGGCCGCGGCTCGGCGACCTCGCCGCGGAAGCGGGCTGCGGGGCGCGCGTCCACCACCTGCGCCGAGCCGGACGCCAAGGCCGCGGCGACTGCGGCGCGGTCGGCCACGAGCGCCGGGATCGAGGCTGCCTCGACCGCGGCCGGACGGGGGGAGGGCGCTTCCGTCTCGACCGGCCGCCCCTCGGCGCGCCACTTCGGCAACCCGCCGTCGAGGACGAAGGCCTCCCGGTAGCCCATCTGGCGCAGCGTCCACCACACGCGCGGCGCAGAGTAGATTCCGTGGGCGTCGTAAACGACGATCGTTGCGTCTCGCGAAAGGCCCAGCGCGCCGGCCGCCTCGGCGAACGCTTCCGGCGTCGGCAGCATGTGCGGCAGGTCGGTCGTCGTATCGGCGATGGCGTTGATGTCGAAGAACACCGCGCCAGGGATGTGGCCGGCGTCGTAGGCGTCGCGGCCGTGGCCCGGCTGGCCCACCATGGGCAGGGTGGCGTCGACCACGCGCACGCCGGCGTCGCCCAGCCGTTCGGCCAGCCAGGGCGTCGAGACGACGGGGTCGATCACTCCAGCCATGTCGGGACCGGCAGCCCCTTCTCGCGCAGGAACGGCGGGTTGAAGATCTTGGACTGGTAGCGCTGGCCGTGGTCGGCGAGCACGGTCACCACCGTGTGGCCGGGACCCATGTCCTTGGCCATCCGGATCGCGCCGGCCACGTTGATCCCGGTGGAGCCGCCCATCACCAGGCCCTCGTGCTCCATCAGGTCGAAGATGGCGAGCAGCATCTCCTCGTCGGCGATGCGGTAGGCGCGGTCGACTTTCAGGTCCTCGATGTTGGCGGTGATCCGCCCCTGGCCGATGCCCTCGCTGATCGAGGTCCCCTCGGCCTTCAGTTCGCCGTCCGTGTAGTAGCTGTAGAGCGACGCGCCGTGCGGGTCGGCCAGCCCGATCTGCACGTCCGGCTTCTGCGCCCGCAGCGCCTGCGCCACGCCGGCCAGCGTGCCGCCCGAGCCGATGGCGCAGATGAAGCCGTCCACGCGGCCGTCGGTCTGCCGCCAGATCTCCGGCCCAGTGCCCTGCACGTGCGCCTCGCGGTTGGCGACGTTGTCGAACTGGTTGGCCCACACCGCGCCGGCCGGCTCCTTCGCGTCAAGTTCCGCCGCCAAACGACCGGAATACTTCACGTAGTTCATCTCGTTGGCATAGGGGACCGCGTCCACCTGCACCAGTTCCGCGCCGTAGAGCCGGATGGCGTCCTTCTTCTCCTCGCTCTGGGTGCGCGGGATGACGATGGTGCAGCGGTAGCCCAGCGCCTTGCCGACCATGGCCAGACCGATGCCGGTGTTTCCGGCCGTCCCCTCGACGATGCGTCCGCCTGGCCGCAAGAGGCCCTTCTGTTCGGCGTCGCGGATGATGAAGAGGGCCGCCCGGTCCTTTACCGACTGGCCGGGGTTCATGAACTCGGCCTTGGCCAGGATCTCGCAGCCCGTCAGCTCGCTCGCGCGGCGCAGACGGATCAGGGGCGTGTTTCCGATCGCGTCCAGGACGCTTCGCGCGACTTCCATGCGCCGCCTAGGTAAGCGGCGCGCTGGGAAGGCTCAAGCTTTCGCGAGGCTCAGCTGGACGACGTCGGTGCGTTCGGTGCGGAAGCCGGCCTCGCAGTAGCTGAGGTAGAACCGCCACAGCTTGCGGAACCGCTCGTCGAAGCCGAGCTTGCGGATCTCCTCCCACGCCGCCTCGAACCGCCGCGCCCATTCGGCCAGCGTGTCGGCGTAGTGCTGGCCGAACCGGTTGATGCCGGACCAGGTCAGCCCCGCCGCGTCGGTCTCGGCCCGTAGCCGCCGCTCGGACGGCAGCATCCCGCCCGGGAAGATGTACTTCTGGATGAAGTCCGGATTGGCCCGGTAGTGGTCGAACAGCTCGTCGCGGATGGTGATGATCTGCAGGCCGGCGCGGCCGCCGTGGGTCAGGCTCTCGCGCACCTTGTTGAAGTAGGTGGGCCAGTAGCGCTCGCCGACCGCCTCGAACATCTCGATGGAGGCGACACGATCGAACTTGCCCTCGAGGTCGCGGTAGTCGACCAGCCGGATGTCGGCCCGCTCGTTGAGGCCGTTGTCGAACATCCGCTGCTTGGCGAACCGGTACTGCTCCTCGGAGATCGTGATCGCGGTGACCTTGGCGCCCACTTCCTTCGCCGCGAATTCGGCGAAGCCGCCCCAGCCGCAGCCGATCTCCAGCACATGGTGGTCGGGGTGCAGGCCCATGCCCTCGGCGAGGTTGCGGTATTTGCGCGTCTGGGCGTCCAGCAGGGGCTCGCCCGGGTGGCCGTAGGCGGCGGCCGAATAGGTCATCGTCGGGTCGAGCCAGCGCGAATAGAAGGCGTTGCCCAGGTCGTAGTGGGCCATGATGTTCTTCTTCGAACCGGCGCGGCTGTTGGCGCGCAGGAGGACGTGCTGCAGGGCGTTGAAGAAAGCCATCAGCGGGCTGCCGAACGCCACGCGCTCGAAGCGCGCGAAGTTGGAGGCCAGCACCTCCAGCACCGCCGAGAGGTCCGGCGAGTCCCACTCGCCGGCCATGTAGGCCTCGCCGAAGCCGATGGTGCCGGTGCGCAGCGTGCGGTTGATGAAGTTGAAGTCGTGGACGATGAGCCGCGTCTCGGGCCCCGGGATGACGCCCTCGAGCCTGATCTCCCGCCCGTCGGGCAGCACGAAGGTCATCACGCCCGTGTTCCAATTTTGGATCATGGTTCGCGCGGCCGTTCGAAACGCCAGCGGCGTGCCCCGGAGGTCCGGCAGGCTCATAGTCGCTTCCCCCGAAACGTTGGTCTCATCATAACACCCAAGAATCGGGACACTCCACCCACATACGGCCAAAGCACCGTAGGCGGAGGCGCCGCAAGCAGGGAAATCCATGGCTGTACTGACTCTTGAGCGCTGGAACCTCAGCATCGGCGACAACAATCCCCTGGTGGTGATCGCCGGCCTCAACGTCCTGGAGGACGAGGCGCTGGCGCTTTCGGTCGGCCGCAAGCTGCAGGCGGTGTGCGCCGCACTCGGCCTGCCGTTCGTGTTCAAGGCCAGCTTCGACAAGGCCAACCGCTCGTCGATCAACAGCTATCGCGGACCGGGCTTGGAGGCGGGCCTCGCCATGCTGGCGATCGTGAAGCGCGAGCTCGGCGTCCCGATCTGCACCGACATCCATGAGGCCTCGCAGGCCGAGGCGATCGCGGCGGTGGCCGACGTGGTGCAGATCCCGGCCTTCCTGTGCCGCCAGACCGACCTCGTGGTCGCCGCCGCCCGCGCCACGGCCGCCGCCGGCGGCTGGCTGCACGTCAAGAAGGGGCAGTTCCTGGCGCCGTGGGACTGTCGGAACATCCTCGACAAGGTGCGCGAGGCGGCGGGCGGGCGCGACTTCACCATCCTCTGCGAGCGCGGAAGCTCGTTCGGCTACAACAACCTCGTCGTAGACATGCTGGGCCTGGAGGAGATGAAGCGCCTCGGCGTCCCGGTGACGATGGACGCCACCCATGCCGTGCAGCTGCCCGGCGCCGACGTCCGCACCAACGCCTCGTCGACCGGCGGGCGCCGCTGGGGCGTGCCGCTCCTGGCCAAGGCGGCCGTCGCGGTCGGCGCGGACGGCGTGTTCCTTGAGTTCCATCCGGATCCGGAGGCCGCCCTCTGCGACGGACCCAGCTGCCTGCCGCTGGCCGAGGCCGAGGCGCTGCTGGCGACGCTGAAGGCCATCCACGCCGCCGCCCGCCCGGCTTGACCCGCGCGCCTGCGCGTCCCACACCCGCGCCCATGGATCTGGCCGCGCTTCAGCGCCTGCTCGGCGACGTCCCCGGCAAGCGGGTGGCCTGTGTCGGCGATCTCATGGTCGATCGTTTCGTCTACGGCTCGGTCAGCCGCGTCTCGCCCGAGGCCCCGATCCCCGTCCTGAAGCGGCAGCGGACGATGATGATGCTGGGCGGCGCGGGCAACGTCGCTCGCAATGTCGCCGCCCTGGGCGGTTCGGCGGCGCTCGTGGGCCTGGTCGGCGGCGACGGCATCGGCCACGAGGCCTCCAGCCTGGTCGGCGCGGAAGAGCCGGCGATCGAGGGCTACCTGGTCACCGATCCATCGCGGCCCACCACGCTGAAGACCCGCTTCGTCTCCGGCGGCCAGCAATTGCTCCGCGTCGACCTCGAGGAGAGCCGGCCGGTCGAGGGCGAGATCGAGGAGCGTCTGATCCGCACCCTGCGCGATGCGGCCCGCGACGCCGGCGTCATCCTGATCTCAGACTACGGCAAGGGGGTGGTCACCGACGCCCTGATCGCCGCCGCCCGCGAGTGCTCCGCCCGGGTGATCGTCGACTCCAAGGCCCGCTCGTTCGCCCGCTACGGGGACATCGACCTCGTCAAGCCGAACGCGGCGGAGCTCTCCTACGCCACCGAGCTGCCGACCGAGACCGACGAGGAGGTCGAGGCCGCCCTTCGTCGGGCGCTCGAGCTGTGGGACGCCAAGGGCGTGCTCGTTACCCGGGCCGGGAAGGGGCTCTCGCTGGGCCTGCGCGACCTGCCCGTGCGCCACTTCCCGACCGAGGCGCGCGAGGTGTTCGACTCGTCCGGCGCCGGCGACACCACCCTCGCTGCACTCGGCCTCGCTCTGGCCGCGCAAGCGCCGATCGAGGACGCCATCGCCTTCGCGCAGCTGGCTTCCGGCGTCGCGGTCGGAAAGGCCGGCACCGCCACCGTCTCGGCCGACGAGATGATCGAGGCCCAACTCCTGGCGCACATGGCGCCGGCCGAGGCCAAGATCGCCACGCGGCAGCGGATGGCCGAGGAGGTGGCCCGCTGGCGCGCCCAGGGCCTCAGGATCGGTTTCACCAACGGCTGCTTCGACGTCCTGCACCGCGGCCATGTCGCCTACCTGGCGCAGGCCAAGAGCTGGTGCGACCGCCTGATCGTGGGGCTCAATTCCGACGCCTCGGTGCGCGCGCTGAAGGGGGAGGGGCGTCCCGTCAACGACCTGGAGTCCCGCGCCCTGGTGCTGGCCGGCCTGCGCAGCGTCGACCTGGTCGCCCCGTTCGACGAGGCCACGCCGCTGAAGCTGATCGAAGCGGCGCGCCCCGACGTGCTGATCAAGGGCGCCGACTACACCGAGGAGCAGGTGGTTGGCGGCGACCTCGTGAAGTCGTGGGGCGGGGAGGTGCGGCTCGCGGACCTGCTCGAGGGCTATTCCACGACCGCGGCCATCGCGCGCATCTCGTCGAGGGAAATCCAATGACCCGCCGCATCGTCTTCGTGACCGGCGGCGCCGGCTTCATCGGCTCGAACATCGCGGCCAAGCTCGCCGAGGACCGCGCCCTCGACATCGTCGTCTGCGACCGGCTGCGGGAAGCCGACCTCGGCAAGTGGAAGAACATCGCCAAGCATCCGATCGGCGACTTCGTGGCCCCGGACGACATGTTCGACTGGCTGGAGAAGCGCTGGCGCGACGTGGAGCTGGTGGTCCACATGGCGGCCATCTCGTCGACCACCGAGCCGGACGCGGACAAGATCGTCCATTCCAACTTCACGCTCTCCCGCGACCTCTTCCGCTGGTGCGCCGACCGGCAGCGGCGGTTGGTCTACGCCTCGTCGGCGGCCACCTACGGCGCGGGCGATCACGGCTTCGACGACGACAACGACTTCGAGGCGCTGGCGGCGCTGCGCCCGCTGAACACCTACGGCTGGTCGAAGGCCCTGTTCGACGTCTTCGCCGCGCGCCAGGCCAACCGCGACTACGCCCCGCCGCAGTGGGTGGGGCTGAAGTTCTTCAACGTCTATGGCCCCAACGAAGCCCACAAGCACGAGATGAAGTCGGTGGCGGCGCAGATCTGGCCGCACGTGCGCGAAGGCCACGGCATCCAGCTGTTCAAGAGCTACCGCAAGGACGTGCCCGACGGCGGCCAGAAGCGCGACTTCGTCTATGTCCGCGACGCCGCCGACGTCACCCGCTGGCTGCTGGAGAACCCACAGGTCAACGGCATCTACAACCTGGGCTCGGGCCAGGCGCGCACGTTCGAGGAGATGGCGCGCCAGGTGTTCGCCGCCGCCGGCAAGAACGCCCAAATCGACTACACGCCGATGCCGCCCGCCATTCGCGACAAGTACCAGTACTTCACCGAGGCGAAGATGGAGCGCCTGTTCGCCGCCGGCTATCCGAAGCCGATGACGCCGCTGGAGGAGGGGATCGACGAGTACGTCACCCGCTACCTCAGCCAGCCCGATCCCTACCGCTGATCATGGCCGCAGGCTTCGCGCGGGGGCGGCGTTGGCTGCGGATAGGACTGGCCGCGCTCGTGCTGGTGCTGGCCGTGGGCGCCGTCGTCTTCCGCGACGACCTGATGTCGACGGCGCTCGATCCCAAGGTGCCCTTCCAGACCTACCGGCCGCCGCCCACGCCCGACTACGCCAGTCCCCAGGCCTGGGCGCTGCGCCCCGCCGCCACGGAGGCTGCGCCCGCCGACGTCTTCTTCATCGCGCCCACCACCTACGACGGCGGCAAGCACTGGAACGCGCCGATCGACAACGCCAAGGCCGACCGGCTGCTCCGTGAGGTGATGATCCCCAACTACGTGGGGCCCTTCGTCAGCGTCGGCCGCATCTTCGCGCCGAGATACCGCCAGGCCAGCCTCTACACCCAGCTCACCCTGCGCGAGGACGCCCGCGAGGCGCGTCAGTTCGCCTACGTCGATGTCCGCGACGCCTTCCGCGCCTATGCCGCCCGCGACAACGTCGGGCGCCCCTTCTTCGTCGTCGGTGTGGAGCAGGGCGGGACGCTCGCGCTGCGTATCCTTGCGGAGGAGGTGGCCACCGATCCGGCCCTGCGAGATCGCCTGGTCGCCGCCTACATGATCGGAGCCGTCGCGCCGGCCGACGCGCCGCCGATCCCGCCTTGCATGCAGCGCGCCCAGGCCGGCTGCCTTGCGGCCTGGGCGCGGGCGCGGGAAGGGGACTTCGAGTTCGCCCAGCAGCTCCTGGCCCGCGCCTTGGTCTGGAACGAGCGCGGCGAACTGGTGAACCTCCATCCCAGGCCCGCGCTCTGCTTCAACCCGATCCTGGGCGCCGTCAGCGATGAGCCCGCGCCGGTCCGCCTGCACCTGGGCGCCGCCAACGCCACCGGCCTGGAGTGGGGCGCGCGGCCCGCCTTCTTGCCGCGCCAGGTCTCGGCGCGCTGCGAGGGCGGGGTGCTGAAGGTGACCAAGCCCAAGTCCGCGTCGCTGAAGCCCACGGGCGACTGGGCGACCCGCCGCAAGGCCGCGGGCTTCAACCTGTTCTACGCCGACGAGGAAGCCGACGCGAAAGCGCGGCTGGCGGTGTGGCTCGCGCGGCGCCAAGCTCCGCCGACCTAAAGGAGACCGCCATGGCCGCCGACAACCGACAGATCGTGCTGGAGCGCCTGCCCGGAGGCGAGAAACTCGCGCCCGAGCACTTCGGCGTGCGCCAGGCCGAGCGGCCGACGCCCGGCGAGGGCGAGGTGCTGCTCAAGACCCGCTACGTCTCGCTCGACGCGGCCAACCGCGCGTGGATGCAGGGCGCGACCTACCGCGCCGCGCTGGAGGGCGGTCAGGTGATGGCCGGCGGAGCGCTGGCGGAGGTGGTGGAGTCCAACGTTTCGCACCTCGCGCCTGGCGACAAGGTCTGGGCCGAGACCGGCTGGCAGGACTATGCCGTCCTGCCCGGCAAGCGGCTGTCGAAGCTTCCGAAGATGGAGCCCGAGACGCACCTCGCCAGCGTCTACGGCATCGCCGGCCTCACCGCCTACTTCGGCCTGCTGGAATGCGGTCAGCCGAAGGCGGGCGAAACGGTCGTGGTCTCGGCGGCCGCCGGCTCGGTCGGCACGATCGTGGGCCAGATCGCCAAGATCAAAGGCTGTCGCGTCGTCGGCATCGCCGGTGGCGAGGAGAAGGGCCGCTGGCTGGTGGACGAGCTCGGGTTCGACGCCGCCGTCGACTACAAGGCCGACGACTTCAAGCGCCGGCTGCGCGCAGAGGTCCCCGACGGGATCGACGTCTACTTCGACAACACCGGCGGCGCCGTCTTCGAGGCCTGCCTGTTCGCGATGAAGAACCATGGCCGCATCGCCTGCTGCGGCGCGCTCTCGCAGTACGACGGCGCCCCGCCGCCGCATGGGCCACGCGGCATCCCGGGCCTGATCGTGACCAAGCGGCTGACCCTGAGGGGCTTCGTGGTCATGGATTTCGCCGCGCAGAACGACAAGGCGCTGGCCGACCTGCAGGGCTGGGTGGCCTCCGGCCAGCTAAAGGTCACCGAGGACATCGTCGACGGCCTGGAGAACCTGCCCGCCGCGCTGATCGACCTCCTGGCCGGCGGCAATCGCGGCAAGCGGATGGTACGGGTCTAGCCCGCATCCTTCAGCGCCATCCCGGCCTTCCAGTCGAACAGCTCCTGCAGCACCTGCAGGGCGCGGCCGCGCGGTGAGGTCAGCTCGGGATCGCGGGCCATGATCAGCCGCGCGTCATCGCCCGCCGCGGCGATCAGGTCGCGGTGGGCGAAGGGGTCGACGAAGACGTAGTCCGGGAAGCCCGACTGGCGCAGGCCCAGCGCGTCGCCACCGCCGCGGAGCTCCAGGTCGCGCTCGGCGATGGCGAAGCCGTCGTCGGTGCGCCGCAGGATGTCCAGTCGCTGCTGGGCGGTCTCCGAGAGCGGCGGGTCGTAGAGCAGCACGCAGGCGCTCTCGCGGCTGCCGCGGCCCACCCGGCCGCGTAACTGGTGCAGCTGCGCGAGGCCGAAGCGCTCGGCCTGTTCGATGACCATGATGGTGGCGTTCGGCACGTTGACGCCGACCTCGACCACGGTTGTGGCGACCAGCACCGCCAGCTTGCCGTCGGCGAAGTCGGCCATCACCGCGTCCTTCTCCGGCGCGGCCATCCGGCCGTGGACCAGGCCGACGCTGGCGCCCAGCACCTTCTTCAGCTCGGTGGCCCGTTTCTCCGCCGCCGCCAGGTCGCTGTCCTCGGACTCCGAGACCAACGGGCAGATCCAGAAGGCCTGAGCCCCGGAGGACGCCACCTCGCGCAGCCGGCTTTCCACCTCCTTCAGCCGGGTCATCGGCACGGCGCGGGTCGCGACCGGCGTGCGGCCCGGCGGCTTCTCGTCGATGCGGCTGACGTCGAGGTCGCCGAACACGGTCAGTTCCAGCGTTCGCGGGATCGGCGTCGCCGACATGGCCAGCAGGTGGACGCCGGCGCCCTTGGCCTGCAACCGCTGGCGCTCGGAAACCCCGAACCGGTGCTGCTCGTCGATCACCGCCAGCTGCAGCGCCTGGAACGCCACGTCGTCCTGGAAGAGCGCGTGGGTGCCGACGGCGACCTTGGCCGTCCCGGAGATCAGCGCCCGCAGCTTCTCGGCCCGCCCCGCGCCCTTGTCGCGGCCGGTGAGCAGCAGGACCTCCACGCCATGGGCGGCCAGCGGACCGGCGATGGTTTCGTAGTGCTGCCGCGCCAGGATCTCGGTCGGCGCCATCAGCGCGCTCTGGCCGCCGGAGGCCGCGACGTCGGCCATGGCGCACATCGCCACCACCGTCTTGCCGGATCCGACATCGCCCTGCACCAGCCGGCTCATCCGCTCGCCGGAGCCGAGGTCGCCGCCGATCTCGCTAAGCGCGCGGACCTGAGCGCCGGTGAAGGCGAACGGCAGGTCGGCGCGCAGCTTGTCAGAGATGTCGCTCGCCGGGATCCTCGCCGCCGGCTCGCGCCGTCGCGCCGCCTTGCGCTGCGCCATGGCCAGCTGGTGGGCCAAGAGCTCGTCGTAGGCGAGCCTGCGCTTGTGCGGGCTGAGCGGCGCGAGGTCGGCCTCGCTTTCGGGCTCATGCAATCGCGCCAGCGCCGCGCGCCAGCCCGGAAAGCCCTCACGCGCCTGGAACGCCGGGTCCTGCCACTCCGGCATGTCCGGCGCGCGCTCCAGCGCCTCCAGCGCAAAGGTCCGCACGCGCCGCGCCGGCAGCCCCTCGGTGGCCGGGTAGATCGCCTCGAGCTCCGGGATCGTCGCGGCCTCGGACGGCGCGACCATGTAGTCCGGGTGCACCATCTGACGGCCGAACCGCTCGTCGGCGACCTTCCCCGAGACGATGCGCTTGGCCCCCACGGGATGGCGGCGCTCCAGCCCCTCGGTGAACCGACCGAAGAACACCAGGCTGATCAGCCCGGTGGCGTCCGCCGCCTGGATCCGCCAGGGCTGCGCCGAGCTGTGCGGCCGCTTGTGGTCCTGGATGGTGACCTCGAAGGTCATCACCTCGCCGTCGCGCGCAGCCGACAGCACGCCCGGCGTGCGGCGGATTAGCGAATGGGGCCGCAGCCACAGGACGTCGCGCACCTTCGGCCCCGCCAGCTTCTCGAGCAGGGGCGCGATCCGGCTGCCCACGCCCTTGAGCGTGGTCACCGGGGCGAACAGCGGGAACAGAATCTCCGGCCGCATGCGGGGAGGATAGGGGCGCAGCGACCGCGGCTCCATCGCCTCCCGTCGCGACCGACGCTATGGTTTCGCTCGACGTGGCGGCTGAGTCGCCGATGACAACCAAGACGGAGCGCGCCATGCGCCTTTCAAAGCCCCTTCTGGCCGCCGGAGTCGCGGTCCTGCTGCTCGCCGGTTGCGACAAGCTGAAGGGGGGCGGGGGCGACGTTGGGCCGGTCGCTGCCACGGTCAACGGCGAGAAGATCACCGTCAGCCAGATTGCGACCGAGCTGAAGGCCAGCGGCGCCGCCGATCCGGCGAATCCCGAGGTCCAGAAGCTGGCCCTGCAGCGGATCATCGCGCGCAAGCTCCTGGCCGGCTACGCGAAGGACCAGAAGCTGGACGCCACGCCCGAGGCCAAGGTGATGCAGGCAGCCTCGCAGGAGACCTTCGCCGCGACGCTCGCCCAGCGCGACGCCGTCGCCAAGGCGCCTGCGCCGACCGATGCGGAGGTGGACGCCTTCATCGCCGCCAACCCGGCGATGTTCGCCCAGCGCACGCTCTACCTGGTCGAGGCGGTCACGCTCGATCGCATGCCCGACGCCGCCACCGAGGCGGCGCTGAAGCCGGTCGACGCCTTCCCGGACGTCCTCAAGGTGCTCGACGAACACCAGATGACCTACAAGCGCGGGCAGACCCAGCTCGACACCCTGCAGATCGATCCGAAGCTGGCGGCCAACCTCCTGGCGCTGAAGCCCGATCAGGCCTTCGTCCTGCCGGCAGGCCGGACCGTGGCCGTGGCCCACATCCGCCAGTCGAAGGTCCAGCCCTTCCAGGGGTCGCAGGCGGTCCAGGTGGCGCGCCAGATCCTCACCAACCAGAGGCAGACCAAGGCGGCCGACGATCGGCTGAAGGGCCTGCTGAAGGCCGCCGAGCCCAAGATCACCTACGGCGCAGGCTTCGCGCCGCCGCCGAAGTCCGGAACCTAGACCCCGACGCGGATTTCCAGCCCAGGCCGCTGGCGCCGCCGCCGACGGCGCTCTATATCGCCAGGCCTTCATGACTGCGGATGACGCTCGGCTGAAGAAGCTGAAGCTGCGCGCCTGGCGCCGCGGCTTCCGGGAAGCGGACCTCATTTTGGGGCCGTTCGCGGACAAGTACGTCTCGACGTTCAGCGAGGCCGAGCTCGGCGGGTTCGAACGGCTGCTCGACCAGCCCGACCAGGACCTCTACGCGTGGATCCTGGAACGAGCCCCCACACCGCCCGAGTTCGACGGCGAATTGATGAACCGCCTCAAAGTGTTCCGGGAAGAAGTTTACGCCAAGGGCCCGCGTCATGGCGGATGACGCCGCGCGGCCGCCCGCGGCCGGCCAGTTGCGCCGCGTCGCCGATGATCCGGGCCGCCTCGACCTCGTCGGCGCGCCGGAGGGCTTCGACGCCCTGGTCATGGCCGACATCGTCAAGGCGCGCAAAGGCCTGTCGGTGTTCGTCGCCCGCGACGGCGCGCGCCTCTCGGCCTTCGTCGACGCCTTCCGGTTCTTCGCCCAGGGCGTTGAGATCCTGCACTTCCCGGCCTGGGACTGCCTGCCGTACGACCGGGTGGGCCCCTCCGCCGGCGTCGCCGCCCAACGCATGTCGACGCTCGCGCAGCTAGCGGACGGCCTGGACGACAAGCCGCGGCTGCTCGTCACCACGGTGCCGGCCCTCGTGCAACGGGTTCCGCCGCTCAAGGCGGTGAAGGGCGCGGGCTACTCGGCCCGTCCCGGGAACTCGGTCGAGATCGCCGATCTCGAGCGCTACTTCGCGATCAACGGCTACAGCCGGGCCTCGACGGTCTCGGAGCGCGGCGAGTTCGCGATCCGCGGCGGGGTCATCGACGTCTTCCCGCCCAACGCCGACGAGCCGGTGCGCCTGGACCTGTTCGGCGACACCCTGGAGTCCATTCGCGGCTTCGACCCTGAGACCCAGCGTTCGACCCGGCAGCTGAAGGAGGTCTTCCTGCTGCCGGTGGGCGAGGCCCTGCTCGACGAGGCCGCGGTCAAGCGCTTCCGCACCGGCTACCTCGAGACCTTCGGCGCGCCGGGCGACGACCCGCTCTACGCCACCATCTCCGAGGGCGGCCGCCGGGCCGGCATGGAGCACTACCTGCCGCTGTTCTACGGCGATCTCGCGACGCTCTTCGACTACCTGCCCAAGGACAGCCTCGTCGCCCTCGACCACCTGGCCCGCGACGCGCGCGACGAGCGCCTGGCCCTGATCGAGGACGCCTACGACGCCCGCGCCCAGACCGAGCGGCGGGTCCACTACCATCCGCTCGAGCCCAGCCGCCTCTACCTGGACAAGGACGAGTGGAACGAGCGTCTGGCCAAACGGCCCACCCGCCGGTTCTCCGCCTTCAACGAGGCCGAGGGGGAGGCGGTGCTCGACATGGGCGCGCGCCAGAGCCGCGACTTCGGTCCCGAGCGCAAGCTCGACAGCGTCAACCTCTTCGAGGCGACGGTCGACCACGCAAAGAAGCTGTCCTCGGGCGGCAAGCGGGTGCTCTTCGCCTCCTGGTCCGAAGGCTCGTCCGACCGGCTCTCGCATATGCTGGCGGACCATGGGCTGAAGGGCCTGCGGCTTGCGCCCTACTGGGACGCGGCCAGGTCCGCCGACCCGAAGATCCTGCAGCGGGTGGTGCTGCCGCTCGACCACGGCTTCGAGACCGCCAATCTCGCGGTCATCGCCGAGACCGACATCCTGGGGGACCGGCTGGCCCGGCCTCGCAAGCGCCGGCGGGCGGCCAACTTCCTGGCCGAGGCCTCGGCGCTGACGCCCGGCGACCTCGTCGTGCACATCGACCACGGCATCGCCCGCTACGAGGGGCTGAAGACGCTCGACGTCCAGGGCGCGCCGCACGACACGCTGGAGCTGCAGTACGGCGGCGAGGCCAAGCTCTACCTGCCGGTCGAGAACATCGACCTCCTGACCCGCTACGGCGCCGACTCCGAGGGCGTGCAGCTCGACCGCCTGGGCGGCGCGGCTTGGCAGGCGCGCAAAGCCAAGGCCAAGGAGCGGCTGCGCGAGATGGCCGACGGGCTCATCCGCATCGCCGCCGAGCGCGCCACCAAGGAGACCGATCCCGTCGCACCGCCGCACGGTATCTTCGACGAGTTCTGCGCCCGCTTCCCCTACGAGGAGACCGACGACCAGCTGGCCGCCATCGGCGACGTGCTGGAGGACCTGGGCGCCGGCCGGCCGATGGACCGGCTGATCTGCGGCGACGTCGGCTTCGGCAAGACCGAGGTGGCGCTCCGCGCCGCCTTCGTTGTCGCCATGAGCGGCCAGCAGGTCGCGGTCGTGGCCCCCACCACGCTGCTCGCCCGCCAGCACTACAAGACCTTCACCGAGCGGTTCGAGGGCTGGCCGGTGCGCGTGCGGCGCCTGTCACGGATGGTGCCTGCCAAGGAGGCGACCGAGACCCGCGAGGCGCTCGGCAGGGGCGAAGTGGAGATCGTCATCGGCACCCATGCCGTGCTGTCGAAGCAGGTCAGCTTCAAGACGCTCGGCCTGGTGATCGTCGACGAGGAGCAGCACTTCGGGGTCAAGCACAAGGAGAAGCTCAAGGAGCTGCGCGCCGACGTCCACATGCTGACGCTGACCGCGACGCCGATCCCGCGCACCCTGCAGATGTCGCTCTCCGGCATCCGCGAGATGTCGATCATCGCCACCCCGCCCGTCGACCGGCTGGCGGTGCGGACCTACATCACGCCTTGGGATCCGGTCGTCGTGCGCGAGGCGCTGCTGCGCGAGAAGTACCGCGGCGGCCAGGCCTACTTCGTCGCCCCGCGGATCAGCGACCTGCCGGAGCTCGAGCGGTTTATCCGCGAACAGGTGCCGGAGGTGAAGTTCGTGGTCGGCCACGGACAGATGGCCCCGACCCAGCTCGAGGCGGTGATGAGCGCCTTCTACGACGGCCAGTACGACGTGCTGCTGTCGACCACGATCGTGGAGAGCGGCCTCGACATCCCGACCGCCAACACCCTGATCATTCATCGCGCCGACATGTTCGGACTGTCGCAGCTCTACCAGTTGCGGGGCCGGGTGGGCCGCTCCAAGGCGCGCGCCTACGCCTACCTGACGACGCCTGCGGAGAAGCAGATCACGCTTTCCGCCGAGAAGCGGCTGAAGGTGCTGCAGTCGCTCGACAGCCTGGGCGCCGGCTTCCAGCTGGCCAGCCACGACCTCGACATCCGCGGCGGCGGCAACCTGCTCGGCGAAGAGCAGTCCGGCCATATCCGCGAGATCGGCGTCGAGCTCTACCAGCAGATGCTGGAGGACGCGGTCAACGAGCTGAAGGCCCGCGCCGGCGCCGAAGCGGTCGCCGATCGGGGCTGGTCGCCGCAGATCAACACCGGCGCGGCCGTGCTCATCCCCGAGGAGTACGTGCCGGACCTCAACGTCCGTCTCGCCCTCTACCGCCGCATCTCCGACGCCGAAAAGGCGCAGGATCGCGAGGCGCTGGCCGCCGAGCTCATCGATCGATTCGGTCCGCTGCCGCCGGAGGCCGACCAGTTGCTCAAGGTGGTCGCCATCAAGGGGCTCTGCCGCGAGGCCAATGTCGCCAAGATCGACGTGGGCCCGAAGGGCGCGGTGGTCTCGTTCCGCGACGATCGGTTCGCCAATCCGGCCGGACTGGTGGAGCTGCTGCAGAAGAACGCCGCGATCTGGCGGCTGCGCCCCGACCAGAAGGTCGTGGTCAAGGGCGAGTGGGAGACGCCGGAGCAGCGGCTGGAGGCCGCCGAGCAAGTGCTGAGCCGGCTGGCGAAGCTGGCCTAGAGCGCATCCCGCCGAGGATGACCCACCCGCAGGCGATCAGGACGGGCTCTAGGGGGACTGGCTTAGGGCGCCGCTCGGGCGCACCGTGCGGCGACTCAAGGGAGATCGCTCATGCAGATTGGCCGGCTCGCGCCCGCACTCGCCGCAATCGCCCTGGCGGCGGGGCCCGCGGCGGCCCAGACGCCGGCGCAACGGGCGGACGTGCGCTGCGTCCTCGTGCTCAACGTCGTCCGCGACCCCGCCCAGCGGCCGCAGGCGGTGCAGGCGACCTACTACTATCTTGGCAAGCTTGCGGCCGCTGGGCTGATGGGACGCCTGGAGTCGCTGCTGGAGACCGAGGGTTCGGCGAACATTCAGGCAGCCCAGATTCAGGCCGAGCTCACCCGCTGCGGAACCGAGCTGCAGTTGCGCTCCACCGAGCTCGGCACGGCCTACAAGAACCTGCAGGCCGCCCATGCGCCTGCGGCCAAGCCGCCCGCCAAATGACGACGGTCTTGCAACCCGCGATTTGAGGTTCATGCTCCCCTTGGGAACAGCCTGGGGAGGCGACACATGAAGGTTCCAGTCCTGTTGGCGCTCGCCGCGCTCGCATCGGTCCCGGCCGGAGCTGCGAGGGCCGACGACGAGGATGTCCGCGCCGATGTCCGTTGCGTGCTGGCGATGTATGCCTTGATGAACAACGAGAAGATGGCGTCCAACGCCTTCGCCGGCGCGCTCTACTTCACAGGCCGTCTCGAGGGCCGTGACCCCAAGTTCGACGTCAATGCGGCGGTCAAGGAGGAGATGCCCAGGATGCGGCAGGCCGACCTCCCTCACGAGATGCAGCGCTGCGGCGAGGAGGCGAAGGTTCGCACGACGATGCTGCTGACGGTCGGGACCGAGCTGAAGAAGGCTGCGCCGATGCGGCGCAACTGACGCCTACCCGGGATCGCCGACAGCTTCGGGCGAAGGGGCCTGCGCGGCGGCCGTCTTGGAGGCCGCGATCATCTGGCGCGCGCGGATGAACCACTCCACGCGCTGCGCGCCTACCACGCCGACCGCCAGCACCAGGAAGGCGCCGGTGAGGTCGCTCGGCCGCACGTGCAGGAACGTCGCCTCGTCGCTCATGAAGGCGCGCATCAGGTAGCGCAGGCCGAAGATCCCCAGGATCAGCAGCATGCCGGCCGGCGAGACGCGACTGGTCACCTCGTGCGTCGCGGGGTCGATCGTGAAGCGGCTGGCGCGGCCGCGCCACCAGCCGAGGCCCGCTCCAATCACCAACGCGGCGATGTCGATGCAGATCGCCGTGACGCCACTCGGCGGCTGGGGCCAGAGCGACAGGCCGGCGACGACCGCCAGCAGCACCGGGCCGATCCACAGTCGCTCCATGCGCACCCGACGCGCCCGGGCATTGCGCAGAATCACGACCGCGATGATCAGGAGCGGAACGAGGCCGGTCCACGCCCCACCGGGCTGCGGAGGGGTAGGGTCCATCAGCTGGCCTTCAGGTTCTGCGCCTGCAGGGCGGCATGCTCCAGGGCGCGCGCGACGACGTCGGGCGAAGCCACCTCGGCCACGCCCATGTCGAACTCGACCACGAACGGGGTGACGCCCTCGCCGGCGTCGAAGGCGGTGCAGCCGATCACCGCGGCGATCCGCTCTCCGGCGGTGCGCGCGGCCGCGAGCGGCGTGGCGGGCAGGGCCAGCGCGAAGACCTCCGGTCCCAGGCGCGCGGCGGTGTCCTCGACGCGCACCAGCCGGCCGATCATCGAGCCGATCTGCGGCACGGCACGCGCCAGCCAGCCGCCGGCGCGCACGGCCTTCAGCTCCGGCTTGTCGGCCAGACGCAGGACACAGAGGCTCAGGGGCCGCCCACGGGTCTGCGCCGCCTTGGCCAGGCGGCCGATGTGGGCGGCGAAGAGGTCCCGCGTGAAGAGGCCGGTCGCCGCGTCCATCAGGCCCGACGCGCGGGCCTGCTCCAGGCTCTCACGGACCGCCTTGTGCCGGCGATAGGCGCGGGCGAGCTCCACGACGCGCTTGGCCGTCTCCGCCTCCGGCGTCTCGGGCGAGGCGACATCGGAGACACCGCGGTTGAACGCCTCGGCCGGCGTCACCAGCGATTCGTCCTTCATGTAGAGCAGGGCGGGCGTGTGGTAGAGGCGCGTGTTGCGCCGCAGGCCCGAGGCGATCGACAGCGCCTCGTGCGGTGCGTCGCCGGCCCACAGCACCACCGCGTCGAACGGCCGCTCGTGCAGGTAGTCGAACGCCGTGAAGGCGGTGAAAGCCCCGACGACCTCGGCCCCGTGGCGCGCCAGAGCGTTGGAGAGCGCCAGGAACTGCGGCGCCGGCTCGCCGATGGCCAGGATGCGGAATACGCCGTCGTCCGGCTGCGGCGGCTCCAGCGCATGGCCGCGCTCGGCCATGGTCTCGTAGCGGATCTCGAACTCTTCCTCGGCGACGGCGGTGCGCACGAGGCTCTCCAGGCGCATGGCCGCCTGGCTCGGGTGGATCGGGGTCGCCAGAGTCAGATCGAATCCGAAGTCGCGCAGGAAGGCCTCGGGCTCGCCCATAGCGATCACCGGCACCCGGCGCGGCGCGGAGGCCACCTTCAGCCGCGCCGCCAGCGCGTCGGCGTCGTCGCCCAGCCCGTCCAGCTGCACGATGGCGGCTTCGATCTGCAGGTCGGCGAGCGCGGCGACGGCCCCGGCGGGCGTGCGCGCGGTCAGCGTGCGCCAGCCGAGCCGGTCCAGGCCCTCGGCCAGGGGGCCCGCGATCGCGTCGTCACGCGCGACGATCAGCACCCGCGCCTGGAGGCTTTCCGCCATCAACAAATCCCAACTTGCCCGCCGTCCTAAGCATGGAATCACGGGCGCCCGAAAGTGGCTGTGTAGCCACCCAAAGGTTGCAGATTTCCTCAGGCGGTCAGCCGCTGACGCGGATTTCGCCTCCTTCGGAGTCCCGCATCGCGGCCATGCGCACGCCGTGCTGATCGCGCGGCGGCTGGGGGAATTCCAGACCGGCGGCGCTCTGCTGCGCATAGAAGGCGTCGATGTCATCGACCCCGAACCCGATGCTGATCTTCCCGGCCGGGTTTTCAGGCGACGCCGGATGCAGCGCCAGCGTCGTGTCGCCGGTGACCATCTCGGTCCAGAACGGGGAGGCGAACTTCACCGCCAGTCCCATCGTGTCGCGATAGAAGGCGATCGCCTTGTCCATGTCGGCGACGAAGCAGATCACATAGGTCAGGCGCGTGGCCATGGCGGCGCTCCCCGTGCGTTCCGGTCGCGATCTTGGCTGACGGCGGGGCAGGGCGCCACTATCCGTGAGCCATCGGAGGAAGCTTGCATGCGCCAGGGACCGCTCACCGGCCTGAAGATCGTCGAGTTCGCCGGCATCGGGCCCGGCCCGTTCTGCGGCATGCTGCTGTCCGACCTGGGCGCCGACGTGGTGAGGATCGACCGCAAGGGCGGCGGCCGGGGCGGATCGCCCACCGACGTCACCAGCCGCGGCCGCCGCTCGGTGGCGCTCGATCTGAAGACCCCGCAGGCCGTGGAGGCCTGCCTGAAGCTGTTCGAGAGCGCCGACGTCGTCTTCGAAGGCTTCCGGCCCGGGGTCATGGAACGCCTGGGCCTGGGGCCGGACGTGGCGCTGAAGCGCAATCCGAAGCTGGTCTACGGCCGCATGACCGGCTGGGGCCAGACAGGGCCCTACGCCCAGGCCGCCGGCCACGACATGAACTACATCGCCATCACCGGGGCGCTGCACGCCATCGGCACGGACGACAAGCCGGTGCCGCCCCTGAACCTGGTCGGCGACTTCGGCGGCGGGGCGCTTTACCTCGCCTTCGGCATCCTGGCCGGGGTGATCCAGGCCCGCGAGACCGGCAAGGGCCAGGTGATCGACTGCGCGATGAGCGACGGCGCCGCCTCGCTGATGGCCATGTTCTACGGCATGAAGGCCACCGGCATGTGGAAGGACGAGCGGCGATCCAACCTGCTGGATGGCGGGGCCCACTTCTACGACACCTACCAGTGCTCTGACGGCAAGTGGGTGTCGGTGGGCTCCATCGAGCCGCAGTTCTACGCCCTGCTGCTGGAGAAGGCGGGCGTCAACGACCCCGACTTCCAGCGCCAGATGGACCGCGGGATCTGGCCGCAGCTGCGCGAGAAACTGGCCCACATCTTCGCCCAGAAGACGCAAGCCGAGTGGACCGAGCTGATGGCCGCCACGGACGTCTGCTTCGCCCCGGTGCTGACCCTCGACGAGGCCCCGAAGCACCCGCACAACGCCGCGCGCCAGACCTTCGTCGAGGTGGCCGGCGTGACCCAGCCGGCGCCTGCGCCGCGCTTCTCGGCCACCCCGGGCGCCATCCAGGGGCCGCCGGCCGCGATTGGCGCGCACGACCGCGAGGCGCTCTCGGACTGGGGGTTCTCCGCCGGCGAGATCGACGCCCTGGCGGGCGCCGGCGCCATCGCCCCAGCCTGAACCGGGCGAACCGCCCGGTTTAGGCGTGGAATCTAGAGGTTGAGCGGGTCGCGAGCGCGAAACCGGTGTCCACCTTCGCTCGACCCGCTCTGACTGGAAAGCTGACACCGCCGTTCAGGTGGGGTTCAGCCGCCGGTTCATAATCTGCCCACAGGTCGGTGGTCGCGCTCTCCCGTCCCTCGAAGCGGCGACCGGCCGGATGGAACGACACGCCCATCGGCGGCGCGCTGCTCACTAACCCTGGCAGCGCGCCGTTATGGTATTTGGGCCAGGTGCGGCCGAGTCCCCGATCATCCCTCCGACCATGCAGCGTCTGATCCTTAGGCCCCAGGATTGGGACCCCGCGCTCTGGGTGCGCGTCGGTCTCACCGTGCTCGGCCGGGCGTTGCGCCGGATGTGGGGCCGCGACGTGATGCTCTACACGGGCGGCGTCTCCTTCTTCGTCATGCTGGCCATCTTCCCCGCGATCGCCATCGCCATGGGCCTCTACAGCCTGCTCACCGACCCGGTGCAGATCGCCGCCCAGGGCGAGATGGTCTCCCGCGTCATGCCGGCCGCCGCGCGCCTCATCTTCCAGGAAGAGCTGCTGCGGCTCGCCGCCGCGCCGCACGAAACGGTGTCGGTGCAGAGCGGCGTGGCCCTGCTGGTCGGCGGCTACGCCTCGCATCGCGGGTTCAAGGCGCTGCTCGCGGGCCTCAGCTTCATCCACGACGAAGAGCGCCAGCGCGGCTTCATCGGCTTCAACCTGCTGGCGCTCGCCGTCCTGGTGGCGGCGCTGGGGCTGGTGGGCGTGCTCTCGGCCGTGTTCTTCGGCTTCCGCATCCTGGGCGAGACCTTCGAGCTGCGCCCGCTCCGCGGCGCCCCCTGGCTCTACAGCGAGTGGACCTGGGCCAGCGCCGGCATGACCTTCGTCATGGGCTGCATCTACCGCTGGGCGATGTCGCGTGAGCCGGTCGAGTGGCGCGCCTCGCTCCTGGGCGGGCTCGCCGCCGCGGCGCTGTGCATCTTCGCTTCCTGGGCGCTGGGCTTCTACGTCGAGCAGATCGCCCAGTTGGGCGCCACCTACGGCTCGATCGCCACCTTCGTGATCTTCCTGATCTGGCTCAGCTGGAACGTGAACGCGATCTTCTTCGGCGGCGCGCTCGCCACCGAGACCGAGCTGGAGCTGCACCGCGGCCGTCGGCTCGCACCGATGCGCGACGTGCCCTAGAGCTTGGTCACCAGGAAGGAGAGGGCGCCGTCGCGCTCGGTCGTCTCCAGCACCTCCACACCCGACTCCGCCGCGAAGTGCGGCACGTCGATGCGCGCCAGGGGATCGTCGGCCAGCAGGCGGATCCGCGCGCCCGCCGGCGCCGCGTCCAGCGCGCGGCGCAGCTTCAGGGTCGGTACGGGGCAGCGGTGGCCGCGGGCGTCCACCAGGATCTCGTCGGAGGCCATCGGCCGCGCTTACACCGGCGGCGGCCCAGAACCCAAGCGTTGCGTCAGCTCGCCCGGCGGACCGGGTCGTAGCCGCGCTCGGCCTTCACCAGGGCCCAGCCGTCGCGGGTGAGGAAGAAGGCCTGCGGCGAGCCGCGCCATCCGTTCGCCACCGCCACCGTCCCGGCCCTCTGCATCAGTTTCAGCCCGCAGAGCTTCAGGCACACGCCCAACTCGGCCGGCGCGCAGTCGACGATCGGGCCCTTGATCGCCAGCTTGAGCAGGGCGCGTTCGGCTGTGGAAAGTCCGGTGAGCGGCGTCATGCTTCGCCTAACGCCCGTTGCCGAATCCCGTTTCCCAAGATGTAAGGCTCTGTCTCCATGGACCGAGGAACCGCCACGGTCGTTGCGGTCAGCCGCAAGGCTGCGCACGGCGTCGACAAGCCCAACCAGCTGCTCATCCGGCTGGTCGCCGGCGAGGGCGTCGAGGGCGACGCCCACCGGGGCGTCACGGTGAAGCACCGCAGCCGCGCGCGCTTCGATCCCACCCAACCCAACCTGCGTCAGGTGCACCTGATCCACGCCGAGCTGTTCGACGAGCTGGCGGACCTGGGCTTTGCGCTGGCGCCGGGGCGGATGGGCGAGAACGTGACCACGCGCGGCGTCGATCTCCTGGGCCTGCCCACCGGCGCGCGCCTGCGCCTCGGCGAGGCGGCGATCGTCGAGGTGACCGGCCTGCGCAACCCGTGCCTGCAGCTGGACGGCCTGGCCGAGGGGCTGATGCAGGCCTGCCTCGGCCGCGGCCCTGACGGCGAGCCGGTGCGCAAGGCCGGCGTCATGGCCGTGGTGGTCACCGGCGGGGAGGTGCGGGCAGGGGATACCGTTCGCGTCGAAACCCCGCCCGGTCCGCACCGTCCGCTGCGCCCTGTGTAGGGTCCGGTAACCACGCCCGGCATCCGTTCGTTAAGCCGACCACGCCAGCTTTCGGGTTCAGTTCCGCAATGGGGATTTGCGCCCGATGCTCACCTCGCTCCTTCGCCTCGCCCGCGCCTTCCGGCGTGATCGCCGCGGCAATATCGCGCTGATGACCGCCTTCGCCCTGCCGGTGATGGTGGGCTCGCTCGGCCTCGGAGCCGAGGTGACGTCCTGGTACAACGGTCGCCGGGCCCTGCAGAGCGCGGCGGACTCCGCCGCCATCGCCGCGGCCAGCACGTCCTCCAACGGCTACGTGGCCGAGGCGCGCGCCGTGGCCGGCCAGTATGGCCTGCGCAACGGCCAGGACGGCGTGACCGTCAACGTGTTGAACAACCAGGCGTGCCCCGGGGGCGGCGCCGCGGCCTGCTTCCGCGTGACCATCACCAAGACCCAGCCGCTGATCATGGCCCAGGTGGTCGGCTTCGACGGCGACACCACCCTGGCCGACGGTCGTCCGGCCAAGCGCCTGACGGCCAGCGCCATGGCTGTCCGCTCTGACGCGCCGCGCAGCTACTGCATTCTGGCGCTCGCCTCGAGCGGGGCGCTCGAGGGTATCCGCGCGAACGGCTCGCCCGACGCCGACCTCACCGGCTGTAAGATCTTCTCGAACACCACCTCCAACTGCAACGGCCACAGCCTGAAGGCCGACTACAGCGACGCCCACGGGACCAGCGCGAATTGCGGGACGATCAACACGTCGAACGTGCCGGTGATCACCGACCCTTACGCCAGCCTGCGGCAGTACATCCCGCCCAACACCTGCCAACTGCAGGCCTACAGCTGGATCCCGGGCAAGAACCAGCCGGCGCTGGTGGAACAGAACAAGTTCCAGGGGACGGAGAACCGCACCCTGATCAAGGTCTGCGGCGACGCCAAGCTCACGGCTAACACGACCATCTCCGGCGGTGACACCATCATGGTGATCTACGGCGGCCGCCTCGATGTCGGTCCGTACACCCTGAAGACTGCCAGCAATTCGAAGCTGACGATCATCTTCGCCGGCCCGCACTTCCTCAACAAGACGCAGATCCCGACCGGCACGGGCATGTTCGACATCCAGGCGCCCAAGACCGGCAACTGGAAGGGCGTCGCCATCTATGACGATCCGCAGCTCACGACGGGCCTCGACGTCACCGAGGCCGGCAACTCGCCGGCCTGGAAGATCACCGGTCTCGTCTACATGCCGCATGCCTACGTCGAGTTCTCGGGCATCGTGAATAAGTCCAGCTACGGCGACTCCTGCTTCGGCCTGGTCGTCGACAACATGCGGGTGAACGGCACCGCCGAGATCCTGGCGCACGGCGAATGCCCGCGCGCGGCCCTGGTGCTGCCCTACATCCTGCTGCCCGGCCGCGGCCAGCTGGTGTCGTGATGCGGTTCGGGAGAAACGCCACCGCGTTCGCAAGGGACGAACGCGGCGTCGCCGCCGTCGAGATGTCCCTGCTGATCGGCATGATCAGCATGGCGCTCCTGAACGTCGCCGAGGTTGGGCGCTACCTCTACTCGAGCGCCGCCGTCGGGGCCCAGACCCAGGCGGGCGCCCAGGCCGCCGCGTCGCGATGCGGCCTCGAGATGACGCCGGCGACGATCAACTGCGCGGCGCTGAACGGAGCGGTCACCACCGCGATCCGCGGCGGCACGCTCGGCTCGGACATCACCCTCGACGGGGCGATCGTCGAGGCCTGGTATTGCGTCAACGCGGCGACCGGCGCGCTGCAGAACGTAGGCGCCGTCAACGCCCGGCCCGCGAACTGCCTCGCGGCCGGCAACGCGGCGGTCCAGCCCCACCTCTATCTGCGGGTGAACACGCGGTTCACCTATCAGCCGATGTTCCCCGGCGTGACGATCGTGGAACGCTTCCCGACCCGGATCGTGCGGTCGGCCTGGATGCGGATGGACTGAGTATGCAGCGTACGCTTTCACGCCTGTGGCGCGACCGCTCCGGGGCGAGCGCTCTGGAATTCGGCCTGATCCTGCCGGCGTTCGTCATGCTGGTGCTGGGCGTGGTCAACGTCAGCCTGCTGACGAACGCGGTCTCCAGCATGAACTACGCCGTCCAGGAGGCCGCGCGCTGTGGGGCGATCGACCATGCGTCGTGTCCGGACAGCACGGCGATCCGGGGCCTGGCCGCGGCGCGCTACAAGGGACCGGCCATCACGCCGGTGTTCGTGGCCTCAACGGACGCCTGCGGCCAAGTCGTCCGTGCCACCGCGACGTTCGAGCTGAATGTCGCGATCCACGTCTACGAGATCCCGATCTCCGCGCGCGCCTGTTACCCTTCGCCGGTGCCAGCCTAGAGCGCACCGCGTCGGCCGGCGATTGGCCGCTCCCAATGGCTCCGCTGATTGACGACGGCCGTCGAGAGCGCTGGAGCGAGACAGGCGTCGGACGGTAACCAAGCACCGCATCCGTTCGTTAAGGCGGACGCGCCAACTTGGGGTCAAGTTCCGCAATAGGGATTTGCGCCCGATGCTCACCGCGCTCCTTCGCTTCGCTCGCGCCTTCCGACGCGACCGCCGCGGCAACATCGCCCTGATGACCGCCTTCGCCCTGCCGGTGATGGTGGGCTCGCTCGGCCTCGGGGCCGAAGTGACCTCCTGGTACAACGGTCGTCGCGCGCTGCAGAACGCCGCCGACTCGGCCGCCATCGCCGCGGCCAGCACGGCTGCGAACGGCTACGTGGCCGAAGCGCGCGCCGTGGCCGGACAGTACGGCCTGCGCAACGGCCAGGACGGCGTGACCGTCAATGTGCTGAACAACCAGGCGTGCCCCGGGGGCGGCGCCGCGGCCTGCTTCCGCGTCACCATCACCAAGACCCAACCCCTGATCATGGCCCAGGTGGTCGGCTTCGACGGCGACACGACGATGGCCGACGGTCGCGCGGCCAAGCGCCTGACGGCCAGCGCCCTGGCGGTCCGCTCGGACGCGCCGCGCAGCTACTGCATCCTGGCGCTCGCTTCGAGCGGGGCCGCCGAGGGCATCCGAGCGAACGGATCGCCGAAGGCCGACCTGACCGGCTGCAAGATCTTTTCGAATACCGCGTCCAACTGTAACGGCCACAGCCTGAAGGCCGACTACAGCGACGCGCACCTCTCCAGTTCGAACTGCGGGACGATCAACACGTCGAATTTGCAGGTGATCACCGACCCGTACGCCACCCTTCGGCAGTACATTCCGCCGAACACCTGCCAACTGCAGGCCTACAGCTGGATCCCCAGCAAGAAGAACGATCCGGCGCTCTTCCAGCAGAATACCTTCCAGGGGACGGAGAACCGCACCCTGCTCAAGGTCTGCGGCGACGCCAAGCTCATCGGCGACACCACCATTTCGGGCGGCGACACCGTGATGGTGATCTACGGCGGGCGGCTGGACATCGGCGCCTACACGCTGAAGACGGCCGCCAACTCGAAGCTGACGATCATCTTCGCGGGTCCGCACTTCAACAACAAGGCGCAGATCCCCACGGGGACCGGCGTGTTCGACATCCAGGCGCCGAAGACGGGCAACTGGAAGGGCGTCGCGATCTACGACGACCCACAGCTCACCACGGGTCTGGACGTGGACGAGGCGGGCAATTCGCCGGCCTGGAAGATCACCGGCCTCGTCTACATGCCGCACGCCTCGGTGACCATTTCCGGCGTCGTGAACAAGGCCAGCCACGGCGACTCCTGCTTCGGCCTGGTGGTCGACAACCTGCTGGTCAATGGCACCGCCACGATCTTCGCGCATGGCGAATGCCCCCGCGCCGCCTTGGTGCTGCCCTTCATCCTGCTGCCCGGTCGCGGCCAGCTGGTGTCATAAGGCGGCGCGGGGGAAACGCCGCCGCACGTCTACGACGTGCCGATCAGCACCCGCGCCTGCTACCCGCACCCGGTCGCGGCCTAGAGCCCAGCTTGCCCGGCGCCTTAGCCCATGCCATCGCTCCGGCGCCCGGACGGGTGGCCGAGTGGTTTAAGGCAGCGGTCTTGAAAACCGCCGTAGGTGAAAGCCTACCGTGGGTTCGAATCCCACCCCGTCCGCCAGGTTTCCCGCGCCGCTGCGGTTGCCAGATACCATTCTGCCTCGCATAGTTGTCGCGGGAAGGGGGTGGCATGCCGGAGTTTCTCGGCAGCAAGTGGCTTGGCTTGGGCGGCGCGACCCCGATCATTCCGTGGTCGTTCGCCGAGGGTAACGTCGCCACGATCACCAGCCGCTACGCCGGCTATCTCGACATCGATTCCCCGATCGAGGCCCAGTATCGCGACACCGTCCGCGCCGCCTTCGCCGCCTGGGCGGCGGTGACCAACATCATCTTCGAGGAGGTGCCGGACGGGCGCACCGGCACGATCCGGCTCGGCAACCACTTCATCGACGGCCGCTCCCTGACCGAGGCGTCCGTCGCCGGCCAGACGCAGAGCTGGGGCTTTCAGTCCAGCATCGAGGCCTCCCAGATCGTCTTCGACGTCGACGCCTACGACGACGAGGCCTTCTACGAAATCGTCCTGCACGAGATCGGCCACGCCCTGGGCCTCGGCCACTCGGAGTTCGAGGCCTCGGTCATGTATCCGCAGGTCAACGGTTACAATTTCAAGGGCTTCCTCGCGACCGACGACCTGCTGGGCATCGCCGAGCTCTACGGGACGCGCGATGACTTCGAAGGCTCGAACGTGACCGCGGGACGCGCCACGGTCGGCGGCGTGGTCGGCGGCACGATCGAGAAGGACGCCGACGACGACTGGTTCGCGGTGGCCCTGACCTCCGGCCGCAGCTACCGCATCGACCTGAAGGGCTACGACAGCGACGTGGGCTCGCTCGACGACCCCTTGCTCGAGATCTACAGCGGCGCCGGCGCCCGTCTGGCCCAGGACGACGACGGGGGGCTCGGCCTGGAGTCGCGGCTGATCTTCACGCCCACCACGTCGGCGACGTACTTCCTCTCGGCCAAGGCCTTCCTGGACGAGGAGTTCTACGTTCTCGGCAGCTACCGGCTCTCGGTCACCGACATCACCACCGGGGCGGACGGGGCCGCGGCCTTGCGCAGCGCCGCCACGACCATCCTGCGCCAGTCGAACACCCCGGCCGCCGCCGAGATCGCCGCGCGAGTGGAGAGCGGCCAAACCACCTTCGCCAACGCGGCCGCGGACCTGGTCCGGGCGGCCGCGGCGACCAGCTCGGTGGCCACGCTCAGCTACCAGTTCTTCACCGGCAAGGTCCCCGGCGGGCCTGGCATGGACTTCCTGGTCTCTCCGACCGGGCCGAACGCCAACAACCTGAACTCGGCCTACTACCAGGCCTTCAGCCTGGAGAACCGCTACATCAACTTCGCGGTGAACCTGGGCAAGGCCGGCGAGGGCAAGGACGCCTTCCTGGCCGGCTACGGGTCGCTCGACCTCTTCGAGGCCACCCGCAAGGCCTATGGCGTCATCTTCGGCGCCGCGCCGAACGACGCCAAGCTGCACGCCATCCTGGACCCCAGCTTCACGCTCGGGACCCTGACGCTGACCCGCTCGGAGTACTTCGCCTACTACGGCGGCGACGGGCTGACCGGAATCGGCACGAAGGCCGCCATGGTGGGCTTCCTGCTGGCCGAGGCCGTGAAGGCCGACCTCGGCGTCTACGCCAAGGTCAACGACGCCTTCCTGACCGACCTCCTCGACGGCGCCGACTTCGCCGTGGACATCGTCGCGGCCTATTCGAAGCCCGAATACGTCTTCGGCGGCTGAAACGCTCCGTTAACCGTGCCGCAAGCTTCCGCGGCGAAGATTCCGCCCTTCTCGTCAAAGGGGTGCGCGATGTCTTTCGTCCGGTACGCGGTCCTGGTCCTGGCGGCCCTGTCGCTCGCCGCGTGCGTCACCCCCCGCTACGCCACCAGCCTGCCCCCGGGGGCCCAGCCGCACGCCTCGGCGGGCGCGACCGTGGGCCAGGGCGGGACCAAGATCGGCCAGCCCTACCAGGTGAACGGCATCTGGTACGTGCCGAAGGAGCAGCCAGACTACGACGAGGTCGGGGTCGCCTCCTGGTACGGCGACGCCTTCCATCTGAAGGCCACCGCCAACGGCGAGATCTTCGACATGGACGCCGTCTCGGCGGCCCACACGACGCTGCCGCTGCCGTCCATGGTCGAGGTCACCAACCTGGAGAACGGCCGCAAGCTGACCGTGCGGGTCAACGACCGCGGCCCCTTCGTCGGCAACCGCATCATCGACCTTTCCCGCGAGGCCGCCCGAGAGCTCGGCTACGAGCGCAATGGCGTCACCAAGGTGCGGGTGCGCTACCTGGGCCCCGCGCCGCTGCTCGGCCGCGACGCCGGCGTCCGCGTCGCCCGCGCCACGCCGCCGGCGATGCCGCCCGCCATGCCGCCGCCGCTCGCGCCGCGCGTTGTCGACGCCGTCCCGACCGGGATCGTCGAGGTGGCCAGCCTGCCGCCGCCGACCGCCGTCAGCGCCGCGCCGCTGCCGCCCGTCGCCGGCGCCCCCGCCAGCACGGCCGGAGCCGCCACCCTGCGCATCCAGGCCGGCGCCTTCGCCTCCGAGGAGAATGCGGTCAAGGCCGTCTCCCGGCTCGCCGTCGCCGGCCGCGCGGTGATCGTGCCCACGCCGCTCGACGACGGGACGCTCTACCGCGTCTACCTCCCGGCGCCCGCCGACGAGGTGGAGGCCTATGCGCTGCGCGACCGCGTCGCGGAGATCGGCTTCACCGACGCCCGCGTCGTCCACGCCTTCTAGCCGCCGCTCAGGGTCCTAGACAAAAGAGCCGAACCGCCCATCTTGGGCCGGTGTCGCGCGGGCGTTTCATCACCTTCGAAGGCGGGGAAGGGGCGGGGAAATCCACCCAGGTCCGCCGCCTTGCCGAGCGCCTGACGGCGGGCGGCCGCGAGGTCGTCACGACCCGCGAGCCGGGCGGCTCGCCCGGCGCCAATCCGTAAGATGATTGCGGCGCCATGCCATTGACGGATGGCGCCGGC
>JADMIO010803658.1_pt1 | contig 43308 bp, 74 predicted proteins | sample 8958161 | NCBI WGS metagenome assembly JADMIO01 (sample SAMN16585339, study PRJNA669376) | soil metagenome | isolation source: Crop rotation soil | place: USA: Cullars Rotation, Alabama | collected 2011
CCGCGACAACTTGTCCACGTGGAATTCTAAGCTTAGGATCCCAATGTGCTGGAAAGGTCGGCTTCTCTCTCCACACGACCCGGGGGCTTCCGTGTCCACCACGCAGCGTGATGACTTGGAGTGGTTGCGGGCTCAGCTCGTGGACGCGATGGAACAGGCCGACGTCGCCGTCAAGGCGCAGATCGCCGGCCAGCTCCGCCAAGTCCTGAAGGATCTCGCCGCTCTCGGCGAGCCGGCCAAGGAGATGTCGAAGGCCGATGAGCTCGCAAGTCGCCGAGCGTCTCGGCGTTCAGACGCCGCAGATCGTGCACCTGCCGCCAAACGTGGCAAGCCTCGAAGCGGCGCAGGAAGCGATCGAGCTGGCTGAGGCGTACGGGGTCGCCGGCGGTCATCCGCTGGACGAGTCGCAGCAGTTCACGCTTCGTGCCGCGCTCGGTGAACGGGCCGACGGGTCGTGGGCTGCTTCGACGGTCGCCGACTTCGAGCCCCGCCAGAACGGCAAGAACGACACGATCGCCGCCCGTGAGCTGGCCGGTCTGATCCTGTTCGGTGAACGGCTCATCATCCACACCGCCCACGAGTTCTCGACGGCCAACGAGTCGTTCATGCGGCTCGTCGCTGTGTTCGAGAACAACGACGACTTGTCCGCCAAGGTCGACAAGATCCGGTTCGCCAACGGCGAGCAGGGCATCACCCTCAAGTCGGGGCAGCGGATCAAGTACCGGGCGCGGACCGGGGGGTCCGGCCGAGGGTTCGCGAAGGCGGACCTGATCGTCTACGACGAGGCGCAGCACGTTCAGGCCGAGCACATCGCCGCCTCCGGGCCGGCGCGGCTCGCCAACCCGAACAGCCAGTCGTGGTACGCAGGGTCAGGCGGGTTCGCCACGTCCAAGAACGCGTGGCGACTACGCAGACGAGCCCTCGAGGGCGACGCCGGAAGGCTCGCCTACGTGGAGCACACCGCCGAGCGGGTGACCCTCACCGACGGGGCGATCACCTCGGTCGCCCCCGAGGACGTCCTTGATCGGGCGGCGTGGGCGCAGGCGAATCCGGCGTACGGGTGGCGGATCACTGACGAGGCGATGTTCGACCTTTACGGGGAGCTCGGCCCGGACCTGTTCGCCCGGGAGTGTCTCTGCCTCTGGGAACAGGAGCTCGATGCCGGTGCCCGGGTCATTCCGACTGACGCGTGGAACGCGGTCCAGGACAAGCGGGCTGCCGTTGTCGCCCCGGTTGTTCTTGGTGCTGATGTGGCGCCTGATCGTTCGCGGGCTGCGATCGCTGTCTCTGACGGTGTGGTGGTGGAGCTCATCGAAGCTCGAGCCGGAGTCGGATGGCTGGTCGACCGACTGGTGGAGCTTTCATCTGCACACCACGCGTCAGTCGCGCTCGACCCGACGGCGGCGGCGGGTGCATTCCAACGGGAGCTCGTGGACCGGCAGGTGACCGTCGTCGAGGTCGGCGGCCGCCAGTTCGTCCAGGCCTGCGGTTCGTTCTATGACCGGGTGATGGAGCGGACGGTGAAGGTGCGTCCGACTCGTCACGAGCTTGATTCGGCGGCCGCGTCTGCGGTTCGTCGCAATGTCGGTGATGCGTGGGTGTGGGGGCGCCGTACTTCCGACACGGACATCTCCCCACTGGTCGCAGCCACGTTGGCGCTGTGGGCGGCAGGGGCCAAGCCTGCCACTTCCCAGGTGTGGGCGTTCACGGCCTGAGGAGGGCGGCATGGGCATCGTTCGAACCGCCCTCGACAAGATCGTTGCCGGGCCGAAGGTCGGCCAGGTTCAGCGCTACGACGGCGGTCTGATCCCCGATCTGGGCCGGTTCCCGTTCTTCGGAGGGGTTCCGTACCTCGGTGGCGGCGGTGTCGACGCCTACGTGACGAACCTCGCCCAGGACGCCTACGAGGCGTGCGGCGCGGTCGGCGCGGTGATGGCGGTCCGGCTCCACGTCTACTCAGAGATCACGTTCTGCTGGCAGCAGTCAGCGCTCAACGGTCCCCGCACTCTGTTCGGCACGACCGAGCTCGCGCTGCTCGAGACGCCGTGGGAGGGGGCTTCGACCCCCGATCTGCTCAACGTCATGGAGCTCGACGGATCGCTCGCCGGGAACTGCTACCTGATCCGGGAGCGGCAGGCGTTCCGCACCGACGATCGGCTGACCAGGCTGGATCCGACGAGGGTCTCGATCGTCACCGAGGACGTCGGCGAACCGCTCGCCAACCGCCCCTACGGCAAGTACCTGGTTGGCTACGCCTACACGGACCGCCCGGGCGCTGATCCGATCTTCTTTCCGCCCGACGAGGTCGTCCACTACCGGCCGTTGCCGTCCCGTTCGGCTCCCCAGTTCCTCGGCCAGTCCTGGCTGACCTCGTGCCTGCCGGACGCCACGGTCGACGCGCAGCTCACCCAGTACAAGAAGTCGTTTCTCGCCAACGGCGCCGTCCCCGGTCTGGTCATGTCGGCGAAGGAGTCGTTGTCGGTCGATCAGATGATGGAGCTGAAGGCGGTCGTCGAGGCGCAGCACACCGGTCCGTGGACCGCTGGCCGCACCCTGTACGTCGGTGCAGGGCTCGACCCGCACGTCGTCGGGATGTCGTTCGACCAGCTTCGCCTCACCGCCGTCCAGGGCGCGGGGGAGACCCGCATCGCTTCCGCCGGCGGGGTGCCCGCCACCATCATCGGCTTCTCCGAAGGGCTCCAGGGTTCGACGTTGAACGCCGGGAACTACGGGTCGGCCCGCCGCCGGTTCGGTGACGGCACCCTTCGCCCGTTGTGGCGCAAGACCTGTACCGCCCTCTCCCGGGTGATGACGAAGCCGCCGGGCGTGAATCGGCTCTGGTACGACGATCGTGACGTCGCGTTCTTGCAAGAGGACGTCAAGGACGACGCCGACATCCGTGCGGCCTTCGCCCAGACCTATCGCACGCTCGTTGACGCTGGCCTTGAACCAGATGCTGCGGCGGTCTTCGCCGGCACTGGCGAGTACACGCAGATCATCGGCAAGCACACCGGCTTGACGTCGGTGCAGCTCGTCCCGCCGTCGACCGGCGAACCCGCGGTTCCGCCCGCCGCCTGACCCTCCGTCAAGCGAGGCCCCCTGATGACCATGATCGAGACGGCCGCGCCCGTCGACAACCTTGTCCGCGCCCTGTTCGGCCCTGAGTCGGCGGAGCTGCGTGCCACGGTCGGCGAAGGCGATGGTCGCACCCTGTTCGGGCACTTCGCCGTGTTCAACAAGTGGACCGAGATCAACTCGGCGTGGGAAGGCAACTTCCTCGAGCGGATCGCCCCCGGCGCCTTCGCCTCCACGATCGCCGAGCGCGGCGACCGGATCAAGGTGCTCTATGACCACGGCCAGGACCCCTCGATCGGCAACAAGCCGCTGGGCACCATCGAGTCGCTGTCCGAGGACGCGACGGGCGCAGCCTACGAGGTCCGCCTGATCGACACCCCGTACAACCGGGACTTCATCATCCCTGCCGCCCGGGCCAACCTGCTCGGCGCCTCGTTCCGGTTCCGGGTCACCGCCGAAGAGTGGGACAACGCTCCCGCCGCCAGCCGGGGCAATCCGGCGAGGCTCCCCGAGCGGACGATCACCGGCGCCGAGGTCTTCGAGTTCGGGCCCGTCACCTTCCCCGCCTACGCGGATGCGTCCGCGGCGGTGCGCTGCGGGACGGACCGCTTCCTCGACTCGCTCCTGACCGATCCCCGCTTCGTCGCCCGCATGGTCGAGCGCGTCGGGATCAAGACGGTCGAACAGATCATCGCTGACCTTCCCGCCAGGTCGGAGACCACCGAGCAGACGGCCGACGGCCTCAGCTCCCCCGCAGACGCAGAAGCAACCGATGACTCGGCCGGCGGCCAGCAGAGGTGCGACCAGGACATCCGTCGCGAGTGGATCGCGACCCACCTCTCAAAGGAAGACTGATGAACGCACTCGAGTACACGGTTGCGCGTCAGACCGAGCTCAAGCCCCGCATCGAGGAACTTGGCAAGGCCGACACGCTGTCCGACGAGCAGCGCGCCGAGTGGGAGGGGCTCACCACCGAGTGGGACACCCTCGAGGCTCGCCGCGTCGACTTGGAGGAGCGGCAGGCCCGCGCCCTCAAGGCGTCGAACACGACCTTCAACTTCAACGTCAACCCCGACCCGTTCAAGGCGAACCTGCGCGACATGTCCCGGGCGGACGTCATCGGCGCCGCCAAGACGGCCGTCGACGAGGTCCAGCGGCGCTTCGCCAGCCCGGATCACGTCGAGAACGTCACCCGGCTGATGGAGCGCGGCGACGGCGTCGGCGAGCTCGCCGCCCGTCTCGCCCTCACGACCGGCACGCCCGAGTATCGGGAGGCGTGGCTGGCGAAGATGACCGGCCAGTCCTTCGACGGTCGGATCCTGCAGCGGGCCACCGACGAATACCGCGCCATGACGGCCGGCACGTCCACCTCCGGTGGGGCGTTCGTCCCGCTCTATCTCGACCCCACGATGGTGGTGACCGGGGCGGGCAGCTACAACCCGTTCCGCCGGGTCGCCAACATCAAGACGATCAACACGCTCGTCTACAACGGCGGCAGCGCCGCCCAGGTGTCGGCCGGGATCCTCGGTGAGAACTCCGCCTTCTCCGACAACGCCCCGACGACCGCCGCCAAGACGATCACGACCTACAAGTACGGCGCTTACATCCCGGCGTCGTTCGAGGCGTTCGAGGACATCGACGCTCTCGCGTCGGACGTGCTCGAGCTGTTCCGTGACGCCAAGGACAACTCCGAGGCGTCGCAGATGGCGACCGGTTCCGGTTCCGCCCCGCAGGGCATCATCACCGCCGTCGGGCTCGTCACCGCTTCCCGGGTCTCGCCCGCGACCGGTGGCGCCTACGCCGTGGCCGACGTGTACTCGTTGCACGCCGCCCTCCCGGCCCGCTTCTGGTACAGCAACCCCGCCTCGAAGGCGTGGGTCGCGTCGGTCGCCACGATCGACAAGACCAGGCAGTTCGGCACGGCGAACAACTACCACGGCTTCCTGACCGACCTGTCGGGCGGCCAGCCGGCCATGCTGCTGGGCGACCAGCTCCTCGCCTCCTCGGCGATGAGCACGTCGTACACGACCGGCCAGGACGTGCTCCTGTACGGCGACTTCAGCCGCTACTACGTCGTGGATCGCATCGGTCTCCAGACCGAGTTCATCCCGAACGTCGTGGACGGTTCCGGTCTGCCCACCGGCACCCGGGCGTGGCTCATGCACTGGCGCTGGGGCGCGGACGTCATCGACGCCAACGCCTTCCGCCTGCTGCGCCTCTGACGCAGCCTCAAGTCCCCCCTGCGCGCCCGGTCCTGTCCACCGTCGCTCGGGCGCGCAGGGGGTTCCGCCAACCTTCAAGGAGTTCGTCATGCCTTTCCGCGCCAAGGAACCGTTCTTCGCCGGGGTGCAACCGGCGCCGATCAACCCGGACGACATCTACGCCGACGACCATCCGCTGGTGCGGCAGTTCCCGACGATGTTCGTCGAGGTGCGGATCATCGAGGCGCCGGTACGGCGCCGTCTGGCCGACGTGGAGCAGGCGACCGCGGCGCCGGGCGAGAAGCGTCAGATCAAGCGTGGGTAACGGCCTGGTTGTCACCGGGCTGATCCACCGCGCCGATGCGACGTCTCCCCAGAAGGAGCGTTGCCTGCGGATGCTGATGGCCCGAGAGTTCGCCCGCCCCAAGATCCGCCTCATCGGGGAGTTCGACCGGGAATCGTCAGCGAACGTCGCTCATGGTCGTTGCGCCATCGTCCAGGACTTCCTCGATCACCCGAAGAAGCCCGAGTGGCTGTGGCTGATCGACTCGGACATGACGTTCGCCGACGACATCCTCGACAAGTTGCTCGACGTCGGCCACGAGAAGGAACGGCCGATCGTTGGTGGTTTGTGCTTCGGGGTGCGCCCCTTGAAGGACGCTGCCGGCCGGGAGCTCTACAACGAGGTGTTCGCCTCGCCGCTCGAGCTTTTCCCCACGATCTACACGCTCGACGATGACAAGCAGATGTTCCACGTCATGGGTTACCCCCGGGACGAGGTCATCCAGGCCCACTCCACGGGGGCGGCCTGCCTGCTCGTCAACCGCAAGGTGCTGGCCGACGAGCGGTGGAAGGAAGACGGCCATCCGTTGCCGTGGTTCCGTGAGTCGGTGATGAACGGGGTCCCCGTCTCGGAGGACCAGTTCTTTTGCTTGAAGGCCGGGTCGTTCGGCTTCCCGGTCCACATCCACACCGGTGCCCGCACCGGTCACGTCAAGGTCTTCATCGCTGACGAGGACTTGTACCTCGCGCAGCGTGCAGCGGCAGCTCGGACTCGTCCACCTGCCGCCGTCTGATGTCCCCCGCCCCGCCTGGCGGAAGGCGGAGGCGGGGGGCAGCACCCAACAGAGAGGGGCATTCCGCCATGCTCGTCAACATCGTCGTCCCCACCATGAACGGTCGGGACAACGCCGCTACCTTCATGGGTTCGTTGGCCGGCGAAGCCCGGGTCGACGTCACGACGGTCGTGGAGCGCCATGACGGCGACGCAGCTGTCGCTTGGGCGAAGGCCGGCGCGACGGTCCGATTCGCGTCGGGTCCGTCATTCGCCCACAAGGTCAACGTCGGGTTCTGGGCCGGTACGGCGCCGTGGATCCTGATGGTCGGCGACGACGTCCGCTTCCACGACGGATGGCTGGACGCCTTCCTCGACATCGCCGACGGCGGGGCCGAGGTGATCGGCACCAACGATCTTGGGTCAGCGGTGTCGGACGCGTTCTCGCCGCACCTGTTCATCGCTCGTGACTACATCCTCGCCGAGGGCGCCTCCTGGGACGGTCCCGGGATCGTCTGCCACGAGGGCTACCGGCACGGCTACGTCGACAACGAGATCATCGCCGTCGCGTTCCAGCGAGGCACGTGGGCGATGTCGTGGGGTTCGGTGATCGAGCACCTCCACCCATTCTACGGGAAGGGCGCGGACGATCCGATCTACCGGTTGGGTCAGTCGTTCGTTGACGCCGACGCTGCGGTATGGCAGGCGCGCAAGCGCCAGTTCGCTGGGGTGGCGGCATGACCCCGCAGGTCGACATCATCATCCCGACGTTCGGACGCGCCGACCGGCTCCGAGCGGTCGCCGACAACATCCACGAGGCGACGCCGGTTGACCATGTCGTGACGTTCGTCGCCGAGACCGACGACGCCGCATCGGTCGACACGGTCGAGGCCCTCGAGACGGTCGACGACCAGGTCCGCCTCGTCGTCAACAGCCGTGCCCACAACTACGCCGGCGCCGTCAACTGCGCCATCGCGTCGAGCTCGGCCCCGTTCTGGTTCGGTGGCGCCGACGACCTCCGCTTCTATCCCAATTGGTTCGAGGCTGCCTCCGCGCTGATGGACGGCTGGGTGATGGTGGTCGGCACCAACGACTACCTCAACCCGTACGTCCTCGATGGCCTCCACGCCACCCACTACTTGGTGGACCGCCGCTACACCGACACATGGGGCGGGACGATCGACCAGGGCCCCGGGATCGCCCTGTTCGAGGGCTACGACCACCAGTACACGGACACCGAGTTCATCGGGGTCGCCAAGGCCCGCTGCCGGTTCCGTCCCTGCCTCGAGTCGCCGGTGGAACATCTTCACTTCGCCACCGGGAAGGGCGCCTGGGACTCCACCTACGAGTGGGGTCAGAAGCTCGTCGAACAGGACCGCGGGTTCTACCAGCAGAGGAAGCAGGCATGGGACAACCTCGTGCTGTAGTCCTCGGGGCGGCAGGGTTCATCGGCGGGCACTTGGTGGCGGCGCTCGAAGCGAAGGGCTACGAGGTGCGGCGGGTCGACCGACGCGACGGGGACCGACCCGGCGTGAAGCTGGACCTCCGTTACTGGCCTGACGCCCGCGAGGCCGTCGCCAAGAGCGACTGGGTGTTCCACCTGGCCGCCGACATGGGCGGGGTCGGCTACTTCCACTCCGACGCTGACTACGGCGCCGCCACCGACAACGCCCGCATCACCCTCAACGTGTTGAACGCCTGCGAAGCCGAGAAGGTCGACCGGCTGTTCTACGCGTCGTCGGCGTGCGTCTACCCGGTCGAGTACCAGACCCGGGCGGCGAACGTCTGCCAGCTGCCGGAGGAATGGATCGGGTTCGGCACCCCCGACGCTCTCTACGGCCACGAGAAGCTCACCGGTCTGCGTTGGTGCTCCAAGGCGCCGTTCGACGCCAGGGTCGGTGTTCTCCACACCGTCTACGGCCCGGGCCAGGAGTCGACGGGGCCAAGGGCCAAGTTCCCGCCCACCGTCTGCCAGAAGGCCCTACAGGCACGAATCACGGGCCGTCTCGAGCTGTGGGGCAACGGCAACCAGATGCGCTCCTACCTGTACGCCGACGACGCCGTTCAGCGGATCCTGACGATCATGGAATCGGACCGCTACGAGGGGCCTGTCAACGTCGGCTATGAGGGTGCGATCTCCTGTCGGGAGGCGGCCCGCTTCGCTTGTCAGGCGGCCGGTGTTGACCCCCACATCGTCGCCAACCCGGAGGCAGGCCCGACCGGCGTTCAGGCCCGGGACTGCTCCAACGGCAAGTGGCGGCAGGTCTACGGGCCGACCAACGACATCCACCCGAAAGAGGGCCTGGCCCGTCTCGTTGAATGGCTCGACCGGTGAGCGTCGCCCTCCTCACCTCGCTGTACGGCGAGCTCGACGAACTGCTCGACCCGCCCGAGGTTGTCGGGGTCGATGACTACATCCTTGTTACCGACCGGCAGCGTGACGTCCGGTTGTGGGATCAGGTGATCCGTCCCCGCCGCCACATGTCGAACAGGTTGGCGTCGAAGTACCCGAAGTGCATGCCGCACCGCTACACGTCTTGTGACGTCGTCATCTGGGTCGACGCCTCGGCGATCGTCCGGGACGACATCGCAGAATGGGCGGTCGATCATCTCGGCCCCACCGACGCGCTCGCCCAGTTCGTCCACCCGGAACGGGACTGCGTCGAGGACGAGGCCCGGGTATCGGCCGGAATGCGGAAGTACGAAGGGCTCGAGGTCGAGAAGCAGGCCGCCCACTACATCGACAACGGGCTGCCCCGCCATTGGGGCCTGTGGGCGACCGGGCTGATGGTCCGCCGCCGGCACGCCTGGTCGGAGCTATTCGGCAAGGAATGGTTCGCCGAGCAGGTCCGCTGGTCCTACCAGGATCAGGTGTCGCAGCCGTGGGTGTTGTGGCGGATGGGCAAGACCCGTCCGGTCGGGTTCAACGGGTCGTTGTGGCATGACCCGCACATCAGGTTCCGGGGCCACGCCTCCGACGATTGAAGGGCGCTCCGCCGTGCCGAACGACTACATGAGTTGGGCGGCGACGTCCGACATTGGCCTCCACCTCCCGTACCTGCACCAGCGGGCACGTCGGGCGAAGGTCGCGCTCGAGCTCGGCGTCCGCAATGGCTGTTCCACGGCGGCGCTGCTCGCCGGCCTGGAAGAGTCCGACGGGTACCTCTGGTCGGTGGACGTGGGATTGCCGGGGCCGCCGGCGTCGGGGTGGATGGATCACCCCCGCTGGTCGTTCTTCCAAGGCGACGACATGTGGCCTGACATCCAGGCCGACACGCCGCAAGAGCTCGACCTCCTCTTCATCGACTCCAGCCACCGTTACCAGCACACGCTTGATGAGCTGGCGCTGTACGGGCCGAGGGTGAAGGTCGGCGGGGTCATCCTGCTCCATGACACGGAGCTGGAGGTGGCGCCGGGTTCGGTGCAGGAGGAGGACCGGGGGTTCCCGGTGCGGCGGGCGGTGCAGGACTGGTGCCGGCATGTGTTTCTGACGCCGGAGTGGCGTGAGGGTTGCAACGGGCTCGGCGTGATCGAGGTGACATGAGCGACGACTTCGAGTCCTGGCACCTAATCGGCATCGACGGATGCGTTCACGCCGACGAACCGTGGATCGACGATCAGCAGGCTGAAGGCGCGGCCTGTGATTGCCCCGAGGGCAATGCAGCCCTGGAGGCACCATGACCAACTACGTCACGACCGAGCAGGTGCGGGCAGCGCTGGACATCGACACCACCGACGAGGACACCCTGTCGCTCGCCGTGTCGTCCGCGTCCCGGCTGGTCGACTCGATGTGCGGTCGGAACTTCGGGGTCACGACGTCGGCGGCCCGCTACTTCGACCCGACGGACGCCTACTGCGTGTCGATCGACGACGCGGCGACGGTGACGGCGGTGGCGACGGACGACGGCGCGGACGGCACCTACAGCACCAGCTGGTCGGTGACGGACTGGCAGGCCCAGCCGGTGGGCGGCATTGCCCCCTCAGGGCTCACAGGATGGCCGTACCGGGCGGTCGTGGCCGTCAGTGGCCGCACCTTCTACAAGGGCCTCAACCGGCGTCCTGTCGTGAAGGTCACCGGCACCTGGGGCTGGAGCGCTGTTCCTGACGATGTGGAGCAGGCGACGCTGTTCCTGGCGTCGGAGATGTTCAAGGCGGCCCGTGAGGCGCCGTTCGGTTCGGCTGGTCTGGCGGACTTCGGTCCGGTCACGATCCGTGGCAACCGGCGGGTCAACGATCTGTTGGCGCCGTACAAGCGGACGACGTCCTCGGACGGTCGCTTCCTGGTGGCATGACCGCCACCCTCGCCGAGGTCCGCGAAGCGATCCGGGTCCGCATGGCCGAGGTCGCCGGCATCGGCACCGCCTACGGCTACCACAACGGCAGCCCGACGCCGCCGTGCGCCATCGTCGGCTGGCCCGACCAGCACACCGCCGGCACCCGGCTCGGTGACACCACCGCCTGGGAGAACATCATCCCTGTCCAGATCCTCGTGTCGATGGGCGACAGCCAGTCCGCCGACGTGCAGCTCGGGAAGTTCTGTGATCCGTCCGGCCCGTCGTCGGTGCAGGAAGCGTTCGACCTCGACCCGGCCCTCGGCGGGGTGCTCGACGGTTACGCCGTGGTGCGGTCCTTCACCCAGTTCGGGGTGGCTCAGTTCGCTGAGGGTGGCGTTCAGTACCTGTCGACGGTCGTCAACATCGAGGTCCAGTCCACGTAGGGAGTCCGCCCGCCCATGCGAATCATGGTCGTCCACCCGGGCGCCGACTGCTCCGTCTCCGATGTCCACGACGGGCTCGTCGGTGGGCTCCGCCAGAACGGCGCGCAGGTCGAATCGCTCAACGCCAACGACCGGCTCTACTTCTACATTCACGCCCACGTCCCCGACCGCCACGGCGACCTCAAGCGGGCGTTCTCCGAGCTCCAGGCGGTGGCGCTCACCAGCCGGGAGATCAAGACGGCGGCCTACGACTTCTGGCCCCACGTCATCGTGTTCGTGTCCGGGTTCTTCATCAACCCCGACATCCTCCCCGTCCTCCGCTCCCGCGGCCACCATCTGGTGCTCTGGTGCACCGAAGCCCCGTACGAGGACGACAAGCAGCTCGCCGTCGCCGGCCACTTCGACACGATCATCCTCAACGACCCGTTGACGATCGACAAGTACCGGGCCATCCAGCCCCGCACCTGGTACCTGCCCCACTCGTACGACCCGAAACGGCACCGGCCCGGCCGGCCCCGCAAGGAGTTCGTCTGCGACTTCGGGTGGGTGGGTACCGGGTTCCCGTCCCGAGTGCGGTTCCTCGAGCAGGTCGACTTCGACGGCATCGACGTCTGCCTCGGCGGCAACTGGCAGTTCATCGAGGACTCGCCCATCAACCGCTGGGTCCGCAACCCGCACGGCCGCAAGTGGATGCTCAACAATGAGACGGTCGCCGTGTACCGCTCAGCGAAGGTCGGCGCCAACTTCTACCGCACCGAGAACACGTCCGGCGTCGAGTCGGGGTGGGCGATGGGCCCCCGTGAGGTCGAGCAGGCCGCTACCGGTTTGTTCTTTCTTCGGGACGGTCGAGGCGAGGGCGACGAGCTCCTGCCGATGCTTCCCACCTTCACCGGCCCCGACGACTTCGGTGACCAGTTGCGCTGGTGGCTCGCCCACCCGGAAGCCCGTCAGAGGGCCGCAGACGCCGCCAGGAGCGCCGTAGCGGACCGGACGTTCCGGCAGACCACGGCGAGGTTCCTGAACCTCCTGGAAGCACCTGCGGCGCTCGCCGCCTAGAGCAGTTCAGGTTCGTACTCGGCGGGGATGCGAGCGATCACCGCTCGTGGCCCTTCGAGGATCGTGTGCTCGCCGCAGTGACAGGTGAAGAACTCGCCCCGAGGGTCCGGTTCCTCTGCATCTTCGACGACGATGACCTTCAACGGCACGGTGTCACCACTGCCGAGGAAGTGCACGGTCGCGCCCGGCCCCCAGCAGTCGATGGGGACCCTGTGCATCTGGTCCTTCATGCCCTTGATCCGGGCTCGCACGAGTTTCACGCCTAAAGCCTAAGACCCCCAACACCCGCGGCGTCCGCCCCGTCGCTCCTCACCCCCAAGGAGTAGGCGGACATGGCCGCTACCATCCCCAAGGCCGGACGCTTCGGCGTCGTCTACATCGGCGCCACCAACGGTGGCACGGCCGTCAACATGCCCAACCTCCGTTCGTGGTCGCTCGACGGCGCGACGGACTTCATCGACGTCACCTGCATGGGCGACTCGAACCACAGCTACGTCGCCGGCATCCCCGACGCCTCCGGCTCGTTCGCCGGTGTGTGGGACTCGGCGACCACGACGGTGTTCTACGCCGCCGCCCGTGACGGTCTCTCCCGGAAGATGTACCTCTACCCGGGCGGTTCGTCGGCCAACTACTGGTACGGCGACATCCTCCTCGACTCGAACTTCCAGGGTGCATGGGATGCGGCGGTCGAGTTGTCGGCCAACTGGAAGGCCGCTGGCGCCATCACCCCGATCGGCACCGTCTAACCAGTCCTGAAAGGACAGTCCGCCCATGTCCGATGTCGACAACCCGCGCCGCACCGTCTGGACCTGCAAGGTCGGCGACCGTGCGGTGCGGCTCGAGGACATCCCGGCCCGCCAGCTCGGCGACCTCGAAACCCGGTTCGGGGTGTCGTGGTTGGAGCTCGTCGGCCGCCCGCTCGGCGACTCGCAGCACGCCCTCGCCATGTACGAGAAGTGCTGCGCCCTCGCCGGCAAGGACCCCGAAGACCTGACGGTCCGCCAGCTTCTCGACGCGTTCGAGCTCGTCGACGACGACCGGCCGGACCTGTATGTCGGCGGGTTGCCGGACCCAAAAGCGGGAGAGCTGACGACGGCTGGGTGATCTGGTGCGCCGAGGTCTTCGGCTGGACCCCGGCCCAGACCCGGGAGCTGTCCCTGCGGGACCTGCAGCTGTTGTCCGATGGCAAGAAGTACGGGAGACGATGATGGCGACCTTCACCAACGTCTCCGACTTCGCATCCCACGTCGCCGGCTACGGCAAGAAGATCGAGGGCGTCCAGTCTCGGGCGGTGAAGGCCGCGGCCGAGGTGGCGGCGATCGCCATCAAGCAGGCCGGCTCCCGCTACCGGTTCAAGGGGCGGAGTGGCGGCAAGTTCTCGCTCGGCGCCAAGGTCGAAGGCCCCTTCGGGTACGCCGGCAACTTCATCGCCTACGTCAAGGCCGACCCGGCCGGATTCTGGGCGATGGTCGAGCGCGGCACCCATCCACACATCATCCGGCCTCGCCGCCGGGGACGTCGTGGCGCAGGGTCGAAGCGGGCGCTCGCCACCCCGTACGGTGTGTTCGCTGTCGTGCATCACCCGGGGACCGGTTCGATCGGTCATCCGTGGCGTGAGGGCGTGGCGAAGGCGGACGTTCTGTCGGCGAAGGTGTACCAGCGTGAGGTCGCCTCGGTGTTGGGGTTGGCGGCCTGATGGCGCTCGGCGGGGGTGACGTCCTCCGGCTCATCATCGACGCCGACTCGTCGGGCGCGACCCGTGAGTTCGACAAGCTCGGCCGCTCGATCAAGACGTCGTTGGGTGACGTCGAGAAGCAGGCGTCCGGGCTCAAGGGCAAGCTCGGTTCCGCCTTCGACGGGCTCGCCTCGAAGTCGTCGACCGTCACCGGTGTCCTTGACAAGATCGGCATCTCCGGCCAGCAGGCCGGCGCGGCGATCGCCACCGCTCTGCCACTGGCTGCAGCAACGGCGGGAGCGGCGATCGGTGCCTTCGCCCTCAAGGGAGCCTCGGACTTCGCCAACCTCGGGTTGGCGGTCGACAAGTTCGCCCAGTCGTCGGGCCTATCGCTCGATCAGGCGTCGCGGTGGGTTGAAGTCGCCGGCGACCTCGGCATCTCGACAGACACCGTCTCTACGGCGTTCGTCAAGATGGAGAAGGCGATCTCCACCAACCGGACCGCTTTCGGCAATCTGGTCAAGGTGGGCAAGGATGGCGGCGTTGACCTGACGGCCACGTTCCTGGCCGTGTCCGAGCACCTCAAGGGGATCAAGGACCCGATCGACCGAGCGGCGGAGTCGTCCAAGCTCTTCGGCAAGGGCTTCTCGCAGGTAGCCCAACTCCTCGGGCTCGACGCCGACGACTTGAAGAAGCGGCTTGGCGGCGTTGCCGACGTCAAGGTGTTCACGCCAGAGAAGATGGCGCAGGTCAAGGCATACCGCGACTCGATGGCGAACCTCCACGACAAGGTCGAGGAGGTGCAGCTTTCCCTCGGACAGCACCTCGTCCCGCAGCTCGCCAAGCTCGCCGGGTTCGCCGCTAAGACGATCGAGATCACAGTCGACATCAAGAACAAGACTGGTGGCGACAAGTCGCCGCTGTTCCAGGACCTTCCGAGCGTCATCGGGACTTTCTTCAAGGGCATCACCACCGGCAAGCCGCCGTGGGAGCTGTGGGGGCCGAGCGCCAACAAGACCGAGAAGGAAGTTGTCCAGGCGTTCGACGCGATCCAGGCGAGCGCCAACGGGATGGGCGCGGCGATCGGTCCGGCTGGCACATCGATCGGCGACTTCGTCCGGCAAGCGGATCAGGCGGCGTCGATCAACACCATCTACGGTGGGTCGGCGGACGCCGCAGCGGAGAACCTGTTGCGGGAGAAGGGCGGGTCGGACGAGGCGGCATCGGCGGCCAAGTCGCACGCTCAGGCTCTCGACGATGTCCTCGCTTCCCAGCTCGCCCTGGTCGACTCGTCGTTCGCTCAGCACAAGCTGACCCTCGACGTTGTCGACGCCCAGAAGGATTTGACGAAGGCGCAGCAGGACGGCACGTCGTCGGCGCTCGAGCTCCAGGTCCAACAGGACAACGTCGTCGCCTCCGCCATCGCGCTCGCCTCAAAGAACAAGGAAGTCGAGACGTCGGCGCACGGCGCGGACGCCGGCAACCAGGCGTTCAGCGACACCTTGCAGTACATCGCCAACAGCTCGTCGCCCGAGGTGAAGGCCCAGTTGCAGGGCGTGATCGACAAGCTCAAGACGACCGGCGAGCAGCATCCCAACCCGACTGTCGATGCGACGGACAACGCCACGGCGAAGATCACGCCGGTTCAGACGGCCTTGACCGACATCCAGAAGCACTACACAGCCACGGTCGATGTCAACACCAGCGCTGCGGACACGGCATTGACCAATCTTCGTAACCGGTTGAACTCCGCGGCCGGTCAGGGTGTGCTCATTCAGGGCCGGTCAGGTGTCCACCTGACGTTCGCCCGTGGCGGTCTCGTCCCCGGCTCATCGAATCAGGCGGTGCCGGCGATCGTGCACGGCGGCGAGTACGTCCTGCCCTCCGGGTTGGTCGACGCGATCCGCAAGGGTCGGGCTCCGGGGCCGTCGTCGTTGCCGAGGTCGGTCGCCACTGGTGGCGGTCAGTCGGTTGTCGTGAACATCTCCGGCGCCGTCGACCCGTACAACACGGCCCGCCAGATCCAGACCATCCTGGCGAGGGGCGGCTACGCCGGGTTCTCCGCGAAGGCTGCCTGATGGCGATCGCCTACCGCGCCTCCGGCACGTTCGCTGACGCCAACTCGACGACGACCGGTTCGATCGGTCTCCCGGCCGGGCTCGCCAACGGCGACACGCTGGTGCTGGTGTGCCAGTCGCGTGGCACCGGTGCGACGGTCACCACGCCGTCGGGCTACACGTTGGCGAAGAACATCCAGATCACCAACAGCCATCGGCTCCACGTCTTCTACAAGTACGTGACGAACGCCGCCGGTGAGGTGGCGCCGGCCGTGGTGCAGTCGGTGTCGGGGGCGATCCGTGCCCGGCTGTCCGCCTTCTCCGGCTGCTCGAGCACGTCGCCGTTGGACACGGCGGCGGTGGCGTCGAAGTCGCGGGACGCGGCGACGGTCGTGGCCCCGACGATCACCCCGGTCTCGGCCAATGCGATGGCCGTGTGGATCTTCTCCACCGGCGACGACAACACCCTCAACGCTTCCAGCCAGGGCACCAACGCCTACTCGTCGGACGGCACCGCCGGCGCCGACGGCTCCATCGCCCTGACCTACGAGCTGCAGGGCACCACCGCCGCGGCGACCGGTACCTGCTCCATGACGGAGTCGGCGAACGGGCCGGACAACTGGTGCACGATCACCCTGGCGTTGCGGCCGACGGTCGCCGCTCCGGCCAACCCGTCGCGGACGTTGGGGTTCGACTCGATCACCTACGCCCTCGAGATGGCGCTCGGCGACTCGCCGTTCACCTCCGAGCCGACGTGGGTGGATCTGTCCGCCTACGTCCGCGCCGAGCAGGGCATCACCGTCACCCGGGGTCGCAACACGATGTTCTCCGACATGCAGCCGGGGACCATGTCGTTCACGCTCGACAACCGGACGCGCCTCTTCGATCCCGACTACAGCGCCGGGACGTACTTCGGGAAGCTCGTCCCCCAGGTCCGTTGCCGGCTCCGGCTCCGCAAGAGCTCGACCAACTACCCGATCTTCGACGGCTACATCCAGGGCTGGCCGCAGGGCTACGTCTACCCGCGGGAGGCGGTCGTCCAGATCAACTGCGTCGACCTGTTCTCCCGGCTCGCCACCCGCAACCTTCCTGCCGCGAACCTGCTCGACATCGAGTGCCTCGTCGACGGGGCGGTCGGCCACTGGCCACTCGACGAGGACCCGGGCGGGTTCTCCGGGATCGCGTTCGACAACTCCGGCAACGGGGTCGACGGATCGTGGAACGGGGCGTCGGTCGAAACCTTCCTCCCCGGCGAACCGGGCCGCAAGGCCAAGTACTTCACCTACTCGGACACCTACTTCCAGCACTTCGGAGCTTCACACTCGGGCGGGCTCGACCTCACCGGGATGCGAACCCTCGAGTTCTGGATGATCGTCAACGAGTTCACCCCGGCATCGGAGTCGGCGGCGGCGGCGTTCGTCCCCGCCCACGGCGACATCGGCGGCATCCCCGTCGTCCTGCCCCCGTCGATCGACCCGCAGATCGTCATCCGGGCCCAGTCCGAGGTCGGGTTCTTCTACGTCAACCTGCACGTCAACCAGACGTTCCTCGGCGACACGCTCGTCAACCAGTTCTCGACGATGGACGTGACGCTGTACGACTCGACGTCGACGGCGATGGCGACGCAGCCCTGTCCGATCTTCATCGGGCTCCCCATGCACGTCGTGTGCATCCTGGACGACGGGGCATCGACCCTGTCGGTCTACCTCAACGGCGTCCAGGTCGGCTCGTCACTGTCGGTGTCGGCGGGGACGTTCTTCGGGGGCAGCCTCGAGGACTCGGTGTCGGTTGCCGGGGTCGGCTACGTCACCGCCTCGTTCTGTCATGTCGCCGTCTACAACGTCGAGCTGACCGCCACCCAAGTCGGCCAGCACTACGTGGCGGGAACGACCGGCGGCCGGGGCCAGACCCCGGCTGACCGGCTCGAAGTCCTCGCCGACTTCGCCGGGCTGGTCGACGCCGCCCAGTTCGACGACTCCGACCTTGCCGACCACACCTACCTCGCCCGCTCCGCCTTCTTGGGCAACGTGCTGACGGCGATGCAGGACATCGTCCGCACCGAACAGGGGCGGATGTTCGTCGACGCCGCCGGCGTCGTCCAGGTCCAGGGCCGCTCGGCCGACATCAAGGATCTGACGGTCAACGCGACGTCGCAGGCGACGCTCGCCGACTCCGGAAGCCTGGCGTACACGGACCTGACGGTCGACGCCAACGAGCTCGAGCTGCTCCGCAACACGATCTACCTGTCGACCAACGGTGGCAACGTCGTCGTCTACGACAACGAGTCCCGCACCTTGTTCGACGAACGGTCTGAGTCGATCACCGTCCTCCTCGACGACGCGACAGCGGCGAAGAACCTGGGCCTGTGGCGAACCCTCCAGTTCTCCGACCCGGCCACCCGGATCACGTCGGTGACGTTGAAGCCTCACGGCGCGTCGGACACCCGCTACACGACGTGCTTCACGGTGGACCTCGGGTGGCGGGTCACGATCCAGCGAACCCCGCAAGGCATCGGCTCGGCGATCTCGAAGGTGTGCACCGTCGAGGGGATCCAGCATCGGGTGACCGAGCGGGGACCGTGGGAGACGACGCTGTACCTGGCGCCGGCGGTCGACAACTACACGACGCACAACTGGTGGGTCCTCGGCGACTCCACCTACGGGAAGCTCGACGGCACCCACTGCGTCTTGCCCTACTAGGCGGAAGAGGTAAGGCATGGCCGGGAGCCACACCTTCGCGACGAACGACGTGGTGACCGCCACGGACCTCAACAACTACGTGCGGGACAACACGATCCCGCAGGTCACCTCGGCCACCCGCCCGACCGGTGTTCAGGGCCAGATCATCTACGAGTCCGACACCGGCTACCTGCAGATCTACTCCGGGTCCGGGTGGGTGCGGTTCGGTGGTCACGCCGGGTGGACGTCGTACACGCCGACGCTCACCCAGTCGGCCACCGTCACGAAGACCGTGAGCTACGCCAAGTACGAGAAGATCGGCCGGCTCGTCTACGTCCAGATCTCGCTCTCCATCACCGGGGCGGGAACGGTGAACAACGCGATCATCATCGGGGTTCCGTTCACCGCCGGCACGGCGCTCATCAACGGGTCCGGCTACCTGGCCGACACCTCGGCGGGGACGAACTACCCGTTCATCGTGGTCCAGGCGTCGACGACGACCGTGACGCTCCTCGACTCGACGCAGGGAACCGGCGGTGTGTTCCTCGGCCAGACGGGTGCCGCCATGTCGGCGGCGCTCGCGTCGGGCGACGGGATCCAGTGTTCGTTCTTCTATGAGGCGGCAGCATGACCACGCTTGATGATCTCGTCGCCCGGCTGGAAGCGCTCGAGGCCGAGCTTGCATCCAGGCCGGCGCTTCCCCCGGTCAACGAAGCATGGGGGAGTCGAACCTGCCAGCTGTGCGGCGCCGAGGCCACCGTCATCGACGTGTCGGCCGAGACCAGAGCGCATACCCGCAACGGCGAGGGCTACTGCGCGACGCACGCCGCTTCTGTGGGCGTGCTCGACCGGGAGCATCTGACCAGGTGACCTTCCCGGTCATCGACACGATCCGCAACCTGACCGACGCCGACATCGCCCAGCTCAAGTCGCTGGGCGTGACCGGGGTGTCGCGCTACATCGCCCGGTCGAGCTCGATCGGGAAGATCATGAAGGCCGACGAGTGCAAGCGCATCGTCGCCTCCGGCCTCGGGCTCATGGTCAACTACGAGCAGTCCGCCGGCGACTGGCAGCAGGGCTACGCCAAGGGCAAGGCCGACGGCCAGTGGGCGCGGGGCTACGTCCGGGGCACGCTCGGTCTGCCTGACTCGGTGGTCATCATCCAGTCGATCGACACGTCGGTCCTGACGTCGCAGCTCGGCATCGCGGCCGACTATCAGCGGGGCTTCAACGACGGGGGAGGGCTCGGACCGCAGGGCGCCTACGGGCCTCGCAACGTCCTCGAGCATCTCCACTCGGCCGGTCTGATCTTGGTGGCGTGGGAGTGGATGGGGTTCGCCAACCAGGCGTCGTCGCCGGTGTCGAACATCCGCCAGTACCGGGACAAGCCCTACCAGCTGCCCTACACGTACGACGCCAACACCCCCATCACGCCGTTCTACGGGCAGTTCACCGGCACCAGCCAGGCGGAGGAAGACTTGACACCGGCACAAGACACCATCCTCAACACGATCCTGCAGAAGGTCCTCGCCCTCGAGGAGAAGGTGAACGCCCTACCCGCAACGTTGTGGGACGGCTACCCGATCAACGGCACCCCCTACGCGGCGTCGCTGTTCCTCCACGACGGCCGGGTTGACGCCGGCACTGCGGTCGCCAAGCTCGACGGCCTGACCATCGATCCGCCCGACGCTGTCGCCTTGAAGGCCGTCGTCGACGCGTCACTCGCCGAGCTCCGGCTGGGGACCATCGTCCCCTCCTGACTCCTCCCCGATCGGAAGGACGTACCCCTCTTGATCGACCTCTCCGTTGTGTTCACCCTGATCGGCTTCACGTTCGTGGGTGGCTGGGTCATGGGGTTCGTGACCGGCCGCTGGACGCAACCGCCCCCGCCGCGGCGTGACCCCAAGACGAAGGGCTGACGGTGTGGCTGTCTCGCTTCAAGACCGTCATCCGGGACATCTTGACGCCGCTCGCCGGTATCGCCCTGTTGTTCTACCTGGTGGCTACCCCTGGGGAGCGGCCGTCGTACTTCATAGCCGCCGCTGGGCTGATCGGCTTGCCGGTCGCGCTCAAGGCGAAGCGGGACGTCGGCCCTCCCGACCGGGAGGACTGATGCCTCTCCTCGTCCTGTTCGCAGCGAAGCACGCCGTCGCCCTCTGGCTCGGCCTCGTCGGGCTGGTCGCGTTCCTCGCTGACCTCGTCACCGGACACATCTGATGATCCGCTTCATAAGGCGCCACGCCGTCGCCATCCTCTTCGTGATCGTCGTGGTCGCGGTCGGGCTCACCTACCACCGGCAGGAGAACCTGATCGCCGAGAACCGTGAGCTCACCTTGAAGATCGACGCTCAGACCGACGCTCAGCAGAGGGCGCTGTGCGCTTCGAGGGTGGCGTCCCGCACTGAGCTCAAGCTGTTGCTCCTCGGCATGGTCAACGACTTCATCCCCGCCGGCCGCCCCGCCCGCATCGAGCTGGAGCGCCGCATCGAAGACGCTCTAGGGCCACCGCCGGAGGATTGCAGGGACCCCGGTGCCTGACCGGCTGACGGCACGGATCTACACGCCGGGTGTCCGCCGCTACGCCTCGGTGATCCTGTTCGTCCTCATCATGGGTTCGATGTTCCTGGCGTTCCGCCGGTTCGAGAACCTCGTCGACCAGGTGCGGGAACAGGACCAGCAGCTACAGGAGTCCTGCGACCAGCGGGCCTTGGCCCGGGCGGCGGTGCGGGCGATCGTCCTCGACGTCTACATGCAGCTCGCCGAAGTCCAGGTCGCTGCCGGGATCGTTCCCGCCGACCCGCAGACCGTCGAGCAGGCCGTCAACACGGCGCTGCCCCCGCTGGTCTGCGACTGACGGCCGGCGGCGTGTAGCGGGAGCCGGATTCGAACCGGCGCCTCCCGACCGGAGCCGGGCGCCCACCTGGCTGGGCCATCCCGCCACGCCACCGACCGGCCCCAAGCGTAACCCCCAACCAAGGAGCAATCCCTTGACCGAGTTCGTGAAGAAGGCCCGCAAGGCGCTCGTCGCCGGGCTGGTCACCCTCGCCTATGGCGTCCAGGCCGCGGCCACCGACGGCATCTCGACCGATGAGTGGCGAGCCATCATCGGTGGCGCCATCGCCGCCGTCCTCGTCTACTTCGTCCCCAACAAGCCGGCTGCCTGATGCTGGCCGCGACCCTCACCTGGGACTGGGGCCTGTGGCTCGAGATCGTCACGGCCGCCCTCGTCGCCCTCGTCGTCGCCAAGCACGTCCCGTGAGCGACTTCGGTGACGACCTCGTGATCGAGGCCCACGGCACCGTCACCAACCCTGAGCCCGCACCCGACGACGGTGCCGTGGGCGAGGGCATCGTCATCAACCCCGAAGAAGGACACCAGCCATGACCCTGGCCTACTCCACCACGCTCCGCAACGCGAAGCTCGACGCGATCACGACCGCCGTGGGTGCGTCCGGGAAGCTCCGCATCTACGACGGTTCCCGGCCGGCCACCGGTGGCTCCGCCACCACGCTGCTCGCCGAGCTCACCCTCAACGCCACGTTCGCGCCCGGCGCGTCGTCCGGCGTGCTGACCTTGAACTCGATCACGTCGGACACCTCGGCGGACGCGACCGGCACCGCCACCTGGTTCCGCATCGTCACCTCTGGCGGCACGTTCGTGATCGACGGTTCGGTCGGCACGTCGGGTTCGGACCTCAACCTCAACACGACCTCGATCGTGTCCGGGGCGACGGTCGCCGTCACCAGCTTCACGATCACCGCCGGCAACGCCTGAGCCGGCAAACCACGGGGCAATGGCGCCCCTGACTCGCCATTCAGGCAGCCTGGGGAGGCGCGCCGTTGTCCGTCGACTCGCGGATCACAGACCTCGAGAAGAAGGTCCGTGCCCTCCGCAAGGAAGTCGACGCCCTCAAGTCAGCAAGCGGAGGAACGATGGCCACCGGCGAGATCCAGCTGCCCAGCACCTGCTGGTACCCGACCGATGACACGTCCGGCAACGAGGCCGCCGACCCCATCACCCTCATCGGGTCGCAGTCGAACCCGAAGTCCTACACCCGGGTCTGGGCGTTCGACGCCTCCACCCAGGAGCACATCTGGACCCACTTCGTCATCCCCAACGACTACTCGTCCGGTGGGACGCTGCTGGTCTACTGGACGACGAACGACACGGGCGCCGGTGAGAACCCGATCTGGGCGGCGCAGGTGTCATGCACGACGGCGGCCGACACGGACACCCCGCTCGAACACGCCCTCTCGTCCGCGGCAACGGTGTCGGACACGGTCAACACGACCGAGGCGCGGCGACTCATCAAGTCGAGCATCACGCTCAACATGGACTCCGCCGCGGCGGGCGATCTGTGCCTGCTGCTCTTCTACCGGGACGCCGACGCCGGCGGCGATGACCTGACCTCCGACGCCGAGTTCTGGGCGGCAGTGTTCCAGTACACGACCACGTAGGAGGGCTGACCCATGACGGTCGGCACCGGGTTCCCCACCGAGGGCACCTCCTACGCCGAGTCGACGACCGGCACCGACTGGACCGCCACGGCGTTCACCGTCGGCGGCGTGTTCTACCTCGCGGACGACGCCGACAACTTCGGTCTGCTGTTCGAGATCGAGAACGGCGGCACCCCGGTCCTGGAGCTGTTCTTCGACTCCGGGTTCCTCGTCCTCAAGAACAGCGCTGCCGGCGTCACCAGCGGCATCGCCCTGTCCGAGTCGTCCTGGTACAGCATCTACATCTCGAAGGCCGCAGGGTCTTCGACGCCGGTGTTCCGTTGGACGAACGACGGGTCGACGTTCCACGACGACAACGGCGACAATGCCCTCGGCGACTTCACCTTCACCCAGTCCCGCATCTCGATGGCGGCCGAGCGACTCGGCAGCGTCACCGCCAAGGGCCTCAAGTGCGAGATCGCCACCTGGGGGCTGTGGGCGGAAACCACCGACAGCGCCACCGCCCAGACGTACGTCGCCTACTCGACGCTCGCAGCGAAGACCAACGCCAAGTTCTTCACCGGCCTCTCAATGCTCGCCGGCGGGTCATGGGTCGACTCCGCCAACTCCAACAACGAGACCGGCGGCAGCCATTCGGCCGGCGGACAGACGATCCCCGCCTGGCTGACCGGATTCACGACCGACACTGCGCTCGGCGCGGCGTGGCCCACCCCGATCGCTCAGGCCAACGCCCCGGCCCGCTCCGCTGGCGGCACGACGACGGTCACCCCGACCCTCGGCGGTGTCCTGCCCGGACGGCTGGCCGTCGCCGGACGTGCCATCAAGCCCGAGTCCGCCACCGCCACCGCAGAGTCCGGCTGGGTCCAGCGAGCCAGCGCGACGGGTGGCACCGGGACGACCGGCGCGGACGTCGGCCTCACCCGCATCGCCATCGACACCCGGACCCTGCTCTCGGGTGACACGTCCCCGACCTTCGACCAGGCGAACTCGCCGAACTCGGTCGTGGGTGCCATCGGCACCTACTCGAAGGACGAGGACTGCGAGTGGGACATCCAGGTCGCCACCGGCGACGACTCGTCCCACGGCACCGGCCGGTCGATCACCGCGACGCTCGAGCTCTACCCCGGCGACATGGTCCTCGCCGTCGTCGCGTCCGACACGGACACGTCGACGGCATTCACCGCCTCGTCGTTCTCGGCGACCGGAATCACGTTCGGAACCTCGACCCAACGGCTCGGCGCCGGCGGTGTCACAACCGGTAACGACTCCGGCCTCTACTGGTATGAGAACACGGTCACCGCCGGATCCGGGTCGGTCACGGTCACCTTCTCGCTGACCGGCGGCCCGTCGAGCTGCGGCCCTGTCGCCCTCGTCCGCCTCCGCCAGGTCTACATCACGCGGCCGCTGTACAGCCGGACTCAGACGTCGACCAACGCCACCGGCACCGTCGCGGTCACCGAAGACAATGACACCTCATCGGCCAGCGGCACCGAGACGTTCACCGGCACGGTCGCCGTCACTGAGGCGAACGACACCGGTGCAGCCGCTGGCTGGCACACGATCAGCGGCACGGCGGCCGTCACCGAAGCTGCCGACACCAGCACCGCATCCGGCGCAGAGACCTTCACCGGCACGGTCGCCGTCACCGAAGCGAACGACACTTCGTCGGCCAGCGGCGCTGAGACCTTCACCGGGACCTCGGCCCAGACTGAGGCCAACGACACCGGCTCCGCCTCCGGTTGGCACACCATCTCGGGGACCTCCGCTCAGACCGAGGCCAACGACACCGGCGCGGCGTCCGGCACGCTCACCATCACCGGCACGGTCGCCGTCACAGAGGCCGACGACACCAGCACGGCATCCGGCTGGCACACCATCTCGGGCACCGTCGCTCGAACAGAAGCTGACGACACGGCGACGGCCAGTGGCACCGCCGGCACGGTCTCCATCACCGGCACCGTCGCCGTCACCGAGGCCGATGACACCGGCGCAGCTGCTGGCTGGCACACCATCTCCGGCACGGTCGCCGTCACCGAAGCGAACGACACCGGCGCGGCGACAGGGATCCTGTCCTTCACCGGTACAGCGGCGGTCACCGAAGCTGCCGACACGTCGACGGCATCAGGGGCGCTGTCGTTCCTCGCCACCGTCGCCGTTACCGAGGCCAACGACACGGGCGCCTCGAGCGGCTCGGTCGTCATCACTGGCACGGTGGCCGCCACCGAGGCCGACGACACCAGCACGGCTTCCGGCAGCAGCACCTACAACGTCACGGGCACGGTCGCGGTCACCGAGGCCGATGACATCGCCGCCGCCTACGAGGTTGTCGTCCTCGTCCTGTCCCGCCTCGTCCGCACTCGCCGAGCTGCGGTCATCCGCACCGCGAGGCCACACGTGTTCCGCACCCGACGACCAGGAGTCGACTGATGGCCGTCCACCACGCCTGGTACACCGACCAGGAGAAGCCCGGCATCCAGATCGAACACCTGGACGCCGACGGCGTCTCGATCGTCGACCTGTCGTCCGGCTACACGTTCACGCTCGAGCTCGTCCGCGGCAACACCATCGTCGCCTCCCAGACTACGAACATGACCGGGGCGGCGACGTCCCCGAACTTCACGATGTCGGAGTGGACGTCGGCGCTGCTGGCCCTGATCGCCGCCGACCTCACGTCGCTCGGGGTGTCCTCGTACAACTACGAGGCCCGCCCCTACTTCCGCAACTCGTCGAAGGATGAGGTGCCGACGTCGATGCAGCCGTTGATAGTCCAGTTCAAGGTGGCCGCGGCCTGATGGCCCTCGTCCGTTGCCCGATGTGTCACGGGATCTGTGGCGACTTCCCGGACGTCGCCGGCACCGAGCCGGACGGCACGGCGATCGACGACTGTCCGTGCTTCGAGTGCACGCTCGACGCGCTCGGCGACCCGGACGACGCCGCCTAGGTCGCCCCTCCCCGGTTCTCCCCCACCCCCACGGTGCCGGGGAGGGGCACTAGCCTGACGGGCGTGGTCGGGGCATCTCGGGAGCAAGTCCTGCACTGGCGACGCGAGTACCTCGAGAAGAACGCTGCGGCAATCGGGATTGCTCCCGAGGAGGCCGAGCGGCTCGAGAGGGCGCTGCGAGACAAGCTGGGCTACATCGACATCGGTGGCCTGGACGGGGAGTGGATCGACACGATCCGCGAGATCGTCGAGTTCCTGCGGGACGAGGGCTTCACGGTCCAGCCTCCGACCTCTTGACTCACATGCGACACTGTCGGCGGAGGTGCAGTCAACCTCCACCGATATGACCCACCCAACCTGATCCGCCTTACGAGCGCCCCGCTGGTTCAGTCCGGCGGGGCGTTCTTTGCGTTCTAGGGTTCGTGCATGACCGACCGGCGACAGCGGATCTTCACGGTCGCCATGCTCGCCACCCTCCCGTTGCTGTGGTTCCTGATCCTCGCCGGCTGGTCCTCGTGGCTGATTCCTCGCCTGGGTCGCCGGCTGGGTGGGATGGCTGGTGCATCGCTCGCCCACGTCTTGCCCCCGTTCCGACTCTGGCACCTCGCGAAACGTGACGACTACTGACGACTCCTGACGACCCGAGTCGCAGCGTGTCGGGACTGGGCGGACAATCGCACTGTTGAGGCCAGGGGTTCGATTCCCCTCACCTCCACCCGTAAACTCCCTGCTTGGAGCCCCTGTCTCGCCGGTCCGGGACGGGGGCTCTTGCCATAGTTGCCACCGTCTGCCCACAATGCCCGGATGGGGAGCAAGAAGCGTGACTACGGGTCGGGGTCCATTCGGGAGCGTTCTCCCAGGTCATGGGAGGTGCGTGTCCCCGCAGGTACTGATCCGGTCACCGGCCGGCGACGGATGGTCTACGAGACCGTCCATGGCACGAAACGGGACGCCACCAACCGTGTCGCCGAGCTGGTGGCACAACACAACAGCGGGGTCACCGCCACCACCGCCACCCTCGGCTCGCTGATCGAACGGTGGATGGCGACGGCCCGGCTCGAGCCCGGCACGATCAAGAACTACCAGAACGCGCTCCGTCACCTGCCGCCCGGACTCCACGCCCTGCCGCTGAACGAGCTCGGCGCCTACGAGCTCGATCGCACCTACACCGCCCTCGCCCGCGGCGGGGTCGGCGCTCCCACGGTCCGCATCCTCCATGCCGTTCTGTCTGCCGCGCTGCAGCAGGCCGTCAAGTGGCGGTGGATCCCAGCCAACCCGGCCCGGTCGGCGACCCCGCCGCTAGCGAAGCGAGGCAAGAGCTCGGCCCCCGAGTCCGACATCCTCGCCGGACTGATCGTCACCGCCCAGGAGCGCGACCCGCAACTGCACCTCTGGCTCCGTCTGGCGATCGTCACGGGCGCCCGACGTGGCGAAGTCCTCGCCCTCCGATGGGGTGACCTCAACGGCGACAGGCTCACCATCGCCGGGTCGATCGACTCCGACCGGACCCGCAAGGGCACCAAAACCGGGGATGTTCGTGCCATCACCGTCGACCCTGGAACGGTCGCGCTCATCTCCTCGTGGCAGTTGCTTTCCCGGGAACGGGCCTTGACCGTCGGCCACAAGATCGGGCGCGCCGACTACATCCTGAGCGACGAACCCGACTCGTCGCAGCCGTGGCGCCCGGACGTCGCCTCCAAGCGCTTCAGACGGCTCTGTGTGGCCGCAGGAGTCACCGGGGTCCGACTCCACGACCTGCGCCACGCCCACGCCTCACAGCTGCTCTCGGAGGGCGTTGACCTGGCGACCGTGTCACGCCGGCTCGGTCACTCGCAGCCGTCGACCACTGCCAACATCTACGCCCACGTCATGCCCGGCGCCGACGAGCGGGCCGCCGTCATCGCATCCAGGAACCTCGACGCAGGGGTGAGGTAACTTTGTGCTGATTGGCTCACTGACTGTGGCGGGAGACGACAGCGGTTGAGTCGATGTCGATGCAAAGTCAACAATGCCCTTGCCCTAAGTCAACGGCGGGCTAAGGGTGCACCGGAGCCGGAAGAGAACCGGCGAGCGGGAAGGGGCGAGGGAGTGGCCGAGGACTATGACGCCAGGCTGGATCGGCTAGAGCGAACGGTCAATGCTCTGTTGATCGCCGTGCGCCAGGAGATCGCTTATCGCCGCGGCGAGGCGTGCGTTGGAGCTCGGCAAGAGCGACACTCAAGTCGGCGACGGCCCGCTCGAGTGCATCCAGTCGTTCGGCCCGCGACCGTTGCGGAGTAGATAGATCCTCTGGGCGGTCGTGAGTCTCCACGATCATCGCTCGTACCTCGCCCTCCGGCAACTTCAACCATCGAGCCATCGAGATCGCTCTCCCGAGTGGGACTGGGTCACCGTTGACGTAGCGCGAGAACGACGCCTGTGAGATGTGCAGGGCGGCGCCGGCCTCATCCTGGGTGAGGCCGCGCCGACGGCGCTCCTCCTCAAGTGCGTCCCCGAGCCTCGTCATGGACGCGACGGTACCAGGACTTATTCGCATTGTGAATCGCTGGCGGGCGGTGCGATGCACGAGTTGTAGCACATCAGGGACTCCCTGACCACCCTCCGTGGCCTGCTAGATGCCCTTCTGTGAGGAAATCCTGTCTCCCCTCTTGACTTCATTCATGCAATGAGTGAATATCCAGAACGTGAATCACGGCGACCTGATCCGCAAGGAACGCGAGAAGCGAGAGATGACGCAGCAGCAGCTCGCCAAGGCGCTCGGCATCTCCCAGCCCGCCGTGTCGCGGATGGAGAACGCCCGGCCCGGTGAACTGACCGCCGCCGAGATCGTCGCCCTCTGCAAGGTGCTCGGCCTCACGTGGGCCGACTTCGAGCCGGTGGAGGACTGATGACCGCCGCCCTCACCAAGCCCGAGGCTGCCGCCATCCTCCGCTGCTCGGTCCGCACCCTCGAGCGCAAGATCGACGCCGGCGTCATCCGCACCATCCCCCACATGGGGCGCCTCGTCCGCATCGCCCCCGCCGAACTTGAGCGGGTCATGAACGAGGTGCCGGCATGAAGCTCTACCGCATCATCGTCAAGGAGTGGGAAGGCCCCTCGGCCTGGCACCCCGACGGACGCTGGGTGTTCAAGGGCTACCACCCGGTCCACAAGCCCGTCAGCCACGTCTACCCGCGGCACCTCGCCCGGCTCGTGGCGAAGCGGCTGGCCGACCGTGAGCCCAACCACCGGTTCGAGCTGGAGCCGACGAGGTGAAGCAGCGCCCCGGTCTCATGAGCATCACCCCGACCCACGACACGTTCCGCGCCAAGTTCGCCCGGTGGCGTCACCCCGGCTCGAGCTGGTGTGGGCGATGCGGGCGGCCGTGGACCGTGCGACCCGGCAAGGGAACCGAGTTCACGCTCAAGAACCACGCCACCGACTACGGCCAAGGGAGTGCCTGCTTCCCCCTCTGCGAGTCCTGCTGGTCGCAACTGACCATTGACGAGCGGCTGCCGTACTACGTCGCCCTCGTCAACGAGTGGGAACGAATCGGCAGCCCCGTCCCCGAGGACAAGAAGACCGCCATCTACGAGGCCGTGAGGGCCGGACGGTGACCTTCTCCGACGCCGTCGAGCTCGCCATCGTCCACGAGGCCGAAGCATGGATGCCCGGCTGCGGGACGGCCACACGGGAGCGGTTCATCGAGCTCCTGATGTGGCTCGAGAAGACCGACCGCCCCACGTTCGACCGGGCGATCAGGGACATGGTCCACGAAATCCATCAGCACGAAGGGGAGGCGCAAGCCGCATGAAGAACCGAACCGATTGGGAAGCACGCGACCGGGCTTACGAGGCGCAGCGTGACGCTCACGCCGAGATCCGGGCGATCACGGCCGTCGCCGAGCACTTCATCCGCAACGGGGAGATCAGCGGGGCCGACGCCCTGCTCAAGGCCATCGACCTCGTCCGCTCGGTCAGGACGGTGGCGGCATGAAGCGCCTCCTGATCCCCGCCGCCGCTCTGGCGATCGCCGTCGGCGCCGCCTGCGCCCCGCCTTCGGCGACGGGCGCCCTCGTGCAGCGCACCGCCTGCTCGACCACGACCGTCCCGCCCAGCCCCGGCGCCTGCGTCCACTGGGTCAACCGGAACCCGGCCTGGTCCTACCCGGCCGACACCGAGTGGTACGGGCCGTACTCCGACTACATGTACGACCTGTCGCACGGCAACGGCGCGGAGCTCCTGCCGTGAACGTCGCCGAGCGGTACTACCTGACCGACCACCTGGTGAAGGCGATCGCCAGGGAACAGAAGAACGTTGAGAACATGCGCGCCGAGCTCAATCGCGCAAACGCGCCAGATTCGCCCTACGCCGAGTCGAGGCGGTTGGCGGTTCACGAACACCGCGGAATGGTGAGGGGCCTACAGGAGGCGCTGTCCATCGTGCGGGGTCTCTCGTGACCCGCTGCGTCCAGTGCGGCTTCACCAGCGACGACCCCGCCGAGGCCGCCGGCCACCTGCACCATCCCCGCCGCTGCGGGTGCGGCCAGTGCCTCGCCACCTACGGGCCGCCCACCGAGCGGGCCACGCTGGTCCGCCCGTTGCCGCTCCTCATCGACGAGCTCCCCGCCTACGAGGTGTGGCTCGAGGGGGCGGCGTGACCACGAGCGACGAGACGATGAATCTCGGCGTCGAGTGCGGTATCTGCGGCGGATCGGTCTACATGGAGACTTGCCCGGTAGCGGATCACGACTGGGCGATCGCGTCAGAGTGCCAGCGCTGCGGCGTCCGGTATGTGTTCGAGACGGGCTGTGACGACTGTCGGGCCGTCGAGGAGGCGCGGCCGTGAACGTCCGCTGCCCCCGCTGCGCCGGCACCGTCCACGGCCGCCGCGGCCAGGACGAGCAGACCGTCATCGCCACCCACGTCGCCCTCGGCTGCCCGGCACCCCCACCGAAGAAGGAGCACGCCCGATGACGGAAACGCCATTCCGTGAGTTGCTCACCGCGCTGGAGGCCGTGTGGTCGCGCGGCGCGTACCGATTCGATGACGGTGACCCGATCCCACCACGGCTACTCGCGCGCTACCTCACGGACGCGCTGACCAAGGACGACGACGAGTGACGGAAACGCGCTTCCGCCCCCGCCCCGAAGAAGGAGAAGACCGCATGAACGTCGACCACATGCAGGCCACCCGCGACCTGATCGCCCATCACCACGACCGGTTCACCATGAACGTCTGGGCCGTCGGCGCCGACGGGGCGCCGATCCGGCCGGTCGACCTCGCCAACGAGTGCGGCTCCGCCGGCTGCATCGCCGGATGGGCCGTCGCCGCCGCCGGAGAGGTCGTCGACCCGCTCGTCGCAGCGGCCCGCGCCTGCGCGCTCCTCGGCCTCGACCCGTGGCAGGGCCACGACCTGTTCATCCCCGACGGCAACTCGGTGTGGGCCCGCGACGGACACCCCGCCGCCTTCGGCCACATCGAGGTGCGGGACATCACCGCCAAGGACGCCATCGACATGCTCGACCGGATCATCTCCGGCGAGATCCAGCTGCAACGCCACACGGTCCCGCAGGACGTCGTCACCGCCGACGGCGCCGCCTTCGAGGAGGCCCGCTCATGAACACCTGGCCCGCACCCAACCCCGTCTCCCGCGTGCCCGGCGAGTACGAGCGCCGCCGCCGGGTCGTCGCCATCCTCGGCGTCACCTTCGTCGCCGTCGCGCTGCTGTTCCTGACCGTCGTCACCGTCGCCCAGGCGTGGGGCGCCACACCCAACTGCGGCGGCCAGAACGCCGCCCCGCAGCCCGTCCCCTACACCTGCAACCTCCCCGGCATCGACATCACCGCGCAAGGTGCGACCCGCCACTTCGCCGCCCAGGTCCACGCCGACGGCAACGCCGTCACCATCACCTACCTGATGACCGGCGGCGTCCTCCCCGTCGACGTCCCCATACGCATCGTCCACCACGAAGGGATCAGCGGAGCTGGTGGCGCCTCCGACGAGGCGACCGGCGTGATCCCCGCCGGGAAGACGACCGCCACGCTCACGGACTCCTCGCCATGCAGGGCTGGACAACTGGACGTCAAGGCCGTCGACATCTCCAACGGTTCCGGTGATCGGTTCCGCGTCGGTGGCCCCTGGATCCAGAACGGGACCGGCTGCAACGAGACCACCACCGTTCCTCAGTCGTCGACAACGGTGCCGGTTCCACCGTCGTCGACCGCCCCTCCGCCGGCCTCGACTCCCGGATCCACCCCCGGATCGTCGGTCGAGTCGACGGCACCCACCTCCGTCGGCGGAGGGGCACTCCCGAAGACGGGCCACGACAACACGCCGCTCGTCCTGCTGGGCGTGCTGCTCGTCGGGCTCGGCGCCATCGTGCTCGAGGTCAGGCGGCGGTCGGCATGACCACCGTCGTCAGCCTCATCGTCGCCCCCGGGTCAGTCGCCATCCTCATGTTCGTCCTCATCGGGCTGGGGTTGCTCATCCAGCCCTCCAGCGAACCCCCGGCCGAGCTCGTCGCCGCCATCAGCGGGTGGCCCCCGCCGGCGCTGGCCGAACCACTGCCGGCGCCATTCACGATGTACGGGCTCACCTACATCACGATGCCGGACAGCACCGTTCGCCTGTCACCAGGGTCGTGGCCGCCGCCGGTGCTGCGATGACCGTCCACCTCGGCGTCGACCCCGGCGCCAACGGAGCCATCGCCGCCGTCCTCGACGGCGCCCTCCTCTGGGTCGAAGACACCCCGAACCCGCTCCACGGCGCGGCCGTCAGTGACCTCCTCGGCGCGTGGGACGACTACGAGGCCGCCATCGAGGACGTCCACTCGATGCCCGGCCAAGGCGTCTCCACGACGTTCAAGTTCGGGATGAATCACGGGATCGTCATCGGCGCCCTCGGCGCCCTCCGCATCCCCTACCGGCTCGTCACCCCCGGCCAGTGGAAGAAGGCGATGCGGGTCACCAAGGACAAGGACACGTCCCGCGCCCGCGCCACCGAGCTCTGGCCCGGCATGGCCGAACTGTTCAAGCGCAAGAAGGACGACGGCCGCGCCGAGGCGGCACTCATCGCCCGCTGGCTGTGGGAGCAGACGGCACAGAAGGCGGCGGCGTGACCCTCCGCCTCCGCCCCATCACACAGCGCGCCGCTCGCGCCTTCGTCGCCCAGCACCACCGACACAACGAGGCGCCCGTTGGATCAATCTTTCAGGTCGCACTCGAAGACGAGACCGGCGAGATCGTCGCTGTCGCCATCGCCGGCCGACCGCCCGCTCGAGGGCTCGACAACGGGCGGACGCTGGAAGTGCTGCGGGTCTGCACCCTCGGGCACCGCAACGCCAACTCGATGCTTTACGGCGCCGTCACCCGAGCCGCCGTCGCTCTCGGCTACGACCGCGAGCGAATCTACACCTACACCCTTACCTCCGAGTCCGGCGCTTCGCTGACAGCTGCAGGATGGGTGCAAGACGAGCTCCTCCCCGTCCGCGCCGGATGGGACGCGCCGTCCCGCCCGCGTCCGAACGACCCGTCGCCTCGCGAAGCGAAGATCCGATGGAGGGCGGCGTGACCCTGTTCCTCCTCGCTCACTGGCCCTGGCTGTTCGCCGTCGCCGTGGTCGCCGTCATGGGGTTCGTCTGCCACGCCGCCGAACGGTGGGACCGCATCTGGTGGTGGCGCCGCGACCACGACCGCACCATGCGGAAGGAGCTGGAGAAGTGACCGCCCGCTTCAACTGGCAGGACCGGGCCGCCTGCAAAGGCGTCCCCGTCAACATCCACGACCGCTACTTCTTCCCCGGCACATCCGGCCGGCCAGCACCAGAAGGCGCCTACGACTACGCCCGTGAAACCTGGTGCAACCGGTGCCCCGTCAAGCAGGAATGCCTCGACTTTGCCCTCGACAACAACGAGAAATGGGGCATCTGGGGCGGGCTCTCACCGGAAGAAAGACGGGTCCTCGGCGGCGACACCATACGCCACGGAACCCTGTCCGGATACACGATGCACTACACGCACGGCGGCATCCCCTGCGACCTCTGCAAGCAGGCACGACGGGACTTTGATCGAGGAAGGCAGGCGTCCTGATGCCCTACCGCGACAAGCACGAACGCGGCTGCACCTGCGAACGCTGCGAACGGATCCGCGCCAACCGGCGCGCCGCGCCAACCGTCGCACCGCCCGCCCCGAACCCGCCGACAAGACACCACGAGCCCCAATCCGCACCTACGGCGAACCGTGGGACTCCCGCATCGCCGCCGGCGCCCACTGGTCCGTCCCCCCGACCGGCAACCCCCGCAACCACGACACCGCACTGAGGAGGAGGGAGACGTGAACGTCGCCGACGCCAAAGCCCGCACCGAAGTACAGCTCACCGACGGACGAACCGGCTGGCTCATCTACTGGCCCATCCCCAACCAGCAACGCCGCCCCGGACGCACCCACCCCGGCGGCCGAGCCCGCATCGTCCTCGAGACCGGCCAATACATCTCGGTCCCGGTCAACCATGTATCACCCCTCTGTCATCCTGCGGATGACACAAGTGGGGCCGGCGCGGCGCCAACCGCCCGGCCCCTGGAGCAGACCTGCCAGGAGGTCCACCCATGACCGAGGGTACAGCCCTCACCGCTGAGGCCGAAGTCTCGGCGACCCCGCAACGTGACGACGACCGGCTCTGGTCCGTCACGACCATCCTCAAGGCCCAAGGCGACAGCGAAGCGCTCATCAACTGGTCCGCCCAAGAGACGGCCCGGGCAGCGATCCGCAAGCGCCGCACTTGGGAAGCGATGGTCGACGAGGATGGCGAAGACGCCACCGTCAACTGGCTCGCGGACCAGCGGTTCAAGCCGCCGCCCGGTGAGCGGTCCGCCACCACGCTCGGCCAAGCCGTCCACGCAGCGATCGAGATCCTCGTCGTCACCGGTCGCCGCCCCGAGCACGGCACCCCACTCGCCGACGTCGGAGTCATGGACGACGAAGTCGCCCCCTACCTCGACTCGTTCGACATGTGGCTTGACCACTTCCAGCCGACGTTCACCGCAGCGGAGATGACCGTCTACAACACGACATACGGCTACGCCGGGACCCTCGACGGGATGGCAACCATCGGCGGGCAACACGTCCTCATCGACTACAAGACATCGAAGCAGTCGACCACCGGCAGCGGAGCCCGCAAGAAGCCGTGGTCCGATGTCGGCCTCCAGTGCGCCGCCTACGAGCACGCCGAGTTCGCTGCCGTGTGGAAGGCCCGCCGCTTCGAGAAGTACAGCCGCCGCTACTACCTCCTCAACCAGGAGGAGCGCGACCAGGCGGTGCCGATGCCGGCCGTCGACGGGTCGGTCGTCATTCACATCACCCCCCACCACTGCGACACCTACCCGCTGCAAGGCGACGACCGGTTCACCGACTTCCTCTACGCCATCGAAGCCGCCCGCATCGCGTTCGAGAAGTCCCGCACCTACATCGGACAACCCCTCGCCCTACTCGACCGGAAGGCCAGCTGACATGCCGATCCTCACCCTTCAGCGATCCCTCCGCGAAATCGGCCGGATCCGCATCGGTCAGAAATCCGAGAAGGGCTACCCCACCAAGCTCGACCGGTTCCGATTCACCTCCAACGACCGGACCGTCATCGAAGCCGCCGCCAACCTCTACGGCGGACGAGCATCCCTCTGGAACGGCGCCCCGGTCGGGGAGCAGTGGGAAGTCGTCTCCGACTCGGCCCAACTCACCGTCATCATCCCGCCCGGCTCCGCCGCCCTCTCACAGTGGTACGAGACCTGGTCCGGTGGCGGCTGCACCCGACGCTGCGACGGGGTCCACGAGTTCATCTCGGACACCGCCTGCCCATGCGACAGCGAAGAGCAGCGGAGCTGCAAAGCGACAACCCGGCTGTCGCTCATCCTCGCCGACCTCCCCGGGTTGGGTGTGTGGCGGCTCGAGTCGCACGGCTACTACGCCGCCACCGAACTCGCCGGCACCGTCGACATCTGCCAGCAGGCCGCCGGCCGAGGACAGATGCTCCCCGCCGTCCTCGGCCTCCAACCACGCCAGGTGAAGCGAGAGGGAAAGACCCACAACTTCGTGGTCCCCACCTTGGACGTGAAGGTCACACCGAACCGGCTCACCGCCACCCTCAACGCCTCCACCGGTGTCGGCTCATGGCAAGCCATTGGCGAGCTCGAACCCGAGCAGCCGTCGACCGTCACCCCCGACGAGATGCAGGCCGCACTCAACCCGGCCCCGCCTGAGCCGAAGAAGCCCCGCGCCAACGCCGCGCCATCTCTCCCGTCCACCGGGTTGAAGCCGCGCCCGAAGGCGATCCAGGAGATCGAGATCAACGAGGTCCGCGCCGAAGCCAAAGCGAACGGCGACGACCCCAACCTCGCCATGCTCGAAGTCCGCTACACGTCCAGGCCGCAGGCCCTAACCGCAGCCCGAGACCTCGCCAAGTCGAAGGGGATCGAGCTGCCGTCCGTGTTCGCGGACATCAGCGCCGAGCTCGCACAGGAACTCCTGGCGACATGACCCACGGACGCCACTGGACGTACATCAAGCACAAGTGCCGCTGCCCCGAGTGCCGCGAATCGCACCGCGTCGCCCAAGCCAAGTACCGGGCAACCCCCGCCGAATCGATGTGCGTCAACTGCGGCCGCTGGTACCCGGCGCTCGGCATCGGACGCCACGAACAGGCCTGCATGAACTCCGCTGGATGCGCACACGGCCCGCGCCTGAAAGTGGCCTGAGCAGTATCCACAACCCCGGCGGAAGGTAACCCTATGGCCCTCTTCGTACCCCTCGACTCCGACTACACGAGCGACCCGAAGATCCTCCGCGCCGGCGCTCAGGCGGAACTCCTCTACATCCGGAGCCTCGCCCTAGCCAAGCGTCTGCTCACCGACGGACACATCGACGCAGCGCACCTCGCACAACTCGCGCTCGGTATCCAAGGGAAGCCGAGCACCCATGTAGACGCCCTTCTCCGTGAAGGACTGTGGACCGAGAACGGCACCGGCTGGAACATCGCTGCCTGGGGAAAGTGGAACGCCTCAAAAGCCGAGGTAGAAGCCAAGAGACGATCGAAGCAGGCGGCGGCCGCCAAGGGCAACCACGATCGCTGGCACGGCGAGAAGCCGTCGCAGGACTGTCCGTTGTGCATCGCAGGTGCGACCCAGGTGCGACCCAGCGCGGATAACGGTCGGAATCCCAACGCATCGCCAGAGCCAGAGCCAGAGCCAGAGCCAGAGCCAGAGCCAGAGCCAGAGCCAAGCCTTAGCCGTCCCAGTGTCTTAAAGACCCCCCCCAACCCCCCCCACAGGGGGGGCTGAATGAACCAGCTCACAAGAACCGACGCCATAGCCGTCCCCTGCCCCAACTGCGGGGCACAGACGGGCAGCCCCTGCCTCGGCGACGGCGGACGGCCACGAACCCAAATCCACGGCGAACGCTTCAAGGCAGCCGCCACCACACCGACCCGTGAGCACCGCGCCTACGACGACAACGACACCCCCGACCCCGACACCTACCGGCACGCCATCCACCCAGACGAAGGACGACGCATCGCCTACCACGCCTGCGTCGAAGAACTCCGCCGCCGCAACCACCCACTACCCGAACAACGCGCCAGCGAACTCCTCAAGCTCTGGTTCCCGGCGTGACCGTCATCCTCACCGCCGCCCAGGCCCGCCGGATCGCCGACCTCCTCCGCTACGCCCCCAGCCACGCCGACGCCGACGATCGCGACCGGCTCATCGCCATCCTCCGCAACCCGCCCACCCAGAAGGAGACCCGCCCATGAGTGACACCGACACCATCGAGTTCGATCCGCCCGGCCTCGCCGCCCTTCTCGATGTGCCCGACGAGCCCACCCCGCCAGTCACCAACGGCAAGCCGTCCCGCCCCGACCCCCGCACCTGGCTCAAGGAAGCCGAGAACGACATCGCCAAGGCCCGCCGCGACCTCGCCCGCGACGAGGCCAAGATCGCCGAGCTCGAAGCCCGCTGCTCCGAGCACCGCATCGACATCCGGGTCCACGAGGCCCGCGCCGACGGCGCCCGCCGCGGCATCGCCGCCCTCGACGCCAAGCCGAGGGGTCGGAAGGCGGCGGAGGGGTGAGCGCCCGGGACGACTATCCCGGCCTCGCTCACTTCGGGTCCACCGGCGAGCATGGTGGGCTCGAGTGGCCGCACACCACGACCGAAGCCCGCCGCGCTCTTGACGAGATGGACCGTCTGCGGAAGGCGCTCGAGCGCATGACGGATGGCTTCAAGCTCATCGACTTGGCGCTCGACGGCATGGAGGCCGACCTCGCCGAGATGCAAGGCGCATCGCCCAAGTGACCCACGGGTCTACGCTGATGAACGAAGCGGCCCGGGCAGGAGGACGTACCCCTCCGCCCGGGCCTGACCGAACCCACCTGACATCACCAGGAGGACCCGGCTTTGGCCGACGCTACTGCCCGAGGCGGTGCGCGATGAGCGCCCACGTCTACGGGCCACCCCGCCGACGCAAGCACAACATCGTCGGCCACACCCCGCCCCAGAAGTGGTGGGGTCGGCTCTCCGAGAAGCGCTACCGCGACCGGATCCCCCTCGCCGACATCATCGACGACGCCAAAGCCGTCGTCCTCCGCCAGCTCGTCGTCGCCCCCGTCGAAGTCCCCCGGCGCGCCTGGCGACACCGCGACCACTGGCTCGCCCCCGCCGTCGCCCTCATCTTCACCCTCCCGCCGCTGCTGTTCCTGTCTGCCATCCAGCCCTGGCATCGGCTCCCGCGCCCGCTCGAGGTGCTCGGCTGCCTCGCCGCCACCGGTGTCATCTGCTGGTACTTCGCCCAGGAGCATCACGCTGCCCTCCTCGAGCGGCGGCGCATCTACTGGCAGCGGGAGCTCGACCGGCGCATCAACGGGTTGAAGGTCGTCGCCCCCGTCGAACGGGAGCACGCCACCACCCTCGTCTGCGCCGTCGCCCCCGGCCTCAACCCCGACGACTACGAAGCTCAGCTCGGCGCCCTCACGAACTCGTTCAAGGCGCCCGTCTACATCACCAACGAGACCCCGGCCCGGCTCGAGCTCCGCATCCAACACGACGATCTCCTCGCCGCCGAGTCCCCCTGGACGCCCGGAGCCGTCACCCCGAGAGCCATCCCCGTCGGCCACGACTGGGATGGGCAGCCCGTCACCTTCGACCTGACCCACTCGTCGCTGCTCGTCGCCGGCGTTCGCGGCTCCGGCAAGTCCGCCTTCCTCAACGGGATCATCGCCCACCTCGCCGCGATGGAGAACGTGCAGCTGTGGATCGTCGACCCGCTCGAGGGCGTCGACCTCGGCCGCTGGTGGCCGTTCGCTCAGGAGGTCGCCGACACCGAAGAGATGGGCGTCAAGGTCATCGAAGGGTTCGAGGAGCGGCGCGCCTCCCGGGTCCGCTCCATGCGCCACAACGGGCGAGGCGTTCAGATCGCCCGCTGGTCCGCCAAGTGGCCGATGCGGGTCCTCATCATCGACGAGCTCGCCTCGCTCGCCCTGCGGGGTGACAAGAAGCAGCGCGACCACTTCGCCGAGACCCTCCACTCGATCGCCTCGAAGGGCCGCAAGTCGAACGACTGCCTCATCGCCGCTACCCAGCACCCGTCCGTAGACGTCATCCCGCAGCTCGTTAGAGGCCAGATGACCAACGTCCTCGGCCTGCGGATGGCCCGCCGGGAACAGGGCCGCCAGGTGTTCGGCGACGGTGTCGTGGCCGACTGGGACCTGTCGCGGATCCCTGCCGATCGCCCCGGCCAAGGCGTCTGGTTCAACGGCACGGACTTCACGATGGCCCGCACCGCCGGTCTGTACGGCGCCCAGCTTCGCCGCCAGGTCCACCTCCTCGACCAGGACCGTAAGGCGAGGCTGGCCGATGAGACCGACGACGAGGCTGGCCTCACCTCAGACCCGCAACGAGCAGGAGAAAAAGAGGGATTGACAAATGTTGGTGAGGCTGATGCCGATCGTGTGAACGAGCTGCGCGACGTGCTGCCGGCCGACGGCTCGACCGTGCTCTATGCCGACATCCGTGCCCGGCTTCCGCAGATCCCGAAAGCGTCGCTCGACCGGATGTTGGCGAAGCGTGACGGTGTGGCCCAGCGGGTCAGCCGTGGCGTGTACCGGAGGCGGCCATGATCTCCGGTCGTTACGGCATCCTGCCGACCCACGCCGGGTGGACCGGGCAGATGTATACCGTTGCCCACCATCCCCATGTCCGGGGTCGCTACCGCAACCTCGACCAGGCGAAGGAGCTCGCCAACCGTCAGCGGGCGATGGTCTACGACCTCGTCGACAACAAGGTCGTCTTCACCTCCGACGGCGCGGAGGAGGCGTTCCGCTCCGGTCGTGCCGGCCCTGTCGGCCGGGCCATGAACAAGGGTGGCGACCTCGTCGACAAGGCTGAGGCGACCACCCACGGCCGGGGCACCGGCTACCGGGCACCGAGGGCGGCCTGGTGACCCGCCCCCGCCCCACCCTCCTCGACGACCTGTTCGTCATCACGCTCCCGCCGGCGGATTCGCCCGGATTGGCCGCTGTAGCGCCCGTAGAGCGACGCAACCCTGTTTCGGCACCGTCGGTGACCCCGACAACCTCTGAGAGCCGCACAGGGCCGTCTGACGGCCGTTGCCGTTACGGGTGGCGGACGACGTGCACCAGCTGCGGCCCGTTCGACGCCTGCGAGCCGAGCCGGTTGCAACGGTTCCTCGAGCGGCGGTCGCTGATCGGGATGATGTGGGGGCAGCGGTGACCGCTGACTACGAGGCGACGATGGAATCCCTTGCCTCCATCGATTCGTCCATCGACCGGTTGCGCGCCGAACGAGACGAGGCACTCCGGCAGGCCGATGCCCTCGTCGCCGCGGCTCGGAGTACGGATCGCCTAGCGCTGCCGAACGCCATCATCGCTTACGACCGATGGAGGGGGCAGCGGTGACGAACCTCCTCTACGGCTTCGTGATGCTCTTGACCCTCGTGGTCGGCGTCGCGGCGTTCGTCGTCGTCGGTGTCATCTGCCGGGACCAGCCGATGGACCGTCCGAACGAGATCCGTTGGCAGCCGCCCGCTCATTGGCCGCCGCCGGTGGCGCAGGCGCAGCACGCCGGCAGGGCCACCTACGTCAAGCCCAGGGAACCGCTGGCGTTGCCGAGGGGCGACCGGTGAACCCGTACTACGAGGACGACACCTGCGTCATTTATCACGGTGACGCCGTCGACGTCCTGGACGGCCTGACTGTCCCGATTCACGCCGTCATCGCCGACCCGCCCTACGCATCCGGCACCCGGCTCGAGGCGGGTCACGCCGGACGCGGAGCGATGCTCCACCGGGGCAAGTTCGTTGATCGGCCCATCGATCTGGATCAGATGACCACTACCGGGTTCGTCTGGTTGCTTCGTGAGGTAGGCAAGCGCATCTATCCGATGCTTCCCGACGGCGGATCGTTCCTGTCATTCATCGACTGGCGCCAGTGGCCCAATCTCGTCGGCGCCTTGGAGACCTGCAACTACCGAATCCAGGGGATGGTGGTCTGGGACAAGGGATCGATGGGGCTCGGTAATGGGTTCCGTCGTCAACATGAGCTCATCTGTCACGCCAGCAAGGGCGTACCCGCCGTCAACGACAAGGGCGTAGCAGATGTCATCACCTGCCCCCGTCAGGAACAGATCGATCACCCCAGCCCCAAGCCCGAGCGTCTCCTGCATCCCCTGATCGAAGTCACGACGGCGCCAGGCCAGACGATCCTTGACCCGTTCATGGGGTCGGGATCCCTGCTGAGGGCGGCGAAGAACCTTGGTCGCAAGGCCATCGGCATCGAGCTCGACGAGAGGTACTGCGAGATCGCCGCCCTCCGTCTTGGTCAGGGCGTGCTCGACATCGGAGGCGTCGCATGACCTACATCAACGTCGTTCCTCCGTTGAAGCCTGCCTACGGGCTCGAGTGGTCCGACCGTGTGCGCCGCTACAAGGACACCCACCCGAAGCGGTGCGCCGCCTGCGGCGACAAGCGTGGCTGCCGACTCCATCACATGACCTACAAGCGGTTGGCCCCCATCGCCGACCAGCCAGGGTTGGGCCGCAGCGGTGGCGAGCTCGACTCCGAGCTTCGCTGGTTGTGTGACCCCGGCTGCCATGAGCGGGTCCACCACTGGCACGACCGGATCTTCCCCAACGACCGGCTGCCGTACCACCGGCTCGCCATCGTGACGGTCGTCTACATCGCCTGTGTCCAAGTGCGGCGCAGGGTCACCCCCGCTGTCACCTACCTCGCCGGCACGGTGGTCGCCTGGCGGATCGGTTGGTGGGTGGCGCTCCTCGTTCTCGCCGCTGTCCTCGTGGCACGGCGGACGTTCATCAAACCAACCCACGCGGTGACGTACCCACGGCGCTAACCCCCCGAAGGAGGGGCAACTTGAAGGCGGGAATCAACCAGATCGACGAAGCGGTGGACTACCTCACCGCGGTCCGAGCGATCTACCCGAGCAGGATGAACACCCTCGACCTGCTCGCCGACCCGAGACGGGGCAGCGACTACGACGGGAACACGAGGGCCGGGATCTCCGACCCCACCCCGACACAGGCCGCCCAGCTCGAGCAGCACCACCTCCGTCAGCGCAACATCCGCGACAACCTCGTCCTCGCCGTGCACCACGCCCGCATGGTGTGGTCACTGGTCAACGGGATCGCCAGCGACATCGACACCAGCGCCATCGCCCAGCTCCATCGCTGCACCGGCGGCATGGGCATGGACGGCGCAGAGGAATGGGGAGATCCGACGTGCACGGCGTTGGCTGACAGGGACTACGGTCACAATGCTGGCCTGTGCTCGAAGGAGATCAGGGCGCGTAACCGTTGGGAAGCGAGACAGCAGCAGATCTCGGGCGCGGCTTGAAATGGTGTCCACTTGTCCACACCCAGGGTGACGTGACAAACGGGGCGGGATTGTGATAGAACCCCGCACAACCCGACGTGTCCCTCCCGTGAGGTAGCAGGGACCAGGAGCCAGGCGGCGAACCGGATGGCGCAACCGTGGCATCGTTGGCCCAATGGACTACGAGAGCGAGTCTTCCAGCGCGACGGTTACCTCTGTCAGATCAGAGGCCGAGGCTGCACCACGGTCGCTACCCATGTGGACCACGTCGTCCCGCCTGGTCAGGGTGGCGCATGGTTCGACCCACGCAACCTTCGCTCGTCTTGTTCTCACTGTAACGAGAGCAGAGGTGGAGCCGACGCCCGACGCCGTGCCCGTGCCGTCCGCTACGTCGAACCCTCTCGCGATTGGTGACCACACCGCGTGGTGAAGGGGGAGGGGGAGGGGTCGCGATGGGCCAGGCCCACCCACCACAGGACCTTTCCAGCACAGTGGGATCCGAAGCTTGGAATTCACGTGACTTGAAGTCGCGGC